>JACCDS010736832.1_pt1 | contig 10060 bp, 7 predicted proteins | sample 7446441 | NCBI WGS metagenome assembly JACCDS01 (sample SAMN15323445, study PRJNA562643) | freshwater metagenome | isolation source: river surface water | place: USA:Blue River Watershed | collected 2017-08-17 | reverse complement strand
TCGCCAGCACCAGCCCAGATTTACACAATGACGATGTAAAGCAAGTGTTATTGCAAAGCAAAGGCAGTCAGTCCAGCACTGTGAATGACATAGTTGTCTTGGCAGGAAATTCCTATCAATTTGTATTAGTTCCGGTGAAAGCGCCTCAAACTATTGCCTGGGTAGGTATGGGCTTTAGTTTAAATAAACAGCTTGCAGAGCAAATTAAAGGCATCACAGATCTGGACATCAGTTTTACCACTAACAGTGACAGAGGTAATCAAACGCTGCATTCCACGCTGGACTCCAGCACACAACAAAGTTTGCTCCCTTTATTACCAAGCCTGGTGGAGACAGGTCAGCAACCCTTTAGCAGTAACGAAAACCAGTTTTTGTCATTGGCTTTGGCGCTGGACAAGCAACAGCAACTGTGGGCTGTATTGCATTATCCAAGCTCACGCTGGCAAGAAAGTTACCGCCAAATTCGCCAACAATTGCTTGGTATTTTCGGTCTGAGTTTAACCTTGGCCTTGTTGCTGGCCTTTGTGATAGCCCGCAGTATCACACAGCCTTTGCATTTATTGTCCAACTTTGCCAGCCAGATAGGCCAGGGCCAGATCACGACAGACTTACCTGCAGCTAGAGGTGAAATTGGGTTGTTAGGTCACACTTTACACAAAATGCAGCAAGATATTCGCAGTCGTGAAGCTGAACTTTTGCATCAGGCTGAACACGACTCCCTGACGGGGTTAAAAAACAGGGGCGCAGCCGAACGAAAATTATCAGAACTGCTACCTTCAGCAGATGTGGGTCTGTTGTTGTTGAATATCAAAGACTTTCGACATATCAATGATGCTTTAGGCTTCGCTAATGGCGACTCTTTGTTGCAACAAATGGCGCAACGTTTACAGCAGCTCAATCCGAATCCGGTCCTGACTGCCAGACTTGGAGGAGACGAATTCTTACTGTTGTATAACCAACATTTTTCCGCTGAGCAATTAGAACAATTAAAGTTACAACTGCATTCAGGGTATTTGCTGGCGGACTCCCCCTTAAGTTTAAAAGTGTCTGTTGGCGCCTATAACATCAGCCCAGGGAGCGTGCATGCGAATGATGCGATACGGCGACTTGATATTGCTTTAAATCATGCCAAAGCCCAGCCCGACCTGGTTGCTTTTTATCAACAAGGTCAGGATGAAAGTCACCAGCGTGAACTGACCATTTTGCGTGATTTACCCGCGGCTCTGCAGCAAAACCAACTCTTTGTAGTGTACCAGCCTAAAGTGGATCTGCAGCAACAGTCTTGCGGCTCTGCAGAAGCACTGATCCGATGGGTACATCCGGAACTGGGCTTTGTGCCCCCTGACGAATTTATTAAATTAGCCGAGCACGCTGGCAATATAGCCTTGGTAACCGAATGGATGCTCAACACTGTGATTGCGCAATTGGGGCTGTGGTATCAGCAGGGCAAAAGCATCAAAGTGGCTGTCAACCTATCGGCTCATGACCTGAGCAATCCTCAATTGCCCGGGCATATCTCAGCCTTGTTGAAACGTTATCATCTGCCATCCTCGATGTTAGCTCTGGAAGTCACAGAAGGCGCTGTGATGCAAGATCCAACACAAGTGATCCGGATTTTAACCCGTCTGCGGGACATGGGTATAGAGTTGGCTATTGATGACTTTGGAACCGGTCAGTCGTCTTTGGCGTACTTAAAACAGTTACCTGTACACGAAGTGAAAATTGACAGAGCTTTTATTAAAGACATAGAACACAATCAGGATGATGCTCTTATCGTCAGCGCCACGACTCAGCTCGCTCACAGTTTAGGCTTTAAAGTGACAGCTGAAGGCTTAGAAAACCTGGCTGGTCTGGCAAAATTACAGCAGTATCAGGTTGATAAAGTACAAGGTTACTTTTTTTCAAAACCTTTAACATCAGAACTGTTTAGTGAGTGGCTTCAGCAGTTTTCTGCACATAGCGCTGAATGGTTTGAGCAAGAGAACATTCAATGAAAACTATCTTATGTGGTCTTTGTTTGCTTTTGACCAGTGCCAGCCTGATGGCAGGCTCAAAAGTCATAGCCACAGGCGGCGCAACATCGATCGAAGGCAACTCAGGTGGCGGTATAGTGCCCTGGGCCACCATCAATGGCTATAGCAGCAGTGACGAATGGTCGGTCAATACTTTCGCAGCCCGGGTTGGAGTAGATGATTTTACGCTGGACACTATGGGTGTAGGAGCCAGTTTTAATAACCAATGGGAACTATCCTATGCCAGGCAAAAATTTGAACTTGATACCCTGGGTGGAGAGCTGCGCCAGGACATTTTGGCTATTAAGTACAAATTAGCAGGTGAACTTTTATACACTGTCCTGCCGCAAATCAGTCTGGGGGCTCAGTTTAAAAAAAACCGCGATTTTGCATTACCTGCTGCAGTAGGAGCCGGAGAGGATTCAGGTTACGAACTTTATCTGGCCGCCAGCAAAGTATGGTTTGATGCCATAGCCGGCCGCAATTTGCTGCTCAATGCCACGCTTCGTTCCACCGATGCGCATCAAACCGGATTACTGGGATTTGGTGGGGCAGGCGCTGGGCATAAACTGATGTTTGAAAGTTCGGCCGTGTTATTGCTCAATTACAATCTGGCATTGGGTACAGAGTTTAAACAAAAACCTAATCAACTCGGCTTTGCTGATGAACAGCATTGGCGCGATGTGTTTGCCGCCTGGTTTATTAATAAAAATGCGTCAGTGGTGCTGGGTTATGTCGATTTAGGTGATATTGCTGGTCTCACCGAACAAACTGGCTTTTATGTATCGGTGGAGGGCACATGGTGAAGTATCTGGTGTTGATAGCGACCTTAGTGCTGGCTGCATGTCAGCAGCAGCCGGACACAACTTTATACCAACGTTTAGGGGGTAAATCCGGCGTAGAAAAAATTGTTGATGGTGTTTTATCTGGTATAGAACATGATCCAAGCATAGTGCATCATTTCGAAGACACAGATATCCCCAGATTTCGCCGTCTGTTAATAGAACAGTTTTGTGAGCTTTCAGGCGGCCCCTGCAAGTACACCGGCGTTTCAATGCAGGAAAGTCATACCGGTTTTCAAATTACCCAGGCGCATTTTGACGCGCTGGTGAATCATTTGATCAGCGCTATGCAACAGCAACAGGTGTCGATAGAGGCTCAGAATGAGTTTTTAGCAATGCTGGCCCCTATGTATAAAGACGTGGTGTATCGCTGATGACAACAAAAGTCGTGTTTCTTGATGCCGCTACTATGGCTGATACAGATTTAACAGCGCTGCAATTAGCTGAGGTCAGTTTGACCTTGTATTCTCACACTTCAGCAGAGCAGCTGTTGAACCATGCCAGTGGCGCACAGGTATTGATCAGCAATAAAGTAGCATTGGATGCCGAAGCTATAGCTGCACTACCAGAACTACGTTGTATTCTGGTGGCCGCCACTGGAGTCAATATGGTTGATTTAGCCGCAGCCAGAGCTGCGGGTATAGTAGTCTGCAACGTTCAAGGCTATGCTGGCACAGCAGTTCCACAACAGGTCTTTGCTTTGTTGCTGCAATTGACCAATCATATTCAATCTTATCATCAGGCGGTACAACAAGGTGCCTGGAGTCAAAGCCCTCAATTTTGCCTGCATTTGCAGCCCATAGAAGAGCTTGCAGGTAAAACCATGACATTGCTGGGTTTTGGTGATTTAGGCCAGGCCACGGCCCGTTTGGCTGAAGCTTTTGGTATGAGGGTCCTGATTGCAGAACGACCTGAAGCTCAAGAGATCCGCTCTGGCAGAACGGCCTTTGAAATCGCATTGCGTCAAGCAGATGTGCTTTCTCTGCATTGCCCTCTGACCGCCAGTACAACAAAACTGATCAATGCAACCACCTTAAGCTGGATGAAACCAAATGCGCTGCTGATCAATACAGCCAGAGGCGGGTTGATAGACGAGACGGCTTTGGCAGATGCCTTAGCAAAAGGCAACCTGGCTGGAGCTGCGCTGGATGTATTGAGTACCGAACCTCCTGCAGCCAATCATCCTTTGCTTCATCCTGACTTGCCAAACCTGATTGTTACTCCTCATGTAGCATGGGCCAGCCGTCAGGCCATGCAACGTCTGGTGGTGCAATTGGCAGAAAATCTACAGGCGTTTCTGGCACGACAACCTATTCGCCAGGTGTAAGGCTCTGCAGTTTGTGGTCCTGATCCAGCGTCAGAATAAAGTCAGCCAGATGTGGCAGTTGACGCCAGCATTCACGAGTCAAACGCTCAAAGTACAACATAAATTGCGTCAGTTCAGCAGGGCTTTTTCCACAGCCTTGCTGCTGTAAGGGCTGCTCCTGCCAGCCTCGCCATCGACAGACTGCGTCCCAGTCCGGCGCATCAAGCCAAATTAGGTTATCGATAAGCTGCCAGATCTGTTGATACTCATCTCTGAGCAATTGATTGACTTTGCGTCTCCATATAGCTTTAGGATCCTGTTGTCGTTCAAGCTGATTCGGATTCATCAACACTTCGGTATCTGCCTGCCCTCCCACACCAAGGCACCATCCTTCGAGGATCAGCAAGCGCGCCTCTGTTTTGTCTGAGGAAGCAGCGACCCTATCCATGCCTTTATCGTAGCGACGCCAGCTTTGTGCTTCTGCACATTTGAAAGACTGAAGTTGTTTTAACAGAAGCTCTGCATCATGGGTCCCCGGAACGCCACGTTCCGCAAACAGTGGATGCCATAGACCGGCTCGTTCCACTCGTTGTTCGGGAGGCAGATAATAATCATCCAATGAGATCACATCACACAACACACCTTTTTCAAGCCAAGATTGCTGCAGGGCCGCAGCAAGTGTACTTTTTCCACTGCCCTGAGCCCCGCTGATACCAATGATGAAATACTGTGTCGGTTGAACCCTGCTTAAAAGCTGTAATTGTTCATTTCCTGCACTATGACCTGATAGCTGCATTCTCAGACTATAAAAAAGCCACTGATTAAGCCATAAATATCCAATATTATCAGTCACTAAGCACCTCGTTGTTTTCATCTGGCTGTCTGATTTTCTTTCAGTTACACTGCGTTGTCTAATTTTCGGAGAATTGCTGCATGCGCCACGCTTTAAGCATATTGTTAGTGCTGATTACGTTTTTTGTTCAAGCAGCCGATTTGACTGAACTGATGCAGCAAGTTAAAGCGAATCCGCAAGCGCAACTTGACATTCAATCGACACAACCTGCAAAAACAGCCAAAGAGAATTTCCTGTTGGCTTACGGTCATTATGTGCTGAAAAACAAGGAAGCGGCGCTGGAAATTAGCAATAAGGCGATGACTTTGGAGCCTGACACTGAACTCGCTGGCCGTATTTTATTGATGCAAGCTTTGATCTATGGCGTATTTTATCGCGATACCCCAATGGCTATAGAAAAATTAAAACTGGCGGATACCATTTTACCGGAAGAAGAGACAAAACAGGTACTTAGCCTGCGTATGGATATTCTGGAGAGTTTTGCCCAAGCCTATAATCAACTTGGGAATGCGGAACTGGCAATGAAAGCAGCAGCACAAAGTCTGGCTCTGGCAACAAAAGCTGAAGACAAGCAACGTACCCTTGATGCCATGCTGATGCTCGGGCGTTTACACTTACAAAACAACAACCTTGGTAAAGCTTATCAATATTTTAAATCTGCTTTGCCGCTGGCTGGTGAATTAGGTGATCAGCAAGCAATTGCTTCTATTCGTATGCGTTTGGGCATGGCCTATCAAAAGTTGGAACAACATGAGCTGGCACTTCAGCATTTTAACGAGGCAGCTCGGTTATATCAGCAACTAAACAGCCTAAGTAATCAGGTAAATGCGCTGATTAATAGTGGCGATAGCCAGTTGGTATTGAAGCAATTGGACAACGCCAAAGCAACCTACAACAAAGCTATGGAATTGGCAGTGAATAGCAAGGACCCCTTTATGCTGCTCTCTGCTCATGTCAGCCTGTCTGAGCTGGCTCTGGAGCTAGGTAATCTTGATGAAGCCGAGCTGCTGCTCACTAAAGCTTATCAGTTGGCCAGTCAGGTTTCAGTTCAATCAGTCAAAGCCGAAACCGTTTTGTTCCTTGCGAACATATTTATCAAAAAGCAAAACTATAACGCGGCCAAAACCATGCTGGACGAGGCCGCTGCAGAACCGGACCAACTGCCAGCTTATCTGAAAAGTAAACATTTAGCCTTAAGTGCGGAATTAGCGGCGCTTGAGCAACAATGGCAACAAGCTTATCAACTGGAAAAGACCGCCAATCAGTTGGAAGTTGCTCAGCTAAGCGACACCAGCAAAATACAACTGGATAACCTGCAAAGTAGCCTTGAATTGCAACAGCAACAGGAACAGCAGCAACAACTGCATATCAGCCAACAAACTCAACTGAAACAGTGGTTGTTAATTAGCCTGGCCCTGCTAGCCCTCGCTGTATTTGTACTACTTTTACTCTTGGGCAAACAAAAGAAGGCCCGCCCAGGTGCTTTAATGCAAATTACACAATGGCGCAGTTTTAGCGAGTTGTTGCTCCATCACCACAGAGCAAAAACTCAGGGACAACTTCTAATGATTATGCCAGCGCAGACTCAGGCCTTACTTGAGAGAGGCGTACAGCAGGTACACTCCGATTTGGAGGCATTCAGGGCAGCTTTGGATCAGGCCATGTTTTGGGTTGAGCACGATCAAGAGTTCTGGTTATATTGCACATCAGAGCAGCACGCTGTTGAACTGCAACAGCAGCTGTTGCAAAGCTTACCAGCGGTTTACCAGGCTCATTCTGCAGTATTGCCACTGCATGCTCTGCTTTCAGCTCGAATCAGCGCTCAGGATTTAGCAGCCCTGCGTGAACTGGTTTGGTACAGCATGTATCTGGCAGGACAACAAGAGGTGCAAGGCCCGTTACAACTGAGTTATCAGTGCCATCAGATCAGACCTTGCGCATGGCAGACGGATGAGCTGCGTCAGGATTTGTTTAACGCTATTAGTCTGGGTTTGTTAGAAATTCAGGCTAACGGCGTCTCACTCAGCGCCAAATTACAACGACAACTGGCTCACATCTGAACCTGTAACAAGTGGTCTGGGACTACAAATTCCATGGCGGTTTTACGGAAAGGACAAATAAACTTCAGTTTTACCGCCTGCAACATCAAGCCCTGTTCATTTTTATTGCCTGAACCATAAGCCGGATCGCCCATCACTGGATGTCCTGCCTGAGCAAAGTGGCGCCGGATCTGATGTTTGCGGCCTGTGATTAACTTAACCCGAATGAGACTAGTGCGACGTTCTTCCGAATAAGACTCCAGCTCAAATTGTGTGCTGCAGGCTTTATCATCCAAAGGGTAAGTCAGGGTCGCTGTTGTAATCAGCTCCTCTGATAACTGACCTTTGACTTCAATACGGTATTCTTTCTCTATTTTGTGTTGCTGCAACATCAGGCTAAAAGCCGCAGCCGCTTGCTTGGTATGCGCAATCAACACCAAGCCACTGGCTTCACGATCCAGACGGTGCAATAAAAACACCTGACGTTTGCCTTGCCAGTGCAGCTCGGCAAATCGCAGTAAGGCCAGATGGTCTCCCCACTCATTGCCCTGAGACAACATGCCGGCAGGTTTAAACCAGACACTGTAGCCAGGTAATTCATGGATCAGCACAGCAGGATCGCAGCTACGTTGCAGTAGCTGCTCATCGTAATGCAGCTCCAGACTGTCTCCTGATAACAGATCGGCCTGTGCTCGTCGTAACCTTTTGTTTTGCTTGCCACGCCGCCACAATACAGCCCCTTTATTCATGGCATCTTTCAACCTGCCTTTACTGAGCTGCGGCACAGCAGCTACCAAAGCATCGATAGCCTGTTGAGGAGTGGTGATCTGGAGCTTTTTTGATAGTTTCAAATTATTTATTCACTTAAAAAGAAGTTCAGCCAGTATTCATGGCCACTAGCCTGTAATGATAACAAAGCTAAGGAGGCTCTGTGTATGCGTAAATTTTTGTTGGCCAGTTTATTTGTGATTAGTTCCAGTATTTTCCCCTCTCTGGCAGCGCCTGCAGACATTGCATCCACCAAAGAGTCATTTAAGTTGCCTTCTGAACTTGCGAAAAGTGCTAAACCTAAAACTTCGCTTCGTAGCAATGGGGCTCTGATTCAGAGTGTCGAAAACAATGTTTGGTTCGACACCATTGATATCTCCTTTGAATCCGATTTAAACGACAACGGGTTTTATCACGGCCTTTATGTCCGCTTTGACGCAGACACCAATTATACTAATGTGCCGGTTTATGTGCACTTCGCACTAAAACGTGCCGGAGCTCCCGAAGTTATTATCCACACCAGCTCAGTATTTACGCTTTATGGCACCAGCGCCGACGACTGGTTTGCAATAGAAAGCGAACTGCAGCATAGCTTGCCGCCCGCCTATTACGATCTGGTGATCCGTATCTATGACGCTGACTACAATGATTTATTAGCGGAAATTTCAGGCTTCGACGAACCTGCACTATCAGAGCTGCCACTGGAAGACTATTCCTACGACAAACCACAGGTTGTGATAGTGGAAGAAGACAGTGGTAGTCTGGGCTGGTTTAGTCTGCTGGGATTGGTGGCTGCAGCCTTGAGCAGACGCAGATTGAAAACAGCTTAATAAAATTAAAGCCCCGCACTGCTGCGGGGCTTTAATTTTCTTTTATAAATTGGCCTCAGCAAAAGACGCCAATCTGCTACGCACCACACCATTGAGATTAATGGTCGTGCTGCCTTCAAAGTTTTTAAACCTCTCCACTATATAGGTTAAACCCGACGTCACAGCGGTCAGATAGTTGCTGTCAATTTGCGACAGGTTACCTGAACAAATAATTTTTGTGCCTTCTCCACAACGAGTGATAATAGTTTTTAGCTGAGCTGCACTTAAGTTCTGGCATTCGTCCAGCAGCACTATTGCATTCTGAATACTACGGCCGCGCATAAAGTTCACCGACTTAAACTGAATATTGGCTTTATCCATTATGTATTGCACGCTGGCGTGAGGATGCTCATCCGTTTTATGCAGCACTTCCAGCGAATCCGTAATAGCAGCCAGCCATGGCGCCATTTTCTCTTCTTCTGTGCCCGGTAAGAAACCTATAGATTCAGCAATTTCGGGGGTATTGCGGGTGACTATGACTTTGTCGTACAAACCCTTTTCAATCACCAGCTCCAAAGCAGCAGCCAATGCAATTAAGGTTTTACCGCAACCCGCAGGTCCCGTCAGAATGACCAGGTCCATATCCGGATCAAGCAAGGCATTTAATGCCATAGCCTGGTAGATATTCTTAGGGTGAATCCCCCAGGCATGTTTGTGCATCAGGCGCTCAAATCCCAAATCCAGAATTTTGATTTCCTGCTCATTGATTTCCAGTACCCTGCCTGCAAACGTTTCAGCGTCATCAATCAGATATTCATTGATATAGGCATTCGGCAACACAGAGCGTGGCACAAAATGATAGGTCTCTCGACCTTCGTTGTGGGTACGGCAATCTTTCACCACAGACCAGAAATCACCAGAAAACTTGTAATAGCCCTTGTACAAAAATCGTACATCGTCAATCAACTGGTCAGTACGATAGTCTTCGACCAGTTTTAGCCCTGCACCTTTGGCTTTCAGACGCATATTGATGTCTTTGGTGACCAGTATCACTTTGGTCGGCGCTTTTTCCCGCTGTAAAAATAACGCTGTATTGATAATTAAATGATCATTTTCACCACCAGGTAAGCCTGGAATTTGGTCGCTGATATGATGGTCATTAATGATAAATAAGTGACCGGTATTTTTTTCTTCGGTATGGCTGGGTAAAGCAACCCCTTGCAACATTTGTTCAGGTGAGGCGTCTTTTAAAACATCCTCCAGTGCACGAATAGCGATACGAGCTTCACGACTAACGTCCTTGTGCTTGTCTTTGATATGGTCTAGTTCTTCGAGTACTGTCATCGGGATGACAACGTCGTGTTCCTGAAAGTTTAAGAAGGCGAAAGGTTCGTGCAGTAGAATGTTGGTGTCCAGAACGTACATTTTTTT
>JACCDS010321879.1_pt1 | contig 10061 bp, 8 predicted proteins | sample 7446441 | NCBI WGS metagenome assembly JACCDS01 (sample SAMN15323445, study PRJNA562643) | freshwater metagenome | isolation source: river surface water | place: USA:Blue River Watershed | collected 2017-08-17 | reverse complement strand
CCCGAGGGATCAGGGTTCAGGTTGATGCCCACGTTGCCGTACCGCTCCACGCACTTGACCAGCTCGGGGATGCAGGTGGCCGGGTCGACGCCGGGGCTTTGCGGCAGCATGGCGGCCGGCACGAAGTGGTCGGGGAACAGCTGGCTCACGCGGTAGCAGAGCTCGTTGCAGATGGCCGCCCAGGTGGACGACACATTGAAGTCGCCGATGTGGTGCGCCATGAAGCTGGCACGCGGGCTGAAGATGGTGATGTCCGAACCGCGCTCCTTCATCAGGCGCAGCTGGTTGGTCTCGATCGACTCGCGCAGTTCGTCGTCGCTGATCTTGAGGTCGGCCACCTTGGGCATCACCGCCGGGTCCTTGATGCCGGCAATCTGCTGGTTGCGCCAGTTTTCCAGCGCCTTGGGTGCCGTGGTGTAGTGGCCGTGGCAGTCGATGATCAGGGGTTTCTGCAGGCTCATGCGGGTCTCCTTGAGGACAGCCGCCATTCTGTTCGGCCCCTGCCCGGCCGACCAGCCCCCTCGCCCGGCTACCAGATAGAGCGAAAATGCATAGCTTGAACAGAGCTATTCCAGAATCTCGATGGACTTGAAGCAACTCGAATACTTCGTGCGCGTGGCCGAGCTGGGCAGTTTCACCAAGGCCTCGCTGGCGCTGGACGTGGCGCAACCCGCCCTCTCGCGCCAGGTGCGGTTGCTGGAGGTGGAGCTGCGGCAGAACCTGCTGATCCGCAACGGCCGCGGCGCCACGCCCACCGAAGCCGGCAAGCTGCTGCTGGAGCACGGCCGCGGCATCCTGCACCAGGTGGCGCGCGCGCGCGAAGAACTGGGCCGCGTGCGCGGCGCGCTCGCCGGGCGGGTCGCCATTGGCCTGCCACCCAGTCTGGCCCGCGTGCTGGCGGTGCCGCTGACGCGGGCCTTCCGCGAGCAGCTGCCCGAGGCCAGCCTGTCCATCACCGAGGGACTGTCCACCACAATGCAGGAATGGCTGGTCACCGGCCGGCTGGACATTGCCGTGCTCTACAACGCCCAACCCGCGCCGGAGATCGAGATCACGCCGCTGCAGGACGAAGAGCTGCTGCTGGTCGAGCGCCGGCCGCCCGGCCTGGCCGAAGAGCCCCCACCCCCACCAATACCGTTGGCAGAAGTGGCGCAGATGCCGCTGGTCATCCCCAGCCGGCCCAACTCGATCCGCATGCAGGTGGAGACCGAAATGGCCGCGCTCGGCCTGCGGCCGACGGTGGCGCTGGAGATCGACGGCGTGCCCGCCATCCTCGACCTGGTGGCCGACGGTGCCGGCGCCGCCCTGCTCTCGCGCAACGCGGTGGCCCGCTCGGTGCGCCCCTCGGCCTACCGCACGCGCCCGCTCGACCCGCCGCTGCGCACCCGCCTGAGCCTGGCCACCAGCTCGCAGCGGCCGGCCACGCTCACCCAACAGACCACGCTGACCCTGATCCGCCAGACGCTCACCGCGCTGGGCTGAACACGACGGTCAGGCCAGCCAGCCCGCGCTGTGGCGCATCAGCCAGAGGATGGCGTTGAGCGTGAGGAAAGAGCCCGCGGTCGTCACCAGCAGGGCCGCGGCGGCGAAGCCCTCGTGCCCATGCCGCTGCGCAAGGATGGCGTAGACCCCCAGCATGGGCATGGCCGCCGACAGCACGGCCGCGGCACGCAGGTCGCCCTCGGGCACCGGCAGGCCCAGCGCGCCGAGCAGCGCAATCGCCAGCCACACGGCCGCCGGGTGCAGCAGCAGCTTGCCCGCGGCGATCAGCCCCACCTGCCGCCGCAGGCCGCGCACCTGCAGGCCTACCAGATTGCCGCCAATGATGAACAGGGCCAGGCCGCCGGCGGCGCCGGAAAACAGCGTGACAAAGCGGCCGAGCACGGAGGGCAGCGTCCAGCCCGAGAGCGACACGAGAAAGCCCAGCACGATGCCGATGATCATCGGGTTCCGGGCCAGTCGCTCGGCGGTCTGCCGCAGCACGGCCACCGCCGACAGGCGCTGCCCCTCGTGCGCGCCCGCGTCGGCCAGGGTGAACAGCAGCGGCAGCTTGACCAGGTTTTCCACCAGCAGGTTGAGCGCGAGGATCACCCCGCCCAGCGGGCCGAACAGCAGCAGCATGAGCGGGTAGCCGATGTAGCCGCTGTTGGAGCAGCTCATGCCCATGGCCCCATAGGCGCTTTCGGTCAGGGGCTTGCGCTGCACCTTCCAGTGCCAGAACAGGCCACCGAGCAGCACCGCCAGCGAACCGAGCGTGAAGGCCAGCAGGTAGCCGGGGCGGATCACATCGGCCAGCGGCCGCGAGGCCAGCGCACTGAACAGCAAGGCCGGCAATGCGATCTGGAGCACGAACTTGCCGAGCACGCGCATGTCGGCCTTGGTGAAGAAATCCCAGCGCACGCTGGCCCAGCCGGCGAGGATGCACAGGTAGATCGGGCCGGTGATGGCCAGAATGTCGAGCATGCGGCTTCCTCGGCGCTCAGGCCGTGTCGTCGTTGGCCGCAGGGCCACGGGCCGCCAGCAAGCGGTCGGCGAACGCCTGCCAGCTCGGTTGGGCACCCAGGTCGGCGAGGTGGCCGGCCCGTGCCTGCGAGGCCATCCAGTCGTGCTTGAGCGCAATGGCCGCCGCCATGAAGGGCTCGAACCCTGCCTCGCGCACGGTGTTGGCCACCTCGCGCATCTCCTCGGCCCGGCGCTTGCCGTGCTGTGCCACACGGCTGAAGAAGTAGGCGCCCTGTTTTGTCCAGTCGATGCCGGGGAAAGTCTCCTGCAGCGTCGCGATCATGGCGTCTTCCACGCCGTAATGCCGAGCGGTGGTGTAGCTCTCCAGCACCAGCGCCTCCAGCCCCTTGATCATGATGCTGCGGCACATCTTGGTGGCCGAGGCGATGCCCAGCCGATCACTCGCCACTGTCACGCTCATGCCCAGCCCGGCCAGCACCGGCTGCAGACGTGCGGCGTGTGCGCCCCCCAGCAGCATGGGTACGCGGATACCGTAGGGCGGCACCGAGGTCATCACCCCCGCCTCGACATAGTGCGCGCTCGCCGCGCCAATGAGTGCCGCCGCCTCCTGCTTGGTCCCCGGCGAGGCGGAGTTCAGGTCGAGGAAGAAACTGCCCGGCCGGATGTGCGGCGCCACCGCCTGTGCCACGGCCAGCGTGTTGCTGGCCGTCACGGCCGAGATGACCAGATTCGCCTGGGCGCACAGGTCGGCCGCGCCCGTGCAGGCCACGACACCCGCCGCAGCCGCATGGGCCAGCGGCTGGTCACGCTGCGCAGGGTCGGCGAACTTTAGGTCCCAGGCCCCGCACCAGGCGGCCTGTGGCTGAAGACCGGCAGCGAAGATGCGCCCCACCTCGCCATAACCGATCAGACCGATGCGCAGCGCGTCCATGGCGGATCACAGCCGCAATATGAACAGCGTGATCGACGGAAAGGCCACCAGGATCGCTGTGCGGATGAAGTCGCTGGTGACGAAAGGCATGATCGCGCGGTAGGTGTGGGTGATGGGCACGTCCTTGGCCATCGAGTTGATGACGAACAGGTTCATGCCCACCGGTGGCGTGATCAGCCCCACCTCCACCACGATCAGCACGAGGATGCCGAACCAGATGGCCAGTTCTTCGGGCGGCAGGCCGAAGTCCAGCGCCATGATGATGGGGAAAAACACCGGAATGGTCAGCAGGATCATGGACAGCGAGTCCATGAAGCAGCCCAGGATCACGTACAGCACCAGGATGGCGACCAGCACGAGAATGGGCGAAAGGCCCCAGCCAGCCACCGCTGTCGCGGCTTCCTGCGGCAGCTGCGACAGGGCCAGGAAGGTGTTGTACAGGCCGGCGCCCAGCACGATCATGAAGATCATGCCGGTGGCGATGGCCGTGCCCAGCACGGAGTCGATCAGCGTCTTGCGGTTCAGGCCCCCACCGGCCCAGGCGGCAATGCCGGTGCCGGCGGCGCCAATGGCAGCGCCTTCGGTGGGCGTGAAGATGCCGCTGTAGATGCCGCCGACCACCACCAGGAAGATCACGACCACCGGCCAGGTGGCGATGGTGGCGGCGATGCGGTCCTTCATCGGCATGGGCGGCATGGTGCCCATCTCCTGCGGCTTCAGCCGCGCGTAGATGGCGATGGTGATCATGTAGCCGATGGCCGCCAGGATGCCGGGCACGAAGGCCGCCAGGAACAGCTTGGCGATGTTCTGCTCGGTCAGGATGGCGTAGATCACCAGCACCACCGAGGGCGGGATCAGGATGCCCAGCGTGCCGCCGGCGGCCAGGCAGGCGGTGGAGATGCCACCGGCATAGCCGGCGCGCTTGAGCTCCGGCAGGGCCACCTGGCCCATGGTGGCGGCGGTCGCCAGCGACGAGCCGCAGATGGCGCCGAAACCGGCACAGGCGCCCACAGCCGCCATGGCCACACCGCCTTTGCGGTGACCAATCCACGCCTCGGCGGCCTTGAACAGCGCGCGCGAGAGCCCGCCCAGCGCTGCGAACTGCCCCATCAGCAGGAACAGCGGGATCACCGACAGGTTGTAGTTGGAGAAAGTGGTGTAGGTGACCTGCTTGAGCTGGTTGAGGATGGGTGCAAAGTTGCCGTACACCAGCCAGGCGCCGCCCAGGCCGGTCAGCAGCATGGACAGGCCGATCGGCACGCGGATGAAGATCAGCAGCAGCAGGAAGGGAAAAGACCAGAGGGCCAGTTGGATGTTGCTCATGTTTCGACAGCTCTCGGTCTCAGTGGCTCACGTTGGCCTGCACGGTCCAGCCCTTGGGCTCGGACGCCAGCCCCAGCCGGGTCATCAGTTTGGCGGCGTAGCACAGGCAGCCGATCACCGCGCCCACGAAGCACAGCGCATAGGCCCACCATACCGGCATCTGCAGGATGAAGGTGGTTTCCATGTACTCCTTCTTTTCCAGCAGACCTTCCCAGAGTTTCCAGGTCAGCACCAGCCACACCAGCAACATCGCGATGTCGCTGAGCAGGTCGATGCCCTTCTGGAACCAGCGCGGCATGTGCATGTAGAGCAGATCCACCGTGGCATGGCCGCCGCGCAGATAGCACCAGGGCAGGAAGTAGAAGATGGCGACGCCGATGCCGACCTCGACCAGCTCGAAGTCGCCCGGTACAGGGCCCAGGCCCAGACCGATCATCGCGCGGCCCGCGACGCTGGCCACCACCATCAGGGTGACGGCCACCAGCAAGATGCCGCCAAAAACAGCGGTCCAGTTGGCCAAACGGTATATCCAGTTGATCATGTCTCGTTTCCTCGGGGCTGCCGGCGGGGCGCCCATTGTCCATCAGAGTGACCGGCCTACGGCTGCGGGCGCGCAGTCAGGCTTCCCAGCAGACGATCAGCATGCTGATGGTTTTTCAAGATAACCACTTTGTCAAGATCGCTTACCCCTGCCGGGTCGCGCCGGGAGTCGCCAACCGGTGCCAATCGATCACTTGGCGTACCTGGCCATCAGGGCGCGCGCGTCGGACACCAGGCGGGCGCTGTCCAGGCCCTTGCCCTTCATCTCGTTGACCCAGTCCGTTTCCACCACGCTGGCGGTACGGCGCCAGCGCTGAGTCTCGGCAGCGTCCAGCGCCACGATGTTGTTACCCGCCTTCACCGCCATGTCATGGCCCACCTTGTCGGCCGCGTCCATGGCCCGGCCGAACATGGCCGCCGTCTCCATGCCCGAGTTGTTGTCGATCACCTTCTTGAGATCGGCAGGCAGCTTGTCGTAGGCGCCGCGGTTCATCACGAACGCAAAGGTCTGGGAGTACAGGCCGTCCCGGCCGGCAAAGGTGGTGTGGTTCTTCACCAGTTCGGGGATCTTGACCGAGGGTGCCACTTCCCAGGGCACGGTGGCGCCGTCGATCACACCCTTGGACAGGGCCTCGGGCACCTGCGGGACCGGCATGCCCACCGGCGTGGCACCGAGCTTGACCAGCATGTTGTTGATGATGCGCGAACCACCGCGCACCTTCATGCCGCGCAGGCTCTCCAGGCCGGTGACCGGCTGCCGGGTGTGGAACAGGCCGGGGCCGTGGGTGTGGGCGGCCAGCAGCTTGACCGACTTGAATTCGTCGGCGGCATGCAGATCCACATAGGCCTGGAAGGCGCGCGAGCATTTCTCGCCGCCGCCACTGCACATGAAGGGCAGTTCGAACACCTCGGAGCGGTTGAAGCGGCCCGGCGTGTAGCCCAGCACAGTCCAGACGATATCGGCCACGCCATCGCGCGCCTGGTCGAACAGCTGCGGCGGCGTGCCACCCATCTGCATCGCGGGGAAGATCTGGACCTTGATGCGACCACCGGATTCGGTCTCGATCTTCTTGGCCCACGGCGTGATGGCCGTGGCCGGGATGGCGGCCTGAGGCGGCAGGAAATGGTGCAGTCGCAGGGTCACGGTCTGTGCCTGTGCGGGCAACACCGCAAAGGCCGAAAGGGCGACCAGGGTGGACAGGACGCGGCGGCGCAGGCGGGGGGCGTTCATGGGAATCTCCAGGAGAAAAACCGGTTGGGTCGGATGGGCCAGCGATCCCTCGGGCGGGCCGCTGCCGGCGATGGGTTCGCACTGTCGGCATTTCCGCTTTCCTTGAAAAGCGGTATCGGGCACAACCAGCTATGCCGTGATGCTATGTCAGTGTTAACCCTAGCCCATACCGGAAACCCCGCCCCGCCGCACCCACCAGGCACAAAAAAGCCGCCAGACCCCGAGGGGCGGCGGCTTGTGCGGGAGTCTCCCTCCCGGGAGGGTTTACTTGTTGTACTTGGCCATCGACGCCTTGGCCTCGGACAGCAGACGGGCACCGTCAATGCCCTTGCCCGTGACTTCCTTGACCCAGTCGCTTTCGACGGTGGAAGCCGTGCGGCGCCAGCGCTGCACCTCGGCCGGCTCCAGCTCGGTGATCTTGTTGCCGGCCTTGAGCGCGATCTCGCGACCGGTCTTGTCACCCTCGTCCATGGCGCGGCCGAAGAAAGCCGCGGTTTCGATGCCGCTGTTGTTGTCGATCACCTTCTTAAGGTCGGCGGGCAGCTTGTCGTAGGCGCCCTTGTTCATCGAGAGGGCGAAGGTGGTCACGTACAGGCCGTTGCCACCGGCAAAGGTGGTGTGGTGTTTGACGAGTTCGTGTACCTTCAGCGACGGGCCCACCTCCCAGGGAATGGTGGTGCCGTCGAGAACCCCCTTGGACAGCGCCTCGGTCACCGCCGGAACCGGCATGCCCACCGGCGTGGCGCCGAGCTTGACCAGCATGTTGTTGACGATGCGGGTGCCGCCGCGGATCTTCATGCCGCGAAGGCTTTCCAGACCGGTGACCGGTTGCTTGGTGTGGATCAGGCCCGGGCCATGGGTGTGCACGGTCAGCAGCTTGACGCTGCTGAACTCGTCCATGGCGTTCTTCTGCACGTATTCAAACAGGGCGCGCGACGAGTCCTCGGCCGACAGACCGGTGAGGAAGGGCAGCTCGAACACCTCGGTCTTCATGAACCGGCCGGGGGTGTAGCCCAGCACCGTCCAGGTGATGTCGGCCACACCGTCACGGGCCTGGTCGAACAGCTGCGGCGGGGTGCCGCCCAGCTGCATGGCGCTGAACATCTGGATCTTGATGCGGCCGTTGGACTCGGTCTCGATCTTCTTGATCCAGGGCGTGATGGCCTTGGCCGGAATGGTGCCCTGCGGCGGCAGGAACTGGTGCAGGCGCAGGGTCACTTCCTGCGCAAAGGCCCCCATGCTGGCCGAGGCGGCCAGTGCCAGGGTGGCGATCTTGAATTTCCAGGTCATGTATGTCTCCTGTTGGGGGGTGGATGCGTGGTCGGCAGGGCTTCGTGGCGGGCGCCCTGATCCCTGTTCGTTATTCTTTATAACCATCAAAAAGCCCCCTTGGCATCGGGCTTACCCTAGGTCGGGGTTTCTTGTTTTGGTTATCGTTAATAACGATAATGAAGCCATCCCAGTCGCGTGAAAGCCCTCTCATCATGACCTCTACCCCTTCTGCCGATCTGAGCCTGAGCCTGCACGGCGAACAGTCCGAAGTCGCCATCATCACCCTGCGCCGCGCCCAGAAGCGCAACGCCCTGAGCGACGGCCTCATCCTCGCCATCCGCGACACCTTCCAGAACCTGCCAGACAGCGTTCGCGCGGCGGTCATCGACGGCGAAGGCGAGCACTTCTGCGCCGGTCTGGACCTGTCCGAGCTGCAGGAGCGCGACGCCAGCGAAGGCATTTTCCATTCGCGCATGTGGCACCAGGCACTGGACTGCGTGGAAAAAGGCCGCGTGCCGGTGGTTGCCGCACTGCACGGCGCCGTGGTCGGTGGCGGTCTGGAACTGGCCAGCGCCTGCCACATCCGCGTGGCGGACGACAGCACCTTCTTTGCCCTGCCCGAGGGCACGCGCGGCATCTTCGTCGGCGGCGGTGGTTCGGTGCGCATCCCCAAGCTGATCGGCGCCGCGCGCATGACCGACATGATGCTGACCGGCCGGGTCTACAACGCCGCCGACGGCGAGCGCATCGGCCTGGCCCAGTACCTGGTGCCCGGCGGCACCGCGCTGGACAAGGCCATCGAGCTGGCCACCCGCATCGCCACCAACGCGCCGATGACCAACTACGCGCTGATGCACGCCCTGCCCCGCATCGCGGAGCAGCCGGGCGACCACGGCTTCTTCACCGAAGCGCTGATTTCCTCCATCGCCCAGGCCGCACCCGAAGCCAAGGCCCGGGTGCGCGCCTTCCTCGAAGGCAAGGCCGCCAAAGTCAGAAAAGACTGAGCGCTTCCCCGACGACACAAGAAAAAACGAAGGAGACAACATGACCGCCGCCCAATACCGCCCCCTGACCTTCGGCGTAACCCAGGCCACCCTGCGCGACGGCGCCACCGGCGTGCACTACCTGGTGGCCGACCAGACCCTGGCCCCCTACCCCGAGCGCCTGACCGACCGGCTGGTGCACTGGGCCCAGGTGCGGCCGGAGCAGACCCTGTTCGCCCGCCGCGGCCGCAACGCCGACGGCAGCAGCGGCGACTGGCAGCACATCAGCTTTGCCCAGGCGCTGGACGCTGCCCGGCGCATCGGCCAGGGGCTGATCAACCGCGGCCTGTCGGCCGAGCGTCCGGTGCTCATCCTGAGTGAAAACGACCTGGAGCACGCCCTGCTGGCGCTGGGTTGCCTGTACGCCGGCATCCCCTGGTGCCCGACCTCGCCAGCCTATTCCCTCATCAGCCAGGATTTCGACAAGCTCAAGCACGTCGTCAAGACGCTGACGCCGGGCCTGGTCTTCGCCAGCGACGCCAACCGCTACGCCCGCGCCATGCTGGCCACCCTGGGCGAGGAGGTCGAACTGGTCACCACCACCGGCACGGTGCCCGGCCGCGACACCACCTCGTTCGCGGCGCTGCTGGCCACCGAAGCCACCCCCGCCGTGGACGCGGCCATGGCCGCCACCGGCCCCGACACCATCGTCAAGTTCCTGTTCACCTCGGGCTCGACCAAGATGCCCAAGGCGGTCATCAACACCCAGCGCATGTGGTGCGCCAACCAGCAGCAGATGACGCAGTCCATGCCGGTGCTCGCCGAGCAGGACCTGGTGCTGTGCGACTGGCTGCCCTGGAACCACACCTTTGGCGGCAACCACAACTTCGGCATGGTGATCTACCACGGCGGCACCATGTACATCGACGACGGCAAGCCCACGCCGGCGCTGATGCACGAGACGCTGCGCAACCTGCGCGAGATCTCGCCCACGGTGTACTTCAACGTGCCCACCGGCTTCGAGGCGATCGCCAACGCGATGCAGACCGACGACCTGCTGCGCAAGACCCTGCTGGCCAAGGTCAACATGTTCTTCTACGCCGGCGCCGCGCTGGCGCAGCCGATCTGGGACAGCCTGTTCGAGAGCCAGGAGCGCGAGGTCGGCGAACGCATCGTCATGACCACCGGCCTGGGCATGACCGAGTCCGGCCCGTTCGGCATCTTCGTGACCAACCCTCATGTGCGCGCCGGCAACCTCGGCGTGCCCACACCCGGCCTGGAGCTCAAGCTCGTGCCCGTGGACGGCAAGGTGGAGGTG
>JACCDS011911411.1_pt1 | contig 10062 bp, 7 predicted proteins | sample 7446441 | NCBI WGS metagenome assembly JACCDS01 (sample SAMN15323445, study PRJNA562643) | freshwater metagenome | isolation source: river surface water | place: USA:Blue River Watershed | collected 2017-08-17 | reverse complement strand
TGCATGCCGAAATTGTTGCCGGTCTGGATGGCCGAATACATTTGCGCGACCTTAGCTTCACGGATCAGGTTGCGGATGGCCGAAGTGCCGATCATGATCTCGTGCGCGGCGACGCGGCCGCTGCCGTCCTTGAGCTTGCACAGGGTCTGCGAGATCACCGCCACCAGCGACTCCGACAGCATCGCCCGCACCATTTCCTTCTCGGCGGCGGGGAAGACGTCGATGATCCGGTCCACGGTCTTGGCGGCGCTGGAGGTGTGCAAGGTGCCGAAGACCAAGTGGCCGGTTTCAGCAGCGGTCAGCGCCAGGCGGATGGTTTCCAGGTCGCGCATTTCACCGACGAGGATCGCGTCCGGGTCTTCCCGCAAGGCCGAACGCAGCGCGGCCTCGAACGACTTGGTCTGCGGGCCGACTTCCCGCTGGTTGATCAGGCACTTCTTGGATTCGTGCACGAATTCGATGGGATCCTCGACCGTGAGGATGTGCCCATATTCGGATTCATTGAGGTGGTTGACCATCGCCGCCAGCGTGGTCGACTTGCCCGAACCGGTCGGCCCCGTCACCAGCACCATGCCGCGCGGCTTGAGCGCCAGCTCGGCAAAGATCTTGGGCGCGTTGAGTTGCTCCAACGTCAGGATCTTGCTCGGAATCGTCCGGAACACCGCACCCGCGCCCCGGTTGTGGTTGAAGGCGTTGACCCGGAATCGCGCCAGGCCCTGGATCTCGAAAGAGAAGTCGACTTCCAGCGCGTCTTCGTAGATCTTGCGCTGCGAGTCGTTCATCACGTCGTAGACCATGTCGTAGACCTGCTTGTGCTGCAGGGGATCGACATTGATGCGCCGCACGTCGCCGTGCACCCGGATCATCGGTGGCAAGCCTGCCGAGAGGTGCAGGTCGGAGGCCTTGTTGCGGACGGAAAAGGCCAGCAGCTGGGTGATGTCCATGCGGGGTGGAGTCCTGCGGAAACCGGAAAAATGGGGCTAAGCTCGTGGATTATGACCACGATCCCCTCCCGCCTGCAGGACGTTCGCCACCGCCTGGAGCAGGCCTGTCAACTCGCGGGCCGACCTGTGCAGGGCGTCACGCTGCTGGCCGTCAGCAAGACCCAGCCGGCCTTGGCGGTGCGCGAGGCCTTCGAAGCCGGGCAGCGTGCTTTTGGCGAAAACTACGTGCAGGAAGCCCTCGACAAGATCGAGGCCTTGAGCGACCTGCGCCCACAACTGGAGTGGCACCTGATCGGCCCGCTGCAAAGCAACAAGACCCGCGGGGTGGCAGAGGCCTTCGACTGGGTGCACAGCATCGACCGCCTGAGGATCGCCCAGCGGCTGAGCGAACAGCGGCCGGCGGGGGCCGCTCCGCTGCAGGTGTGCCTGCAGGTCAACGTGAGTGGTGAAGACAGCAAGAGTGGCGTGCCCCCCCATGAGGTGGCCTCCCTCGCCCGGGCCGTGGCGGCCCTGCCCCGCCTGCGCCTGCGCGGGCTGATGTCCATTCCCGAGCCGGCAGACGACCCGGCAGCCCAACGCGCCCCCCACCGGGTGCTGCGCACGCTGCTGGAGCAACTGCAGCGCGAGGGCCTGACCGGCCTGGACACCCTCTCCATGGGCATGAGCGCGGACCTCGAAGCCGCGGTCCTCGAAGGCGCCACGATGGTGCGTGTCGGCACCGCCATCTTCGGCCACCGCACCTGAAACGCTCCGATCCGGCGCCCGCACGGCCCGGCGTCCGGCCCGCCGGGCACCGCCGTCAGACGTCGATTGCCGCCGTGTTCTTGACCTCCTCCATCACCGCATAGGTGCGCGTCTCGCGCACCCCGGGCAGCGTCCAGATGACGGTGCCGATGAACTCGCGGTAGGCCGCCATGTCGGCCACGCGGGTCTTGAGCAGGTAGTCGAAGCCCCCGGCCACCAGGTGGCACTCCAAGATCTCCGGGCGCACGTGCACGGCGGCCTTGAAGTTGTCCATCACATCGTGCACCGTGCGGTCGAGCAAAACCTCGACGAACACCATCAGCCCGGCGTCCAGCAGCCGGGGGTTCAAGCGCGCCTCGTAGCCGAGGATGTAGCCGTCGCGCGTGAGGCGGCGCACACGCTCCAGAACGGCCGTGGGCGAGAGGTGCACCGCCTCGGCCAGCTTCAGGTTGGCCAGACGCCCGTCGGCCTGCAACAGGCGCAGGATCTTGCGATCGGTCTTGTCGAGCGTGGAGGAAGGCTTGGCTTCTTGCATTCAGGATATTTTCCAGCGAAACAATTCAATTTTGGCGAAAGATTCCAGATCAGTAGGAGCAGACTAAAACAATCAACCAGTACAGGAACTCTCATGACCTCGATCCCCTGCTCGGCGGCCCCTGCGGTCTCCGGTGAGCCGACCCCGCTGCCACACGCGCCTGCAGACACGCTCGGTCCTCCGGTGCTCGATGAGATGCAACTCGTGAGCCAGCTTCTGGCACAGCTCGGCCGGGGCGCAGTGCCCCGCCTGGACTGGTCCGACGTGCGCCGCCGCGCCACACCCTGGGTGAATGCCGTGCGGGCCCATCCACCGGCCTTCTGGGCCATGGAGTCGCTGCTCCAGGAATACCCCATCTCCAGCGCCGAAGGCCTGGCCCTGATGCGGCTGGCCGAGGCCCTGCTGCGCGTGCCCGACACCGCCACGGCCATCGCCCTGACCGCCGACCAGCTGGGGCGAGCCGACTTCGCCGGCCACCCGGACGGGTCCGGACACCCGGTGCTGTCGGGGCTGGCCGACCAGGCCATCGTCTGGTCGCGCAAGCTCCTGCCGGGCGACGGGGCCGACCCCGCCGGCCTGCTGCAGCGCCTGGGGGCCCAGACCGTCGTGAAGGCGACGGTGCGAGCCATCCAGTTGCTGGGTCGGCAATTCGTGCTGGGCGAGTCCATCGAAAGCGCCTTGCAGCGAGGCCATGGCAGTCCCCGCGCCGGCCAGGCCCTGCACAGCTACGACATGCTGGGCGAAGGGGCCCGCACCGATGCCGACGCGCAGCGTTATCTTCAGGCGTACCGCCACGCCCTGGAAGCCATTTCGGCCTCGCTGCCGGGAGGCCGGGCGTCCGCGCCGGAGGCGGCCGACGGCATCTCGATCAAGCTCTCGGCCCTCGACCCCCGCTACGAAGCGGCCCGCACCGACCTCGTGGCCGAGCGCCTGCTGCCCCGGGTGTGGACACTGGTCGACGCGGCCGCACGAGCCAACCTCAACCTGACCCTGGACGCGGAAGAAAGCGATCGCCTGGAAGTGTCGCTGCAGGTGCTGGACGCCCTGATGCGCCGCGTCGCCGCCGAGCACCCGCAGTGGGGCGGCCTGGGTCTGGCCGTGCAGGCCTACCAGCTGCGCGCCACCTGCACAGTGGATGCCGTGGTCCGGCAAGCCCGGGCCCGCGGTGTGCGACTGATGGTGCGTCTGGTGAAAGGCGCCTACTGGGACAGCGAGGTCAAGCGCGCCCAGGAACTGGGCCTGTCGGGCTATCCAGTCTTCACCGAAAAGGACCACACGGACCTGAGCTACCTGGTCTGCGCACAGGCCCTGCTGGCCGCCCAGGATGTGGTGTACCCCCAGTTCGCCACCCACAATGCAGCCACGATCGCCGCGCTCCTCGAAATGGCCCGCACCACCGGCGCCCGCTTCGAGATGCAGCGCCTGCACGGCATGGGAGAAGGGGTCTACGCCCAGGTGATGCAGGCGGAGGCGGCCCCGCCCCTGCGCGTGTACGCCCCGGTCGGGCGCCACCGCGATCTGCTGGCTTACCTGGTGCGACGGCTGCTGGAAAACGGCGCCAACTCCTCGTTCGTGCACCAGCTGGCCGATCCGGGCACGGGGCTGGACACCCTCCTGCGCAGCCCCCTGGCCCCCCGGGCGCACATGAAACTGCCCCTTCCCTCCCACCTGTACGGTTCCGCCCGGGCCAATGCGCGTGGGATCGACCTGGCGGTGGCGGCACAACGCCTGCCTCTGCTCCAGGCACTCACCCGCAAGTCCGACCGGACGGTGCCGGACGTCACGCCCGCACAAGCCGCCGCCGCCATGGACCGTCTGCACGCGGCCCAGCCCGCCTGGGCCGCCACGCCCCTGGCCGAACGGTGTGCCGTGCTGCGTCGCACGGCTTCGGCCCTGGAAAGCGACCTGCCACATCTGGTGGCCCTGCTGGCCCACGAGGGCGGCAAGACCCTGGGAGACGGCGTGGCCGAGGTGAGGGAAGCCGTCGACTTTTGCCGCTACTACGCGGAGCAGGCCGAACGGCTGCTGGCCCCGCAGGTCCTACCCGGCCCCACGGGCGAACACAACGAACTGCGCCTGCACGGCCGCGGGGTGTTCGTCTGCATCAGCCCGTGGAACTTTCCGCTGGCCATCTTCACCGGACAGGTCGTGGCCGCACTGGTGACCGGCAACACGGTGGCCGCCAAACCCGCCGAACAGACGCCCGCCAGCGCCCGCGCCTTGGTCGAGCGGCTCGTTCAGGCGGGCCTGCCTCCGGACACCATCGCCTTGCTGCCCGGCCGCGGCGAAACGGTGGGCACCACCTTGGTCGGACACCGCCACTGCGCTGGCGTGTGTTTCACCGGATCGACAGCGGTGGCACGCACCATCGCCCGCACCCTCGCCGCCCAGGACGGCCCCATCGTGCCCCTGATTGCCGAGACGGGAGGACTCAACGCCATGGTGGTCGACTCCAGCGCCTTGCCCGAGCAGGTCATCGACGCCGTGGTGACCAGCGCGTTCCGCAGCGCCGGGCAGCGCTGCTCGGCCCTGCGCCTGCTGTGTGTGCACGAGGGGATCGCCGACGACCTGCTGGAGATGCTGGCCGGGGCCCTGCGGGAACTGCGCCTGGGTGTGCCGGCCCAGCCCGATGAGAGCTGGTCGGTCGACGTCGGTCCGGTCATCGACGCCGAAGCCCACGCCCACCTGAGCCGACACCTCCAACGGCTGGAACACGACGCCCGACTGATCGCCAGGGCCCCGCTGCCCGCCGCCCTGCAGTCCACCCACATCGCGCCGGTGGCCTTTGAACTGGCCCGCGTCGGCGATCTGAAAGAAGAACTCTTCGGCCCCATCCTCCACGTCGTGCGCTGGACAGGAGGGGTCGACACCCTGGTGGACGAGATCAACGCGCTGGGCTATGGCCTGACGCTGGGCGTGCACACCCGCATCGACGAGCGCGCCCAGCGCATCGCCGCACGCGCCCGGGTGGGCAACGTCTACATCAACCGCAACATGATCGGAGCCGTGGTGGGAGTGCAGCCCTTCGGTGGCGAGGGGCTGTCAGGCACCGGTCCCAAGGCGGGCGGCCCTCACTACCTGCTGCGCCTGTGCGGCGAACAGACGGTGACGGTGAACACGGCCGCCGCAGGCGGCAACGCGGCGCTGCTGGCCGGTCACTCCTAAACTCCACCCATGAACACCTCCCACACCCCTTCCCCCCGCCTGGCCTTCATCGGCGGCGGCAACATGGCCAGCGCCATCCTTGGTGGCCTGATCGAGAGCGGCATGCCCGCCGCCGACATCCTCGTCGTCGAGCCCTGGGACGAACAGCGTCAGCGTCTCACCCAGCGCTGGCCGGCGCTGCGGGTGCAGGCGGCCGCCGACGCCGCGCTGGCCCAGGTGGCCACCGTCGTCTGGGCGACCAAGCCCCAGACCTTCGCCGAAGCCGCAGCCCCCTGTGCCCCCTGGGTTGGCCCAGCCCTGCACCTGTCGGTGATGGCGGGCATCCGCAGCGACGCGATCGCCCGCGCCACGGGAAGTGAGCGGGTGGTGCGCGCCATGCCGAACACCCCGGCCCTGATCGGCAAAGGCATCGCCGGCCTGTATGCGCGAGAAGCGGTCAGCGACAGCGAACGCCACGTCATCGAAGGACTGCTGGCGCCCACGGGCCAGGTGGTGTGGGTGCAGGCCGAGACGGACCTGGACGCCGTCACGGCCCTGTCGGGCTCCGGGCCGGCCTACGTCTTCTATTTCATCGAGGCGATGGTGGCCGCGGCCGAACGCATGGGACTGAGTGCGGAACAGGGCCAGCAACTGGCCCTGGCCACGTTCGGCGGCGCCACCGAGTTGGCCCGTCGCTCCGACGACCCACCCTCGGTGCTGCGCGAACGGGTCACGTCCAAGGGTGGCACCACCCACGCCGCCCTGACCGCCCTGAACACGGCGGGCGTGAGCGAGGCCTTCGTGCAGGCCATGCAGGCCGCTCAGGCCCGCGCGCGTGAACTCGGCGACGAATTCGGACGCTGAAGCCCCCTCGCCGCGGGTCATCCCCGTGGAAGCCCCGCCACGGGCTGTGGCAGCAACAGGAAACACCGGTCTGCTGCCATGCGCACACGGCATGGGGGCTGACGGCGCCTCGCCGAACCTTTGCCTAGAGTTTCAGTCAGGCATGACAGGCCGCATCACCGCCGCGACCCGAAACCCAACGACAAGGTGTGCCCATGGATTCCACGTCCCCGACCCCCGCCTCGACGGCCCCCCAGGAAACCGGCTGGCTGTCTTACGTCCAGCCCTCGGCACACAGCCCCTGGGGCACATACCTCGCTCAGGTCGATCGTGTCGTGCCGTACCTGGGGCCGCTGGCCCGCTGGGTCGACACGCTGCGCCACCCCAAGCGGGCCCTGATCGTTGACGTGCCCATCGAGATGGACGATGGCTCGGTGCGCCATTTCGAGGGCTACCGAGTGCAGCACAACCTCAGCCGAGGCCCCGGCAAAGGCGGCGTGCGCTACCACCCCCAGGTCACCCTGGAGGAAGTGATGGCCCTGTCGGCCTGGATGACCGTGAAGAACGCCGCCGTCAACCTGCCGTACGGCGGCGCCAAGGGCGGCATCCGCGTCGATCCCCGGCAGCTCTCCAGCAAGGAACTGGAACGCCTCACCCGCCGCTACACCAGCGAGATCGGCCTGATCATTGGCCCGCAGCAGGACATCCCCGCACCCGACGTCAACACCAACGCCCAGATCATGGCGTGGATGATGGACACCTACTCCATGAACGTCGGCGCCACCGCCACAGGGGTGGTGACGGGCAAACCGGTGCACTTGGGAGGCTCGTTGGGACGCGTCAAGGCCACAGGCCGGGGCGTGTTCGTCACCGGCTGCGAAGCCGCTCGTCGCATCGGCCTGCCGCTGGTGGGCGCACGGGTGGCCGTGCAAGGCTATGGCAACGTGGGCAGCGTGGCGGCCGAACTGTTCGCCTCGGCCGGGGCCAAGATCGTGGCGGTGCAGGATCACCTGGGCACCATCGCCAACCCCCACGGGCTGGACCTCGCCGCCCTGTCGGCGATGGCCCACGGACCCGGTGGCGTGTCGGCCTTCACGGGCGGAGAAGCCCTGGACAACGAGGCGTTCTGGAACGTCGACTGCGACATCCTCATTCCGGCAGCCCTGGAAGGACAGATCGATGTGTCCCGCGCCAATCGACTGCGCGCGCGCATGGTGCTCGAAGGCGCCAACGGCCCCACCTTGCCCGACGCCGACGACGTCCTGGCCGAGCGCGGCGTGCTGGTCGTGCCCGACGTGATCTGCAACGCCGGGGGCGTGACGGTGTCCTACTTCGAGTGGGTGCAGGACTTCTCCAGCTTCTTCTGGACCGAGGACGAGATCAACCAGCGCCTCGACAAGATCATGGTCGAGGCGCTGGCCAAGATCTGGGACACCGCCGACCAGCATCGCATCACCTTGCGCACCGCCACCTTCACCGTGGCCTGTGGGCGCATCCTCATGGCGCGCCAGGACCGGGGGCTCTATCCCTAGAATTGACGCATCACAAGGACACCCAGGTGGGTCGGCCGTAGCCTGCGACGCACACTGAAATCCCATCCCGGCGGCTGTGCACCCCGGCACAGCCGCCTTGCCATTTCTCTTCAAGGACCGCCATGCCCCTCCTTTCCTGGTCGGACGCCCTCGTCACCCAGCACGCCCAGATGGATCAGACCCACCGCGAGTTCGTCGAGCAGGCGGCACGGGTCGAAGCGGCACTCGGCGGCGACCTCGACACCTTCCTGGCGCTGTACGACGAACTGGTCGAGCACACCGACGCCCACTTCGCCCAGGAAGACCGCTGGATGCTGGCCACCGGCTATTCGGCCGACAACTGCCACACCGCCCAGCACAAGCAAGTCCTGAACGTGCTGCGCGAGGTGCGCAAGCAAGCGGTGGAGCTGGACAAGCGCGAGATGTTCGCCGGACTGCTGCCCGAACTCATCCGCTGGTTCGAGCACCACGTGGGCATGGCCGATGCGGGGCTGGCCGAACACATGGCCGAACTGGGCTACGACGTGGTCACCGGCACCTTCTCGAAGGGCGAGGCGCCGCAGGCCTCCAGCGTGCACGGTTGCGGCAGCAACACCTGCTCTGAAGAAAACAGCACCGGAAGTGAACAAAACTGTAACGCCGCAGCCACAGCCGGCTAAGGATTTCACCTAGCGCAAGGCGAGACACTGGCAATGTGCAGCCAGCGCCCTATGATCTTTCAACCCTACGCGTCCCGGGGTTCGTGCATTCGGGGCGCTCACCACTCCAAACACCATGGCAACCAAGACCGCTGCTAAGTCCGCCTCCAAGGCCGCTGCCAAGGCGCCCGCCAAGAAGGCTGCCTCCAAGACCGCTGCCAAGAAGGCCGCGGCCAAGCCCGTGCTGATGACGAAGGCCGCCTTCGTGGACCTCATCGCGGCCAAGTTCGACGTGCCGAAGGTCCGCTCGGCCGAAATGCTCGACTTCGTGTTCGACACGGTCAAGGATCAGCTGGTCAAGACCGGCACGGTGTCCATCTCCGGCTTCGGCACGTTCAAGGTCGCCGAGCGCGGCGAACGCACCGGCCGCAACCCCCAGACGGGCGCCACCGTGAAGATCGCCGCCTCCAAGACGGTGCGCTTCAAGCCGACCCCCGGCTACAAGGATCAGCTCTGATCCCTGCGTGCTTCCGCACCGGTATGGGGCCGCATCTGCGGCCCTTTCTCTTGGTGCCGGTGACATGAGCGACTGTGGGCTGTGGTGCCGGTCGACCATCGAAACTCAACCCGCCACCGGACGCGAGGGCTCGGCCCGATCCCGACGCTCCACACGCCTCAGAATCCCCAGCAGTCCAGCCCCCACCAGCATCACGGCCGCAGCCATGTACAGCCCGGCGTCGTAGCTGCCCAGGCGGATCGCCATCCATCCGGTCAATGCCGGCCCCACGATCTGGGCCACCCCGTACGACAGCGTCATCTTGCCCATCATCTTGGCCGGGCGTGTGGGGTAGTAGCGCCCGGCCATGGTCAGCACCAGACTGACCATGCCGATGAAGGTGCCTCCGAACAGCAGCGCACCCAGAACGGATGCCGCCAACCCACCGACCCAGACGGGCAGCAGCATGCCCACGATCTGGAGCAGACACGCCAGGATCAACGCATCGAGATCGCCCATGCGCCGGGCGATGCGGTCCCAGTTGAAGCAAGCCGGCGCGGCGCCGATGCCGATGGCCAGAAAGACCCACACGCCCTTGCCCGCCAAGCCCGGCAGGCGCTCGACGATGGCGACGATGAACGTGGCACTGATGACAAAACCCATGCCGGCGCAAAAATACGCCGCCATGAACAGGGCCATGAAGGTGGCGCCTGGTGGACGGTCGACCAGTTTGTGTCCACCCGTCGTCACGCCGCTGGTGTCCGGGGGCGGCAGCCAACGCCAAGCCGGCACCAGCAGTGCCGCACCCAGCCCCGCAAAGGCCCACCACTGGCCTCGCCAGTCCAGGTGCCCGCTCATCCCGATGACGAGCAGCGCGCACCCGGCAATGCCCAGCCCCACGCCGGCAAAGTGCAACCCCAGCTCGCTGCGGAACTGGTGGCGCATCAGCCAGTGCAGCACCAGGCCGGTGCCCATCAGCATCCCGGCGGCGCTGGCCAGCCCCGCCACGTAGCGCGACAAGCCCCACACCCAGACGTTGGAGGTGCTCGCCATCAGGGCCGTGGCCAGCACCGCCACCACCAGTCCCAGGCGGTAGAGCCGGTCCTTCATGTGCAGGTCGCTGATCATCGAAGCCACCAACGCCCCGCTCAGGTAACCGGCATAGTTCACCGCCGCCAGGGTCCCC
>JACCDS010984338.1_pt1 | contig 10070 bp, 9 predicted proteins | sample 7446441 | NCBI WGS metagenome assembly JACCDS01 (sample SAMN15323445, study PRJNA562643) | freshwater metagenome | isolation source: river surface water | place: USA:Blue River Watershed | collected 2017-08-17 | reverse complement strand
CTTGCTGCATGTCACTCTCACTGCGGTTGCTAGTATCTCGGCTCGAGTTCTTCAAAGCTATCGGGACACCCTGAATGCGGGCGGAGCACGAACCGAGAATTCTTAAGGCCTTTCCTAGCATTTCCCTCTCCTCTCACGAAGGGACTGCGCACGCTCAAGTCATGGCTTGAACTTGTCGAGCAGTCCCTGTGCCACTGCGTACTGCACCAGCTCGGCGAGCGATGGCGTGCCGAGCTTTTCCAAGATGTGCGCCTTGTGCGTGCTGACGGTCTTGACCGACAGGTGCAGCACTTCGGCGATGTCCGTGACGGACTTGCCTGTCACGAGCATGTTGAACACTTCAAACTCGCGATTGGTCAGCGACTTGTGCGGCATGTCGTCGCGCGTCGGCATCGCGTCCATCGCCAGTTGCTCGGCGACTTCCATGCTGATGTACGGACGGCCGGACCGCACCTTGCGTATGGCATTGACCAGATCGGTGCCTGCGCTTTCCTTCGTGATGTAGCCATGCGCGCCAAGGCGGATCGCGCGGGCGGCGTACTGATCCTCGTCATGCATGGTCAGCACCAGCAATGCAATGTCCGGCGCTTCCTGCTTGATCTGTTTGATCAGGTCCATTCCGCTTCTCCCTGGCATCGACAGGTCCATCACCAGCACGTCGAATCCGCCTTTGCGTACCTGGGCGAGGACATCGAAGCCGTCGGTGGCCTCGCCGGCTACCTGGATGTCTTCCGCCTTGCTGAGGATGTATTTGAGTCCTTCGCGCATCAGCGCATGGTCATCCGCCAACACCACCCGAATCATTCGCCCGGCCCCGAGGCACCTGCGCCCGTAGCGCTTGCAGACATGTGCTCAGGCATCGTGGCCGTCTCCGTGTTGCTGTTTGAACCTGATCAATCTCTTTTTCATCACGATTTCCCCTTAGTAACAAAATAGCAACATTATTGGTAAATGTATCAGCTTTTCACCAAGAGACGAATATGATTTCGATCAAAAACAAGCGCGCGGCAGAATTTTGTGATCTACGAATTCGATTTATTTCTTAGAATCAATGAATTCATTCCCAGCGGTTAATTAATCCGTTTCTGTGCTGGAAGTTGCTGTCGTATAACGCGGTGCGGTTCTCGAGTTCAAGGTCGCTGATAGACTGTGCGCCTTGCATGCTTCATCTTGTTCAGACACGACACACCATGGAAATCAAGCCGGGCGAAATAGGGCACATCATTCAGCTGGCGATTGCGCCCGTTTTTCTGTTGACGGGCGTCGGTACCAACATGCTGGTACTGACCAACCGGCTGGCGCGCATCATTGACCGGACGCGGCTGCTGGAAGAAAACCTGAATGAGCGTGACGGGAAGGCGGTCGGGCGCGAGGCCTTGTACCACGCTGAACTCGACATCCTGTTTCAGCGTGCGCGCAAGATCAATCGCGCGATCTTCCTGTCGACCACCTGTGCATTGCTGATCTGTATGGTGGTGGCCGCCTTGTTCGTGACGGATGCGCTGAACTTGCGGCTGGCCTCTCTGATCGCCGGCATGTTCGTCCTCGCGATGGTGGCGCTGACCGGGAGCTTTATCTATCTGCTCAGGGAGGTGCTGCTGGCCACCGAATTCATGAACCGGCAGCAGCAGAGGTATCGCACGGAACGCGAGCCGCTTGCCTGACGGGGTGCAGGCTCAAACAACCCACACGGAAATCCCGCTGGCTGACCCCGCCAGGACAGGCGGGTCATCAGGCATGCAGGCAAGCGTCAGCCGGAGAAGCCGCTCGTGGCGGCAGGCAGCATTCAGATCGATGCGACCAGTTCGCAGCTCGCCTTGAACAGCGGGTGGGCAGTATCGCCAAAGGCATCGCAGATCGTCAGGTGATTCACGCCGTGCAGCGGAATGTCGCCGCGGAAACCGCTTGCCCAGACCTTGCCGATCAGCTGGGTCTGGCGCTTGAATTCGTCTGACTCGAGATCGCCCACCGACGTGATGAACGGCGCCGGATGCGACTGCGGCATGGTCGCGGGTGACAGCGTCAGCGCACGCTCAGCATCGAGTTGCAGATCGACATTGACGAAATCGGCGTGGCAGACCGGCGCGAGATCGTACAGTCCCGACATCAGCACGCCGCCCTTGACGAGTTTGGCCGGCAGGTCCGAGGCCACCGTGGGCCACAACGCGGCAAGCATCATTGCGGCCAGGTGCCCGCCTGCGGAGTGGCCGGCGACGATGATGCGCTCGCGATCGAACTCCAGCCTTTCTGCATTCCGGTACAGCCAGACCAGCGCGCGGACCTGCTGCAAGGTGATCTCTTCGATCGAGGCTTCCGGTGCGAGCGTGTAATTGGTCAGTGCCACGTTGAAGCCCGCATGCCGGTAGCCCGGCACGATGAACGTGAAATCTGATTTGTCCAGGGAACGCCACCAGCCGCCATGGATGAAGACCAGCAGCGGAGCGCCGGCCCGATAGGCCGGATAGAAATCCAGTCGCTCTTTCGCTGCCGTGCCAAACGGCAGGTCAAGCAGGCCCGCGTGCGTGCGCCTGACCAGCGCCGATTCCTTCTGCCAGCGGGTGAAAATCTGCGGATGATCAGGAATACCCGCCCGTGCGTTGTACTGCTCCGTGTAATAGTCGGTCAGGGACTGCCGGCTATCGGCCGGGCGATGGTTCGCGTTACGCATGCGCGGATTCCTTGGGTGTCGATGGTGAGGGCAGGCAATGCGTGACAGTGTAGCCGTTGGTCATGGGACATGGTAGCAACTGTAGCCTTCTCAGCCACCGCAGCCACCGCGACGGTTTCAGTTCGTTGACCTGCCGTTCCGCCAATGAACCTGCCGTTGCGATGATTTGACTGCCGGTGACCGGTTCGCCTACACTGCCGGGGTTTTGGTGCCCGCCCGTCGGTCTCGACGGGCAGTTAAACGGGAAACACAAAGCCTCTGCGATCTTCCGGTCGACGGCTAACGTGTGCTGCCCCCGCAACGGTAAACAAGCGCATGACTTCGCAGTCATGCTGTCCGCCCCTCTCGCCACTGTGCCCTCGGCATGGGAAGGCGCGGCGGATACGCTTGTCAGCCCGGATACCGGCCAGGACAGGTGGGAGAGGCGAACGGGGTGGTTTCGCCGGTTATCCGGTGCAGGTCTGCGGCCTGCCGGTCATCGTTCGCGCTCCTGTTCGAAATTCGCCTGCGGGGAAGCTGGCGAAGCGCTCATTACCTGGAAATTCATGTTCAAACCTTTTTACCGGCGTCGCGGCGCACCCGTGCTGGCGGCCTTGCCTGCGCTGCTGGGCTCGGCCTTCGCTGCTGCCCAATCGAATAATTCCGCCGATACCACGCAACTGCTGCCTCAGGTGGTCGTGACCGCCAACCGCTACGAGCAGGACCGGCAGGCCATTCCCAGTTACGTGACAGTAATCACGCGCGAGCAGATGGTCTCGGCGAACGTCAATACCATTAACGAGGCGGTCAGCCGACTGGGTGGCATCGCCACCCGCACCAGCCTCACCGGCGGCAATGAATTGACGATCGACCCGCTGGGCTTCGGCGACACCGCCGGTTCCAACACGGTGATCCTGATCGACGGCATGCCGATCCGCGAGGGCGACATGACCGAGGTCCGGCTGTCAGGCATTCCGGTCGAGAGCGTGGAACGCATCGAGATCCAGCGCAGCTCCGGCAGCGTGCTCTACGGCGGCGGATCCACGGCCGGCGTGGTCAACATCATTACCCGCGCCTCTGCACGCGACCCGGGCGCGGCCACCTCGGCCAGCGTGTATGCCGGCGTTGGCTCGTTCTCAACCCGCGAGTACCGTTTCAACGGTCGCTATGTGAAGGAGGGACTGGACCTGTCGCTGGCTGCTACCGAACGGGATTCCGACGGCTATCGTCGCCACTCGGACAGTAACGACCGCGGTGTACTGCTGACCGCGAAGTATGCGGCCAGCTTTGCGCGTTTCGGCATGAGCCTCAGCGCTGAAAACAACAAGGCGCAGACCCCGGGCTCGCTGACGCTGGAGGAATTCCACCGCGACCCGCGCCTGGCCCAGCCTTCATCGGTTGCCAACAACACGCGTTCCGACATCCAGACCAGTCGCCTCGCTGCCTTCGCCGAAACCGACCTCGCCGGTGTGCTGTGGCGGGTGGACGCCAGCACGCGCAAGCGCGACTTTGATGCCGTCGCCGTGATGGGCGGCTATCCGGTGCCCCTGCAATATCGCGGTGATGATCAGTTCTTCGGCCTGAGCGGCAAGCGCGTTGATGAGCTCGCGATGGGCACCAACCGGCTGGTCTTCGGTGTCGAGCAGTCCGACTGGTCGCAGCTGCGACGCTACCCGGGCTCGATGCTCGGGAATTATCAGCTCGACTTCAACGCGACCAGCTTCTTCGCAAAGAACGATCTGGATATCGCCAGCCTCGGCGTGCGCGTTACCGCAGGCTATCGGTCCGAACGCAATGAGCGCTCGCAACTGGCGATGAATGGTGGCGATCCGATCAACAATCGCTACACCCGGTCGGCCTGGGAGCTCGGCGTATCGAAAGAACTCGATGGCGAGAACAGCGTGTATGCGCGGCTGGCCACCAGCTACCGTTTCGCGAACATCGACGAATTCACCACCGCCTATCTGCCCGACTACAGCGTGGTGGCACTGCAGCCGCAGACCTCGAAGGATCACGAGCTGGGCTGGAAGCATCTGTTCGGCGCGCGCGGTCGGCTCGACCTGCGTCTCTATCGCAGCGAGCTCGACAATGAGATCGCCTACAACAACAACGTCGGTACCGACATCTGGGGTTATGTGCAGGGCTCGAACATCAATCTCGCGCCGACTCGCCGGCAGGGCATTGATGTCGACGTCTCTTACCAGCTGAGCAGCCAGTGGCTGGTGGCGTCCTCATTGTCCGTGCGCGATGCGCGTTTCCGTTCCGGCGACTATGAAGGTAAGCGCGTCCCGATGAGCGCGCGCGAAATCGTGTCGGTACGCGCCGAGTATGCAGTCGATGAGCGTCAGAAACTGGGCGCCATGGCGCGCTATACGTCGAGCCAGTATGTGGCGATGGACTTTGACAATCAGCACCGCAGGCCCGGGTACGCGATCGCCGACCTGTATTACCTGTACCGGGCTGGCCAGTTCGACTTGTCGGTGAAGGCACTGAACGTATTCGACAGGAATTACTACTCGTACGCGACCCGCGCGTGGGATCCGGCCAGCACCTTCCAGTACACGGCGGTGTTCCCGGATGCGGGCCGCTCGCTGTGGTTCTCTGCACGTTACCGCTTCTGACGGAGAGCCCGGTGAGCCGCAAGCTGCGAATCCTTCTGCTGCTGCTCATCGTGGCGCTGGTCGCGGCGGCGCTCGCCGTCAGTTGCGGCAGCGTCGGTTGCCGGTTCGGCTTCTGGGCGGACGACCCGGCGCTGCTGCTGCTTCGCGTGCAGCGGGCGTCGCTGGCGTTTGCGGTCGGTGCCTTGCTGACGCTCGCCGGCGCCCTGCTGCAATTGTTGCTGCGTAATCCGCTCGCCGATCCGTATGTACTGGGCGTGTCGGGCGGGGCCTCGGTCGGTGCGGTCATGGTCGGGCTGCTGCTGCCGTCTGCGTTCCAGCTGATCGGATTGCAGGCGGGTGCGCTGGCCGGGGCCTTGCTGGCGATTGCCTTGCTGTTCCTGCTGGCGCAGCGCAGTCTGCTGGCCCCGCCCGTGCCGGCCGCCGTGCCGGGGGTGCGGCTGATCCTCACCGGCGTGATGGTCTCCACCGGCTTTGGTGCATTGCTCGCCTTGCTGTTGTCACTGGCGCCGGACACGCAGTTGCGCGGCACCCTGTTCTGGCTGATGGGGGATCTCGACGCTGAGGGCTACGGCTTGCCGGCATGGACGGTACTGCTGGCGGTCGGCGCCTGGGCGATCCTGCGCGCGCCGCAGCTGAATGTGCTCGCCCATGGCGATGTGGCTGCGCAATTGCTCGGGCTGCCGGTCGTCCGCCTGCGCATCGTCATCTTGCTGGCAGCGTCGGCCGCTACCGCTGCGGCCGTGGCGCTGGCCGGTACGATCGGCTTCGTCGGTCTGGTGGTGCCGCATGCACTGCGCCTGTGGCTCGGCAACGACCAGCGCCTGCTGCTGCCGTCCGCGATGCTGGGCGGCGGCGCCGCGCTGCTGCTGGCCGACCTGATCGCGCGTGTGGCGCTGGCGCCGGTGCAACTGCCTGTTGGCGTAGTCACCGCGCTGGTTGGTGTGCCCTTGTTCCTGGCCATGCTGGCGAGGTCACGATGACGGCGCTGGTACAGACGCGCTCGCTCGGCCTGAGCGCCGGCCGGCATATTCTGGTCGCGGACCTGCACTGGCAGGTGAGCCGGGGCGAACTCTGGTGCGTGCTCGGTCGTAACGGCGCCGGCAAGAGCACCCTGCTGCATGTGCTTGCCGGCCTGCGCCGCCCTGATGCTGGTGAGGTCCGTATCGACGATCAGCCCGTCGATGCGCTGGCGCCGCCGGCACTGGCACGCCGGCGCGGGCTGATGCCGCAGCAGACGCTCGACACCTTCGCTTTCTCGGTACGCGAGGCCGTCGCGATCGGCCGCACTCCCTGGCGACTCGGCAGTACCTGGGATGACGATCAGGACGAAGGATTTGTACGCGCCGCGCTGGCGCAGGTCGGCATGGAAGCGCGGATAGACGACGACATCACCGCGCTGTCCGGCGGCGAGCGACAGCGCGTTGCACTGGCCGCCTTGCTCGCGCAGGAGCCTGCGCTGATGCTGCTCGACGAGCCGACGGCTCACCAGGACGTCGCGCAGCAACTGGCGATGATGCAGCTGCTGCAGCGGCTGTCCGCACGTCATGCCGTGGTCGCGAGCTGCCATGATCTCAACCTCGCTGCGCGTTTTGCGACTCATGTGCTGTTACTCGGCCCCGGCTTTCATTGCGCCGGGCCGGTGGCGGAGGTCTTGCTTCCCGAGGTTTTGCAGCAGGCTTACGGCTGCGCGTTCGAGCGCTGCGGCGAGCTGTTCATCGCGCGCTGACACAGCGCCAGAGCAGGCTCAGGCCTTGGGCCAGAGAATCATCTGGGTGCAGCGAAACAGCGCGATCGTCTTGCCGGCCGTCGTCACCGTGGCGTCCCAGACCTGAGTCGTGCGTCCGCGATGCACCGGTGTCGCTTCGCATTCGAGCAGGCCATCGCGCGCCGTGCCCAGGTGATTACTCTTCAGTTCGATCGTCGTGAAACTCTGCGCGCCTTCGGGCAGGTGCAGCATGCAGCCATAACCGCAGGTGGTATCGGCCAGCAGCACGACAGCCGCCGCATGCAGGTAGCCATTCGGGGCGAGGTGGTGCGGCTGCACCTTGAGTGCCGAGCGCAGGCGACCGGGTTCGGCGGACACCAGCTCGAATCCGAGATGTGCGGGCAGCGTTCCTTCCTGTACCTTTTTCCATTGCTCCAATGACTGTTCGCTCATGGCGTTCTCCGATGTTGTTTCATGTCTTTCTGTCGCGCGCTGTCGATGTGTTCGCACAGGCGCTCGGTGGCGTCTGCCATGCGCGGGCCGGCACGGTTCATCACGCTGCCATCAACCCGGAACAGGTGTTGGTGACGCACCGCCGGCAGCTGGACAAAGGCCCGCCAGCGGTCAAAGCCCTGCGGGTCTTCATCGCTGACAAAAATCGCCTGCGGGTCGGATTTCACCACCGCCTCGCGGCTGACCGTCGGCACCAGGGGTTCGAGTGCGCCGAACAGGTTGATGCCGCCGCACAGCCGGATCGCCTCCGACACGATGTGCGCGTCATTCAGTGTCATCAGCGGCGACGGCCAGATCTGGTAGAACACCTTCACCGGCGCACGTTGGGCATAGCGATCACGCAAGGCCTGCAGGCGGGCGCGGAAACGCACGGCGGCCGCGCGACCCTCAGCACTCGCCGCGAGGGTGCCGAAACGTTCCAGCGTGGTCGCGATATCGTCCAGCTTGCGCGGCTCGCTGTCGAACACGGCAAAGCCCATCGCGCGCAGTCGCGCCAGCTGGGCCGCATTGTTGCCGCTTTTCCAGCCGACGATCAGGTCGGGCTTCAGCGCGACGATGCGCTCCAGATCCACCCGCATCGCGTCGCCCACTGAAGGCAGCCGGCGTGCCTGCGGCGGATAGTCGCTGTAGGCCGACACCGCGACCACCTGCGCACCGGCGCCGGCCGCGAACAGCAGTTCGGTTGCGTGCGGGGCAAGGCTGACGATACGTGTGGCGGGTGCGCGCAGCGTGAGGCGGTGGCCGCTGTCATCGATGACACTGATGGCTGCCGCTACCGCTACCGCTACCGCTGGTGCTGGTGCTGGTGCTGGTGCTGGTGCTGGTGCAGCGGCTGAAAGCGGCGCTATCCACAGCAAGGCCGCCGGCAGCGCTGCTTTCAGCAGCTGCGGCAGGCGGATGCCGTTCATATTTCGAGATTGTCGATGAGTCGCGTGTTGCCCAGCTTTGCGGCGGCCAGCACAACGAGAGGCTCGCCGCCGCCGACATCCGCGGCGCTCGGCGGCTGCAGGTCGGAACGCTTGCGCACAGCAACGTAATCCGGCAGCCACCCGCGTCCGGCCAGCCGAGCCATCGCCGCCTGTCCGAGCGATTCGACGTCGTGCCGGCCTGAGCGTACCGCGTCAGCGACCAGATTCAATTCCCGGTAGAGTGCCGGCGCTTCGGCGCGTTCGGCTTCAGACAGGTAACCGTTGCGCGAGGACAGTGCCAGCCCGTCGTCGGCCCGATAGGTTTCCGCAGCGATGATTTCGGTCGGCAGCGCGAACTGACGCGCCATGTTCCGCACGATCATCAGTTGCTGGTAGTCCTTCTTGCCGAACACGGCCACGCGCGGCTGCACGCAGGAGAACAGCTTCATCACAATGGTGGTGACGCCGGTGAAAAAGCCCGGGCGGAACTCGCCCTCAAGCATGTCGCCGAGGTCGCTGGGGGGCTGGATGCGAAACTCCTGCGGCTCCGGATAGATATCTTTCTCGGTCGGTGCGAACAGCACGTACACGCCTTCCTTTTCCAGCTTCTCGACGTCATCGGCGAAGGTACGCGGATATTTGTCAAAGTCCTCGTTCGGGCCGAACTGCAGGCGGTTCACGAAAATGGAGGCGACGACCGGGTCACCGTGCTTGCGGGCCAGTCGCATCAGCGACAGGTGGCCCTCATGCACGTTGCCCATCGTGGGAACGAACGCGGTGCGGAGCTGGCCGCGCAGGTGGTCACGCAGTTCCGCGATCGAGGAAATGATTTTCATGGAGGTCTTCTTCGTTGAAAGAGGGCGGACGCGGCATCGTTGCCGCATCGGCGTTGCAGTCCGGAGCGGCGTCAGTTCGGCGAATAGGCCAGCCGCACGTAAATCGGCGCGAAGGCCTCGGCCTGCGTGATCTCGATCAGGGTTTCTTTCGCGAGCTCGAGCATGGCAATGAAGTTCACCACGACCACGGGCACGCCACGCGAGGTCTCAAACAGGTCCTGGAATTCGACGAACTTCGCACTTTGCAGCCGGCGCAGGATCGCGGTCATGTGCTCACGCACCGACAGCTCCTCGCGCGTGATGGTGTGCCTTGCGGTCAGCTTCGCGCGCCGCAGCAGGTCATGCCACGCAGCCTGCAGATCAGTGATGTTCACGTCCGGGAAGCGGGTAACGACGGTCTGGTCGATATAGACCTGGGTGCGCACGAAATCGCGGCCGACCTGCGGCAGCGTGTCGAGCTCGAATGCCGCCAGCTTGATCTGCTCGTATTCGAGCAGGCGACGCACCAGCTCGGCGCGCGGATCAAGCGTCTCGTCGCTGCCCTCGACCTTCTTCGCCGGCAGCAGCATGCGTGACTTGATCTCAATGAGCATCGCCGCCATCAGCAGGTAATCAGCGGCCAGTTCGAGGTTGCGTGTACGGATCTGCTCCACATACTCGAGGTACTGGTGCGTCACTGCCGCCATCGGGATGTCGAGGATGTTGAAGTTCTGCTTGCGGATCAGGTACAGCAGCAGATCGAGCGGCCCCTGAAAGGCCTCAAGGAACACCTCAAGCGCATCCGGCGGGATGTACAGGTCGGTCGGCAGCTTGAACAGCGGCTCGCCATACAACTTGGCG
>JACCDS010811497.1_pt1 | contig 10070 bp, 5 predicted proteins | sample 7446441 | NCBI WGS metagenome assembly JACCDS01 (sample SAMN15323445, study PRJNA562643) | freshwater metagenome | isolation source: river surface water | place: USA:Blue River Watershed | collected 2017-08-17 | reverse complement strand
TTGCAGTTGATGACGAAGATCAGGTTGTCCAGGCCCTCGCGGGCGGCCAGGCCGATCGCGCCCAGGCTCTCGACCTCGTCCATCTCACCGTCACCGCAGAACACCCAGACCTTGCGGTTTTCGGTGTTGGCGATGCCGCGCGCATGCAGGTACTTCAGAAAGCGCGCCTGGTAAATCGCCATCAGGGGGCCCAGGCCCATCGAGACCGTGGGGAACTGCCAGAACTCGGGCATGAGCTTGGGGTGGGGGTAGCTCGACAGGCCCTTGCCGTCGACTTCCTGGCGGAAGTGCAGCAGCTGCTCTTCGCTCAGGCGACCTTCGAGGTAGGCACGGGCATAGACGCCGGGGGCCACATGGCCCTGGATGTAGATGCAGTCGCCGCCGTGGTTCTCGCTCTCGGCGTGCCAGAAATGGTTGAAGCCGGCACCGAACATGTGGGCCAGCGAGGCAAACGAACCGATGTGACCGCCCAGGTCACCGCCGTCCTCGGGGTTGTGGCGGTTGGCCTTGACCACCATGGCCATGGCGTTCCAGCGCATGTAGGCGCGCAGCCGCTCTTCGATCTCGATGTTGCCCGGGCAGCTCGCTTCCTGGCTGGGCTCGATGGTGTTCACATAGCCGGTGGTGGCCGAAAACGGCATGTCGATGCTGTTCTCGCGGGCATGCTCCAGCAGCTGCTCCAGCAAGAAGTGGGCACGTTCACCGCCTTCCTTTTCAATCACCGCGGACAGGGCTTCCATCCATTCGCGGGTTTCCTGGGTGTCCACATCCTGGACGGGCTGGTTGGGATTGGCAGCGCTCATGCACGGTCTCCTGCAGTGTTATTGAATGGACATGGGGCGGCAGTGTCGCACACATTTTTGATTTTTTCAAATAGTGCTTTATGTTTTCACATAATGATATTTAAGAGCTGTGGCGGGGTCTGAACTCCCCTAAACTTGCCCGGTCATGAACCCCAGCCGTGGAAACACCCCCCTCCCCGTCACCAACCCGGTCCAGCGCTGGCGGCAGTGGTGGCAAAAGCAGACGCCGGTGCGGCAGGACCGTTTTGCGAACCTGGCGCCGGTGGCGGCCGTGGTGCTGTTCATGGCGGCGATCGCCAGCGCCTTTTGGTACCTGCGCGGCGAAGAACTCGAGCGTGAGCAGGAGGCCGTCCGTCGCGACGTCGAGTACGCCCAGCAGCGCCTGAGGCTGCGCCTGCTGGAACGCCAGGAACAGATCATGCGCATGGCCCGCGACATTTCCAACCGGGAAATGCGCAAGGACCAGTTTGCCGTGCGGGCCGATGCCCTGGTGCAGCAGTACCCCGAATACCAGGCCTTGTCGTGGGTCGACGAACGCCGCCAGATCCTGTCCACCCACAACGCCTCCAGCCTCTTGCACCATCAGGCGCTGCGCGCAGGCGATGCCCTGCCCCTGGGCGACACCGAAACGCACTACAGCCTCGCGCGCGACCTGATGCAGCCGATTTATGGCGTGATCGAACCCGAAACCCAGCGCGAAAGCGTGCTGCCCATGCTGCAGATGCACACGCCGCTGACCAACGACAAGGGCCAGTTCAGCGGGGTGCTGATGGCCGAGTACACGCTCGAGGGCCTGCTGCGCTACGGCATCCCCACCGAAATCCTGGCCAAGTACGCCGTCTCCCTGGTCAATCCGGAAGGCCAGATCCTGGCCGGCCAGACCATCCCCGAGCGCAGCCATCCCCTGGGTGAATGGCCCTGGACGGTGGCGCAGGCCAACGAATACCGCGTGCCGGTCTCGCCCGTGGGCAACGGCTTGCTGCTGCGCGCCCAGACCTGGCGCACCTCGACCGGGGTGGTGGGCAATGCCCAGTTCTGGATGGTGGCGGCGCTGAGCCTGATGACCGCCTGGATGCTGATCGCCAACTGGCGCCACAGCCGCCGCAGGCTGCAGGCCCAGAAGGCCCTGATCGCCGAGACCAACTTCCGCCGGGCGATGGAAAACTCCATGCTCACCGGCATGCGGGCGCTGGACATGCAGGGCCGCATCACCTACGTGAACGCGGCCTTCTGCGAAATGACCGGCTGGAGCGAAGCGGAGCTGGTGGGCGCCACCGCCCCCTTCCCCTACTGGCCCGAGCAGGACCACGAACAGCTGATGAAGCGCCTGGAAGACGAGCTCAAGGGCCTGCAAAGCCCCGGTGGGTTTCAGGTCAGGGTCAAGCGCAGGAACGGCCACCTCTTCGATGCCCGGATGTACGTTTCTCCGCTGGTGGACGCCACCGGCAAGCAGACGGGCTGGATGACCTCGATGACCGACATCACCGAGCCCAACCGCATCCGCGAACAGCTGGCCAGCTCGCATGAACGCTTCACCATCGTGCTCGAGTCCCTTGATGCTTCGGTGTCGGTGGCCCCCCTGGGCAGCAAGGAACTGCTGTTTGCCAACAAGCTTTACCGGCAATGGTTTGGCCAGGACACCGAGGGGCATCTGCAGTTGGTGGAACAAGCGGGCGCCTACACCGCCACCGAAAGCGCCGAAGACGTCGATGGCTTGGCGGGCCTGCCCACCGAGCCCCTGACGGCGGCCCTGGCCGAGAACGCCGAGGTGTTCGTGCCGGCCCTGGACAAGTGGCTGGAGGTGCGTTCGCGCTACCTCAACTGGGCCGACGGGCGACTGGCCCAGATGGTGATCGCCACCGACATCACGCCACGCCGCAAGGCCGAAGAGCTGGCCGCCCAGCAGGCCGAGCGGGCCCAGACGGCCAGCCGCCTGATCACCATGGGCGAGATGGCCTCGAGCGTGGCCCACGAACTCAACCAGCCGCTGACGGCCATCAGCAATTACTGCACCGGCATGATCTCGCGCATCCGCAACCAGCAGATCAAGGAAGACGATCTGCTGTGGGCACTGGACAAAACCGCGCACCAGGCCCAGCGCGCCGGGCAGATCATTCAGCGCATCCGCAGCTTCGTCAAACGCAGCGAGCCCAACCGGACCCCCTCGGAGGTGATGTCCATCGTGTCCGAGGCGGTCGAACTGGCCGAAATCGAGCTGCGCCGGCGCCATGTGCGCCTGTCGCATTACGTGGCCGCCCGGCTGCCGCGCCTGATGGTGGACCCCATCCTGATCGAACAGGTGCTGATCAACCTGATGAAGAACGCGGCCGAATCGATCGACAACGCCGACCGCAGCCCCGACCGCCGCCATGTGGAGCTGCGGGTGGTGCCCCGGCGCCACGAAGGGGTCGATGTGGTCGAGTTTTCGGTGACCGATTCGGGCAAGGGACTGCCCCCGGAAACCCTCAACCGCCTGTATGAAGCCTTCTTCTCCACCAAGGCCGAAGGCATGGGCATTGGCCTGAATCTGTGCCGCAGCATCGTCGAGTCCCACGCCGGCCGGATCGAGGCGCAGAACCTCTACAATGCCGATGAAATTGTGGGTTGCCGGTTCTCGTTCTGGATTCCCGTCCACGCCGTTGCCCTTCCTGAAAAACCTTCAGAGACCAGTCCATGAGCTTGATTCCCAAAAAAGGCAGCGTCTACGTTGTTGATGACGACGAGGCCGTGCGCGACTCCTTGCAATGGCTGCTCGAAGGCAAGGACTACCGGGTCCGCTGCTTTGAATCCGCCGAGGCCTTCCTGGCGCGCTTCGACCCGCGCGAAGTCGCTTGCCTGATCGTCGATGTGCGCATGGGCGGCATGACCGGCCTGGAATTGCAGGACCGCCTGCTCGAGCGCAAATCGCCCCTGCCCATCGTCTTCATCACCGGCCACGGCGACGTGCCCATGGCGGTGAACACCATGAAAAAAGGCGCGATGGACTTCATCCAGAAGCCCTTCAAGGAAGATGAATTGCTGGGTCTGGTCGAACGCATGCTCGACCAGGCACGCGACGCGTTCGCCGAATACCAGCAGGCCGCCAGCCGCGACGCCCTGCTCTCCAAGCTGACCGGGCGCGAATCGCAGGTGCTCGAGCGCATCGTCGCCGGCCGCCTGAACAAGCAGATCGCCGACGATCTGGGCATCAGCATCAAGACGGTGGAAGCGCACCGCGCCAACATCATGGAAAAGCTCAATGCCAACACCGTGGCCGATCTGCTCAAGATCGCCCTGGGCAAGGACGCGGCCAAAGCCTGACCCTGAACGACCTCAGCCGAACGCCCGCACCCGCCGGGCGTTTTGCATTTTTAACCGCCCTTTTCGAGAACCGAACATGACCGCCCAACTGATCGACGGCAACGCCCTGTCCAAGCAACTGCGCACCGAAGTGGCCACACGCGCCCAAGCATTGCGGGCCAGAGGCATCACGCCGGGGCTGGCCGTGGTGCTGGTGGGCGACAACCCGGCCAGCCAGGTCTATGTGCGCAACAAGGTCAAGGCCTGCGAAGACAGTGGCCTGCATTCGGTGCTTGAAAAGTACGACGCCGACATGAGCGAGGCCGCCCTGCTGGCCCGCGTCGAGGCCCTCAACCAGGACCCGAGCATCCACGGCATCCTGGTGCAGTTGCCCCTGCCCGGGCACATCGACGCGCAAAAAGTCATCGAAGCCATCAGCCCCGCCAAGGACGTGGACGGCTTCCACATCGCCAGCGCCGGCGCGCTGATGACCGGCATGCCCGGATTTTGGCCCTGCACCCCCTACGGCTGCATGAAAATGCTCGAGAGCATCGGCTACGACCTGCGCGGCAAGCATGCGGTGGTGATCGGCCGCAGCAACATCGTGGGCAAGCCCATGGCGCTGATGCTGCTGCAAAAAGACGCCACCGTCACGATTTGCCACTCGCGCACCCGCGACCTCAAGGCCCAGACCCTGCAGGCCGATGTGATCGTGGCCGCCGTGGGCCGGCGCAATATGCTGACCGCCGACATGGTCAAGCCCGGTGCGGTGGTGCTGGACGTGGGCATGAACCGCAACGACGAAGGCAAACTCTGCGGCGACGTGGACTTTGACGGCGTCAAGGCGGTGGCGGGCTGGATCACCCCCGTGCCCGGAGGCGTGGGCCCCATGACCATCACCATGCTGCTGGTCAACACCCTTGAAGCCGCCGAACGCGTCGCCATCTGCTGAAGCCTCCCCATTGCCGTTCGGTCCGCGCCAGGCCCGGAACGAACGGATTGCGAAAGACCCGCCATGAACCCCTTGCTCGAGACCGCTGGACTGCCCCTTTTTGACCGCATCGCGCCCGAACACGTGGCGCCCGCCATGGACACGCTGCTGGCCGAGGCCGACGCGGCCCTGGCCCGCGTCACGGCCGACGATTTTCCGGCCCGCTGGAGCGACATCGCCCAAGTGCTCGATGTGGCCACCGAACGCCTGGGGCGGTCCTGGGGCGCGGTCAGCCACCTCAACAGCGTGGCCGACACCCCCGAGCTGCGCGCCGCCTACAACGCCGCCCTGCCCCGCGTGACCGAATTCTGGACCCGCCTGGGCAGCAACGAGCGGCTCTACGCCAAATACAAGGCCATCGATCCGGCCACCCTGAACGACGAACAGCGTCAGGCCCGCAGCAATGCCCTGCGCGGCTTTGTGCTCGGCGGCGCCGAACTCCAGGGTGAGGCCAAGGCGCGCTACGCCGCCATCCAGGAGCGGCAGGCCGAGGTCTCGCAGAAATTCAGCGAAAACACCCTGGATGCCACCGACAGCTGGACGCTGGACGTCGACCCGGCCGAACTGGCCGGTGTGCCGCAGGATGTGATCGACACGGCCTGTGCCCTGGCCGAGAAGAACGGCCAGAGCGGCCAGGCCCGGCTGACCCTCAAGATGCCCTGCTACCTGCCGGTGATGCAGTTCGCCCACAGCAGCGCCCTGCGCGAGCGGCTCTACCGGGCCTACACCACCCGCGCCTCCGACCAGGCCGAGGGCGAGGCCAAAAAGTACGACAACACCGCCCTGATGCAAGAGATCCTGGCCCTGCGCCAGGAAGAGGCCCGCCTGCTCGGCTACGACAACTTTGCCCAGGTCTCGGTCGTGCCCAAGATGGCCGAGTCGCCCGAGAAGGTCATCGGCTTTCTGCGCGACCTGGCCGCCAAGGCCCGCCCCTTTGCCGAAAAAGACCTGGCCGACCTGCGTGCATTTGCCCAACAGGAACTGGGCCTGGCGGGCGAACCCCATGCCTGGGACATCCCCTACCTGAGCGAAAAGCTCAAGGAAGCGCGCTACAGCTTCAGCGAGCAGGAAGTCAAAGCGTATTTCACCGCGCCCAAGGTGCTGGCCGGTCTGTTCAAGATCATCGAAACCCTGTTTGAAGTGAGCATCCGCCCGGACCAGGCGCCCGTGTGGCACCCGGCGGTGGCCTTCTACCGCATCGAACGGGAGGGGCAGCTGGTGGGCCAGTTCTACCTCGATCCGCCGGCCCGCGCGGGCAAGCGCGGGGGCGCATGGATGGACGATGTGGTGGGCCGCTGGCTGCGCCCCGACACCGGCAGCCTGCAAACCCCGGTGGCGCATCTGGTCTGCAATTTCGCCGAGGGCGTCAACGGCAAGCCCCCGCTGCTCACCCACGACGACGTCATCACCCTGTTCCACGAATTCGGCCATGGTCTGCACCACATGCTCACCCAGGTCAACGAGCGGGACGTCTCGGGCATCAGCGGCGTGGAATGGGATGCGGTGGAACTGCCCAGCCAGTTCATGGAGAACTTCTGCTGGGAATGGTCGGTGCTGCGGCACATGACCGCCCACGTCGACACCGGCGAGCCCTTGCCGCGCGCCCTGTTCGACAAGATGCTGGCCGCCAAGAACTTCCAGAGCGGCTTGCAGACGCTGCGCCAGATCGAGTTCGCCCTGTTCGACATGCGCCTGCACGCCGAACACGACCCAATGCTCGACTTCATGCCGCTGCTGCACGAGGTGCGCGCCGAAGTCGCCGTGCTGCAGCCGCCCAGCTTCAACCGCATGGCGCACACCTTCGGACACATCTTCTCGGGCGGCTATGCGGCGGGCTACTACAGCTACAAATGGGCCGAGGTGCTGAGCGCCGACGCCTACGCCGCCTTTGAGGAAACCGCGGCAGAAGACGGCAGCCCCAGCGTGGAGACGGGCCGGCGCTACCGCCAGGCGATCCTGGAAGCCGGCGGCAGCCGCCCGGCGCTGGAATCCTTCAAGGCCTTCCGCGGGCGCGAGCCCAGCCTGGACGCCCTGCTGCGCCACCAGGGCATGGCCTGAGCCCCGGCAAAGTTCTGGCCGGCTGGGTACAGTGGGGCATTTCGCCCCTGGAGGACCGCCCCATGAACCACCGTCTGCTGCTGACATGCTGCGCCGCCCTGCTCTGCGGCGGGCTCGTCCCTGCGGCCGCGAGCACCTGCCCGGCCACGCTCAACCACACCCTGCCCCGGCTGCAAGATGAAAAACCGCAGTCGCTGTGCCAGTACCAGGGCAAGGTGGTGCTGGCGGTCAACACCGCCAGCTACTGCGGCTTCACCGGCCAGTACAAGGGCCTGGAAGCCCTGCACGCGCGCTACAAGGACGCCGGCCTGGTGGTGCTGGGCTTTCCGTCGAATGACTTTGCGCAGGAAAAAGGCAGCAACAAGGAAATCGCCGAATTCTGCGAAAACACCTTTGGCGTGAAGTTCCCGATGTTCACCGCCTCCAGCGTGCGCGGTGACAAGGCCAACCCCTTCTTCAGGCAACTGATCGCGCAGGGGGCCACCCCACCGCGCTGGAACTTCTACAAATACCTGATCGGTCGCGATGGCAAGCTGATCGAGAGCTACGGCAGCATGACCGGCCCGGAAGACCGCAAGCTGACGGCGGCGATCGAGAAAAGCCTCAAGGCGCAGCCCTGAAGCGGCAACAAAAAACCCGACACAGAACACTCTGTGTCGGGTTTTGAATTTGGTAGGCGCGATTGGACTCGAACCAACGACCCCCACCATGTCAAGGTGGTGCTCTAACCAGCTGAGCTACGCGCCTGCAAGCCTGGCATTGTAGCAGGATTTCAGCGCCTTCTGGCGTTGCGCACCCCTTTGACATGCTGGAGGGCGGTCAGCACGCGGGAAACCAGGGCCGCGTCGGGCGTCTCGACCGTGAAGGTCATGAAGGCCATGCCCTTGATCGACTGGGTCTGCACGCCAATCACATTGATTTTTTCCTTGGAGAACACCTCGGAAATGTCGCGCAGCAGGCCTTGCCGGTCCAGCGCTTGCACCGCCACATCGACCGGATAAACCGCCGCATCGGCCCCGCTCTTGCGCTCGCCCCAGCGCACCTCGATGACGCGCTCGGGCGTGCGGCTGCGCAGTTCGCGCAGATTGCTGCAGTCCTGGCGGTGGATGCTCACCCCCTTGCCCCGGGTCACAAAGCCGGCAATGGCATCGGGCGGCGCCGGCTTGCAGCAGCGCGAGAGCTGCGTGAGCAGGGAGTCCACGCCCACCACCAGGACCCCCGCCGCCGCCTTGTGGCGGCTGCCGCGGGTCGAGCGGCGCAGCACCATTTCGTCGGCCGTCGGTGCGGGCTCGGGCGGGTTGAGCAGCACCTCGATGTTGCGCAGCGAATACTCGTCCTTGCCCACCACCTCGAACAGGCCATCGGCCGATTTGAAGCCCAGCTGCGTGGCCAGGTCCTCGAGCTTGATGGCGGTGCGGCCTTCGCGCTGCAGCAGCTTTTCCACCGCTTCGCGGCCGCGCGCCATGTGCTCGGCCGCGATCTGGGCGTTGAACCACGAACGCACCTTGTTGCGCGCCCGGTGGCTGACCAGAAAGCCCAGCTCGGGGTTGAGCCAGTCGCGCGAGGGCGCGCCTTCCTTGATGGCCGTGATCTCCACCGTCTGACCATTGGCCAGGAGGGTGTTGAGCGGCACCATGGCGCCATCGACCTTGGCACCGCGGCAGCGGTGCCCCAGACTGGTGTGGATGGTGTAAGCAAAGTCCAGGGGCGTGGCGCCTTGCGGCAGCTCGACAATGGCCGCATCGGGCGTCAGCACATAGATGCGGTCATCGAACAGCCCTTTGTCGGCCACCGTGCCGGACAGGTCGCGCTCCCAGGCCAGCAGTTGCCGCAGCACCGCGATCTTGGCGTCATAGGCGCTGCTGGCGCTCACCCCCGCATAGCCTTTGCTGCCGGCCTCCTTGTAAGCCCAGTGCGCCGCCACCCCGTGCTCGGCATGGTCGTGCATGGCCTCGGTGCGGATCTGGACCTCGATCGGCCGGGCGTCGGCGTCGCGCACCACCGTGTGCAGCGACTGGTAGCCGTTGGCCTTGGGGCGGGCGATGTAGTCGTCGAATTCCTCGGGGATCGGCGTGAAGTGCTCGTGCACCCAGCTCAGGGCCTGGTAGCAATCGGCCACCTCGCGCACCACGATGCGCAGGGCGCGGATGTCAAACACCCGCTCGAAGGGCAGCGACTTGCCGCGCATTTTCTTGACGATGCTGTAGATGTGCTTGGGCCGGCCACTGACCTGTGCCACGATGCCCTGCGCAGCCAAGGCCTGCGACAGCCGCTCGCACAGGGCCGCCATGTACTGCTCGCGCTCGGTGCGCTTTTCATCGAGCAGGCCCGCGATCTGCTTGTAGGTGTCGGGCTCCAGAAAACGGAACGACAGGTCCTCCAGCGCCCATTTGATCTGCCAGATGCCCAGCCGGTTGGCCAGCGGCGCAAAGACCTGCAGCGACTCGTGCGCCAGCGCCGGGGGCACGGGCGATTTGCTGGCGGCGTGATGGCGCAGGGTCTGCAGCCGCGAAGCCAGCCGCAGCATGACCACGCGCAAATCGCGCGAGAACGCCAGCAGCATCTTGCGCACGTTCTCGGTCTGCAGCTGGGGCTCGTCCGGCCCTTGCGCCGTGCTGGCGGCCGCACGCGAGAGGCGCTGCAGGTGCAGCAGCTGGTTGGTCTGGATCGCCAGCTGGGCCAGGTTCTCACCAAAGGCCTTGGCCATGACCTCTTCGGGCTTGTTGAGGTGCGGGCAGGCGTAGACCAGGTAAGCGGCCGCCTGCATCTCCTGCGAACCGCCGATCTCGGCCAGGATCGCGGCCACGGCCTCGGCGTGCGCCCAGACGTTCTCGCCGGTATCGAGCTGCTCGCTCTCGATCAGGGCCCGCGCAAAACCACGGGCCCGCTCGAGCGTGCCCTGCGCCAGTTCGGGCGTGGCGGTGGCCTGCAAGACGGCA
>JACCDS010804469.1_pt1 | contig 10070 bp, 9 predicted proteins | sample 7446441 | NCBI WGS metagenome assembly JACCDS01 (sample SAMN15323445, study PRJNA562643) | freshwater metagenome | isolation source: river surface water | place: USA:Blue River Watershed | collected 2017-08-17 | reverse complement strand
CCCTTGTCAGCTCGTAAGTTCTTGCTGTTTTTTTTTCTTTTCGATATTTTCTCTATGCTGCTTCTTATTTTGTCGCCTTTTTATTGTAGTGGCGACGAGGATGAAGATCCACCTTTTGACGCAACTGCTCGAACGAGTACGTCACGTACTTTAGTTGTCTCTGAAGCTTAGCCTGATGGAGATGAAACCTCGCCTCCTCAGCAAGACATCGAGCATCCAACTCCAATTGCAAGCCCCCGTGCCCCTTCGCCAAAGAGGGCTAGGGTTGAACTAGCCAAGGAGCCTACCTTGCCAATTGGTAGTTCCACGACTCCTTCAATGGATGATGTAAGTTCACTTCCTTCTTTTATGTTCCGAATTTTTCAATGCTGTCGACTCCCCTCTATTTTTGCTTCTCTTTTGCTTGTTGCTGTCGAACTTTTCAATTCCTATATTGATTTTTCTTTCTCTACTTTTCTTTTGCAGCCTTTGATGAAGGAGTTTATTCGTCTCGGTACCCAATTCGTCGGGTACCGTGACCATGCTAAAAAGCTTGAAGGTACTATTTTTACTGCTTCTCCTGCCAAATAAACTCTCCTTTATTTTTTGCCATGACACTTGTTTATTGTCAATTGTTTTGCCAGCCAATCTTGCGGAAGCTAACAAACGTGCTGATGCTCTTGCTCTTAAATTGGAGCAAAGCGAAAAAGCTCGCAAGAAAGCTGAATCAGATGCTGCCGCTGTCAAAGATCTTCGAAAAAGACTTCATGACGCGGAAACTTCTTTGAGTGATAACATTGCTCAGCAGTCTGCCCGTGAAGATGAGATCCTTACTCGCTTGGAGTCGCAAAGTCGACGTTTTGTTAGTAAGTACTCAAATCCTTGCTATTTTTTCGGGTCATCACATTCTTCCTGGCCCGCTTTTTCTTTAACAAGCTTCCTTTTACTTAGAGAGGACGCAACAAGATTATGATCTAGAAAATCCTGAAGGTGATCGTCTCCTCGACGCGCTCTCCCTTCTTGAGATTCATGGAGATGAAGCACGCCAAGGCCTTACTGACGCTAGAATAGTTCTGTCACGGCTTTTTCCCTACTTCTTCGTGAAGAAACAAGAACCCGAGACTTTTACTGCTCTCGCCAAGTGCTTCAAATCCAAAGAAGATCTTGGACCCAGTCTTCGACAAGAAGGCCTGAAGATTGGTGTCGAAGGCACCATAGCCTTGATTACTGAGAGCCAACAGGATGTCGACTGGGCTAAAGTTGGCGATGTAAAGGAAATGGAGACGAAGAAGTGGCAGTCTTTGATTAAGGCTGCCAAGCCAAACTCGAAGAAAATCCTTGCTTTCCTTGGATTCAAGCCAACTCCAGCTCCTAGTTCATCGAAGCCGGAGGTCAAGTAGACCACCTTGTCTCTTGTTTCTCTTTTTATGCTGTCGCCAAAGTAGTTTTGGCGACAACTATCCCACTAGTTTTATAGGAACCCTCCTTTTGTAATAGCTATGTAACTATCTGACCCTATTAATGAAAAAGCTATGTTGCCGATATATTGATATCAAAGTATTTCTTTTTCCAGTTAATTTTTGACAACTATACTGTGGTGCCTTCCTCGACTGCTCTGCCTGCTGTGTCTTGCTCGAGAAAATCTTCCGCTGACGAGTATATTGGAGGTTCTTCAAGTGCTGCACAAAATGAAGACTTGGACGAACTCCGTCAACAACTACAGTCGATGAAAAAACAAGCTCTCGTGATCATGGAACAGTCTCGAAAATCATCTGAGAATGAAAAACGAGCTGTTCAACAAGCTCAAGAAGCCATATTGTTGAAGGAAACTGCAGTTGCTGAGGCTGCTGAAGCTACGCGCCGAGAAAATCATATGCTTGAACTGATGACTGAAGCAAGCCTGGAGATGGCGGGTATGTTCCTCAAACTTAACCTTCCTCTTTTTCTTTACCTGTTTTCTGCCTTTAACTGGTGTACTGTCGACAAATAGGTCCCTTTATAGATGCTGATGCCGAAGATCAACGAGTTGACACAAGAGCAAATTTCCTTATTAACCTGGGACTTGACCATGGCGTCCTTTTTTGGGCTACCCCTGAACGCACCCGACAAATCGTGAGATTTCAAGACCGCTCATGCCAAATTCGTGAATTCCTCGAATTCTGTACCAAGACGTTATCCATGATTTACAACTCCATGTTTCCTCGTAATGTTCAACCTAAGACCCTTCCTGAGCTGATGGACAAGTTTAAGGACTCGCACAAAATCCATGGTTTTGTAAGAGCTCAACTAGTAGCTGGTGCCAGGTTTGCCCTTATCATGCTTCAGATCTGCCATTCAAAACTTGATATGACCAAGGTGGTTGAAAAAGTTCATACCAGGCTGAGGCGACGGAGGATGGGTGTCGATAGAATTGATACAGTAGTTACACCAGTGGCTGAAGAAATAATTGGTGATCTTCTTCGAATGGATGCCGACTTTTTTGCAGACGGTCACTATGCCGATTTTCTGGGTGCCTCTGCCAAAGGAGACAAAATCAACATTGACGATATATTAGGGCATGACTAATTTATTTCTTCGGTAGATAACTTCTTTGTCGAAAGGAACTGTAACTTGCTGTATACATGTAAGACAGAGATATATATATGTTTTTCCTAGCCCCCGAGTGTTTCGGTGGCGATTTTCTTTATTTGTGCTTGCGAGGTTGAACCAAGGCAAATATTTTTTATTGAATATATTGTGTTTGCGGGTATGAGCCCCCGAGCTTTTTGTTGATCACTATTTTGTATCTTCATTGATTTGCGAGGTGCTTTGCACCAAGGCGAAATATTTTTCGGCAATGTATATGTATATTGCAACTTCTTGGGCGTGAGCCCCCGAGCCCGTCGAAGAAAAAGATGTATATCTCCACTATCTTTACTATATTGCAGCACCGCGAGCCCGCCTCATTAAAAACCTTTCCAGCCCCACTCGGTGCCCTGAAAAGGAAAAGAGTGCGTCTGAAAGCTCGCGGGCGTTTCAGTACATTGTATTTTTACAAAGGAGGACTATATTTCGACTCTAAGCGTAGAACCGCCTGAGCTGCGCCACGTTCCAAGGATTTGGCTCAGCAACCCCTGTCTTCTTGTCCTTTATCCTGTATGCTCCTCCTTCGATTACTTCTGTAACGATATAAGGACCAAGCCATGGCGACTCGAGTTTCTCATGACTTTTTTGCGTGAGCCGAAGGACTAAGTCGCCGACCTGAAAGGATCTCGGGCGCAAACGTCGACTGTGGTAGTTTTTCAGGTCTTGCTGGTATTTAGTAACTCTTGATAACACTTCGTCTCGAGCTTCATCTAGTGCGTCGACATCATCCTCCAATGCTTTTCTTGAAGCCTCTTCGTCATATTCTGTGACTCTTGGAGAATCATGCTCTATTTCTATCGGCAGTACTGCTTCAGCTCCATGGACCAGAAAAAACGGAGTTTCCTGTGTCGCCGTATTTGGTGTTGTTCGAATACTCCATAACACACTGGGCAACTCTTCAGGCCAGGTATGTCGAGCTTTTTCCAGCGGTGCTAGCAAGCGCTTCTTGATACCGTTGCAGATAATGCCATTGGCTTTCTCGACTTGACCATTGGTTTGCGGGTGCGCAACTGATGCAAAGTGTAGTTTGATGCCTACCTCTGCACAATATGCCTTGAATTCCTTGGATGTGAAATTACTACCATTGTCTGTGACGATGCTATGAGGTACTCCAAACCGAAAGACGATACTTTTCACAAACTTGATTGCCGACGCTCCGTCTGGTGAATTTATCGGCTTTGCTTCTATCCACTTGGTGAATTTGTCGACTGCGACGAGCATATACTCGTATCCTCCTGGCGAAGCCTTGTGTAATTTTCCCACCATATCGAGACCCCACTGAGCAAAGGGCCAAGACAGCGGTATTGGCATCAGCTCTGCTGCCGGAGAATGAGGTTTTGCGGCAAATCTCTGGCACGCGTCGCAAGTACGAACTATTTCTTTCGCATCCTCAATTGCTGTCAACCAATAAAATCCTGCTCTGAAAACCTTGGCTGCTATAGCTCGGCTACTTGCATGATGACCGCATATTCCTTCATGTACATCCTTCAGAATTATCATTCCTTCTTCGGGTGTGACGCACCTTTGTAACACTCCCGAAATACTTCGCTTGTATAACTCCCCTTTAACCACAGTAAAGGCTTTAGAACGCCTAATAACTCGCCTTGCTTCGACTGGATCGTCGGGTATTTGTTTCCTTAGGATGTATGATACGTATGCTTGCATCCATGGAATTTGTACCATCATTACTAGGTCCTGTTCCTCTTCTTCTTCCAGTGTCGCTTTTATAGCCCCCGAGGGTTTCTCACCCTTCTCCTTCTTCTTTGGTTTCTGCGGCTTTGTAGATCTCTCGGCTATCTCTTCCCAGAATACGCCTGGTGGAATCGCGAGACACTGCGACCCAATGTTTGCAAGAACATCGGCTTCATCATTGCTTAGCCTGCTGATGTGATTTACCTCGCATCCATCAAACAGCTTTTCTAGCTCATTATACACTTCCTTGTATGCTACCATACTATCATTGACTGCATCACATTGATTCATGACTTGCTGAGCCACCAGTTGTGAGTCGCCAAATATTTTTAGTCGAGTTGCACCACAAGCCTTCGCCATCTTCATCCCGTGTATAAGAGCTTCGTATTCTGCCTCATTGTTAGACGCGTTTGGGAACGTCATCCGTAAGACATATTTTAATTTGTCGCCTTCAGGTGATATTAATATCACGCCTGCTCCAGCTCCCTCTAATCTCTTGGACCCGTCGAAATTCATAGTCCAGGTTCTCGATAAATCCGGGGGTCCCGTATTTTGTAACTCCATCCACTCTGCGATGAAGTCTGGTAGAATTTGCGACTTTATTGCTTTTCTTTTTTCGTACGTGATGTCCCGAGGGGAAAGCTCTATTCCCCAAAGGGAGACACGACCCGTAGCTTCTGGATTGTTTAGTATATTGGATAAAGGTGCCTCATTGACCACTATTATCGGGTGTGCCGAAAAATAGTGCCGCAATTTTCTTCGGTTGTAAACACTCCATATGCTAGCTTTTGGTACTGCGGATACCGCTGTTTTGAGGGAGATAAAACTTCGCTGATGAAGTATACTGGCCTCTGTACTCCATGGAGTTTTCCTTCTTCCTCTCTTTCAACTACAAGTACTGTGCTGACCACCTGAGGCGTGGCTGCAATGTATAACAAGAGGGGTTCCTTCTCCTTAGGCGCCACCAAGATTGGTGGTGTCGAAATTGTGCGTTTGAGATCTTCGAAAGCTCTGTCGGCCTCTTCGTTCCACTGGAATTTCTCTCCTTGCTTGATTAAAGCATAGAACGGTAACGCCTTTTCTCCTAGTCTGGCGACGAATCTGCTTAGAGCTGCGACTCGCCCAGTCAGCTGTTGTATTTCTTTCAACTTTGTTGGCTTCCTCATTGTTACGATAGCTTGAATTTTCTCTGGATTGGCTTCAATCCCTCTTGCTGAGACTAGGAACCCGAGAAGTTCTCCCGCAGGGACGCCGAAGGAGCACTTTGTCGGGTTCAGCTTGAGGCAAAACTTGTCAAGGTTGTCGAAAGTTTCTTTTAAATCCTCGATCAAAGTTGTCCCCTTTTTTGATGTTATGACGACATCGTCAATGTATACTTGCACGTTTTTTCCAATCTGTGTTGCCAAGCACTTCTGCATCATCCGCTGATATGTTGCTCCCGCATTTTTCAAACCAAAAGGCATTGTTCTGTAGCAAAACACGCCATAAGGTGTTATGAACGCTGTCTTTACTTCATCTTCTTCTTTTAATCTGATCTGGTTATAACCAGAATATGCGTCCAAGAAGGAAAGACGTTCACATCCTGCCGTGGAGTCGATGATTTGATCGATCCTTGGGAGGGGAAAGTGATCCTTTGGACAATGTTTATTGAGGCACGTAAAGTCGACACACATGCGAAGGACTTTCGTGTTTTTCTTCGGGACCAGCACTGGGTTAGCTACCCATGTGGCCTCCGTATGTAGCTCTTTGATAAAACCAGCTTCTCTGAGTCGATCAATTTCTGACAGCATAGCTTTGCGGTTTGGTTCCGAAAAACGCCGCAAACGTTGTTTAATTGGTCTCGCTATAGGATCCAAGATTAGGTGGTGCTCGGCAAGTTCCCTGGGTACTCCTGGCATGTCAGCTGGACACCATGCGAAGATTTTCCAGTGCTCACGGAGGAACTCGACGAGCGCGCTTTCCTATGCGAGGTCCATGTCTGTTGCGATGGACGTCGTTTTCTTTGGATCTGTCGGGTGAATCTGCACCTCCTTGGAATCTTTGGTAATGTTAAAGGTTGGCTCCCTGAGAGGCCTCCCTACATCTGGCAACACATCATAATCAGTTGTGAGCCTTGACGCCATGTATTCTGCTTGCATCCCGAAAGTTTCTGACAGTCGATGAAAATCCTTGTCGCATTTATCAGCTAACGCGAAACTTCCTTTGACTGTAATTGGTCCCTTAGGTCCAGGTAGCCTCCACAACAGGTATGTGTAGTGTGGTACCGCCATAAACCTGGCATATGCTGGTCGTCCCAACAGGGCGTGATATTGCGACGGGAAATCCACGACTTCAAACTCCAGCCTTTCTATCCTGTAGTTTTCTCGGGTCCCAAACTGAACGTCGAGATTGATCTTCCCCAACGGATAACTTGGCTTCTCTGGCGTAATACCATGAAAACGTGTATCAGTTGGTTTCAGATTTACTAGGGATATGTTCATCTTCCTTAGTGTATCTGCGTACATAAGGTTTAGACTGCTGCCTCCATCTATGAATACTCGAGATACGTCGAATCCTGCGATCACTGCTGGTAAGATAAGTGCTGACTGCCCTGGTCGAGGAACTTGCTGCGGGTGATCCGCTATTGTGAAGCCAATGTCCTGTCCCGACCAATTTAAATACTCGATCGTTGGTGGAGGCATCTTCTCTGCCATGAACACTTGTCGCGAGATTACTTTCTGAGCCCTGTTAGACGGCCTAGCTTTCTGAATCATCGAGACCACGCCGTTGGAATTGGGGTCGACATATGGAGGTGGGTGTGGTGCTGCCGCTATTCTGAGCTGGTGTCGATTTTCGTCCGTAATTGCGGGAGGAGGTGGCAGGTGGATCTCACTCCTGGGCCCCTGGGGATTTCTATTTGTTGCTCGAGCATTGGCTTGCCCTGCAAACCTCAACATTGCTTGAAAATTTCGACAGTCCTTCTGTAGATGTCCTGACTGCCTCTTCCCATTATTGTCGACATAGAAATGCATCTGACATGGCCCGTTCATCATATCCTCGGGAGATACAAAAGGTCTCTGAAACCTTGGTCCACTATTTTGTCTGTTATTCCGAGAGTCATCTCTATTGTCGCCTCGCTGCTCGTTACTCCTTTGATATTCATCTCTATTGTTTTCTCCAGTACTTCCCCGAAAACCAGCCGATATTTGGTCAGGAGCATCATAACTCGAGAATTGCCGAGGAAATCGTCGTCTATTTTGAAAATTTCGACTACGGTCCTCCTCCGGTGACCTATGTCGCTTATTGTGGACAGCATCTTCTCCATCTGCCCATCTGTTTGCTATCTCCATCAATGCTGACACTGTCCTTGGGTTAGTTCTCCCCAAGTCTTCGACAAAATCTCCTCGTCGAATTCCTGCTACGAACGCATCTATTGCTCTCTCGTCAGATATATTCTCTGCCGAGTTTTTAATGATGTTCCACCTCTGGATGTACTTTCTCATTGATTCATCATGCTTTTGTCGACACGATCTCAACTCTTCTAGTGATGCGGGTTTTTTGCAGGTGGATCGGAAATTCTTGACGAATACATCCTCAAAACTGTCCCAGCTGTCGATGGAACCTGGAGGAAGCTTCTTTATCCAAGATCTTGCGGCTCCACTCAGATGTATTTGAATACTCTGCATGGCTGTTGCTCTGGTTCCACCTATCAGCTTCACCGTCTCGAGGTAATCGACTAGCCAATCCTCGGGATCTTGCAGGCCATCAATTTTTTTGAAATTATCGGGTAACTTAAACCCTGAAGGAACCCGAGTTTTCCAGATCTTCCTTGTGAAGCATGGTAACCCACACATATCCTCGTCATCTATCTCTGGGGAATGCCGACGTTCCATTCTATTTTGTCGTGCTCTGTCTACCCGTGCTTGAATTGCTGTATCTCTTGCCCCACTTGTTCTCTCGGGACCTGGTGCTGCTGCAGTAGGTCGTGGACTATTTTGCCTTGCTGATCCTTCGGGAGGCGAATTTATAAACGCCGTTCCCATGGCTCCAACTCCTGCCATGGCCATATTATACAATGCTTCTCTTGGATCTCCGGGAGGTGGCTTGGATGCGAGGATGAAAGCCTGCGTCGCCATGTACCCAGCTTCTGGTGTCTTAGGGATAATGTTCCCCCTCGTGTCTATCGACATAAAGGACATGTCGAGGTTTTGAACCAGATTCTCCCTATCTGCCTCAGGTATATCCTGCAGCCGCGATCTTGCTCTATTTCGAGCTGCTCTGTGATTATCTCCCGAAGTGCCAGATTGTCGACTCAAATCCGCCCTTCGCCTGCTTGACGCGGAAGCCGCTTCCTGCCTCCTGTCCAACTCGTTTTTTTGTTTCTCGAGCTCCCGCCTGATACGTGCAAGCTTATAGTGATATGCTTGTGACTCCTCAGGTGTCGCCGTTACAGTCATTGGTTCTGTGCCATCAATGGCTCTTGCAACTCTATCCCATACTGCCTGCGGAAATTGTATCATCTGCCGCGTTCCAGGCCCAACATATTTTGTTCCTAAACCTCGAGTGAGATCTGCAGGGTCGACATACGGATTTCCCGCATCGTCGAAATTCTCTGACGTCTCCTCCTGTGGGCGACTTGGTTCTCCAATGGCATAGATCTGATGATATTTTGGATTCTGAACTTTGTCAGGTTTGGTGACACCATCATAGAGAGTGGTGAAGACCTTCCCCACAACATTGGATCTATCGATGAAGTTGAAGCTGTCTATGTTGCTCGGATCATCGCTTATATCGGAGTCCGCAGATGACTCGAAAGACATGTCGCTGAAGATCTTGGCGAGTTTTTCGCTTGCCACAGTACTGGTGAAGCGTGGCGACGAAGTCTCCTCGTCGCCTGACTCGATTGACGATGCAGAACTCAAAAAATCGGGATCGACCGCTGATAATCCCGACGAGATCGGAATTTCGAGACGATACGCTCCTTCTTTCTCGACGCGGAAGTGGAACTTTCCGAACGTCATCTCCATGGGCTCCTCCAAATACGCATATGCATCCAAACGGGAGGGTGGGTGAGGAACAAAATCAATTAGACCAGTTTCGATCTGTTTACCTCTATCCATCGCGTTGCTTGCAGTTGACGAAGTCGACGATCTTGAACGTGCCATCGAGATCAGATCCTTGACACCTCTAATTCCCACAGACGGCGCCAATTGACAAGGGATTAACTTATCAATGCCTACGGGTTGTAGACTAGGGTTTTAGTCGGAAGTAGAGGGCAAGTAGATCTCGAAGGTTTCAGCCGAAAAGTACTCGGCGATGTAAAAACTAGGGTTGCGTGAGACAATGAATCGATCCTTTCTTTGTCCCTCGACTCCCCCTTATATAGGAGGTGGAGTCGAGGGATTCATGGTACAAACATTACAGAATCCGGGAGGATTTCTAACTTATCCCGTAAGATTACAAGTATGTCTTTCGTAATACAACTCTAGCTTTCCTTAATACTAACTTGGGCTTCCGAATCTTCATATTCATCGAGTCGTGGGCCTTCAGTAAACCCCGGGTACTATCTTCGGCAGGCCCATTGGGGATGCCTATGTCAGTAGCCCCCGAGATTTTGCTTGAATCGAAGAATCAAGGATAATCTCCAACTTTAGACATTTAATAACTCTGTCGAATTTATCACATATCTTTTGGATACGCAATTCTATATTGTACAGGGATAATGGTAGTTGGGGCTAGTTCATCTGACGGATCAGGTACTAGTTAACTGCTCTAGTGGCAATCCGCAAAAACCT
>JACCDS010633762.1_pt1 | contig 10070 bp, 9 predicted proteins | sample 7446441 | NCBI WGS metagenome assembly JACCDS01 (sample SAMN15323445, study PRJNA562643) | freshwater metagenome | isolation source: river surface water | place: USA:Blue River Watershed | collected 2017-08-17 | reverse complement strand
GTTTTCCATGGCACCCGAACCTTCCAGCTGCATGGGGGGTGTGGCATCCACCAGCACCAGGGCGGCCACTTCTTGCGGGTGCTGGCGCGCAAACAGCTGCATGTACAGGCCGCCCAGCGAGTGGCCCACCAGCACGTAGGGGGGCGGCATGCCTTGCCGGTGCAGGGTGCGGCGCAGCTCGGCCACGATGTGTGCGCCGTCGCGCGGGGTGTCGGCGGGTGCGCTGTGGCCAATGCCCGGGCGGTTGTAGGCAAAGTAGGCCGTACCGCTGGGCAAGGCGGGCAGCACTTTGCTCCACCACGCCATGTGGCCGCCCAGGCCGTTTTCAAACACCACAACGGGGCCGGGGGCCGTGTGGGCCACCAGCTCCAGCGCGCGATCATCAACTTGCCTGACCTGCGAACCGGGCAACCCGGCGCAGCCAGCAAGCAGTGCAACAGTCAACAGGGCAGCGGCGCGACGCAGGGTGTGCATGAGGGTCATGGCGGTAAAAGGCAAAGGCATCTGCAAAGGTGTCGGCTCGGGGGTTGAGCGGTTTTCGGGCATGAGCGAAAGACGCTCAGCCTCTCAGGCCTCGGGTTTGCGGGCCACCACAAAGGGGCGCCAGTCCCGGCCACGTTTGGGGGTGGCGTGGTGTTCCACGCCCTCCAGGATGAGCCCGCTGCGCTCGATGGCCCCCACCAGCGCCGCTTCGGTCAGCACGTGCACGGGCGGGGCCAGGCGCAGCAGGCGCATCAGGGGCAAGGCCACGTAGGGCACCAGGGGGTTCATGTGTGCAATGCAGGCTGATTTGCTGATGAACAGCCCCCCTGGCCGCAAATGTTGCACCACCTGGGCCAGGGTGTGGTCCAGGTCGGGCACCAGGTGCAGCAGGTTGAAGGCCAGCACCACGTCCCAACCCGGGTGGGCGGTGCCCGCTGAAGGGTCTGCTGGCCCGTTCGGTGCCGGGCGGGCGGGCGCAGGCAGGTGGACATCGGCATCGGCCTCCACCAGTTGCAGCCTGTGCTGCACCGCGGGCGGAGCATCGGCCAGTTTTTGGCGGGCAATGTCCACCATGGCGGGGGACAGGTCGGCGGCGGTGTAGTGCGCCGTGGCCGGGGCCAGGCGCAAGGCCGTGGTGGCGGTGCCGCAGCCCAGCTCCAGCACGCGGTCGGTGGGTAGCAACCGCTGCCGCACGCGCTGCAAGGTGTGCTCGTAGGCGGGCATGTCGGCAATGGCGGCGGCGGCGTACTTGCGTGCCACCTTGTTCCAAAAGCGGGCACTGGTCGCCAACAGCGGCGTGGCGGGCGCGGGTGTGGTCATGGTCTGCTGTCAGTGTGTCTGTCTGTCTGTGTGTGGGGGCTGCCAACATCGTAGCCATGCAATTTTTTGCAAGCAACCTCTAAATTTGCAGATTACCTATACTAATTTGCATGCCCCAACCCGACTGGAACCAACTGCGTGCCTTCCTTGAAACGGCTGAAACCGGCTCGCTGTCGGCGGCTGCGCGCAAGCTGGGGCTGACGCAGCCCACACTGAGCCGCCACGTGGCGGCCACCGAGCAGGCCCTGGGGGTCACGCTGTTCGAGCGCACGGGCCAGGCCATGGTGCTGACCGACGCGGGCCTGAGCTTGCTGGAGCACGCCCGCACCATGGGAGCCGCCGCACAGGAGCTGGTGCTGGCGGCCTCGGGGCAGTCGCAAGCGGTGGAGGGGCTGGTGTCGGTGTCGGCCAGCGACGTGGTGGCCACCTGGTTGCTGCCGCCCGTGCTGCGGCACGTGCGCGAGGTGGCACCGGGCATCACGGTGGAGGTGGTCACTTCCAACGCCTTGAGCGACCTGCGCCGCCGCGAGGCAGACATTGCCATCCGCCACGTGCGGCCCGACCAGTCCGACCTGATTGGCCGCCTGCTGTACGAGAGCAGCGCGGGGTTTTATGCCTCGGCCGACTGGGTGGCCCGCCATGGCCACCCGCGCACGGCACAGGATGCACAGGGGCTGGACTTCATTGGCGCAGACCGCAACGGCCGCTACTTGGCTTACATGCTGCAACACGGGCTGCCGCTGTCGGCGGCGCAGTTGCGGGTGTTGTCTGAAAACTCGGTCACATCGTGGATGCTGGTGCAGCAGGGGCTTGGCATTGGCGTGATGATGGACGAGGTGGCCCGCCGCACCCCAGGTGTGGTGCGGGTGCTGGACGAGGTGGCACCCGTGCGGTTCCCGGTGTGGCTGGTCACGCACCGCGAGTTGCGCACGGCACGGCGCATCCGCATGGTGTTCGACGTGCTGGCCGCTGCGCTGACACCGTGCTGAAGCACGGCCCGGGCGGCCGGCCAGCGTTGGCATGTGGCAAGCTAGGCGCTGCCAACCACTCACGCACCACCCACGCGATTGACATGCCATCACCCATTCCCACCCTTGAATCCGCCCGCCTGGTGTTGCGGGCGTTCCGCCCGTCGGACTTTGAAGCCATGGCGGTGTTTTTTGCCGATCCGGTGTCGGCCTTTTACGGTGGCCCCTGCGGGCGCGAAGAGGCTTGGCGCAAGTTTGCGGTGTACTCGGGCCACTGGCTGCTGCGCGGCTACGGGCCTTGGGCGCTGGAAGAAAAGGCCAGCGGCGCGTTCGTGGGCCTGTCGGGCATGTGGTACCCCGAAGGCTGGGCCGAGCCGGAAATCACCTGGGCGCTGGTGCCGGGGCAGCACGGCAAGGGCTACGCCACCGAGGCCGCACGCCGCGCACTGCGCGCGGCCTATGAAGAGTTTGGCTGGGCCACGGCGGTGAGCGTGGTGTCGGTGCACAACACGGCATCGCAGGCTGTGGCCGAGCGCATGGGCGCGCGGCACGAAGCAGACATCACTTACCGCCACGGCCCGGCCAAGCTGTACCGGCACGTGAGCCTGGCGGCGCTGGCGGCAGGGGGCTGAGCACGGCCCACAACGCCTCGCACAGAAAAATTCATGGCAAAAAGTGCATTCCTCGCATGAATGACGGCATTCATTGCTATCATTTTTAAAACACCCAAACACCCCACACTGTCGTCACATGCCGGGCAGCACCCCTATCGCCATCATCGACTTCGAAACCACCGGCACCTCGCCCGAGCAGGGCGACCGCCCGACCGAGGTGGCCATCGTGCTGACCGATGGCCATGCGGTGGTCGATCGGTTCCAAAGCCTCATGAACCCAGGCGTGCGCATCCCGGCGTTCATCACGCAGCTCACGGGCATCACCAACGCCATGGTGCAGGCCGCACCGCCTGTGGCGCAGGTCATGCAGGATGCCGCGCGTTTCGTTGGCAACAGCCCCATGGTGGCGCACAACGCATCGTTTGACCGCAAGTACTGGCAGGCCGAGTTGCAGCGCCTGGGCCTGCCAGCCACGCACCCGTTTGCCTGCACGGTGCTGCTGGCCCGCCGCCTGCTGCCCTCCGCACCCAACCACCAGCTGGGCACATTGGTGCGGCACCTGGGTTTGCCTTGCACGGGCCGCGCCCACCGCGCCCTGGCCGACGCTGAAATGACTGCCGAGCTGCTGCACCACCTGCTGGCACTGCTGCGCACCCGTCATGGCCTGCCTGCCCCCGATCACGCGCTGCTGCTGCGCCTGCAAACCGTGGGCAAAGCCGCCGTGCCCGGTTGGCTGCAGCGACAGCTGTTGCTTTGACATTTCGCAACAATCCGCTATCGTCTGTGGCTCACATGGTGGCCGGGCATGCCGCCATGCCCACCTCACTTGGCCACGCCTGCCCGCTGGATGGCCCCCCTTTGGTGCACCCCCCATTACCCATGGCCAACGACCCGCGCGCGCACTGGATGACCCGGATGAACCACCGGGTGCGCTCGGCCACGTTTGGCCTGGTGTTCATCACCATGGGCACGCACATCCATGACACCGGGGCAACCCCGCTCGTCTGGTGGCTGATGGCGGCACAGTTCCTGGTGTACCCGCAACTGGTGTACCTGGCAGGCAAGCATTTGCCCCACCCCGTGCGCACCGAGACCGCTGCGCTGCTGCTGGACCCTGTGCTGATGGGGCTGTGGCTGGCTGGGTTGGGGTTTCCGCTGTGGGTGACCTACACCATTGCCCTGGGCACGCTCATGAGCATGGGCGCCTACCACGCCTGGCGCGGCATGGTGGCGGCAACGGCTGCGCTGGTTGCGGGTGCAGGCCTGTCGGTGGCGGTGCAGGGCTTGCACTTTGCCCCCCACACCAGCTTGCTGACCACCGGCCTGTGCATGGCCATGCTGACCGCCTACCTGCTGATGGTGGCGGCCAGCGCCCAATCGCGTGCGGCCAAGCTGCGCGCCACCAAACAGCGGCTGAGCGACAACGAAACCGCCTTGCAACACCAACTGCGCGCCAACCAGGCCTTGCAGGCCCAGTTGTCAGAGCTGGTCAACCGGGACCCGCTGACAGGCGTGTTCAACCGCCGCTACCTGGATGCCACCTTGCCGCGCGAGCTGGCCCGTTGCGTGCGCAATGGCCAGCCGCTGAGCCTGATCCTGATCGACATCGACCATTTCAAACGCGTCAACGACACGCACGGCCACCCGACCGGCGACGAAGTCATCAAAGCGCTGGCGTACTTGCTGCGCAGCCAATCGCGCCACGAAGACGTGGTGTGCCGCCATGGCGGGGAGGAGTTCATCGTCATGCTGCCCGCCACCGACCTGGACACCGCACGCCAGCGTGCAGAGGCCTACCGCAGCGACATGCAGGCCCTGGCCGTGCGCACGGCAACCGGTGGCGAGGCACGGCACGTCCAAGTCACCCTGTCTGCCGGTGTGGCCACGTTCCCACACCACGGCGAAGACGAGATTGCCCTCATCCGCAACGCTGACAAAGCCCTCTACCACGCCAAGGCAACGGGCCGCAACCGCGTGGTGGTGAACTGCGAGAGCAGGGGCGACACCGAATGCCTGCTGGCCCAGCCAGACTGCACCGGGTGCGGCATACACCACCCAGCGGCCGTGACAGGCAAGCCACTTTGACGGCACGGGGCCAGCGCCCATGCCGCCGTTGTCCGCCCATGCCCGGCGGTCTGCTCAGGGCTTGAGCACGTCCTTCAGAAAACCGGCCACCGGCTGGCGCGCAGCAGGCATGTTCAGCAAGGTGTGTGGCGCCCCGGGCACCAGCACCACACTGGCGTGCCGGTGGTCTTTGAGTGCCGCGCCGCAATGGCCCTTGGCGTCAGGGTTGCCCAACCATGTGTTGCCCGGGGAAAAGTACGGGTCTGCCAGGCTGATGACAGCCAACACCGGCTTGTCTGCGGGCAATGCGGTGTCGTGCTGGCGCACAAAGTAGTTGTTCTCGCAACTCCAGGCAAACAGGATGCGCCCTGCAAACTCATTGCCCCGGTAGCGGGCCACGGGCACCGCGCCCTCGCTGGTGCCAGCCAGCACCAGGCGGGCGGTGTCGGCCCACGGCGCGGCCTGCACCGCTTTGACGGCCAGCGCCACCTCCGACAGGCGCAATGCGTGCACCTGTTCGTACACATCGGGCGCAATGGGTGATTGGTAGGTCAACCGGTCAGGCAGGGCGAACGAATCGGGGGCCACGCTGGCAATGCCCTGCTCGGCCAGCCACAGCTGCCACTCGCCAATGGCCTTGAGCCCCAGGCCCGATGAACCGTGCATGAACACCACCACCGGCACGCGCGCGTGCACATGGGTGGGTGCTTGCACGAGGGGGCCTGCATACACCGCACCACCCGTCGCGCGTGCGGGCAGCACCAGCATGGCTCGCGCCATCACTTGGCGTGCCGAATCGGGTGTGTGCACCAGGGCATGGCCCTGGGTGCCACCGGCGGGTGCCTGGGCCGTTGCCACCGCGGCGGGCATGGCGGCGGGCACGCCGGCACAACCCAACAGGCCGCCCAGCACCCACCCCGCGGTGATGCCTGCGGCCAGGCGGGCAAGGTGCCGGGTCCCCATCAGCCGCGTGTGCAGCCCTGTGTAGCGTGTGTGTGTCATGGTTGGTGTCTCCTGCGGGCAATGTAGGGTCGACGGCAAACCGCGTCCAATGCATTTATGAAGTCAATTCATAATGTTTTGCTATGAATCTGAGCCAACGCCACTTGCGCCTGTTCGTGACCACGGCGGCCATGGGCAACATCTCGCGAGCGAGCGAGGCCCTGCACATCAGCCAACCGGCCCTCACCCGTGCGCTGGCCACGTTCGAGCAGCAAATGGGGGCCACCCTGTTTGCACGCACCACCCGCCGCCTGGCGCTCACGCCCGAGGGCGAACGCTTCCTGCCCACGGCACGGCGCCTGCTGCACGATTTGGACGATGCAGCCAAGGCGTTCCAGGCCCACACCGCGGCACTGCATGGCCGCGTCACGCTGGCTGTGGGCAGCGCGTTCGGGGCCACCCTGCTGCCCGCCGTGTTGCACCGCTTCGTGGCCAGCCACCCAGGCGTGCGCGCGTGTGTGATCGACGACAACAGCGAGGGCATCACCCGCCGCGTGCGGCACGCAGAGGCTGACGTGGGCATTGGCTCACCGGTAGGCGACATCGACACCTTGCACTGCCAGCGCCTGCTCAGCGCCCCATTGGGTTTGCTGGCGCACCCGGCGCACTTCCAGCTCAGGGGTACCGACCCGGCACAACTGGCCCAACTGCCCTTGCTGAAGGAAGGGGCCGACACCAGCATCATGCAGCTGCTGCGCATCCATGGCTCACCGCTGGTGACGCAAATGGCAGCGGGAACAGAGGTGTCCAGCCTGACCATTCAGCTTGCGCTGGCCCGTGCGGGTGTGGGCGTGGCGGTGCTGTCAGCGCTTGGGGCATCGCACCGCGACGCGCAAGACATGGTTTTCACGCCTTTGCACCCACCGGTACACCGCGAGCTGTTCCTCATGCGCCGCCGCGACCGCCCGGCCACACCCGCCACGTTGGCATTGGCGCAGGCACTGGTGCAGGGTCTGGCTCAGGGCCCCGTCAGCAGCGGCTTGCGTGCCGAGGTGAAATTTGAAGAAAATTTGGCATTCATCGCTTGATTGACGCCATTGTTTGCTATGTATTTATACAAACCTTGTGCACTGACAACGCACAACACAACACCAGGCATGTTGGCCATGCCGTCGCCAGCGGGCACGCCGCCCGTCCTCACAAACCCTTGAGGGCGGCAGGCACCTTGGGCTTTTTTTCCACCGGGTTGGCCAGCAGCCAGTTGGCGGGGTAGGCACGCATGAACTCGCGCGCTTTCTCGGGGCGGGCGCTCAGCCAGGCGTCGTAGGCCCCCTCGGCCAACACAACGGGCATGCGTTTTTCAGCGCCCGCGTGGCCGTAGCGGCGCATCAGGGCATGGCTGTTGGCGTTGATGGTCAGCAGCGTGAAGCTGATGATGGTTTCGCCGTCTTTTTCCCACTGCTCCCACAGGCCCGCCACGCCCATGGCTTTGCCATCAACCCGGGCAATGCGTGTGGGCACGGCTTTGCCGGTGCGCAGGTCGTCTTCAAAAAATGCCGTCAGGGGCACGATGCAGCGCTGCCCGGCCAGCCAGGCCTCGCGCGAGGTGTTGGAGGTGCTGACCGTTTCAACCCGTGTGTTCACCAGCTTGGTGGCGCGCAGCTTGGCATCGGAGGCCGACTTCACCCACCGGGGCACCAGCCCGAACTGGCCCGCCACCAGCTCGCGCTGAACGGTTTTGGCCACTTCGGAAGGGGCCGCCACACCGGGGCTGGCTTCGGCATCGCTGCTGGTGCCAGCGGTGGCCGCGGCATCTGGGCCGGTGGTGGGTGCCACGTCCGTCTGCGCGCTGCGCACCTGGCGGATGAACACCGCTGGTTTGCGGGGCCACACATCGCGCCCCACCTCCACGGTGGGGGTCGGCACGCCAAACGCGTCGGCGTACAGACCAAGGGGGTACAGGCTTTCGTAGTGTGAACTCATGCGGGGGATGCTATCGCACCGTGCGTGCCCCCGTGCCCGGTGCCAGCGGGTTCACCCGGCCTGGACACGGAACACGCTGACCGCATCCACCATCAACCGCGCTTGCTGCTTCAGGCTGGCGGCGGCGGCGGCACTTTCTTCAACCAGTGCGGCGTTTTGCTGCGTCACCTGGTCGAGCTGGGTCACGGCATTGCCCACGGCGGCCACGCCGTCGCTTTGCTCGGTGCTGGCGTTGGCAATTTCGCTCATGATGGCCGTCACGCGTTGCACGGCCTGCACGATGTCGGCCATGGTGGCCCCCGCTTTGTCAGCCAGTGCCGTGCCCTGGCCCACGCGGTCCACGCTGGTGGTGATGAGGTCTTTGATTTCCTTGGCCGCCTGGGCGCTGCGCTGCGCCAGCACGCGCACCTCACCAGCCACCACGGCAAAGCCCCTGCCAGCTTCGCCCGCCCGTGCAGCCTCCACCGCAGCGTTGAGCGCGAGGATGTTGGTCTGGAAGGCAATGCCATCGATCACGCCGATGATGTCGGCAATTTTGCGCGCGGCTTCGTCAATGCCCCGCATGGTCTGCACCACCTGGTCCACCACCTCGCCACCTTGCGAGGCAATGCCCGAGGCTTGCTGTGCCAGCTGGTCGGCCTGGCGGGCGCTTTGCGCGTTTTGCCTGACGGTGGCCCCCAGCTCTTCCATGGTGGCTGCGGTTTCTTCCAGGGACGAGGCCTGTTCTTCGGTGCGTTGGCTCAAATCGGCGTTGCCGGTGGCAATCTGGTCTGAGCCGGTGGCAATCGAATCGCTGGCCTGACGCACGGTGGACACGATGGCCGCGAGGCTCCTGTTCATCTTGGCCATGGCCTGGAGGAGCATGCCCGTCTCGTCACCGCTGTCGGTGTGAATCTGTGCGGTCAGGTCGCCCTCGGCCACGCGCTCGGCCACGTCCACCGCTTGCGCCAGCGGCGCGGTGATGGAGTGGATGATCCACGCCGCCGCCCCCAACGCCACCAAGATGCTGACGGCGGCGATCACGCCCATGGTCACCAGTGCGTTCTGGTAGGTGTTGGCAGCCGATTGGCTGGCAGCCGTGCCGCCGTTCTTGTTCAGTTCAACCAGTTTCACCAACGTGCCTGACGCGTGCTTGAACAGTTTGGCCGAGTCACCCTCCAGCAAGTCCTTGGCCTCGGTGTTCAGGTTTTGCCGTGAGAGTTGAATGACCTTCTCGTGCACCTCAAGGTAGCGCTTCCAGTCTTGTGCAAACTGGTCCCACAGCGCTTGCTCCTGAGGGCTGCTGATGAGTTTGACGTAGGCATCGCGGTTCTTGTTGAAATCAGCCAAGTCTGCCGCCAGCTCTTTTTCAATGTCCTTCATTCGCGCGTCGTCGGTGTTGAGCACGTGTTGAAACTCACTCAACCGAAAGTCGCTGGTGTTGGTGTTCATGTCGCCCACGAAACCCACACTGGGCAGCCAGTTTTCCGACAGGTCCACCGTGGCCGCACGCAGGTTGCCCATTTGCATGACCGCGCTGGCTATCAGCAACAGCATCAAGGTGGCCATCAAGCCGAAGCTCAGTTTCAGTCGAGTGGAAATGCGCAAATCTTTGAGGTTCATGTGAGGACTTTCTTTTTCCATCAACTGCCAAGCGCTGCCAACGTCAAGAATAGTCAATATAGATACCCCCTGTGACCTAGGGATTACGCGCGCCTGTGCCCAAGCCGCCCGCAACCATCAACCCCCTGCCGGGCACGCTATGCTTTCTCGCTTTACCCTCAACCACCAGCGTCGCCACGATGTTCCGCATGCACCACACACACGCCCTCGCCTCCGTGCTGTCCCTTTGCCTGGCCGCCGCACCGGCGCTGGCGGACAGCACGTCATCGGCGTCCAGCGCCGCATCCACGTCGGTGGGCAGTTCGTCCGCGTCGCTCGGCACGTCCAGCAACAGCTCGTCGTCCAAAGAGCGTGTGGCACAAGGCCCCTACACGGTGCTGGCACTCACCGATGAGCCCCAACAGCCCGGTATGGTGACGCTGCACCTGCAAGCCGTGGCGCCTGCCAGCGGCACCACCGCGTTCACACTGACCCTGCCACGCACCACCGCCGAGCGCGAGCAGCTGGCCGCAGGCCACACCGTGCTGGCCCAGCACCGCCCCTACGGCCTGGCCTTTGCCATGCAACCAAACGGACAACCTGCCCGCCCCTTCTT
>JACCDS010381740.1_pt1 | contig 10070 bp, 9 predicted proteins | sample 7446441 | NCBI WGS metagenome assembly JACCDS01 (sample SAMN15323445, study PRJNA562643) | freshwater metagenome | isolation source: river surface water | place: USA:Blue River Watershed | collected 2017-08-17 | reverse complement strand
TGTCTTCTAACAATCCTTTTTGGTACACCCCATTCACTTCTTTTCCTTTCAAGTCTAAAACAGGGATTCCGTCGTGGCAACCCAGCATGTTGACTGTTTTCAATCCTTTGGCAACAATTTCTTTTGCCCAAGTTAGAATGGCTTTATTCGTTCCTTTTTCAATGGCGTGAATACACAATCCTGGCAAGAAGAAATCATAAATAGCATACCCCTCTTTGGCTACTTCTTCGTGTAAATGCAAACCGTATTCGGCATGAATTTCGGGTAATAATTCTAAATTATTTCTTTGTGCTATCTCATTGATTCGTGCCAAATATTCCCAAGTACCAGGTTTGTTGAAGAAATTACTTTCGCCAATAGCTTTGTGCAAATAAGCAAAGGCGTCTAGACGTAGGATTTGCCCGCCGTAACTCGCTACTTTAGCCAAAACGTCTTCGTAAAATTCCCAAACCAAAGGCGATTGAGCATTTACATCCATTTGTCCTAAATACTCGCGTTTGTTGTTTACGATTTTCAGAACTTCGGCATGGAGTTGCGCATTGCTACCTAAATCAATACTTTGAATGTCTTGGTTCTCATCAATTGCACTATTTATTTTTTCACAAATAGCATTGGCTTCTTCAGGAGTGATATTAAGTGATTGTAAATCGGAAACAGTTATTTTTTGAAACGTTATTTTTTGGTAAAAAGTGTTCCAATACGGTCTCTCTTGTCCGTCAGGAAATACTATTTTTAAAATAGGCAAACCTGATTTTCGCATAAACAGTTTGTCTAAATATTCTTTATTAGGAATAATCACACCGTCTTCTCCAAGCGTTCCGTTGCCTTTCCAAAATTCGTTCCAATCAATAAAAAAGTCTTTGTATTTGGATTGATCTCCATTGGCAATCAAATCTTTAAATTGAGGAGAGGCTACCGACAAGTGATTTAAAACGATGTCAAACTTCAATTGGATATTCAATTCTTTTAAGGCTGCAATATCTTGTTTGGATACTAATTCCTCGTTGATGTCGTAATTGATAATAGAAAAACCTCTGTCTAAGTCACTATTGAAAAAGGTAGGTAATACATAAAAAAGAGAAAAAGTATTTTTGAACTCTGGCAGTTGTAGCATTTGCACAATATCGTTTAAATTGTGTCCAATACTATCCGGATAGGCGTTTAACATTACGCCATTAGAAATACTTTTTTGAGTTGAATTTGATGACATGGTCTAGTATGTTGTGTGTTGTTTTTGCATTAAGAATTTTGATGATTTGCTCTGATCGACGTCAAAGTTAATAATAAAAAGTGCGAACTTAAAGTCGTGAATTTGATTTACTGTAAAATGAGTAATTAGAGTTCATAAAAAAACTCCTTAATTGCTTAAGGAGTTTTAATGTTGTGGGCGATGAGGGGTTCGAACCCCCGACCCCCTCGGTGTAAACGAGGTGCTCTGAACCAGCTGAGCTAATCGCCCGATTGCAATATGTAATTTTCATTCCCTTATTGCGAGTGCAAATATACAGCTGTTTTTTGTATTTGCAAGAAAAAAAGAAAAAAAATTATAAAATTTCTGCCACTACAAACGTACTTCCGCCCACGTAGATAAAATCGGAAGGCTGTGCATTTTGTTTGGCTTTGGTGTAAGCGGCTGAAACAGAATTATATATTTTTCCGTTTAGTCCAAATGAGCTGGCTTTTTTATGCAAAATGTCTGTTTCAAGTCCACGTGGAATATTCGGTTTACAAAAATAATAAATTGCATTTTTTGGAAATAAAGGCAATACTTCGTCTAAATCTTTGTCATTTACTACACCTAAAACAAAATGGAGCTGGTCAAAAGATTCTTTTTGAATTTGGTTTAAAACAATAGTAAGACCGTGCGTATTATGTGCTGTATCGCAAATTATTTTGGGAGATTCACCTAATTGCTGCCAGCGTCCTTGTAAACCTGTATTCTTCACCACTTGAGATAATCCTTTTTCCCAATGCGATTCATTGGTATGGAAGGAAGTATATTGATTTAAAACGGTTAGGGTTTGTAGGACTGTCTTTTTGTTATGCACTTGGTAATCGCCAACTAAGTCAGACGGATAAGTCGTTGCAATCAAATCAGAAGCAAAGTAAATGTTGCTTTGATTTACTTTGGCTGTAGCCAAAAAAACCGGCTGGGTTTCGGGAGTGTATTCACCAATGACTACTGGAATATTGCGTTTGATGATGCCTGCTTTTTCTGTTGCAACTGCCGCTAAAGTGTTGCCCAAGAACTGCGTGTGGTCTAAACCGATATTCGTAATCACCGAAACTAGAGGCGTAATGATGTTGGTGGCATCTAATCGTCCGCCCATGCCGACTTCAATAACGGCAATGTCTATTTTTTCTTTGGCAAAATAATCAAAAGCCAATCCAACAGTCATTTCGAAAAAACTCATGTCATTGGCTTCAAAAAACGATTGGTGTTGGTTGACGAAATCACAAACAAAGTCTTCGGAAATCATCACTCCATTGATTTTGATGCGTTCTCTAAAGTCTTTTAAATGAGGCGAGGTGTACAAACCTACTTTATATCCTGCTTCTTGAAGAACTGAGGCCAACATGTGAGAACTTGAGCCTTTGCCATTAGTTCCCGCTACATGAATGCATTGCAGTTGGTCTTCGGGATGTTCCAAATAGTCCATAAGTAAATGAACGTTCGTCAAGTCTTTTTTATATGCCGAAGCCCCCTGAAGTTGGTACATCGGGAGTTGATTAAAGAGCCAGTTTAGGGTTTCTGGGTAGTTCATTTTTTTTGAAAAAAAGTAATTGTTTAAAATATTTTTCGATTTTTTTAGTTTACTATTGCATCGAAAAGTATCTTTATTGCAAATTTCAAACAAATTTTAGAATTAAAGCTTAAAAAACAAGAATAATATATGTTTAGTTTACTACAATTACAGTCTGACACCCTTGCTAATGCTGCCTCTAATGTGGTGGTGGAAAAAATTGCAACTAATAACGAAATCTCGGTATTAGAGTTTATAGTTAAAGGTGGTTTCTTTTTGATTCCTATTGCTATTTTATTGTTTTATACTATATATGTAATCATTGAACGTTACTTATACATAAGTAAAGCTTCAACTATTGACAATCGTTTGATGTTAGATATTCGCGATCAATTGCATTCAGGGAATTTGGATTTGGCAAGATCAATTGCAGAAAGAAGTAATTCGGCATCTGGAAATATATTGAAAGAAGGAATTTTGGTAATTGGAAGACCTATTGCCGAAATTGAATCAAATATGGACCGTGCTGCCGATATCGAAATTGCTCAAATGGAAAGCCGTCTAGGACATTTAGGTTTGATTGCAGGTATTGCACCTACATTAGGGTTTATTGGGACTATTTCGGGTGTTATTAAGATTTTTTACAGCATTTCAGTAACTGAGAATATTAGTATTGGAAACATTTCTGGAGGGTTGTACGAAAAAATGATTAGTAGTGGTTCTGGTCTTATTGTAGGTATTATTGCGTATAGTGCTTACCACTTGTTGAATGGTAAAATCGATAATTTTGCCTTGAAGATTCAGAAACAAATTTTAGAGTTTGTCAATATTATTCAAAAAGCATAAGTATGTCCATTAAACGTAAAAGAAGATTTCATGCTGAAGTGGCGACCTCGTCACTGAGTGATATTATGTTTTTTTTATTGTTGTTTTTTTTGATCATTTCTACTTTAGCTAATCCTAACGTAATTAAAATGACCTTGCCAAAAGCGCAAGCCAATGAAAAAACAAACAAGCAATTCATTAGCCTTTCAGTTACAGAAGATAAAAAATTCTATATTGACAAAGAGCCTGTTGCTTTCGATGCTTTAGAGAGTACCTTGATGTCCAAAATGAATGGAGAAAAAGACCAAACGGTCGTGGTGCGAATTCCGTTTAATTTACAAGTACAAGATTTAGTTGATGTGCTACAAATTGGAGTCCGAAACAATTTAAAATTTGTGATTGCCACGAGTCCTAAATAAAAAATAACAAAAAAATCCCCTTAATTCAAAAGAGTTAAGGGGGTTTTTTAAATGTATTGAGTTTTTCTAATTCAAATTGAAGTTATACACAATTCTTCCAACTTGCTTTTCTGGGGCATCGCTACTCGCATCCCATTTAGTATTCATTGCGGCAATCTTTGCTTGTTCTAATAAACACTTAGCGGTATTAGTAGTTCCTTTAATTCCGGCTATGGCGCTGATCGTTCTTCCGTTTCTATCGACAGCAACTTCTACAACTACTTTTCCTTCTTCGTTGCACGTATATTTAGGCGCAGGTTTTGAAATTGCTTTTCTATTGCCTAACGAATAGCCTCCTCCAATACCATTTCCTGAGCCACCACCAGAACCTGCTCCATAGCCACTTCCATTACCTATTCCGTTTCCAGTACCATTACCACCGCCAGTTCCTCCTCCGGAACCACCGTTTCCATAATAACTTGTAGCGCTCAAACTTCCGTTTGATTTTCCTTTGTTTCCTGCAGTCTTGTCATCGCCATCCCCTCCTTTATTAGATCCTTTTAAAAGACTGGATAAGGCGTCGTTGGTTGTGTTAGCTACTTTAGGCTTTACAACTTCAGGCTTAGCCTCGTCTTTGACTACGGTTGTTTTTTGGTCTGTTTTTTCTTTTTTCGGAATCACAACACTTTCTTCCGTGCTATTTTCTTGTGCAATTACGGCTTCTTCTGGAGTAACTGCTGTTGGAGTTTCTTTTACTTGGTTTTGGACTTCAAGTACCTCGCTTTTGTAATTGCTACCCGAACCTAGATCACTGTCTCCAAAATTTACAGAAACACCACCTCCGCCACCACCGGTTAGCTCTGCCAAATTAGATGGCGGCCAAAATCGGATGAAAAATAAAATCAACAACATTGCGGCATAGATAAGCAACGAAAATGCTAAAGATTTTTTTTGGTCTGTAGAAGGAGTAAAACTCATGTGTTCTGTATAAATGTAAAAGACTTTTTAAAAACGCCGAAATGTACTAAAAATTGTCAAGAGAGAAAAGAAATAGTTACAGTTTCAATACTTATTTTTTGATTTTTAAATGCCAAAATTCCGTTTTAAAAAGTATCTTTGATTGCATTTTTATAACAAATCAACCTATTTATTTTATATTATTATGAATTTTAGTCTGACCGAAGAACATAAGATGATTCAACAAGCGGCACGTGATTTTGCTCAAAATGAATTACTACCAGGTGTAATTGAACGAGATGAAAAACAAATTTTTCCAGCAGAACAGGTTAAAAAGATGGGAGAATTGGGTTTTATGGGTATGATGGTAGATCCAAAATATGGAGGTAGCGGACTCGATACGATTTCGTATGTACTAGCAATGGAAGAAATTTCTAAAGTAGATGCCTCTGCTTCGGTGGTAATGTCTGTAAATAATTCTTTGGTTTGTTGGGGGTTGCAAGCTTTTGGAACAGAAGAACAAAAACAAGAATGGTTGCCCAAATTGGCTTCGGGAGAAATTCACGGTGCTTTTTGTTTGAGCGAACCAGAAGCGGGTAGTGATGCTACTTCGCAAAAAACAACTGCTATTGATATGGGGGATTATTATTTGGTTAACGGAACTAAAAATTGGATAACCAATGGGAATACGGCCTCTTTTTATATTGTGATTGCACAAACCGATATCGCTAAAAAAAGTAAAGGAATCAACGCCTTGATTATGACCAAAGACATGCCTGGTTTTGCCGTTGGTCCAAAGGAACAAAAAATGGGAATACGTGGTTCTGATACGCATTCGCTGATGTTTACAGATGTAAAAGTTCCTAAAGCCAATCGAATAGGTGAAGAAGGTTTTGGGTTTAAGTTTGCTATGAAAACCCTTGCTGGCGGTCGTATAGGAATTGCTTCTCAGGCGTTGGGAATTGCTTCAGGAGCGTATGAATTAGCACTTAAATATTCGAAAGAACGCAAGGCTTTTGGTACTGAAATTTGCAATCATCAAGCTATTGCTTTTAAATTAGCTGATATGGCGGTAAGCATTGAGGCAGCACGTTATTTATGTTTGAAAGCGGCTTGGGACAAAGACAATCATCATAATTATGATGTAAGTGGGGCAATGGCAAAATTGTATGCTTCTCAAGTGGCTATGGATACTGCTGTAGAAGCGGTTCAAATTCATGGAGGTAATGGGTATGTGAAAGAATACCATGTGGAACGTTTGATGCGCGATGCTAAAATTACCCAGATTTATGAAGGTACTTCTGAAATTCAAAAAATTGTGATTTCAAGAGCTGTTTTAGCGGATTAGACTTTGGGTATGGGTAGAATCTTCACTCTTTTGTTTATTTTTGCCAAATGAAGAACATTATAATTACAGGAACAAGTAGGGGTATAGGTTTAGAATTGGCATTGCAATTTGCTACAAAAGGGCATCGTGTGTTAGCTATTTCAAGAACAATTCCACAAGCACTTTTAGGTAATGAAAACATCAGTTGTTTGTCTGTCGATTTAGCGGTAGAATCTGATTTACAAAAGGTAGCTGATTATTTGTCAGCTACATGGAAACAGGTTGATGCAATCGTTCATAATGCAGGAAGTTTGTTGTTGAAACCTTTTTCTGAAACTTCGCAAGCTGACTTTGAAAGCATTTATAAAGTAAATGTTTTTGGTGTAGCTAATTTGACTCGTGTAGCGTTACCGTATTTACAAAAAGGAAGTCATGTAGTTGCTATTAGTTCGATGGGTGGCATTCAAGGGAGTTTAAAATTCGCAGGTTTGTCAGCCTATAGTTCTAGTAAAGGAGCTGTGATAACCTTGTCTGAATTGTTAGCTGAAGAGTACAAAGAACAAGGAATTGCGTTTAATGTGTTAGCACTTGGCGCTGTTCAAACCGAAATGCTAGCCGAAGCTTTTCCAGGATACCAAGCGCCAATTTCAGCGGCTGATATGGCCCAATATATTGTAGATTTTACCCTTACAGGAAATCGATATTATAACGGAAAAGTGCTGCAAGTATCTTCTTCAAATCCTTAAATTCGTTTAGTTTTGAGCGAAACCTTAGCCAGATATTTGCCTGAACATGCTGTAAAGCCTGTTTTTGAATTGATTGTAACGCATCAAGTGCATCTCAAAATTGTAAATGAGAGGCAAACTCGTCATGGCGATTATAGAAGAGGGATGAGTGGAAAGCATGAAATTACGGTGAATGCAAGTCTCAATCAATATAAATTTCTGATTACGTTGATTCATGAGATTTCACATTTAGTTGCTTTTGAAAAGTTTGGCCGTCACATCAAGCCACATGGTAATGAATGGAAATATACGTTTCAACGTTTGATGGTGCCGTTTATTCGACCAGAAATTTTCCCACATCATTTATTGCCATTATTGGCAAGGCATTTCAGAAATCCATCAGCGAGTAGTGATACGGATACTACTTTGTCATTGGCACTCAAACAATTTGACCAACAAAATGATAAAAATTATGTGTTTGAAATTCCGTATGGGAGTGTTTTTCGAATTTCAAATGGGAAAATTTTTAAAAAAATAGCGGTGAGAACCAAGCGATTCGAATGTTTGGAAATTAGCACAGGTAAAACGTATTTGTTCAATCCAAATGCAGAAGTGGAGCTATTGAAGATTAATTAGAAGATTAGTATCCGTTTAAAACGGCTTCTCGTACTTTTTTGAATAGATTAGAAGAATACACAAAATCAACTACAGCTTTATTGTCGGTTTTAAAAATTTCTTCTTTAGTGCCTTCCCAAGCTTTTAGCCCGTTTTTTAGGAACACAATTTTCTCTCCAATTTCCATCACAGAGTTCATATCATGGGTGTTAATTACCGTAGTAATGTTGTACTCTTTTGTGATTTCTTGAATTAAATTATCAATTACAGTAGCTGTTTTGGGGTCTAAACCAGAGTTAGGTTCGTCACAAAACAAGTATTTTGGATTGTTAACAATGGCTCGTGCAATAGCTACGCGTTTTTGCATTCCTCCAGAAATTTCTGAAGGTTTTTTATGATGTGCCTCAATAAGGTTGACACGTTCAATAACAAAATCAACACGCTCTTTGATCTCTTTAGGAGTCTTATTGGTAAACATTTTTAGCGGAAAACCAATATTTTCTTCTACGGTCAAACTATCAAATAAAGCACTCCCTTGAAAAACCATCCCTATTTCGGTACGTATATCGCGTTTTTCATCTTTGTCCATTTTTCCATAGATACGTCCATCAAAGGAAATAGTTCCTTTGTCTATTTCATGAATCCCTAATAGTGATTTGATGAAAACGGTTTTACCAGAACCACTTTGACCAATTACCAAACTAGTTTGTCCTGCTTCAAAAGTAGTGCTAATGCCTTTTAGTACTTTTTGCGCTCCAAATCGTTTCTCAACATTTTTAACTTCAATCATTAGCTTAACAATATTTGAGTGAGTATATAGTTCATCAGGATAATTACTACTGAGGTCCAAACAAAGGAAACGGTACTTGCTTTTCCAACTTCTAATGCACCACCTTTCATGTAGTAACCATGAAAAGAAGGAATTGTAGCCAATATGAAAGCAAAAACTAATGTTTTGATGAAAGCATAGGTGATGTGGAATGGAATGAACTCTACTTGTATTCCGTTTACGAATTCGGTCTCGGTTGTAAAACCTCCGTAAACGCCTGCTAAATAACCTCCGAAAATGCCTAAAAACATGGCGATTCCAATAACAAAAGGATATAAGAGGAGTGCAACTATTTTCGGAAATACCAAATAATTTAAGGAGTTGACTCCCATTACTTCTAAAGCATCAATTTGTTCTGTTACCCGCATTGTTCCAATGCTTGAAGTAATAAAAGACCCCATTTTACCCGCCATAATTATAGAAATAAACGTAGGTGCAAACTCTAAAATTACAGATTGTCTTGTGGCAAATCCAATTAAATATCTTGGGATTAAAGGATTGGTTAAATTCAAAGCGGTTTGAATAGCTACAACACCTCCAACGAAAAATGAAATGAAGCATACAATGCCTAAGGAATCAATAATTAGGTCATCAACTTCTTTTAGTATTAATTGTTTCATCACACTCCATTTTACAGGTCTGTTGAACATATCTTTTAACATCAAAAAATAGCGGCCTATTTGTGATAAATATCTAAGGAGCATCATAATTTAAAAATATGGGCTAAATTACAAAAAAATGTAGTGCTTTGAAGGGTTTGATATTCGACTTTTAGCAATTGATTAATGAAATAGTTTGTTTTTCATTTTCATCCAACGGTAATTTCTAACAAATAAAGCTTGCTCTGGAGTAACAAGCATTGTCTTTTGTTCTTTTTTAGCTTTTAAAAATCCCATAATGTAATCTAGAAACAGAAATGGTTTCCCTTTGCGAAAAGCTAATTTTAAAGAAGCGACAGCGGTAATGAAAAAGCCATAGCCTAGTGTGTAAAATGCTTCACCTTGTTTGTATCTCGCGGCTTTGGTATAACTAGCTCCAGTTGGTTTGAGATGTTTTACATGTAAACTTTCGTCTGTAACAACTTTCCAATTATAGAATTTACATAACAACTCGTCTACCGTATCCCAGCCCATTTGCGCTCTCAGACCGCCAATTTGTTTGAAAGTTGCTGCGCGATACGCTTTCAAAGCTCCGCGAATGTGGTCTTTATCAGTTAAATTTTCTAAAACCCAATCTCCATTTTTTTCAATATAACAAAATCCGCCTACCATTCCAATTTGATCGTCAGATTTAAAATGGTTGATAATGGTCTCAAAATAATTTGGAGGAAAAATTAAATCAGCATCAATTTTAACGATGATATCGTAATTATCGTCAATATGTTTTTGCCCTTCTTGAAAAGCCTGAATTACTTTGCTTCCTGGCATATGAACTGCATTTGACGTTTTGTTTACCAATGAGATCCAAGGGTGCTTTTCAGCAAATGCCAAAACAATTTCAGGAGTTTTGTCTGTAGAACTGTCATTGACTACAACAACTTTTGTTGGAAGTGCAGTTTGTTCTACTAATGATTGTAAGGTAAGAGTGATAAATTCTTCTTCGTTATAAGAAGGGATTATGATATAAAACCTCATTTGACTAATTATTTTT
>JACCDS012443463.1_pt1 | contig 10071 bp, 7 predicted proteins | sample 7446441 | NCBI WGS metagenome assembly JACCDS01 (sample SAMN15323445, study PRJNA562643) | freshwater metagenome | isolation source: river surface water | place: USA:Blue River Watershed | collected 2017-08-17 | reverse complement strand
GAGCAGGTAGTAGCCGCCCTTGTCCCCGGCCTTGAGCTTCATGCTGATGACGTCGGAGCCCGCGCCCGGTTCGCTCATGGCCAGCGCGCCGACGTGCTCACCGGTGATCAGCTTGGGCAGGTACTTCTGCTTCTGCGCCTCGGAGCCGTTGCGCTTCAACTGGTTCACGCACAGGTTGCTGTGCGCGCCGTAGCTCAGGCCCACACTGGCGCTGGCGCGGCTGATCTCCTCCATGGCGATCATGTGCGCCAGGTAGCCCATGTTGGCGCCGCCGTAGGCTTCCGGCACGGTGATGCCCAGCACGCCCAGGTCGCCCATCTTGCGCCACAGGTCCATAGGGAACTGGTCGTTGCGGTCGATCTCAGCCGCGCGCGGAGCGATCTCTGTGGCGCAGAAGTCCCGCACCGCGTCGCGCAGCGCGTCGATGTCTTCACCAAGCTGGAAGTTCAGGCCGGGCAGGTTCATGGCGGTGCTCCGTGGGCGGTTGATTGACGTTGACGTAAACGTCAATCATAAAGGCGCGTCCATCGCGTGGGTGGCGGACCTTGCCGCCACCGGCGGCTGTTCAGGCAAGGGTGGCGCGCTTGCGGGCCACAGGCTGGCCCAGCAGGCTGCGGCAGCGTTCTTCGTGCTGGGCGATCTCGGCCAGCGTGATCTCGATGTCCTCGCGCTGCTGCTCCAACTGGCGCCGGTGCTCGGACAGCACGCCCAGGAAGGCGTTGAGCTGCGGGCGCTTGTCGGACGGGCTGTCGTACATGGTCACCAGCTGCTTGATTTCCTGCAGGCTCAGGCCCAGACGCTTGCCGCGCAGCGTCAGCTTCAGGCGCGTGCGGTCGCGCTGGGTGTAGACGCGGTTGCGCCCCGCCCGCGTGGGCGAAAGCAGGCCCACGTCCTCGTAGAACCGGATAGCGCGTGCGGTGATGTCGAACTCCGCCGCCAGCTCGGTGATGGAGTAGGTGGCAGCGGCCGGCATGGCCGGCTTGGGGGCGGTGGCGCGCGCGGTGGCCATGGCGGAACTGACGTTGACGTCAACGTAAATCGAGCCGCGACTATACAAAGCCGCTTGCCCGCAGCCAGCCCCAAAGAAAACCGGCGACCGGGTTGCCCCGGCCGCCGACTCCAAACCGGTGCCTCCCAGCACTGGCCTACCCTGAAACGCCTGATGACAGCGCTGACCAAAGTATGGGCAGGCACGCGGCATCGACACATCCTCCAAAGGGTGGAGCACCCCCCAAAGGGGTGAGGTCGAGGACCGCAATCAATCCAGCACGGGCAGGATCTCGTGCCGCAGGGCGCCGCGCGCTTGCTCAAAGCCCGGCAGCGCCTGGCGCACCACCTCCCAGAAGGCGGGGCCGTGGTTCATTTCGCGCAGGTGGGCCAGTTCGTGGGTGACGACGTAGTCGATCACCGGCACCGCAAAGTGCACCAGGCGCCAGTTCAGGCGGATGTAGCCGTCGGCGCTGGCGCTGCCCCAGCGTGTGGACGCGGAACTGAGCGACAGCCGCTTCATGCGCACGCCCAGGCGGTCGGCAAACAGCGCGCAGCGCTCTTCAAACACGCGGCGCGCCTGGCGCTGCAGCCAGCTCTGCACCACGTCGCGGATCTGCTCCGGCTCAGCCGTCTGCGGCAACCCCAGGTGCAGCGTGAGGCGCGGCACGCCGGGCAGCGCCATGGCGTCGGTGTGCAGCACGGCGCCGGTGGTGCGCGGGTCCAGCACCAGGATCACCGTGTCGCCCAGGAAGGGCACGGTACCGCCTTCGCGCCACTCCACGCGGGCGGCCTCCAGGCGGGCGCTGCGCTCGCGCTGTTCCTGCAGCTTGCGCAGGATCCAACTGGCCTTTTCGCGCAGGGCCGACTCGATCTCGGCCTGGCCCACCCAGCGCGGCGCACTGACGCTCAGGCCCTCGGCACCGACGACAAAGCCGATGGTGCGGCGGCGCGAGCGCCGCAGTTCGTAGGCCACGCGGTGGCCGGACAACAGCAGCTCGCGCTGCGAGCGTGGGTGGCGGAATTCGGTGACGGACGGCACCACCGGCTGGCCGGCCGTCAACACCGACACGGGAGCCGGCGAAACGGACGCCGAGGCCAGCGGCGCTTCAGCTGGCGGCAAGGCCGGCGCCGCAGGCAACCCGTCGAACAGCGTCAGCTGCGTCGGCAGAGGTGGAGGCGTCCCGATCGGCATGAGTGCCAATTCTAGGCCGTGGGCTCGGTGAGCTGAGCCCCGGGGTTGTGCGGCAGTTCGGCCCAGCGTTCCTGCGCCCGCCGCTGGAGAGCCGTTGAATCCTTGACGCCGCGGGCGCACCTGGCTTTGCCCAAGACCCTGGTTCATCAGAATCTATGATGACCGTGAGGTTCCCCGGCATGACCATGAGCAATGACCACCTCCCGCGACACCCTGGCTTGCGCAAGGCACGCTGCGCCGTGGTGTTTGCAGACCTGGTGGAATCGGTACGGTGGTACCAGGGCAACGAGGCCGGGGTCATCGCACGCTGGCGCCTGTTCGCAGAACAGGCGCGCGAGCAGTGGGTGGTGGCCCATGAAGGCCGCGTGGTCCGCACCGACGGCGACGGTCTGCTGATGGAATTCCCAGATGCCAGGCGGGCCGTTGCCGGTGCGTTTGCCTTGCACGCAGGGATGGCGCAGCACAACCAGCTGCACAGCCTGGGCCAACCCATGCTGTTGCGCGTGGGCCTGCATGTGGACCATGTCAGCTTTGACGACCGCGAGGCCTACGGCGCCGGCGTCAACCTGGCGCAGCGCATCACCACGCTGGCGCAGCCGGGGCAGACGCTGGTCTCCGCGGCGGCGCGCGATGGCCTGGTCGACGGCGTCCATGCGCGCCTGGAAGACATGGGCGAGCGCTACGTGAAAGGCATCGACGAGCCCGTGCGCGTGGTCCGCGTCAACCCCGTCGGGGCCTTGACCACGTCGGAGCAGGCAGCGGCGCCGCACCCCGTTTCGGCCCTGAGACCGACTCTGGCCGTGGTGCCCTTTCAGCCGGCATCGGCCGATGCCGACCACCAGGCCCTGGGTCATGCCATGGCCGACGACATCATCGCTGCGCTCTCACGTCACCCAGGTCTGCAGGTGGTGTCGCGCCTGTCCACCGCAGCCTTCAGGGACACCAGCCTCGACTGGTCCCAGCTGAGGCCCCTGCTGGGGGCCAGCTTTGTGTTGAGCGGCCGCTATTACGTCTCGGGCAGAGGGGTGCGCCTGACACTGGAACTCTCGGAAACCGAGCAAGGGCATGTGTTGTGGGCGGACTCGGCCCGGGCCGATGTGCAGGCTATCTTCGAAGGCACGGATGAGCTCGTGCCGCTGGTTGTGCGCCAGGTGGCCAGCTGCATCGCCGCGCGCGAACTGGTGCGTGTGCGCAGCCTGCCCATGGACACCCTGCAGTCCTACACCCTGTACCTGGGTGCAGAAGGTCTGATGTGCAGCCTGGTGCGCCAGGACTTCATGCGCTGCCGGGAGGTGCTGGAACATCTGGCCGAGCGCCATCCGCGCCAGGCCGTGCCACACGCCATGTTGGCCAAATGGCATGTCAATCGCCTGGTGCAGATCTGGAGCGATGACGAACTGAGCGACCAGCGCAGAGGCAGCGACCACGCAGCGCGCGCCCTGGACCTCGACCCTGAGCAGCCCCTGGCCTTGGCGGCGGCCGGCTTGGTGCAGATGAACCTCAAGGGCGACATGGGCGCCGCACGCGGGTTTCTGGAGAAGGCGCTGCAGATCGACCCTCAGCAGGCGGCCGCCTGGGCCTGGCTGTCGGCCATTCAGGCCTACTCGGGCGAACAGGGGCCAGCCCAGACATCCGCGGCACAGGCGCTGTCGCTGTCGCCCCTGGACCCTGAGCGCCACGTGTTCGAGGCCTACGCCGCCATGGCCGACATCGCTGCCGGGGAGTACGCCCGCGCGGTGGCCCATGCCCGGCAGTCGCTGCGCCTGCACGCCCTGCACTCGCCGTCGCACCGGCTCCTGGTGGGCAGCTTGTGGATGGCGGGCCAGCACGAGCCAGCGCGCCAAGCTGCACGGACGTGGCTGGAGGCTTTTCCGGGCGCCCACTCGGGCACCCGCACCGCCCGCGGGCTGGGCGCAGCTGCAACCTGGCGCGATCACTTTGCCGACGCCGTCCGCAGCGCTGGCGTGCCCAGTGCCCCGTCCACCCCACGCGCTCCCACCCAGTTGTCCTGAGAAAGGCCCCGTCCATGTCCAACGGCTACAGCAGCACCGGCATCTTCCTGAGTGGCCCCAGAGGACCCGAACTGGGCGCGGAGCTCAATCCGCATCACAACCCACATCACAACCCACACCACAACCCGCATCACAACCCTCACGCAGGTCTGCCGCCAGGCGCGGACTGGAGGACCGGTTCACCGTGGCCCTGGCATGGCCAGGATCCGGACTGGACCTACTCGGGCGGGGCTGAAGCCCTGCTGGCTCAGGCCCTTCGCAAGGTGCAGGCCAGGCTCGTCGGCGAGCGGGACCTGCGGCGCGAACCAGCAGACCTGGGCCGGGTGAGACAGCCCGCCGAAGAGGGCCAGCACGTGTGGCGGTGGCAAAGCGAGTTCCGGCAACAAGCGGTGGTCGGCGAGCTGCTGGGTCGAACGGCCGTGCGGGGCGCGGACGTCTACCTGCTGGCCCACAGCGATTCCGGCCCGCTGACGGTCACGCCCCGGAAGATCGTGGAGATCAAGCCGCCAAACCTGAGTTTCGACTACGGCACGCAGATCGACAAAGTGGTTCGCGCCGCTTCAGAGCGCGAGGATCGCCTGCCGGAGATCCTGAGCCAGGCGTCGGACTTCCGGCCCTTCTTCTACAGCCTGACCGGGCTGGACCGCGTACCTGCAGCCCACACCGACGAGCTGATCCTGGTGGCCTGGGCTTGGGCGACACACGTGCTGATGATGTTGAAGAACAACATCGCCGAGTACAGGCCTGTGCAGCGGTCAGCGCTGGTCATGCCCATCATCGCCACGCCTGGCCACGGGTCACTGCCCAGCGGGCACGCCACGATTGCCGCCATGACCGCGCACCTGCTGGCCGCCCTGCTGGACTACCCACCAAAAGGAACGCGGGAGAACCTGCTGCACCGCCTGGCTTCCCGCATTGCGTTCAACCGCGTGGTGGCTGGCGTTCACTTTCCCATGGACAGCTTCGTCGGTGAGCGCCTGGGTGGCTGCCTGGCCCAGGCGTTTGTCGCCATGGCCAACAGCAAGGGCGGCCTGCCCGCGGCGGCTTGCGTCATCGAGGTGCAGGCCGATTCGCAGTGGGCTGAAGGCCAGCAGTCGGCGCCTTGGTCAGGCGCGTCCGAGTCGGTGCCATCGCTTGCTTCGCTGCAGGCCCTGTGGTCTGCGGCGGGCAAGGAGTTGAAAACTTTCAGGATCTGAACATGCAGCACTGGAAGCCAGCACCCGCGCCCGCCAAGAAGAAGCCCGCCACGTCGGCCAGCAGAAGTGCGTCCGCCGCAGCAGAGTGGCCGCTTCCCGAGGACCTGCCCGTCACCTGCGACCCCTATCTCACCTGGGCGGTTGCTTCCAAGTGGCGCGGGGAAGCACGCGCCATACAGGATCGCGGCTTCAGGACCGGCGAACAGCGGATCCGGGTCCTGCTGCGGGCGCAGTCAAACGACGCGCTGAGAAAGCTCACCCAGCAGCTCGACATCAAGATTGCGCCCATCTACCTCAGCGCCAGCACAGGAACTGAGCCGTCGGCGTTTGCTTCGGCACGGTTTGCCACCGCCACCTTGCACCCGTCGGGCCTCAAGGCACTGCTGGAGCAAAGCCCCCGGGTCGAGTTCGAATTGGCGGCCGCCGTGCGAGACCAGGGCGGGGCCCTGAAGGGCGACGCCAAGGGCTACTTCGGCCAGCAAACCGACCTGGACATCTCCGCCGCACGCGAGCTGGTGAAGTCCTGGCCCTTGCAGGAGGACAAGGGCCTCAGCAGCAGCGAGGATCAGGATCAGGATCAGCCGCTAACAGGCGGCACCCTGGTGGTCTTCGACTACGGCTGCCCGTTCCTGCGCGCCCAGTTCATGGATGAAGCCCGCTCGTCGACCCGGATCGTGGCACTCTGGCACCAGGAGAACTTCGCGGCCAACCCACCCTGGCAACCGCCGGCACCCATGGCCCGGGGCCGCGTCCTGACCGGAGCGCAGATCAACCCGCTCATCAAGCACGCCAGGGACCCCGGCTGGTCTGGCGACGAGGCCACGGTCTACAGCAGCATCAACTACCTCATCGACTACGCCCACCCACGCCGGCGCGTGTTCACCAACACGCATGGCGCACATGTGCTGGACCTGGCCGGCGGCTGCCCCAACCCGCTGGCGCCTGACCAACCGCCTGACGAGGCCAGCCGTGCCCACCTGGTCTTCGTGCAGATGCCCGAGGACACGGCCGGCGACAGCTCGGCCGCGTCGCTGGGTGCGTGCCTGCTGGACGGCTTGCGGTATGCCTTGCAAATGGCCTCCCCGACGGCCCCGCTGGTCGTGAACGTGAGCTTCGGCACCACGGCCGGCCCACACAACGGCAGCTCCATGATCGAGCAGGCCATGGATGAACTCCTGCAACTGCGGCCCACGAACTTTGCCGTGGTGCTGGCCGCGGGCAACTCGCGGCAACTGGGCTTGCACTGCAGGCGCACGGTTTCCGCGGCGCACAGCGCCCTGTTTCGCCTCAAGGTCATGGCCGGGGATCGCACCGACACCTTTGTGGAGTTCTGGTACGAGCAACCGCTTGCCGGATCGATCGCGTTTCGGGCCCGCCTGCCCAACGGCGACTGGTCACCTTGGATCGCGGCCGATGCCGGTGTGGACCTGTGCGACGAGACGGGCACAGAGGTGGTCGCCAGCCTCATCCACCGCCGCAAGGTGCCCAACGGCAGTCTTTCGATGATGTTGCTGGCGCTGCGCCCGACGGAGACGCCGGCAGACGACGACGGGCCGCTGGCCGCGCCGGGCCAATGGGAGGTCGAGGTGCGTCTGGACACCCAGGGCAAGACCGCTGGGCAGTCGGAAACCGTCGCGGTCAACGCCTGGATCAAGCGTGATGACTCGCGCCCCTACGGCGGGCGCGTGCAAAGCAGTTTCGAGGGCCTGGACCGCTGCGATCCGGAAGACACGCTCAATGGCCTGGCCACGGGTTCGCACACGCTCGTGGCCTCTGGCTTCCGTTGGAGCGACGGCGCCGAGGTGGACTATGCCTCGAGGGGGCCGCGCCGGCCCCAGGACCAGTGGCCGCTGGTCTACGGCCTCTGCGAGTGGGACTCGGTGGACACAGGCGTGCGGGCTTCCGCGGTGCGCAGCAGCGAGACGCAGCTGATGAATGGCACCAGTGTCGCGGCGCCGGTGGTGGCACGCCAGGTCTTCAATCTGATGAGCCAGGCCGGCCCATCCGGACTGGACCGATCAGCGCTCTGGCCCCGCCTGGAAACCCTCGCCAAGCAGCGCGGCTCGGTGCTGAGGGTCGGTCAGCATCCGGTTGCAGCTCAAGCGCCGCCGGCCGAATAGGCCTCGGGGTCCAACCGCCGCATCTCGGCCTCGATCCAGGTCTCGACTTCCTTCATCAGCTCTTCGGGCTCACGCCCGGCGCTGCTGATGGGCTGGCCAATGCTCACCTCCACCAACCCCGGCCGCACCAGGAAACTCTTGCGCGGCCAGCAGCGCGCGGCGTTGTGCGCGATGGGCACGATGGGCACACCGGTGGCGATCGCCAGCCGCGAGGCACCGCTCTTGTAGACGCCCTTCTGCCCGCGCGCGATGCGCGTGCCTTCGGGGAACATGATGACCCAGATGCCTTCGGCCGCCAGCCGCTTGCCCTGTGCCGCCACCTTGTTCCAGGCCTCGGTGCGCTTGCTGCGGTCGATGTGGATCATGTCCAGCCGGCCCATGGCCCACCCGAAGAAGGGCACGTAGAGCAGCTCACGCTTGAACACGTAGGCCAGCGGGTGCGGCATGAAGGTGGGGATGGCAAAGGTCTCCCAGGTGCTGGCGTGCTTGGCCGCCAGCACGACGGCCGCGTTGGCGTCGCCGCGCTGGGGCAGGTTCTCCAGGCCCTTCACACGGTAGTCCACGCCGCAGATGTGCTTGCAGCCCCAGATGGCGATGTCCAGCCAGAACATGGTGGGCCAGTACAGCTTCTGGCCGCGGATGAAGATGGACAGCACCAGCATGGCGATGCCCCAGGGAATGACCGTGGCGGCCATCCACAGGATGAACAGGGCCGAACGCACGGCCCACAGCAGCTTCATCGGGTCAGGCTCCCGGACATGGAATCGGCGTGGTGGTCGCGCTGCAGCAGGAAGTCGGCAAAAGCCGCCAGGCTGGCGTGCGCGCGCGCACCGGGGACTTGTTCGACCAGGGCACGGACCGCGTCGCCCCCCAGGCCCGCCGCCCGGCCGCTAAGCACCAGATGCGGCTCGCAGCCGGCCGCGGCGGCGGCGACCAGGTCCCGTGCGGTGTCGGCCACCATGGGCACGGTGGACAGGTCCACGCCATAGCGGCGGCCAATGTCCAGCATCAGGCCCGGTTTGGGCTTGCGGCAGTCGCAGTCGTCTTCGGGCGTGTGCGGGCAGAAGAACACGGCGTCGATGCGACCGCCTTGCAGTTGCAACTGCTGGTGCATGTGGGCGTGCACGGCGTTGACCGCGGCCATGTCGATCATGCCGCGGCCAATGCCGCTCTGGTTGGTGGCGATGACGGTGTGCCAGCCGGCGTGGTTCATGCGCGCCACCGCTTCCAGCGCACCGGGCACGGGCACCCACTCCTCGGGCGCAGTGACGTGGCCTTCGCGGTACTCGTTGAGGATGCCGTCGCGGCCCAGGATCACGAGCTTGGTCAGGTGCATCACTGGGCTTCCCTCGCGTTCAGGCCGCCAGGCGGCTGAGGTCGGCCACGCGGTTCATGGCCGCATGAAGACCGGCCAGCAGGGCCAGGCGGTTGTTGCGCAACGCGGCGTCTTCGGCATTGACCATCACGCCGTCGAAGAAAGCATCCACCGGTGCCTTCAGTGCAGCCAGGGCCTGCAGGTTGGCGGTGTAGTCGCCCTGCTCGAAGGCCGCGTCGGCCTGGGGTGCCACGGTCTTCAGCGCCGCGGCCAGGGCCTGCTCGGCGGGCTCCTTCAGCAGGGCGTCGCTCACGGTGGTGGCCACCGTGCCTTCGGCCTTTTTCAAGATATTGCCGACGCGCTTGTTGGCGCTGGCCAGGGCCGGTGCTTCGGGCAGCGCGGCAAAGGCGCGGACCGCCGCCAAACGGCGCGGCACGTCGCCCAGGCGGCCGGGCGCCAGCGCGATGACGGCGTCCACTTCCTGGGCGCTGTAGCCCTGCTCGCGCAGGCTCACGGCCAGGCGGTCGCTGAAGAAGTTCAGCAGCGGCTCGGCCGGGTTGCTGATGAGGTCGCCAAAAGCCGGCACGGCCGCGGCGACGAGCGCGGGCAACTCCAGCGGAAGGTTCTTTTCCACCAGGATGCGGATCACGCCCAGCGCGTGGCGGCGCAGCGCAAACGGGTCCTTGTCGCCCGTGGGCAGCTGGCCGATGCCGAACAGGCCCACCAGCGTCTCCAGCTTGTCGGCCAGCGCCAGCACGGTGCCGCTGTGGTTGCGCGGCAGGCTGTCGCCGGCAAAGCGCGGCTTGTAGTGGTCTTCGATGGCAATGGCCACGCCGTCGCGCAGGCCTTCGTGGCGCGCGTAGTAGCCGCCCATGATGCCCTGCAGCTCCGGGAACTCGCCCACCATGTCGGTCAGCAGGTCGCACTTGGCGAGCAGCGCGGCCTGCTGCACCTTGCTGTCCAGCACCTTGAACTCGTCTTGCGCTTCCACCGTGAAGGGCAACGTGACGGCGCTCAGCTGCTGCACGATGGCGTGGGCTATGGCGCGCACGCGCTCGGCACGGTCACCCTGGCTGCCCAGCTTGCCGTGGTAGACCACCTTGGCCAGCGCCGGCACGCGGCTTTGCAGGGTCTTCTTGCGGTCCTGGTCGAAGAAGAACTTGGCGTCGGCCAGGCGCGGGCGCACCACGCGCTCGTTGCCCTGGATGACACGGCTGGGGTCGGCCGGGTTGATGTTGCTGACGAT
>JACCDS011489985.1_pt1 | contig 10072 bp, 6 predicted proteins | sample 7446441 | NCBI WGS metagenome assembly JACCDS01 (sample SAMN15323445, study PRJNA562643) | freshwater metagenome | isolation source: river surface water | place: USA:Blue River Watershed | collected 2017-08-17 | reverse complement strand
GTTTGATGAGTGTTATCATGCCTACAAAGATTATTTTAAAGGTAAATATGACTTCGCAATCACGGAGATCGCCAGTATTAATTTAAGATCAATGAATGCGCATAAGCGTATTGGCTTTGAGGTAATTTACACTTATATAGATAGTAGCGATGTAGAATGGAATGTAGTGGTTTGGGATTGGAAAGCTTTTAATTAGTATCTTCATTCAAACGCTTCATTAAACATTTATGACTACTGATTTTGTAACCTTCCAAAGATTTAATGATAGAGCAGCAGCTTTAGCGCTAGCAGAAACATTTAGAGAAAACGGGATTGAATGTGGATTGGAGGATGTTTCTGAAAACTTTGATGTTTCGTTTGCCAATAATGAAATCAATAAAGACTTTAGAATAAAGTTGAAGCCTGTCGATTTTGAACGGGCCGATACTTTGCTGCTGCAACTGGCAGAGAAAGATTTAGCAGATATCGATCCGGGTTACTATGTTTTTGATTTCAGTGATGAAGAACTGAAGGAAATTGTTGAAAAACAGGATGAGTGGAGCAGTTTAGATTTTTTACTGGCCAAAAAGATATTAAAAGAACGCGGTGTAGAGGTAAACGTTGGTCAGATCCAAATATTTAAAGAAAAAAGGTTAGCAGCGTTGGCTGAACCTGAAGAAAGTCCGAAGGTGCTGATTGTAGCGGGTTATATCCTTGCTGTTGTGGGCGGATTAATAGCCATTATTATTGGGGCTTATCTACGCACCCATAAAAGAACATTGCCTAACGGAGAACGGGTTTTTGGTTACGCTGCTTCAGATAGGGCGCATGGTGAAAGAATTTTGATTATCGGTATTCTAGCGCTAAATCTTTCAGCTATTTGGAGTCAGTTAACCGATTAACTATAATGCAGTTCTCATTGGCAGTTTATATTCCCTAATGAACCAATAACTAATGAACCCTTTAAACCCCATCTCCCCGCAAATTCCTAAATCTTTTTCTTGCTTCAGCACTGAACATGCTCCCTGGGTAATCCGTAATCAGTTTTTGGAAATATATTTTTGCCTGTACAATATCGTTCAGCTTCTTTTCGTATAGATCGCCTAAGGTAAACAGGGCATCATCTGTCCAGATTCCGTCTTTAAATTCTTCCGTTACCTTTTTAAGGATATCAGCAGCTTTTTGAAAATCATTTGCTTTAATAAAAACCCTTGCTTTACTCATCATTATCGCATCGGTTAAGCTATTTTGAGGATAGGCAATCGAAATGCTGTCCATTTTTTTTATGGCCTTTTCAGGTAGGTTTCTAAATAAAAGCATCTCCGCATCAGCATACATTTTTAAGGCATTGCTATCGGCTGGTGTCTGGATGTTATCACTAATCAATAAACTCAGGTTCAATGCATCATTGGCAATCAGTTGTGAGGTGGCGGCCTTTAGCACTAAACATTGACTATTGCTGTATTCAAAATTGCCCTGATAAAAAGAAAGTTTAGCACTCCTGAAGCGGGCTTCATTTCCTATCGGCTGTCCTTCAAACCGTTTGCTCACTTGCTCATATACCAAAAAAGCTTCCCAAGGTTGGTTGGTTAGAATATAAATGTCGCCTAAATCGAGTTTTAAAAGGCCTAAGTCCTGATCGTTAATGCCCGGCATTTTTATCGCTTCCTCCAATTCTTTTTCTGCATTAGCTGCTTTGTTTAAATAGTAGGACTGCAGGTTGGCCAGTTTTTTAATCGCGAAAAGGGTATTCCTGTTTTTGCCGTTTTCTTCCAGTAGGCTTTCATAATCTTTCGCAAGCAGATCAAGGTCTGCAACGGTATATTTTCCACTGGTACGTAGGTTATACCTGGTATTCAGCATTTCTATTTTTGAAGGAAGATAATACGGGTTGTCTTTTCCTTTGGTGAGTATATATTCATAAGCTTTAATCGCGGTTTCGTAAGCGCCGTTGTCTACAAAAGTGTAAATGGCATTAAACAAGGAGGCCCCATCTGCCTTCGTACGTTTATCGTAAGCAATAAGCTGGCGCAGGGCCATGTCAAATTCCTGTTGTTGTATATAATTCCAGGTAAGTAACTGAATGTAGACCTCGGCATCAGGCGCTTTTTGTACTTTTTTCAAAATGCCAGCCTGAAACGTTTGATAATCGTTTTTATCTTCAAAAATAGAAGCAAGTACGGTTTCTGCCTGTGGTAACAGTTGTGGCATGGTGGCAAGTGCATCAAGGTACTCTTGCATGAGCATGGGTTTATCTTTTTTAAAACGATAGATGTTTAATAATTCGAAGACAAACATCTGATCGTCTCCGAATAGTTTTCTGCCTTGTTTAAAGGTTTGTACCGCATAGTCGTAATTTTCATAGCGATAAAAGCTATTGGCCAGATTTCTGATCCTAAATTCCTCTTTTGGTAGTTTTGCTATGACCTCATTAAAGATTTTATTGGCCGCCTGTACATCGCCTTTCTCCTGATAAAGCTTGCCCAAGGCGATTGGATAAATGTCGTTCTTTGGGTCTTTTTTGATTTCCTTTTTAACCACTTTCTCCGCCACATCATAGCGTTTCAGTTTTAGCAGCGCATTAAAGTAAATGTCGAAATAGGCTTCGTTATTTGGGGTGGCGTAGAGTTTTTCCAGTAGCACAGCCGCTTTATCGTATTCGCCATCCTGATAATATTGAACAGCCAGACTACTTTCATCAGGGGCAATCTGCTGATTGGAGCGAGAGATCTGTGCAGTGGCCCCAAACGATAGCAATAAGAATATGATGAAAAAAAAGCGGTTCATAAACCCTAAATTATAAGTTTTAAATGTAATATTTTAATACATCTTTAGCTAAAACGCCAATGGATTTTAAACGTATTTTAAATGTTACCTGTATTTTATTTTGTAGATATTTTATAAATACTAAATTGAACCACTACTTATTATGGATTGCATGAGTAACATTGTTGGTGTAAATCGCTGTTAAATTGTTGCGATGTTTATTTTTGTCATCCCGTAAAGGATTTATTTATGCTTAAAAGGATTTTCCTATTGTTAATGGTTGCATTGATATGGGCTTGCAAAGGCACAAACCATGACACCATTCCTGTAGATGATTTTTTCAAAACGCAGGATAAAGCCTACTACCGCATTTCTCCTGATGGGAAAAGTCTTTCGTATTTGAAGCTCCATGACAAAAAACTTGATCTCTTTGCTGAAGATCTTGCCACTGGAAATATTGTTCAGTTAACCCATTTGAATGGTAAGAATATCAGTTTCCATTTCTGGACCAGCAACAATGAGCTGATTTATTATACCGAAGATGGATCTAAAGAACGTAGGTCTGATATTTTTGTGATTAATAAAGATGGAAGCAAACAGGTGCAGTTGAGTGCCAACGAGAAAAATAGGTTAAGGGTAATAGAAGATCAGCTGATTGATGATAAATACATTATTGTAGCCTCCAATAAACGCGATTCGACCGTTTTTGATGTATACCGCTTAAACGTGCGGGATGGAAAAATGGAGATTGCGGCAAAAAACCCGGGCAATATTACGAAATGGATGACCGATAGTAAAGGTGTACTTAAAATTGCCGTTGCCAGTGACGGGGTAAACGAAACCCTGATGTACCGCGAAAAGGAAAATGCGGCTTTTGCACCTGTAATTACCAATAATTTCGAAACTACTTTGCAGCCGATTGCATTTTCTGAAGATCAGCCCAATATACTTTATGCTATTTCCAGTGTTAACCGCGATAAAAATGCACTTGTAGCACTTGATTTAAGAAGCGGCAAAGAAAAACAGGTGCTTTTTGCAAGTGATTCCTTAAACGTAGTGGATGCAACCTACTCCCGTTTCCGGAAAAAAATGCTTTTTGCAACCTGCGAAACCTGGAAAAGGGAAAAATTTTATCTGGATGACAGTACAAAAGTGGCATACTCTGGCATTGATAAACTTTTACCCGGTACCGAGTGGATTATTATGGATAGGGACAAGACTGATAAAGTTTTTGTAATACGCACTTTTACCGATAAAAATCCTGGTTCATATTATTTATATACAGCTGTTGATCAAAAACTTAAAAAGCTTACTGATGTGAGTCCTTCCATCAAACCGGAAGAGATGAATGCCATGGAGCCCATCAGTTTCAAAAGCCGGGATGGTTTAACTATTAATGGCTATTTAACCTTGCCAAAAAATAAGAAGGCAGTTAACCTGCCTGTGGTTGTAATGCCACATAATGGCCCTAAATCTAGAAATAGTTGGGGTTACAATGCAGAGGTACAGTTTTTGGCCAACCGGGGTTATGCCGTTTTGCAGGTAAATTACCGTGGTTCTACCGGTTATGGGAAATCATTTTATGCTGCAGGTTTTAAACAGTGGAGCGATAAAATACAGAATGACGTTAATGATGGTGTTAAATGGCTGATTGCAAAAAAAATAGCCAACCCTAAAAAAATTGCCATTTATGGTAATGGGTTTGGTGGTTACATTGCTTTAAATTGTTTATATAAAAATCCCGATCTTTATAGATGTGGCGGATCAAATTCCGGTGTAATTAACCTGTTTAGCTATCTCAAAACTTTTCCTCCGTTTTTAAAGGCCAAATTGCAGATGTACTACGAAATTTTGGGTAATCCGATAACCGATACTGATTATATGCGCTTTGCTTCGCCCGTGTTTCATGCGGAACGGTTTAAATCACCAGTTTTTATTGCCCAAAACCCCAAAGATCCAAGTGTTAATGTGGCAGAGGGGGTACAGTTTATCAAAGAACTTAAAAAAAGAAATGTTCAGGTTACCTATATTGAGAAAGAGGAAGGCCCAGACCCTCTGGTACGCCAACAGAGTAGAACTGCGTTGTACAAAGCTTTAGAAGCATTTTTAAATGACAATCTAGGTAAGAAATAGGTATGGCCTTAGATAAAAAAAGCAGTTACCGTAAAAATTTCTCTCTGGGTATAACTTTCATTGTACTCATTTCCATTCTTTTTATCCTCTCGCTTTTCCTTGCCTTTAATTATAGCAAAAAAACGATAGAAAACGATTTTGTTTCCGAGAAGGTAAATGTACTGGAACAGAGTATTAAGCCATACAATGATTTTTTTCAGAACAAAATGCCTGAGATTTCTTACTATAATGGCTATCTGGATTCTTCTACTGCAGCGAAGTTTGTAGATACGGTGATTTTAAAATATCCCTTTATCTCCAAAGTTACTTTTTACGATACCGAAGTGAAAAATGTTCCTGTTAAAGATGGGATAAATGCAAACCACCTGGGTATTGGCCCAAAAGCCATTTTCCAGTTCGGTAAAGGGGTAAAGCCCGACTCGGTAAAGTTGTATTCAGAAGATGATACAAAATCTTTTACCGTAGGAAGTGATTTCAATGCAATTGCCATTAAACTTGCCACTTTTGTTGAGGATCTGGATACCGCATCAGTACCCACACAAGAAGAGTTATTTACCAATTTTTCGATCGTTAATTCTAACGAAAATAAAATTACATACTTAAATATTCCCCGCCGGGAAGATCTAAGGGTGTACAAAGATATGATCAGGCGGAAGTTAAGTCCTGCACCTGTATATCAACAGGATGTAATGGTTTTTAATCTCGATGCGCATAAAATCAAGATCGTTAACACCAGGCCCTTATTGTATCAAACGATCAGGATCGAACCGCTAACTTATGATCCGATTGATACCTCCGACGAAAATATCAATACCGAAATTGCGTTGCCAGGCGCATTTTCTGATTTTAAATTATACCTCATTTCATCAAAATCTTACATCAAGAAAGAAATTTTTATTTATTTCATGCCAATTGCTTTAGTGTTATTGCTGGTATATGGAGTGCTTTTATTAGTTGCATTTTTGATTTATCGTAACCTGAACATCAATAGTAAAATGTTTAAGTTACAATACGATTTCGTGAATAACCTTACACATGAGTTTAAAACGCCTGTCAGTGTAATAAAGATTGCCGGGAACAATATTAAAAGTGCCCCTGCCTTAAGCCCAAAAGAGCAGCAGCTTTACGGCAAGATACTGGATGAAGAAGCCGATAAACTGAACGGTTTAATGAATAAATTACTGGCTTTTACACAAATCGAAAATAAGGCCATCAAACTCAACCAGGAAGAAGTTAATATTGTTGATTTCATAGAAAGTACAATCGAATCGCATACGTTAAAACATCCTGATTTTAAGATTACCTATGAAGTAGTGGGTTTTAAAACCTTTATTACGGACCCGGTGTTATTGGGAAGTCTGTTTGATAACCTGGCAGAGAACGCTTACAAGTATTCAAAGCCAGAACAGAAAAAATTGCACATTAGCGCAAAGCTGATAAAAGGGGTACTGGTTTTCCGCTTTGCCGATAAGGGGATAGGCATCGCATCATCTGAATTAAACAATATATTTAAGAAGTTTTTCAGGATCCAGAATGAATATAACCAAATGGGCAGTGTAGGTCTGGGTTTGGCATTCTGCAAAGAACTGGTTAACTTTATGGAAGGAGAAATCTCTGTAAAAAGTAAAGTGGGAAGTGGTACAGAATTTAAAATCGTACTGCCTTATAATAGTTAAAAATTGGAAAGTTAATGGTTGGAAGGTTGAAAAGTTAGACTAACCTTCAAACATTACAAGGTTTCAACGTTACAACCGTATTAAAACACACATAAATGTCTAAAGAAGTAAAAATATTAATTGTAGAAGATGATGAGAATCTTCGTTTTCTGGTAGCGCACCGGTTAAAGGCTGAAGGTTACACTGTATTGGAAGCAAATGATGGTGAAGCCGGAGAAAGAATGATTTTAGCCGATCAGCCTGATATTGTTTTATTGGACTGGATGATGCCTGGCAAACAGGGTGCAGAGGTTTGTGAGCATGTACGTAAACAGGGTTTCGAAAATCTGGTGATTATGATGACCGCAAAGGCACAGGATGTAGATAAAATTGATGCTTATAATTTTGGCGCATCTGATTATATTACCAAACCATTTAATATGGACGTTTTGGTGGCGATGCTGGAGAGCAAAGTGAAATTCATCGTCAATAAAGATTCTGCTGAAATACACCGTTTTGGCAATATGGAACACCATCCAAACATCCACACCCTATTCAGAGACGGAAAGAAAATCGAATTAACAATATTGGAAAACCGGATACTCCTTTATTTTCTGCGCAACCCGGGCAAAGTAATTAATCGTGATGAATTGATGTTGGTGGTGTGGGGCTACAACTCTGATGTAAATACCAGGACGCTTGATATGCACATTGTACGCTTACGTAAGAAAATAGAATTGAATCCTGATAACCCGCAGTTGTTGCAGACTGTTAGGGGCGTAGGTTATCGCTTTAATGCAGGATAAATAACAGTCATCATTTCGACCGTAGTGGAGAAATCTATCACAGAATTATCGAAGTTTTCTTTATAGATTTCTCCCCGCATGTACGGGCAGGCATTCCGTTGCGCTCCAGTCGAAATGACGGGATTTTTATCGTGCCGTCAGATATTGCCATCTGACGGTTTTAAGTAATTCAAATAGGTGTCAGATGGTAACATCGGACACCACTAAGCCTTCTTCAAAGTAAATATCGTAATCTCTGGTAAAATACCAACCCTACCCGGATAACCTAAAAAGCCATAGCCTACATTAACGTAAAGCTGTTGTTTTTGTTCCTGATACAAACCTGCCCATTCTTTGTAAATGTATTGCACCGGACTCCATTGCATTTCCTTTAAACGCACACCAAACTGCATACCATGGGTATGGCCACTAAACATGGCATCAATTTGTGGATATTTCTTTAACACCTCTCCACGCCAGTGCGATGGGTCGTGACTTAATAAAAGTTTCACCGGTAAATCATCTGTATTTTGAACAGCCAGTTCCATTTTTCCATATTTAGGAAAACGGCCCATTCCCCAGTTTTCAATGCCTAAAATCCCGATTTCCTCTCCATCTACTTTTAATCTCCGGTTTTCGTTCATCAAAAGATCGTAGCCCATTATTTTATGCACATCAACCATATCTTTCAGGTTTTTTACTTTGGCAGGAGATGATTCCTTGCCGAAATAATAATCGCCGTAATCGTGGTTACCCAGTGAGGAATATACCCCTAATGGTGCTTTTACTTTCGAAAATATATCCTGATAATCCCTCACTTCATTGGTGAGGTTATTTACTAAATCGCCAGTGAAAAAGATAAAATCGGGTTTCTCGCCCAATAACATTTCTACACCTCCTTTTACGGCCGTTTTGTTATAAAAGCTACCAGAGTGGATGTCAGAAATCTGGCCCATCGTTATGCCATCGAAAGCTTTGGGTAGGTTGGGTAGCACTAAATTGACACGCCTCACCTGATAATCGTATGCGCCTGAAATAATACCCCAACTCAACGAAGTTAACGGAACAGCGGCGGCTACCAATCCGGCTTTTACCAAAAATTCTGAACGTGATATGGGCGCTGCCTCGCTAATTGGCTGGTCTTTTATGATTTGTTTTTTTCTGAAAATTTTAATGAACAACCTGCGTAGATCGTCCAATACCAAAAAAGGCAACATAGCTATTTTACAGGCTACAGTTAAAAAGAAAGCAACTAGAATGATCGCTCTAAGCGTGAGGAAGAGGTTAAGGTAAATTCCTGCGAAAACGCCAATAATTAACAGAAAACTATAACTCCAGTATAAAATACCGAAGATTTTTTTTGTTCTCGGTTTCCACTTAAAAACTGAAACAATGGCTTTAAAAAAATAAATATCAAAGGCTGTGATGAGTATGCAGGCAGCAATGATGAAGGGTAATCTTCCCATTATGTTTATAAATAAAAAAGCTTTAACAAATTCCCTTTATGAAGAATTTGTCAAAGCTAATGAAATACAATATTATCTGAAGTCATCTTCATCTTCTTCTTCATCAAATTCAGCGTTGAATAAACTGCCAAACATATCGGAGAAGCCGAAGCCGCCATTTAAAAAGTTTTTGCTCAGTTGAGAGTATTCAGCCAAACCATGTAACACGAATTCCATTAACAGTAAAGTTTGGTTCTCGCTTAACTTAGGGTGAAACTTCTTCACCAGATCGTATAAACCTGGTACCAGCATCAGCGCTTTTTTGTATTGTCCATTTGTTAAAACATCGGTAACATCAACATTATTCCCATCGGTAAACCATTCGGTTATTTCGGTATAAGGATTGGCCGTTTTTGTTTTTTTTGCTTTTTCAGGGTCTGGAAAATAACGTGCGAATAAAGTTTTAACGGCCTTGCCAATTAATGTAGTGGCTACATGTGCAGGACCTTCTAATTCGCCTTCATAAACCAGTTCTATTTTACCCGTTATGGCCGGGATAATTCCGGCAAGGTCAGATAAACGTACAAAGGTATTTTTCTCGCCTGAAATTAACATTCTGCGTTCAGCAGTGCTGATTAGATTTTCATATGCAGAAATGGTTAATCTTGCTGATACACCCGATTTTTGGTCTATGTATTCACTTTTGCGGGCTTCAAAAGCAATCTGCTCCACTAAATCTTTTACCAATCCATCGGCTTCTATATTAGCCCGCTGATCAGCAGTCAATTTCGCTTCCTGGAAAGTAATCTTGCGCGAAATTTCAACGGTTTTTGGATAATGGGTCAAAATCTGGCTTTCAATCCTATCTTTTAGTGGCGTAACAATGCTTCCACGGTTGGTATAATCTTCCGGATTTGCTGTAAATACAAACTGGATATCCAGCGGTAAACGCAATTTGAAACCACGGATCTGAATATCTTTTTCCTGCAGCATGTTAAATAGCGCCACCTGGATACGTGCCTGTAGATCGGGAAGCTCATTAATCACAAATATACTGCGGTGTGCACGTGGAATCAATCCAAAAGGGATTACACGTTCGTCATTATAAGTTAATTTTAATGTAGCAGCCTTAATAGGGTCAACATCGCCAATTAAATCGGCAACGGTAACATCTGGTGTGGCCAGTTTTTCGGTATATCTTTCACTTCGGTGTAGCCAGGCAATTTCGGTATCATCACCCTTGGTAGCAATTTCATTTTTTGCATACCATGAAATCGGATTCAATGGATCATCGAAAATCTCACTTCCG
>JACCDS011015297.1_pt1 | contig 10074 bp, 10 predicted proteins | sample 7446441 | NCBI WGS metagenome assembly JACCDS01 (sample SAMN15323445, study PRJNA562643) | freshwater metagenome | isolation source: river surface water | place: USA:Blue River Watershed | collected 2017-08-17 | reverse complement strand
TGTTCCAAGACATCTTGGACGAGAACCGCTCACAAGTGAGCCAACTGCGCCGCTTTGAAGGCGACTTTGCCAACGCGATTGGCGACGCCCTCTCGCGCAATATGCAGCCCGCGTTTGACAAGCTGGCCCAACTGGCAGATAGCATTCAAACCTCCAGCCAAAGCTTTGGCAATGCGGGCAGCCAAGCGGCAGTGGAGCTGAGCAAAGCGGGCGAAACATTGACCCAAGGCATCTCCAGCGGTCTCGCCTCGTTTGGCGATGCGGTGGGTACCTTGTCGCAGACCATTCAAGCCACACGCGCCACCATCACCGAGCTCGATGCTTCGCTGGCCCGCGCCAGCGCCATGGGCCAAACTGGCACGCAACACCTCGAAACCCTGCTGGGCAATTTGGGGCAAACCGTGCAAACGGTGCAAGGTGCGATGTCGGGCTTGCAAGGCACAGTCGAGCGCATTGACCAAACGGCTGAGAAGTTCAAAGACAGCGCCAACGCCATCGAAGGTGCGGTGGGCCTGCAGCGTGCAGCGGCCACTGACTTTAAGGAAGCTTTGATTCCGATGAACCAAGCCCTCGGCCAAACCGTGGACACACTCAAACAAAGCGCCGTGACCGCCGAAGAGGCGCTGGGCCATGTGCGCACGCATTTGCAAGACGCACAAAAAGCGCTCAACGGCACGGTGGATGCACTGACCAAAGGTGTGTCGGGCTACAGCACGCAAATTGCCGACCTACACACCAAGATGGACCAACACTTGGCCAGCGCGGTCAACCAGCTCAGCGGCAGCATCACCAACCTCGAAGAGGTGTTGGACGAGTTCATCGACGCTTTGCCACCCAAGGCTTAAAGCCGCGTGTAAGACATGTTCATCAAAACACGCCGCAACACCGCAGCCACCAACGAGCAGGTGGAAGAGTCGGGTTACATGGCTTCGGCCAGTGACTTGATGATTGGCCTCTTGTTCATCTTCATCGTGATGGTGATGGTGCTGCTCTCTCGCAAGCCCGAAGAACCACCCGAGCCACCCGCCGACCCGCTGGCCACCGTGGTGCACACCATCGGCACCAAGCTGCAAAACGCGGGCGTGCCGGTGACGATCAACCAAGTGTCAGGCGTCATCAGCTTGCCGGCCGATACCTTGTTTGCACGCGGCAGCGCCGAGCTTGAAACCTTGGGCGTGCGCACGCTGCGCCAATCGGCCGAGCAACTGCAGCAGGTGCTGCCTTGCTACATCTATTCGCAACGCCGTCAGCTGCCCGCCGACTGCCCGCCTAACCCGCAACAGGTGGAGATTGAAACCATCCTGATTGAAGGCCACACCGACTCCGTGCCCCTGCACCGTGGCGACTACAACAACTGGCATTTGGGCCTAGACCGCGCGCGAGCGGTGTACAAAGTGCTGGGCTCTGAGGGCATGCAGCGCTACCGCAACGAGCGCGAGCAACCGGTGTTTGGCATCAGCTCGTATGCCGACGAGCGCCCCACCAGCAAAGACAACGACGCACAAAACCGCCGCGTAGAGCTGCGCTTTGTGCTGGCCTTCCAGCCCACCGAAGCGGGCGCAGCCAAAGGCCCAAGCAGCACCTTGAAGAAGATGCAAGAGACCGTGCGCTAAGAAGCCATCGCCATGCAAGAGTTCTTCGCCCCCCTGCCGCAAGACTTTGACCAGCTGGCCCATGCTGTGCGCACCAAGCGTGGCGGCGGCTTTGGCAAAGACCCAGACTTGCGCACCGTGGGCGAGCGCACCTACAGCGCGTTTGAGCGCGTGGCGTTTGCGCCCAACAGCAGCCCCCCGCGCCAGCGCGATTGGCGACACATTCCCTACGCGCTGTGGCTTGATGGTGAGCGTGGCTTACACACCCACACGCCCCTGACCGACCGCTACTTTGACGTGGCTGTGCCTGAAGCCCTGGCCTCACGCCGCCCACTCAAGTGGGGCCGAGGTTTGCTACAGACCTATTTGCAAGGCTTCAACCCAGAGAGCCCTGTGTTCTTGAAGTTGGCCCACACCGCACGCGCATTCTTTTTAGACCCACGCGTGCTGGCCTCGTTGTCCGAGACCGAAGCCAATGGTTTGGAGCGGCTCATCACCACCCTTGATGTGTTGGACCCGCTCAACGGCCCGGTGCATGTGGCCAATGACATTTTGGGTATGCCAGCCGACAAAACCTTGCAGCAATGGCAAGAGCGCCATGCGCTCACCCAAGGCTTTTGGCTGAACAACTTTTGCAAGCAAGCGTTTTTAGAAGCCTTGCAAGCGCCCGAAGAAATTCGCAGCACCATCGGCTATGTCAAGCGCATGTGCGAATGGGCTATGCATGACATGGGCAAGCCCACGCAACGCCTGCGCTACCCGCTGTGCCGCGACGAGTTTGCCTACAGCCTGCTCTCGCCTTGGTTTGAGCGCAACCCGCCGCAAGACATCAAGAACGCACTGCTGTCCGAGCTGCTGCGCACCTTAGGCGATCCACGCCACAACCACGCGGGCTGGTTGGGCGTGCGCCGCGAAGCCATCGAGACGGCCAGCCGCTGGCTGACCAGCCGCACGATGGATGCGTTTTTTGAAATCTTGCGCCACACCGAAGACGAAATTGGCCCTTACCGCCGTCGCTTTTGGGAAGCCTATTTCCACGCAGGCCACATCTTGGAAGCGTGGATTGCCTTGGGCGAGCAAGCAGTTACTGAGCTTCAAAAAATTGACCCCACAGGCGAGCTGAGCTACGCCAAGATCTTGGGCAAGATCGCACCCAACCAATGTGTGCTGATGCTGCGCATGGGCAATATTTTGTTTTGCGACTGGAGCCACCAAGGCCGCTTGCGCGCGATTGCATACAACGCCAAGCAAGCGCCCAAGCTTTACCAAAACGAGTACGAGCTGTTCCAGTTGCGCTTTCCCACCACGCTGGACTTCAACGACGGCTTGCTCGACGACCCCGGCCTCTTGCACTACGAGTCAGAGCTGGGGGGCTGGCAAGACACCGCACGCCGCTTCATCGATTCACACCTAGGTATTCACCTGAGCTTGGCTGACTTAATGCCAACTGACGCTCAAAATTAAATTGCATACAAGCCACTTGATTTGCATCAAGTGGCATACAAGGGTTTATCAGAACTGTCTAAGTCAGACCCTTGTAAGAGCGTGGTTCCACAGTCTTGGGGTTTTGACAGATACCGCCATACAAGAGGAGACCGGTTCATGAGCGACATCACCATTTATCAACCATCAGCTGAATTCGTCAAGCAAGCCAATGTCGCTGGCATGGCTGCTTACGAGGCTTTGTGCAAAAAAGCAGAAACAGACTACGAAGGCTTTTGGGCTGAGCAAGCTCGCGAACTGCTGAGCTGGAAAACCCCATTCACCAAAGTGCTCGACGAGAGCAACGCCCCATTCTTCAAGTGGTTCGAAGACGGCACATTGAACGCCTCTTACAACTGCTTGGACCGCAACATCGAAAAAGGCTTGGGCGACAAGACCGCCATCATCTTCGAAGCCGACGGCGGCGAAGTGACCAAAGCCACATACAGCCAATTGCTGGCCAAGACTTGCCAATACGCCAACGCCTTGAAATCCATCGGCGTGAAAAAAGGCGACCGCGTGATGATCTACATCTCCATGTCGATCGAAGGCGTGGCCGCCATGCAAGCCTGTGCCCGTATCGGTGCGACCCACTCGGTGGTGTTCGGCGGCTTCTCTGCCCAATCTTTGCGTGATCGCATTGAAGACACGGGCGCTGTGGCCATCATCACCGCTGATCAACAAGTGCGCGGTGGCAAACACCTGCCATTGAAAGCCATCGTCGACGAAGCCATGACTTTGGGCGGCTGCGACTCTGTGAAAAACGTGTTGGTGGTCAAGCGCACCGGTGGCGACATTGCCATGGTGGCTGGCCGCGACCAGTGGATGAGCGAGCTGGCTGACAAGCAAGCCACCACCTGCGAACCAGAATGGGTGGGCGCAGAGCACCCCCTGTTCTTGCTCTACACATCAGGCTCCACAGGCAAGCCAAAAGGCGTACAACACAGCACCGGCGGCTATTTGCTCCACGCAGCATTGACCACCAAGTGGACGTTTGACTTGAAAGACAACGACGTGTTCTGGTGTACCGCCGACATCGGCTGGGTCACAGGCCACACTTACATCACCTACGGCCCCTTGGCTTTGGGCGGCACTGAAATCGTGTTCGAAGGCGTGCCTACCTACCCAGACGCTGGCCGCTTCTGGAAGATGATCCAAGACCACAAAGTCTCGATCTTCTACACAGCGCCAACAGCGATCCGTTCACTCATCAAAGCAGCCGAAGCCAACGATGCTGTGCACCCCAAGAGCTTCAACCTCTCCAGCCTGCGCTTGTTGGGTTCGGTGGGCGAGCCCATCAACCCCGCCGCATGGGAGTGGTACTACAAGCACGTGGGCGGCAGCCGTTGCCCCATCGTGGACACCTTCTGGCAAACCGAAACCGGCGGCCACATGATCACCCCACTGCCTGGCGTGACACCGATGGTTCCGGGCTCTTGCACACTGCCCTTCCCTGGCATTCAAGCTGCCATCGTCAGCGAAACTGGCGAAGACATGCCCAATGGCCAAGGCGGCATCTTGGTCGTGAAAAAGCCATGGCCTTCCATGATTCGCACCATCTGGGGTGACCCAGAGCGCTTCAAGAAGAGCTACTACCCAGACGACTTCAAAGGCAAGTACTACTTGGCTGGCGACGGCGCGATCCGCGACGAGAAAACCGGTTACTTCACCATCACCGGCCGTATCGACGACGTGTTGAACGTGTCTGGCCACCGCATGGGTACGATGGAAATCGAATCTGCTTTGGTGAGCTGCACCGAGTTGGTGGCCGAAGCTGCGGTGGTGGGTCGTCCTGACGACACCACCGGCGAAGCCATCTGCGCGTTTGTGGTGTTGAAGCGTCCACGCCCCACAGGCGAGGAAGCCAAGCAAATCGCCAAGATCTTGCGCGATCACGTGGGCAAAGAAATTGGCCCCATCGCCAAGCCCAAAGACATCCGCTTTGGCGACAACTTGCCCAAGACCCGCTCTGGCAAGATCATGCGCCGCTTGCTGCGTAGCTTGGCCAAGAACGAGGCGATCACACAAGACACCTCGACCTTGGAAAACCCAGCGATTCTGGACCAGCTGACAGACAACCACTGATCTGGCTTGCCGAATCAGCCGAAAGGCTCTGAAAACCCGCCAAATTGGCGGGTTTTTTCATGGTTCATTGGCGTTTTTAGGTAGAAACTTACAATTTGTTTAACTTAAAATTGCAATCAACGTCACTTGAATCGCCGCCATGTCCACCATTGCGTCACCCATCGCCAACGCCAAGCCTGTGCCTGCGGCCAAGCAAGCACCGGTCAGGGTCAGTGTGGGTCCAGCACCGCAAGCGCCAGCAGAGGCCAACGCCAAAAAGGTAGACCCAGTCCAGCAAATGCAAGCGGACAAAGAGGTACGGGTACAGCGGTTGAATCAGTCGCTCGACAAAAGCCAGCTCAATTACTCGTTTGACAAGCAGTCGAGCACCTTGTCTGTCAAAGTCGTCAACAAGCAATCGGGTGAGTTCATCCGCCAAATCGACTTCCAAGGCTTTCACGCCATGGAGTTCAGCACCCACGGCTACAAAGGCCGCTACGTCGACAACGCGGCTTAAACCTCAAGCCGCGCCCAAAGCCCTTAGTTCTTGTCGAGCCAGTGGCAGATGGGCTCCCACTGCTCCAAATCTTTTTCCACTTGCGCTGGTGTGATATCAAACATCGACAAGCCGTGCGCCGCCATGTGCAAGTAGTACTGGGTGTCACGCAAATAGCCCAGCACAGGCACCTGCAAGGACTCGGCAAACTCTTTCAAATGCCCAGCGGCAATCGTGCGGGCATCCACACGGTTGCCCACAATGCCTACTTGCGTGGGCAGCTTGCGCGTGAGTTGCGCCAGTTCCAGCAAAAACGCGTGGGTGGCCTGCATGTCAAACACGCTGGGCATGAGGGGCACAAGCACTTTGTTGGCACGTTGCACCAACTCTTTCAAAGCCGCACCGCCTAGGCCTGCGGGCGTGTCAATCACCACATGGGTCGTGCCTTTGGGCGGCTTGGCTGTGGGCACTTGCCCCGCCTCCAGCTCCCACGTAGCCACAAAAGGCAACTTGCTTGGGCGTTGTTGCAGCCAGAACTTGGACGACTGTTGGGTATCGGCATCACCCAACATGACGTGGTGACCGCGCGACGCAAAGTAGCCAGCAATATTGGTGGCGAGGGTAGATTTACCTGCTCCGCCTTTGGGATTGGCAATGACAACGACTTTCATAGCTTGGCTTCCAAAAAGTTGAATGATGACAAAAACATACGCCGATTAGCGTATTTATTTGTTTAAATTAACAATAGCAATATAAACTATCAGCCATCGTCATTTTCTGAAAGATTCGACCATGAGCGAAGGCACCAAAGACAAAAGCATTTTCATTGGCACCGGTGTGGTGTTCAAGGGCTCCATCAGCGCCCCCAACCAAGCCATCATCTCTGGCACGGTCGAAGGTGACTTGGTGGCCAAAGATGTGTTGATTGGTGCGTCAGGCGTGGTCACAGGCACCACCGAAGCTGACTTCATCGACGTCAAAGGCGAGTTGAACGAATCCATCACCAGCAAAAACGTGCTGATCGTGCGCAACACCGGCAAGGTCACAGGCGACGTGACTTACGGCGAAATCGAAATCGAGCGCGGCGGCAAAATCAAAGGCGACATGAAGCAGGTCTAAACCTCTTCTTCTCAGCCTTTGCACCGTGCAAAGGCTGAATCGCCCTCTGAGGGCTGCCTACAGCGTGAGGTGCAGCCCCTCTAAAATCAGTGAAACTTATCTGAGCTGTCTCGTTTGTCTCACTCGTCTTCTTACGCTTCGCGTCAACGCTCCCCGCGCAAACACCTGACTGGCATTGGCTTGGTGGTGCTTTTGCATGGCTTGCTGCTGTGGGCGATCTCTTCAGGTTTGGCGCGCCAAGTGGTGCGCATGACCGAAAACACCGTGGAAGCTGTGCTGATGTCAGAGGCCCCACCGCCTACCCCCGTCGCACCCAAAACGCCCCCACCCAAGACACCCGCGCCACCGCCGCCCGCCCCTACCAGCACGGCACCTGCCATCACACAAACCACACCGCCGGCAGCAGCCCCCACCGCACCTGCGATTCGCACAGGGGCGGTGATTCAGCCCGGTGCCCATTGCGCCAAACCCGACTACCCCAGTGCCTCGCGCCGCATGGAAGAAGAAGGCACGGTCACGCTGAAGTTTTTGATTGGCGTGGATGGCAAGGTCATGCAAGCCGACATTGAAAAATCATCGGGCTTCACACGCCTAGACGAAGCTGCTCGCAATGCACTGTCGAAATGCCAGTTCCGCCCCGGCACGGTGGACGGCAAGCCCGAGCAAAGCTGGGCCAGCATCAAATACACCTGGCGCTTGGAATAAGCGCCACGACACAAACAGTTAGACACAAGGAAATCCGCATGTTGCATCACACCTTCACACGCGCCGCTGCGGCACTCTCAACACTGGCCTTCAGCGCCAGCGCTTTTGCTGAGGAAGTCGTTGAGAACCCCTACGGCTTGTCTGCCCTGTGGGCGCAAGGCGATGTGGTGGCCAAGGCCACGTTGCTGATTTTGGTCATCATGAGCATGGGCAGCTGGTATGTGATCTTCACCAAGTTGTTTGAGCAAAACCGTGTCATGCGCTATGCCAAAACCGCACAAGACAATTTTTGGAACGCAGGCGATGTGCGCCAAGGCGCGAATGGTTTGGAAGAAGACAGTCCATTTCGCTTCATCGCTGAAAAAGGTTTGGAAAGCGCTGGCAAGCACACAGGATTGCTCGGCAACATCAACTTCAACGACTGGGTGACCATGAGCATCCAGCGCGCCATGAACAATGTGCAAAGCCGCATGCAAGATGGTTTAGCAGTGCTGGCCACAGTTGGCTCCACCGCACCGTTTGTCGGTTTGTTCGGTACGGTCTGGGGCATTTACAACGCGCTGGTGAAAATTGGCATGTCGGGCCAAGCCAGCATCGACAAAGTAGCTGGCCCTGTGGGCGAGTCACTCATCATGACCGCCATTGGCTTGGCTGTGGCTGTGCCCGCAGTGCTCGGCTACAACTGGCTGGTGCGCCGCAACAAAGTGGCGATGGAAGAAGTCCACGCCTTTGGCGCGGACTTGCACGCGGTGCTATTGGGCTCTGCTGAGTCTGGCACTACGCAAAAATAAATCATGGCCATGCACCTGGGCCCCAGCGAGGGCGACGATGAATTGCTAACCACCATCAACACCACGCCTCTGGTGGATGTGATGTTGGTGCTGCTCATCATTTTTCTCATCACCATTCCGGTGGTGACCACCTCTGTCAAAGTGGAACTGCCACACGAGGTGCAACAGCCGCGTGAGACCAAGCCTGACAACATCATTTTGTCGGTCAACGCGCAAGGCCAAGCCTATGTGTATGACGCGCCGGTGCGCAGCAATGCAGAACTGATCAAACAGCTGCAAAAGTTCGCTGAAAAAACGCCGCAACCCGAAGTGCAAATCCGTGGTGACGCGAAGGCCGACTTTGAAGCCGTGGGCCGCGTGCTGTATGCCGCGCAAGTGGCGGGGTTAACCAAGGTGCGATTCGTAACAGATCCGCAAGGGAAATAAGCATGGCGATGAACCTGCCCTCTTTGACCAACGGCCAAGACGAACCCGAAGTGATGATGGACATCAACACCACGCCGTTGATCGACGTGATGTTGGTGCTGCTGATCATGCTCATCATCACCATCCCCGTGCAGCTGCACTCTGTCAACCTCGACATGCCGCAAAGCGCCACACCGCAAACCAAAAAGCCCAACGTGGTTCGCATCGAAGTCGATGCACGCAGCGTGGTCAACTGGAACGGCAAGCCTTTGGCGGATCGGGCCGCACTCGACGCCTTGTTGCTAGAGGCCAAAGCCCAAGAGCCACAGCCTGAGTTGCACATCAAAGCGCAAGGCAAAGCCAAATACGAAGCCGTGGCCGGTGTGTTGGCCAGCGCCCAGCGTCAGGGCCTGACCAAGATTGGCATTGTGGGCACGGAGCAATTTGCTGCGCCTTAACGCCAAGTGAGCGACTTAGGCCACGATGCCTTTGTCTTTGAGCGCTTGAATCTGCTCAGCACTCAACCCAATTTCATGCAACACGGCATCTGTGTCTTGCCCAATGCTGGGCGCATTGCGTCGGTGGCAACCCGGCGTGCGTGACAGCTTCGGGATGATGCCGGGCACAGCCAGCGATGTGCCGTCATCCATCTGCACCTGTTGAATCATGCCGCGTGCTTGGTAGTGTGGGTCAGCCGCAATGTCGGCCACGGTGTAGATGCGGCCTGCGGGCACGTCGGCTTTGTCCAAAGCCTCTAGCACTTGCGCCACAGTCAGCTGCGCCGTCCACTCGCCAATCGCGGCATCAATTTCAGCCACGCGTTTCACACGCCCTGCGTTGTCCGCCAACGCAGAGTCGTTACCCAAATCGTCGCGGCCCATGGTGTGCATGAGGCGTTTGAAAATGCTGTCGCCATTGCCAGCAATCAGCACATAGCCGTCGTCTTTGCAACGGTAGGCATTACTCGGTGCGATACCAGGCAACGCGCTGCCCGCGGCTTCGCGCACTGCGCCAAACGCGCTGTACTCGGGCAGCAAACTTTCCATACAGTTGAAGACGGCTTCGTACAAAGCCACATCAATCACTTGGCCCTGCCCGCTTTTCTCACGCTCGTGCAGCGCCATCAAAATGCCAATCACGCCATGCAGCGATGCCAGCGTGTCGCCAATGCTCACCCCCACACGCACAGGCACACGCCCTGGCTCTGCGGTGAGGTGGCGCAAACCACTCATGGCTTCGGCCACCACGCCAAAGCCGGGCTTATCGCGATACGGCCCAGTTTGCCCATAGCCACTGATGCGCAACATGATGAGGCGTGGGTTGATCGCCAACAGCTCTTCAGGGCCGAGGCCCCAGCCTTCCATCGCGCCTGGGCGGAAGTTCTCGATCAACACATCCGCGTCTTTGGCGAGTTGACGCA
>JACCDS010126404.1_pt1 | contig 10074 bp, 10 predicted proteins | sample 7446441 | NCBI WGS metagenome assembly JACCDS01 (sample SAMN15323445, study PRJNA562643) | freshwater metagenome | isolation source: river surface water | place: USA:Blue River Watershed | collected 2017-08-17 | reverse complement strand
CGGCGGTCGTTGATCGTGATCTTGCCGTCGCCGTTGCGATCGACCTGGTCGTTGACCGTCTTGACCAGATAGGGCTTCCACGGGCCGACCGCGTCGGCGTAGGTCTTGACGAAATCCAGACCCGTGCTGGTCAGCAGGTCGGAGAACAGCCGCGTGTCGCCCGACACCACGAAGTCGTAGGGCTGGCGGTAGGGCGCCACCAGCGACATCGAGCCGTCGTCCTTGACATCGTCGGCGTCGATCAGCTGCACCAGGCGGATGTCCGTCTTGGTGTTCAGGTACTGCAGGTTCGAGACCTCGAAGGACTGGATGAAGACCGGTGCCGTCGCGGTGTTGCCGTAGATCGGGTGCAGCGTGGCGACCAGCTTGTCCTCGAAGACATTGGCGCCGAACAGGCCCTTGTGGAAGGTCGAGTGCTTGATCTCCGGATAGATGCCGACGCTGCGGCCGACCTTGGCGCCTTCGGTCTGCGCCAGCGCGATCACCTCGGCCAGCGTCGGGATCTCGTAGAGACCGTCATAGGCCGTGGAGCGGCCGGCGCGCGCCTGCTTCGCGCGCAGCGTCTTGATCTCGGCCAGCGTGAAGTCGCTGGCGAAGTAGGCGGTGGTCGAGACGCCGTCGACCAGCTTCGTGGTCTTGCGGCTGGCGTCGAACCGGGTCGCGACGTCGGTGGTGTCGTCGAGCATCGGCTCGTGGCGGGCGATCATCACGCCGTCCTTGGTCAGCACCAGGTCGGGCTCGATGAAGTCGGCGCCGCGCGCGATCGCCCGCTCGTAGGCCGCCAGCGTGTGCTCGGGCAGCTCGCCGCTGGCGCCGCGGTGGCCGATGACCAGCGGGGCCGCGCCGCTCAGGGTCTTGTAGGGTGCGGCGGCGGGCGCCGGGGTGGCGTCGTCGTCGCCGCCGCCGCAGGCCTGCAGCAGCGAGAGGGTGGCGGCAGTCACCAGGATGCGGATGCGCATGCGCATGAGGGGTCTCCGTGCGTGTCGATGTCGACGGAGATTCTGTAAAGCGGGGGTGACAGCGCGGTGAAGCGGCCGTGTCAGTCGCTCACAGCGGCAGCGGCCGGTCCGCGATGATGCTCTTCATCACCAGGGTGGACGACAGGCGCAGCACGCCCGGCAGCCGCGAGAGCTCGCGGTCGTACAGCATCTGGAAGGCGCCGAGGTCGCGGGTCACGACGTGGAGCATGAAGTCGGGGTCGCCGAACAGGCGCTCGGCGCGGATCACCGCCTGCACGCCCAGCACCGCCTCCTCGAAGGCCTGCACGCGCTCGCCGCTGGTGTCGCGCAGCGAGACGAAGACGATCGCCGAGAACTGCAGCCCGACCGCCGCCGCGGCGATCTTCGGCGCGTAGCCGGTGATGACGCCGCCGGCCTCCAGCGCGCGCAGCCGGCGGTGGCAGGGCGACAGGCTCAGGCCCACCTTCTGCGCCAGGTCGGTGATGGAAATGCGCCCATCCTGCTGCAGCTCGGCAAGAATCTTCCGGTCAATGGCATCCATGCGGAAAATTCTACTCAGGATGGGGGGCGCGGTAGGAAAGATCGGCAGCACTTTCCCGGCCGGAATTCCTACGATCCCTGGCCAGGATGAAAGGAAACCACGATGTCCGCCGCTCTGCTGCTCGCGTTCTGGGCCGTGTCGATCTCGCTGGTGCTGGTGCCCGGTGCCGACTGGGCCTATGCGATCGCCGCCGGCCTGCGCGAGCGCGCCATCGCGCCGGCGATCGCCGGCATGCTGCTGGGCTATCTGGCGATCACGCTGGTGGTGGCGGCCGGGGTCGGCGCGCTGGTGACCCGGCACCCGGAGCTGCTGACGCTGATGAGCCTGGCCGGCGCGGCCTATCTGCTGTGGCTGGGCGCGCAGGTCATCCGCCATCCGGCGGTGCCCGAGGCGGGGCAGGGCGCGGCGGGGCGGGCGCAGGACTGGGTGCGGCGCGGCTTCTTCGTCAGCGGCATGAACCCGAAGGCGCTGTTGCTGATGCTGGCGCTGCTGCCGCAGTTCACCCGCGCCCAGGCGCCGTGGGCGGTGGAGCTGCAGATCGGCGCGCTGGGGCTGGTGCAGATGCTCAACTGCGCGGTGGTCTATTCGCTGGTGGCGGTGGCCTCGCGGTGGGTTCTGCGCAGCCGGCCGACGGCCGCACGCCGGGTCAGCCGCCTGTCGGGCGTGGCGATGATCGCGGTGGCGCTGCTGCTGCTGGCCGAGCAGCTGGCACGGCACGCCTTCGGGTAGATCCGCGGTCTTCAGTGCGCAAGATCCAGCGTGTAGCGGCACTTGTCCCGCCGGGTCGCGCCCAGCCGGTCATAGAAGCGGATGGCCTGCGTGTTCCAGACCGGGGTCTGCCACTGCATCTGCCGGCAGCCCTGGGCGCGGGCCTGGGCGGCCACCGCAGCCAGCAGTTCTGCGCCCAGGCCCCGGCCGCGCGCGGCGGGCACCAGGTACAGACAGTCCAGATGCAGGAACGGCGCGCCGGCCAGCGTGGAGAAGTCCAGCGTGGCGCTGGCGTAGCCCGCCGGCGTGCTGTCCAGCTGGCCCAGCCACATCTGCAGCCGGCCTGCCGCCAGCGCCTCGGCCAGCCGATCGGCATGGCCTTCGGTGCGGTGCGGGATGCGCTCGTGCTCCGCGTGCGCTGCGCAGAGCTGTGCCAGCACCGGCGCGTCGGCCGCATCGGCCGGGCGCAACCGCCACGCTGCGGGCGACGGGCGCCGCGTCAGCATGCGCACTCGATGGCGGGCCGGGCGGCCGGCATCCGGCCCGGCTCGGGGCCGGTGGCCACCGGCTGGCCGTCGCGGATCCAGAAATCCAGCCCGCCCAGCATTTCCTTGACCTGGAAACCCAGCCGCGCCAGCTTGTAGGCGCCCTTGGTGGAGCCGTTGCAGCCGATGCCGTCGCAGTAGGTCACATAGACCTTGCTGCGGTCGAGCTGCGCGGTGCTCTGCGCGTCCATGGTGCGGTGCGGGAAGCTGACCGCGCCGGGCACATGGCCTGCGGCGTAGTGCGCAGCCGAGCGGGTGTCGATGACGACGATGGCGTCGACGCCGTTGCGCAGGTCTTCGGCCACGTCCCAGGCATCGGCGTGGTAGCTGAGCTTGGCGGCCATGTAGTCGCACGACTGCTCGGGCGTGGGTGCCGGAAAGGCCAGCACATGGGAGACGACAGCGGCGGGCGTGGCGGGCAATGACATCGTGGGCCTCTCGGGTCAGCAGCTTGCTTGGGATGGATGCAGCCAGTGTGCGCCGCCATGGTCTTATCGATAATTCCAATCTGTTGCAGTTGATGAGACCCATTTTCCTGGGAGACTGTCCGCCATGAAGCCGCGCCTGCTGCTGCAGCTGTTCGAAGGCCAGACCGGTCACGGCCGGCGCGAGCGCCTGTGCGCGGCGTTGCGCGAGGCGGTGCGCAGCGGTCAGACCCGGCTGGGCGAGCGCCTGCCCAGCAGCCGCGATCTGGCGCAGGACCTGGGCCTGTCGCGCGTGACGGTGGAGGCCGCCTACGGCCAGCTCGAGGCCGAGGGCTATCTGTGTCGCCAGGTCGGCCGGGGCAGCTTCATCGCCATCGACATGGGCGCGGCGGCCACGCGGGCCACCGTGCGCGCGGCGATGGCGCGGGCGGTGCCGGAAGGCACCGCGCTGCTGTCACGGCGCGGCCAGCGCATGGTGGGCACCGGCGGCTGCGCCGAGCCGGACCGGCCGCGTGCCTTCGTGGCCGGCAGCCCGGACCTGCAGGCCTTTCCCACCGACCTGTGGCGCCAGCTCATGCAGCGACGGCTGCGCCGCGACGCGGCGGCGCTGATGTTCTACGGCGATCCGCAAGGCCTGCCGGCGCTGCGCGAGGCCATCGCGCGCTACCTCGCGCAGTCGCGCGGCGTGCGCTGCACCGCGGCCCAGGTGCTGGTGCTGACCAGTTCGCAGCAGGCACTGCAGCTGCTGGCGTCCACGCTGCTGGACGAGGGCGACGCGGTGTGGATGGAGGATCCCGGTTACCCCGGCGCTCGCACCGCCTTTGCCGCCGCCGGCGCCCGGCGGGTGGACATGGCGCTGGACGAGCACGGCGCCACGCTGGACCCGTCGCGTCCCCGTCCGCGCCTGGTCTACCTGACGCCCTCGCACCAGTTCCCCACCGGGCGGGCCCTGTCGCTGGAGCGGCGGCTGGCCTTCATCGCCCAGGCGAACACCTGCGGCGCCTGGCTGATCGAGGACGACTACGACAGCGAATTTCTCTACGACCACCTGCCCATGCCCGCGCTGCAGGGGCTGGACGAGCAGGGGCGGGTGATCTACATCGGCACCTTCTCCAAGTCGCTGTTCCCGTCGGTGCGGCTGGCCTACATGGTGCTGCCCGAGGCGCTGGTGGCGCCCCTGGTGACGGCGCGCACCATTTGCGACGGCCACCCTTCGCAGCCGATGCAGGCGGTGGCGGCGGACTTCATGGACCAGGGCCACTTCGCCGCCCACCTGCGGCTGATGCGCCAGCTCTACCGCGGCCGGCGCGACGCGCTGCTGCAGGCCCTGCACACCCGTCTGCCCTGGGCCGAGCCGCTCGACAGCCGCGGCGGCCTGCAGATGGCGGTGCGCCTGCCCCCGGGCAGCGAACAGCGCCTGACGCGCGCCGCCGCGCAGCAGGGCATCGCCACGCCCAGCCTCGGGGATCTCTATCACGCGGCCCCGCGTACCGAGGGCTGGCGCCTGGGCTTCGCGGCGCTGACGCCCCAGGCCATCGAGGGCGCGGTCGCGGCCCTGGCGGCCCTGCCTGTCCAGGATGGCCGCGACGCCTGAGCTGAGTCCGGCGCCGCCTGCCGCCTACTTGTAGGTCCCCAGCAGCAGGCTGGTCTCGGTGGTCGAGATGCCGTCGAGCAGCCGCACCGTGTTGAGCACCTGGTCGAATGCCTGCAGGCTGTCGGTGCGCAGCTCGGCGATCAGGTCCCAGCGGCCGTTGGTGGTGTGCAGCGCCACCACGCTGGGGTGGCCGGTCAGCGCGTGGCGGACCTCGGCGGCGCGGTTGCCCTCCACCGCGATGCTCATGACCGCGCGGATGGCGTGGCGCTCGACATCCGGGCGCAGCTGCACGGTGTAGCCGACGATCGTGCCCTCGCGCTCCAGCCGCGCGATGCGGTTCTGCACCGTCGCGCGGGTCACGCCCAGCGCCCGCGCCAGCGCCACCACCGGCGTGCGTGCGTCGCGGCGCAGCAGCGCGATCAGCTTCAGGTCGGTCTCGTCGAGGCTCGTCGAGGAACTGCTCATTTTGCGCGGTAAGTTGATCTGAATGCTCGATTTTGCGAGCACTTCGATCGGTCTGTGGGCTTCTTTCTGGCCGAGGGCACCGGAAGAATCTCAGGCATCCCACAACCTTTCCGGCAGGGGAGCCCCCCATGACCCGCTTCATCGACGTGGCCACGATGGCCGATCTGGTGGCCGAATGCGGCCTCGAGACCTTTCTGGGCGATCTGGCTGACGCCATCGCCGCCGACTTCGTGCGCTGGCCCGAGTTCGACAAGTCCGCCCGCGTGGCCAGCCATTCCGAGGTCGGCGTGATCGAGCTGATGCCGGCGGCCGACCGCCAGCGCTACGCCTTCAAGTACGTCAACGGCCACCCGGCCAACACCCGGCGCGGCCTCTACACCGTGATGGCCTTCGGCGTGCTGGCCGATGTCGAGACCGGCTGGCCGGTGCTGCTGTCGGAGCTGACGCTGGCCACCGCGCTGCGCACCGCCGCGACCTCGCTGATGGCCGCGCGTGCGCTGGCGCGGCCGGACGCGCGGCGGCTGGCGCTGATCGGCAACGGCGCGCAGGCCGAGTTCCAGGCGCTGGCCTTCCACGCCCATCTGGGCATCGAGGAGATCGTCGCCTTCGACGTCGACCCGGCCGCGACCGACAAGCTGATGCGCAACCTCGCACAGGCCGCACCCCGCCTGCGGGTGCGCCGCGCCGCCAGCACGCATGAGGCGGTGCGCGGCGCCGACATCGTCACGACGATCACCGCCGACAAGACCCGCGCCACCATCCTGACGCCGGACATGATCGAGCCCGGCATGCACCTCAACGCCGTCGGCGGCGACTGCCCCGGCAAGACCGAGCTGCATGCCGACGTGCTGTGGGGAGCGCGGGTCTTCGTCGAATACGAGCCGCAGACCCGCATCGAGGGCGACATCCAGCAGCTGCCGGCCGACTTTCCCGTCGTGGACCTGTGGCGGGTGCTGGCCGGCCAGGTCGAGGGCCGCCAGCGGGCGGAGCAGGTGACGGTCTTCGATTCGGTCGGCTTCGCGCTGGAGGACTTCTCGACGCTGCGGCTGGTGGCCGCGCGCGCCGAGGCGCTCGGCCTGGGCGAGACGATCGAGCTGGTGCCCTCGGCCGACGATCCGAAGGACCTGTTCCGCCACACCCGCCGGGGTCGCGCTCGCCGGGCGCTGCGCCGCGCGGCCTGAGCGGGGAGCGATTCGCATGGAGGCCCTGATGCACGCCCCCCGTCTGCCTGCCTCGGTGCAGGCCCCGTCCGCCGTGGTGATGGTGCGACCGCACCGATTTCACCCCAATCCCGAGACCGCGGCCGACAACGCCTTCCAGAGCGGCGCGTGTGGCGCGTCGGCCGAGACTGCCCGCATTGCCCGCCAGGCCCGCGACGAGTTCGACGCGGCGGTGCACCGGCTGGAGTCGGCCGGCGTCACCGTGCACCGCTTCGACGACGACGGCCGCCACGACACGCCCGACGCGGTCTTCCCGAACAACTGGTTCTCCACCCATGCCGGCGGCCGGGTGGCGCTCTATCCGATGTGTTCGCCCAACCGACGCCGCGAGCGCCGCGCCGACATCATCGAGTGGCTCAAGCGCCACTACCGCGTCAGCGACGTGGTCGATTACAGCGGCCACGAGCCCGATGACCGCTTCCTGGAGGGGACGGGCGCGATGGTGCTGGACCAGGTCGGCCGCCTGGCCTGGGTGGCGCGCTCGCGGCGGGCCGATCCGGTGCTGCTCGAGCGCTTCTGCGCCCAGTTCGGCTACGAGCCGGTGCTCTTCGACACCGCCGACGCCGACGGCCGGCCGGTCTATCACACCAACGTGCTGATGTGCATCGCCACCGACTTCGTGCTGGTGGGCGCCGACCTGATCGCCTCGCCGGGGCAGCGCGCCGAGGTGCTGCGCCGGCTGCACGACAGCGGCCGCGACATCATCACGCTGAGCGAGGCACAGATCCGCGAGTTCGCCGGCAATGCGCTGGAGCTGTCCACCCGCGAGGGCGGGCGCCGGCTGGCGCTGTCGGCGCGGGCGGCTGCGGCGCTGACTCCGGCGCAGCGCCAGCGCATCGAGCGCAGCGCGCCGCTGCTGCCGCTGGCGGTGCCGACGATCGAGCGCGCCGGCGGCTCGGTGCGCTGCATGCTCGCCGGCATTCACCTGGCGCCGCGTCCGTCGGGCGCCTGAGCGGCGTGCCGGGCCTGCCCGCGGCATCATGCGCGGGAATCTGCCGAGGTCCGCCGATGAATGCTCCCGCCGCCCCGATCGATCTGCTGCTGTCGCGACTGCTGGCGCTGGCACGCGACGAGCGCCAGCCGCCGTGCGGCTGCATCCGCGCGGTGCAGGGCCATGCGATCAGGTCGGCTGAGCTGGGCGGGCCGCTGCTGGTGCTGCCGCTGGTCGGGCACAAGCGGCTGCGCGACGGCGAACTGCGGCTGGCTGTCGGCTCCGGCGAGCTGCTGCTGGTGCCGGGCGCGCGTCAGATCGACATGGAGAACCTGCCCGATGCTGCCGCGGGTGAATACATCGCCATCGGCCTGGTGGTGCCAGAGCCGGTGCGCGAGGCCGCACGCCGGCTCTGGCGCGCGCCGCCGCCGGGGCAGCCCGGCGTGTCGGCGGTGCTGACGCTGGGCACGCACCCGGAGCTGGCCGAAGGCTGGCTGCAGTGGGCGCTGGCCGTCGAGCAGCGCCGCACGCTGCAGGCCGATCATGCGCTGCTCGGGCTGGTGCTGAGGCTGTGCGAGCTGGGCCACGCCGGCCTGCTCGCGCCGGTCGAGCTGCGGCTGGCCGCACGCATCCACGCGATGGTCGCCGAGCGCCCGGCGCGGGACTGGAGCTCCGACGACATCGAGCGCGCCACCCATCTGAGCGGCGCGACGCTGCGCCGGCGCCTGGCCGACGAGGGCACCAGCCTGCGCCGGGTGCTGGTCGAGGCGCGGCTGGCCTGCGCGCTGCAGCTGCTCTACACCACGCGGCTGCCGGTCAAGACGGTGGCGCAGCGCGTGGGCTATCGCTCGGTGTCGAGCTTCGTGCGCCGCTTCGGCGAGCGCTACGGCGTCGAGCCCTCGCGCCTCGGCCTGGGCGTGCCGCTGCCCGAGCCGCTGGCGGCCTGAGCACCGGGCCTGAGCGTTTCGCGCACGACTCTGAGCGCCGCGCGCACGTTGGCCCGCCTACGCTGTCGACATCGATGTGCCGACCCTCCCAGGAGAGATTCCGATGACGATCATGCCGAAGACGACGAAGAAGACGACAGGATTCCCGCTGCGCCGCGCCGTGGCCGCCGCGCTGCTGCCGCTGGTCGCGCTGGGCGCGACGCTGGCCCCGCTGGCCGAGGCGCAGGCGGCCGCGCCCGCGCAGCAGCGCAGCCAGGTGCCGGGCTACTACCGCGCGGCCTTCGGCGACTTCGAGGTCACCGCGCTGTTCGATGGCGTCGTGCCGCTGGCGCCGGGGCTGCTCAAGGGCCTGGCCGCCGACGAGATCCAGACGCTGCTGGCGCGCATGTTCCTGGAGAGCACGCCGGGCGTGCAGACCGCGGTCAACGCCTTCCTGATCCACACCGGGCAGAAGCTGGTGCTGGTCGATGCGGGTGCCGCTGCCTGCTTCGGGCCGACGCTGGGCCGCATCCAGGACAACCTGAAAGCGGCCGGCTACGCGCCCGAGCAGGTCGACGTCGTGCTGCTGACCCACATGCACGCCGATCACCTCTGCGGCCTGCGCGACGCGCAGGGCCGTGCGGCCTTCCCGAACGCGACTGTGCGGGTGGCCGAACGCGACGCCGGTTTCTGGCTCGACGAGAAGACCGCCGCCAGCGCACCGAAGGAAATGCAGGGCTTCTTCCGGATGGCGAGCGAGGCGGTGGCGCCTTACCGCGAGGCCGGCCGGCTGTCGACCTTCGCGCCGGGCGAGGTGCTGCTGCCCGGCGTCACCGCGATGGCGACGAACGGCCACACGCCCGGCCACAGCTCCTTCCTGGTCGAGTCGCAGGGGCGCCGGCTGCTGGTCTGGGGTGATCTGGTGCACTCGCATGCGGTGCAGTTCGCACGGCCGGCGGTCAGCATCGAGTTCGACACCGATCCGGCGCAGGCGATCGCGACCCGGCGCAAGGTGTTCGAGCAGGCGGTGCGCGAGGGCTGGTCGATCGCCGGCGCGCACCTGCCCTTCCCCGGCCTGGGCCGGGTCGGCCGCGAGGGCGAGGCCTACCGCTGGGTGCCGGCCGAGTACGGTCCGCTGCCGGCCGCGACGGCGCCGTCGTCGCGCTGATCTGCTGGCTCGCCGAGCGTCAACGTCACCGCCAGACCGCAGCCGTAGGGCGAGGGGCCCAGGCTCAGTCTGCCGCCGTGCGCACGCGCCACCAGGTCGGCCAGCATCAGGCCCAGGCCGGTGCGGCCCTCGTAGGCCTGGGTGTCGAGCGCCTGCTGCAGCGCCTGCAGCCGCGCCGGCTCGATGCCGGGGCCGTCGTCGATCAGACGCAGGCCGGCGTCGACCGACTCGACGCTGACCTGGCGCGCGCCGTGGCGCACCGCGTTGTCGAGCAGATTGGCCAGCGCGGCGGTGAGCAGGTCCGCATCGGCGTACAGGGGTTCGGCGCGTGTCGGTCCCTCCGTCGTGAAGGCCGGGGCAAAGTCCAGCCGCAGGCCCGGCATCGGGATGTCGGCCAGCAGCTCGGCGGCATCCACCGGCCGGCGCTCGATGTCCACGCCGGAGCGGAACAGCGTCAGCAGCGCGGTCACCACCCGCGCCAGCCGCGCGGCGGCCTCGCGGGTACGCTGCAGGCGCTGGTGGGTGCCGCTCGCCTCCGGCGGGCATTCGCGCAGGGCCACCGCCAGCTGCGCGTCCATGCCGGCCAGCGGGG
>JACCDS010417942.1_pt1 | contig 10078 bp, 10 predicted proteins | sample 7446441 | NCBI WGS metagenome assembly JACCDS01 (sample SAMN15323445, study PRJNA562643) | freshwater metagenome | isolation source: river surface water | place: USA:Blue River Watershed | collected 2017-08-17 | reverse complement strand
CGCGCGAGCTCGGCCGGGTCCTGGCGGGCATCGCCCGCCAGGTGTCCCGGCGCGGCCAGCCCTTCGCTGCGCCCTGCGTGCTGCCGTCGGGCGGCGAGACCACAGTGACGCTGCGCGGCCCCGAAGCCCGCCAGGGCCGTGGCGGGCGCAATGTCGAGTTCCTGCTCGCCCTGGGCCTGGCGCTCGAAGGCGAGCCCGGCGTGCAGGCGCTGGCGGCCGACACCGACGGCATCGACGGCCGCGAGCCGGTCGCCGGAGCGTGGCTGACCCCCGACAGCCTGGCGCGTGCCCGCGCCCTGGGCCTGAATCCGCGGCGCTGCCTTGAGGCCCACGACGGCCACGGCTTCTTCGGCGCGCTGGGCGACGGCGTCGTCACCGGCCCGACGCTGACCAATGTCAACGACTTCCGCGCGATCCTGATCGACGCGGATCGCCCCCAGGAGGGCTGAACGATGATGACCCCGCCTTGCCATGCCAAGATCGTCGCCACGCTGGGTCCGTCCAGCGACGACCTGGCCACGATCACCGCGCTGGCCCAGGCCGGCGCCGACGTCTTCAGGCTGAACTTCAGCCACGGCAGCCACGAGGACCACCGCCTGCGGCTGCAGCGCATCCGCGCCGCCGAGGTTGCGCTGGGCCGCCCGCTGGGCGTGCTGCTCGACCTGCAGGGCCCGAAGCTGCGCGTGGGCCGCTTCGCCGAGGGCAGCACGGAGCTGGCCGACGGGGCGGCCTTCCGCCTCGATCTGGACACCGAACGCCTCGGCGACCGCCACCGCGTGGCGCTGCCGCACCCGGAGATCTTCGCCGCGCTGCAGTCCGGCATGGCGCTGCTGCTCGACGACGGCCGGCTGCGCCTGCAGGTGGAGCGGTGCGGCGCGGACTTCGCCGAGACGCGGGTGGTCTGCGGTGGCCGGCTCGGCGACCGCAAGGGCGTCAATGTGCCCGATGGGGTGCTGCCGATCTCGGCGCTCACCCCCAAGGACCTGGCGGATCTGGACTTCGGCCTCGGGCTGGGCGTGGACTGGATTGCGCTGTCCTTCGTGCAGCGGGCCGCCGACATCGAGGCGCTGCGGGCGCGGGTGGGCACGCGCGCGGGCATCGTCGCCAAGCTGGAAAAGCCCGCCGCCATCGCCGCGCTCGACGAGATCCTGGCCGTGACCGACGCGGTGATGGTCGCCCGCGGCGACCTGGGCGTGGAGCTGCCCGCCGAGCAGGTGCCCGCGATCCAGAAGCGCATCGTGCGGGCCTGCCGGCACCTGGGCAAGCCGGTGATCGTGGCCACGCAGATGCTGGAATCGATGGTCGCCGCACCGGTGCCCACCCGCGCCGAGGCCTCCGACGTGGCCACCGCGATCTACGACGGCGCCGACGCGGTGATGCTCTCGGCCGAGACCGCCTCGGGCCGCCATCCGGTGGCGGCGGTGGCGATGATGGACCGCCTCATCGCCTGCACCGAGGCCGATCCGCTGCACCGTGCCACGCTCGAAGCCAGCCACACCGCACCGCGCCCGCTGACCGCCGACGCCATCGGCTGGGCGGCGCGCTCGGTGGCCGGCCTGCTCGACGTGGGCGCGCTGGTGGCCTACACCCACTCCGGCGCCTCGGCGCTGCGCATGGCTCGCGAGCGCCCGCGCGCGCCCATCCTCGGCATGACGCCGTGTCAGGACACCGCGCGGCGGCTGACCCTGGCCTGGGGCGTGCAGCCGGTGTGGTGCCGCGACGTGCGCGATGTCGACGACATGACCGCCCTGGCGCTGGAGACCGCGGCGGCCCAGCCGGGCGCCCGCGGCGGCTGCAGCGTGGTCATCGCCGCCGGCATGCCCTTCGGCAGTCCTGGCTCCACCAACCTGCTGCGCATCGCGCAGCTGGGCGACCTCCCGGCCGATCCGGCCTGACACCCAGCGCCCCGACGAGGGCCCCCTTCCTTTACAGGAGACAAATCATGTCCACGAGCTCCCAAAACCGCCGCCCGCTGCTGCGCGCGCTCTCCCTGCTCACCCTTCCGGCGGTGCTGGCCGCACTGCCTGCCCCGGCGCTCGCCCAGGCCTGGCCGAGCAAGCCGGTCACGCTGATCGTGCCGTTTCCCGCCGGCGGCACCACCGACGTGCTGGCGCGTGCGCTGGGCGAGCGGCTCTCGCAGAGTCTGGGCCAGGCGGTGATCGTCGAGAACAAGCCCGGCGCCGGCGCCACGCTGGGCGCCGATCTGGTGGCCAAGTCCAAGGCGGACGGACACACGCTGCTGATGGGCGCGGTGCACCACACCATCGCGCCGGCCGTCTACCGCCGCCTGCCCTACGACCTGCAGAAGGACTTCGCGCCGCTGAGCACCGTGGCGATGGTGCCCAACGTGCTGGTGGTCAATGCGGCGGCCACGCCGGCGCGCAGCGTCGCCGAGCTGGTGGCCCTGGCGAAGAAGGCGCAACCCGGCTTCGCCTACGGCTCCAACGGCAATGGCACCGCCCAGCACCTGATCGGAACGCAGTTCGAGAACCTGACCGGCGCCGAGCTGACCCATGTGCCCTACAAGGGCAGCGGCCCGCTGACCACCGATCTGCTCGGCGGCCAGATCCAGATGTCCTTCGACACCGTCACGCCGGTGCTGGCGCACATCCGCAGCGGCAAGCTGCGCGCGCTGGCGGTCACCACCGCACAGCGTTCGAGCGCGCTGCCGGACGTGCCGACGATGGAGGAGGCCGGACTGAAGGGCTTCGCGATCGGTACCTGGTTCGGCGTGCTGGCGCCGGTGGCCACGCCGAAGGAAATCACCACCCGGCTGTCGAGCGAGATCGTGAAGGTGATCCAGTCGGCCGATTTCCGCCGCCGCCTGGCCGAGATCGGCGCCGAACCGGTGGGCAACTCGCCCGAGCAGATGGCCGCGCAGATCCGTGCCGAGACTGACAAGTTTGCCGGCCTGGTCAAGGCCGCGAAGGTCACGATCGAGTGAAGCGGGATCGATGACGCCTCACCAGGTGCTCGGCGGCGGCTCTTGGGGGAAGGCAGGCCGCTGAGCCCCCTGCTTCAAGCGCTTCATGAAATCGCGGAAGTGCGGCGCCAGCTCGGCGAACAGCGGGTGGCCGCGGTTCTCGAGCATGACCTCGCCGAAGAGCTTCAGACCGACGGCCAGCGCGGTGGCGGTGTCGGCATCGAAGTCGCCGCGGCCGCGCATGCGCTCGGTGATGGCCAGGATGTCGTCGTGGTTGCCGGCCTCGAACTGCAGCGGCGCAGCGTGGGTCGACGGGTTGCCGTGGGCGTCGGCCAGATGCTCGACGGTGATGCGGTAGCGGTGCTGTTTCATGGGTGTCCTTCCGTGCGTGCCGGGTTCAGAAGCGGCCGATCTCGACGGCCGCGCGGTCGATCGCCTCGGCGATCCGGCGCACGGTGGCTGCGTCGGGCGGCGTGTCGCCGTCGAAGCGCAGGCGCAGCGCGGTCTTCAGGTTCTCCATCGCACGCTGGATGTCGGGCACGCGCCGGGCGCGGACCTGGTCGCGGGCGTGCGCCAGCCGAGCCTCGATGCGCGCCAGCGCCTCGGCCTGCTCGGCCAGGTGGCCGCGGCCGGCCTCGGTCAGCGCGTACTGGCGCCGGCTGCCCTCGGCGGCGGCAGCCTCGGCCAGACCGAGGTCTTCCAGCATCGTCAGCAGCGGGTAGATGGTGCCGGGGCTCGGGCTGTAGTCGCCGCCGACCTGCTCGCCGATGGCCTTGATGACCTCGTAGCCGTGGCTGGGCTGGCGCGCCAGGATCTGCAGCACCAGCAGCTTCAGGTCGCCACCGTCGAACATGCGGCCGCGCCGGCCGCCATGACCACCGCGGCCGCCGCCGCCATGGCCACCGAACTCCAGGTCGGCGCGGATCTCGGCGCGGTGCCTGTCGCAGTGACGGCCCGGGTGGTGGCCACGGTGCGCATCACGGTGAGCGCCGCGGCGGCCGTCGCAGGCCGGCGACGCGAAGGGGGAAGGAAAGTGAGGGGGGAAATGTCGGGGATGCATGTCTTTCGGGAAGGATTCGAAGATCCAGAAGTCTGTTTCGATGGATCTAAGATATATCTTGAAAAAATCTAGATCAACTGTCGTGCTGAATGTCCTGGAAGGCGCAAGGGCTGAATCTCGCCACGGCGAGAAAGTGCATGCGGCGCTCTCTCACCGCTGCGGGCGTTTCAGCCCTTGCCCCAGACCTTCTTCATCGCCTGCAGCCGCTGCCGCTGCTCGGTGGTGACATAGACCGTGGTGGTGGCCAGCGAGGCGTGGCCGAGGTTCTGCTGCGCGATCTCGATGGGCAGGCCGCGCGCGATGGTGTGGCTGGCGTGGCTGTGACGCAGCCAGTGGGTGCTGGCGCGTTCCAGCCGCAGCGCGCCGCGCTCGTCACCCTGCGCGCGCCAGGCCGCGGCGGTGCGGATGAAATGCGCCTTGAGCTGGTCGTAGAGCGTCGAGCCGGCGATGCCGCCGCGCGGGTTGGTGCCGGTGCGCCCGGCCAGATGCGCGGCCAGCCCCGGCGCGCGCTCGGCCAGATCGGTCGCGCGGCCGAGCAGGAAGACCTCGCGCTGCGCCGGATCCTGCAGGTCACCCGACAGCCCGCGCGAGACCAGATAGCCTGAGAGCTGGCGCACCACGTCCTCGGGCACCGGCACCTGGCGCACGCGCCGGCCCTTGCCGACGACGCGCAGCATCCAGCCCTGCTCGGGCAGGCCGTCGTCGCCCTCGGGCGGGAACTCCACCCATTCCAGATCGCCCGCGCGCGCCGCGACGATCTCCGACAGCCGCAGCCCGGTGGCGTAGAGCAGCCGCAGCGCCACCCGCAGCCGGTGGTGGGCCGAGCCGGGCGGGAGCTGATCGAGCTCGGCGTCCAGCCGGCGCCACTGCGCTGGCGACAGGCTGCGCGCGGTCTGGATGCGTGGCGCGATCGAGCGCGGCACGCTCACCGCGCTCCACGGGTTGCCCATCAGGTAGTTCTGGTCGACCAGGAAGCCGTAGAGGTTCTTCAGCACCGTCAGCGCATGGCGCTGCGCCGAGGGCGACAGCGGCCCCTCGAAGGGCCGCCAGGCCGGCGACCAGCGCTCGCGGCTGCGCGGCGCGCACCAGCGCGAGGCCGGCTGCGGATCGGCCAGGAAGTCGCGGTAGGCCACGCAGTCCTCCTGCGTCATCGACGACAGCGCCCGGCCGCGCTGCACGATCGCCCACAGCACGAAGCGCTCGGCCTCCTTGCGGTAGGCGCGCTGGGTGTGCGAGCCCGGCGTCTTCGAGGCGATCCAGGCCTGCACCGCCGCCAGATCGTCCTCGGCGGCGAGCAGGCATTGCGCCTGCGGGCGGCGAAAGCGCCCGTCGCGGCCGTCCAGGCCGGCGGGCACGATCAGCCGCTCGATCGGCACGACCGCGGTGGCCGCGGCCACCAGCTCGCCGCGGGTCGACGGGTCCAGCGTGCGCCGAGGCAGGGCGGCGCGCTCGTCCAGGCGCAGGCCGGGGCTGTCGCCATGCTCATGCAGCCAGTCGACCAGGCGCGCGGCCTTGATCGGTCCGACCGCACGCACCCCGCGCCACCAGCTCGGACCCAGCGCATTGATGCGCTCGGCCAGCTGGCCCAGCAGCAGCAGACCGGCCGCTTCCAGATGCCCGGCCAGCGCCGGCGCGAACCAGGCGCGCACCGCGTCCGCCGCCTGCGGCACCTGTGCGCCCTGCAGCTCCAGCCAGCGCAGCGCGTCGAGCTGGCGCCGCACCAGGCGCTGGCGGCGCTGCAGCCGCCGGCTGGCACGGCCGTGCGCGGCCTCGAAGGCGGCAATCTGCACCGCCTCGGGCTCGTCGTCCAGACCCTGTTCCTCGGCGAATTGCGCCAGCGACGGCAGCACCGGGTCAGGCTGGCCCAGCGTCTGCACATCGAGCTGCAGCAGCCGCGCAAGCTGGAATCGGTCGGTCTGCAGCGCGATGCGCACCAGCGCCTCGCGGATCCAGCGCAGGGTCGCGCGCACCACCCGCGCGTCGCCCGCCTCGCCCTCGATGGCCAGGTAGCGGCGCCAGCAGTCGCCATGGTCCAGACCCTGCACCACCGCGCGCATGAAGGCGAAATGGCCCAGGTGCAGGCGACGGGGAGACAGCGACTGGGACAGGGGAGGCAAGAGGCTCATGCCCGAATTGTCGGCAAAACCCGGGAACGCGGGCGATTCAAGTCCTTGCAGGAGAGGTCGATACCCCTTGGGCCATCCACTCCAACGAAGACGCATCATGGCCATTCCCGTCCCTCCGCCGTCCCACCCCTGCTGGCAGCGCATGGCCAGCGGCGGCATGAGCCGCCTGAAGACCACCCACCTGGGAACGCAGATGCTGGCCAAGCGGCTGGAGCGCAGCAGTGATCCGGTGCCGTCCAAGGCCGCCGAGATCCATGCCTTCTTCGCCAAGTGGGAGCGGGTGCTGGCCGCCGAGCTGGCGCAGGTCACGACGATCTGACGCCACGTCAAGCCACGCCGCACCGAACCGCATCTCTCCGAGGAATTTCGCGATGAACGAACTGATTTCCGTTGCCGCCGCTGCCGAGCTGATCCGCAACGGCACCGCCCTGAGCATCGCCGGCACCGCCGGCGCGCTGCGCGCGCTGCCGGCCGGCGCCTGGATCGGCGGCACGATCCCCTATTTCATGGTCTCCGGCGGCGGCGTGGTCGTCGGCGACGACCGCGTCTTCGTCACCGACCTGTCCAAGGTGGGTGCCGAGGTCCGACTCGCCTGCTACGGCCCCGACGAGCTGGCCCGCATCACCGCCGAGGCCTTCGACAACGGCTTCTCGCTGACCATCATCCCGGCCGGCGGCCAGGCCCACGGCCGCTTCGCCCGCGAGGCCACCGACTCGGCCGACGCCTTCCTCAAGCCGACGGTGGGCTGGATCTCCGGCATCCACCTCGACGACATGGGCCGCGCACGCGCGCTGGTCTTCGACGGCCGCAGCGGCCGCGAGGTCGAGGACGGTGCGGTCGTCGCCCACATCCGCCTGCCCGACGACAAGCTCGCCTCGGTCGAGATCGTCAACATCTTCGAGCAGGACGACGGCGACGTGCTGCGCTTCGACCAGGTCGGCTTCGAGGCGACCGAATGCACCGTCAACGGCGAGCGCGTCAACCTGGCCCAATACCTGGCCAAGCGCGGCGCCACCGACGGCCGCCTGCCGCTGGTGGGCGACTACGCGGGCGCCTGCATCAACGTCTCCTTCCAGTCGATCGACGTCGACAAGGGCCAGGTGGCGTTCTACGCCCCGGTCTTCACCGGCATCGACTACCGCCTGGCGCGCCCGGTCGGCGACTACACGGCCGAGTTCCGCCGCCGCCTGGCCGAGTACGACGCCACCGGCGCGGTGTTCTCGTGCAACTGCATCCTGAACTTCCTGTTCGGCGAGTTGGAGGGCAAGGCGATCGGCGGCGTCGAGGGTCCGGTGACCTTCGGCGAGATCGCCTACCAGCTGCTGAACCAGACCATGGTGGTGGTGCGGGTGCAGTGAAGCCTGCCCGGGTCCGGACGCGTCCTCGCCTCCGGATCTACCCGCGGCCTGTCGCGCAGGTGACGGCCGCGCCCGGCCGGCTCCGAACAATCGGCCCTCGTCGCACATGACCAGGGAGAAACGCCGATGTTCGCCGAGCCGCTGCCCGCCTTCGTGTTCCAGACGGTGCGCCGCATCGAAAGCGCGCCCGGTCTGGCCCGCCGCCTGGGCGAGCTGGTCAGCAGCCTCGATCCCCCGGGGCGCAGCGCGCTGATCGTCACCGATGCCTTTCTCGCGTCCAGCGGCCTGATCGCGCCGGCCCGCGCCTCGCTGGAGGCGGCCGGCTGGCAGGTGGCCGTCTTCGACGCGGTCACGCCGGACCCGTCCGAGGCGGTGGTCGAGGCGGCCCGCCAGGCCGCGCTGGCGCATGGCGCCGGGCTGGTCATCGGCTTCGGCGGCGGCAGCAGCATGGATGTGGCCAAGCTGGTGGCCTGCCTGGCGCGGCCCGAGGCGCCGGCGCTGTCCGAGCTCTACGGCATCGACACCCGCGTGGTCGCGCGCCTGCCGCTGGTGCAGGTGCCGACCACCGCCGGCACCGGCTCCGAAGTCACCCGCATCGCCATCGTCACCACCGGCGCCGACACCAAGGCCGGCGTGGTCAACCGCGCGCTGCTGGCCGATCTGGTGCTGCTCGACGCCGAGCTCACCGTCGGGCTGCCGCCGGCGGTCAGCGCCGCGACCGGCATCGACGCGATGGTGCACGCGATCGAGGCCTTCACCAGCCGGCTGCGCGCCAATCCGCTCTCCGACCTGCTGGCCGTCGACGCGCTGCGCCGGCTCGACCGGCACCTGCTGGCGACCCTCGCCGACGGCCGCGACCTGGCCGCGCGCGAGCAGATGCTGCTCGGCGCGATGCTGGCCGGCATGGCCTTCGAGAACGCGCCGGTCGCGGCGGTGCATGCGCTGGCCTATCCGCTGGGCGGGCAGTTCCATCTGCCGCACGGGCTGAGCAACGCGCTGGTGCTGACTCCGGTGCTGCGCTTCAACCGGCCGGCGGCGCAGGCGCGCTATGCCGCGCTGGCCGCGCAGCTGCTGCCCGAGGCGAGCGCCCGCCTGGACGAGGCGCAGCGCTGCGAGGCCTTCATCGCGCATGTGGCGCAGCGGGTGGCCGACTGCGCGGCCTGCGGCCTGGCGCAGCGGCTGCGCGACTGCGGCATCCCGCGCGATGCGCTGCCCGGGCTGGCGGCCGCCGCGATGCAGCAGCAGCGCCTGCTGCAGAACAACCCGCGTCCGCTGACCGAGGCCGACGCGCTGGCGATCTACGAGGAGGCCTGGTGAGCACCCATCCCCCGACGACCCGCGCCGACTATCCGCATGTCGGCAGCGTCAGCACCCGCTGGAACGACAACGACCGCTACGGCCATGTCAACAACGCCGTCTACTACCAGTACTTCGACAGCGTCATCAACGAGGTGCTGATCCACCAGGGCGGCCTGGACATTCACCGCGGCGAGGTGGTCGGCTTCATCGTGCGCTCGGAATGCGACTTTCTCGCGCCGGTCGCCTATCCCGGCCTGCTGGAGGTCGGGGTGGTGGTGCGCCGGCTCGGCCGCAGCTCGGTCACCTACGAGACCGCGCTGCTGCGCCAGGGCGAGGACCGGCCGGCCGCGATCGGCCGCATGGTCCATGTCTTCGTCGACACGGCCAGCGGCCGCCCGACCGACATTCCGGCGCCGATCCGCGCGGTGCTGGAGCGGCTGCTGCGGCCGCTGCCCGGCGGCTGAAGCCCGGGCCGCCGATCCACCGGCTCAGTGCAGCGCGGCGAGGAACTGGCGCAGCTCCGGCGTCTGCGGCGCACCGAAGATCTGCTCGGGCGGCCCCACTTCGTGGATGCGGCCGGCGTGCATGAACACCACCCGGTCGCTGACCTTGCGCGCGAAGCCCATCTCGTGCGTGACCATCATCAGCGTCATGCCCTCGGCGGCGAGCGACTCCACCACGCGGAGCACCTCGCCGACCAGCTCCGGGTCGAGCGCCGAGGTGATCTCGTCGCACAGCAGCACGCCCGGCTCCATCGCCAGCGCGCGGGCGATCGCCACCCGCTGCTGCTGACCACCCGAGAGCTGGTCCGGCCAGGCGTCGAACTTCTCGGCCAGGCCGACCCGCTCGAGCAGCCGGCGCGCCACCGCCTCGCCGTCGCGGCCCAGGCGGCGGTGCACCAGCGCCGGCGCCAGCATCACGTTGCGCCCGACCGACAGGTGCGGGAACAGGTTGAAGCCCTGGAAGATCATGCCGACCCGCTGGCGCAGCGCACGCATCGCCGCGGCGTCGCCGTGGCGCAGCGGCCGGCCGTCGACCGACAGCGCACCTTCCTCGAAGGTCTCCAGGCCGTTGACGCAGCGCAGCAAGGTGCTCTTGCCCGAGCCGCTGCGGCCGATGATGGTGACCACCTCGCCGCGGTCCACCTCCAGGTCGATGCCCTTGAGCACCTCGTTGGCGCCGAAGCGCTTGCGCAGGCCCTGCACACGCACCACCGGATCGGCCGACGGGCCGGACAGATTCTCAGACGCGTTCACGACGCAGTTTCCTCTCGAGGTGCAGGCTCCAGGCCGACACCGGCCAGCAGAGCAGG
>JACCDS010591869.1_pt1 | contig 10079 bp, 6 predicted proteins | sample 7446441 | NCBI WGS metagenome assembly JACCDS01 (sample SAMN15323445, study PRJNA562643) | freshwater metagenome | isolation source: river surface water | place: USA:Blue River Watershed | collected 2017-08-17 | reverse complement strand
TGTTCCTGGGATCCACCGCCGCGAAGGTCTCCGCGCCCACCAGCCCCTCGCCCGCGCTCATCACGTCCAAGGCCTGCGCGGCGTGCGCGCCGGGCGCGATGGTGAAGCTGCCGGCGTCCGGGTGGAGTTCGAACAGAACCCGGACCGCCGACAGCGCGGCCAGGTAGGTCCAGACCTGGTTCACCTGCTCGATGGCGTTCAGCGCATGGCCGTCCAACGGGTGGCAGCCGACCTGGTCGAACTTCAGCGCCCGCAGCAGGCCGAGGCCGTCACCGCCGTACGAGGCGATCCAGGCCTGCAGCTTGGTGGCCGACGCCCTCACCTGCCCGGCCAGCTCGTCGGCCTCGGCAGCGTTGCGGACCAGGATCGCACCGGGTGTCATTCATGAATGATAACGTCCTTTATCAATCATAATGACAACACAAAAAAGGCCGAGGTCACCCTCGGCCTTCAACCCGCGTCGGTCAGCGCTTCCGGTTCGACTGCGACACCACCGAACCGGCCAAGGTCTTGGTCGTGTCGGCCGATCTCGATCCCGACAGCGCGCGCGATGCGGCTTGCTCGACCGCTGCGCTGGTCTGCTTGCCCGTGCCACGCTGGGCCAGGGCCGAACCGGCCAGGCTGCGCTGCACGGCCGACGCGTTCGGATCGCTCAGGGGATGCCCCCTGATGTCGTCCTGACCTGTCTTCGACCTCTTCGCTGGCTGCGGCGGGCTTCCGTTGGGCTACCTCAGGCACTCCTTGACTGCCTTGGCCAGGCTATCGACGTGCACCGGTGTCGGGGTCCCGGCCTTCATCTTCCACACGGTGTATCCGCCTTTGATGGCCTTGCCGCGCAGCTCGAACTGTTTGCCCTCGCTGATGAAGCGGACCAGCACCTTGGTCTTGCCGTCATCTTGGATGTCGAAGAGCTTGCGAGCCACCGCGTCGGTCAGGAGATGTGCCCCTTTGGTGTCCAGGCAATAGACCAGGTTGCCCTTCCAGACGATGAAGTCCGGATAGAAGGCGCCGGTGTCCCCCTCGCTCAGCAGCGGGATGTGAAAGCCGCCGCTGCTCGGGTTGCGATGCCAGGTGAACCCCGCCGTGTCCAGCTCATCAGCGAAAGGCTTTTCCAGCTTGTTGAGCCCGGCGTACCGTGGGTAGAGCGAGTTCTTGAACGATGGCGCGCCGATGGGCACGCGGAGGGTCCCGAACCTGAAGGGCTTCAGGGTTTCATAGACCAGTTCGGCATGCTGGAAGTAGCAAGCAACGATCTCGCGGGATAGCTTCTCGGCCTGCTTGTCGGCGTTGCTCTGAATCTGAACCAGTGCATCAAACTTGCCGTCCTTGAGGTCCGTTACAGCCAGGGCTCGCGTTGACCTGGCGCGAAGGGCGGTCGATACCAGCCAGCGCAGGCGAACCGGGTTGGTGTGACCTGATGCCGTCCACGAGGGTTGCCCGCCTTGTTGATCGAGCGCCGTCAGATCAATCGTCTGTGTGGCACTGTGCGCTTGGCCGATGGTGTCGGGGCTGCCCGTGACGTAGGTCGGGAAGGCACCGATGATCTCTGCGACGTGTTCGCAGGCAGCTTCGGCATCCACGTTGATGCAGTGGAGCTCGACATCGACGTCATCCTTGGGCTTGAGGTCTTCCGACCCCGACCCGCTGCCGCCGAAGTTGCCGACGATCTCGATGGGGGCGCCGTCCGCTTGCAGTTTGTTCTTGACCGCGTTGATCGCGTCAGAGAAGACGTTTTCGCTATCGACCCGCAGGAAGAAGTGGGCCGAGTTCAGCAGCGGCGTGTCGTAGTGCTTGGCCCCGTACTGGCGCAAGACGCGCCCGATCACTTGCTCCACTTGGATCGATGAGCCCATGCTCTTGTCCACATAGGCTAGGTAGCAGGCTGGATCGTCCCACCCCTCTTGCAGGGCCAGGTTGAAGATGATGTGTTGGTAGCTGCCGGCCGTGAACTCGTCGAAGTCGTTCTCGCCCTTCGAGAACAGGTTGACCTCTTCGGGCTTGTTGCCTTCGACGAAAGTCAGATTCGCATAGATCGCGATGTTCTTCGGGTCCACGCCCTTCTGTTCAACCAGATAGCGCCAAATCCTGATCGGCGGCGCCTTGCGCTGGTTGAAGGGCTTCGAGGCATCGTCCTTCTCGCCGTCGTCGGCGATGTTGGTCTTGCAGACGTAGATCGCCTTGGGTGTGAAGCTGAGGCCCCTCGCGTCAATCTCTTCTTGCAAGAGGTCCAGACGCGCATACAGATCGTCGAGGCACCGCTCCATCGGTGCCGTCGTGCCGTCGAACTGGACGGCGCGCTTCACCAGCTCGGCATCTACCACCTTGTCGCTTGGCACGGAGGTGGTGGTGAACCGCTGAACATCCGGCTTGCCGGTATTCGGGTCTACCGCGCCGAGGGCTGCGAAGCTGGCCTTGTCGCTGGCCGCGTCCTGCACCCACAGGCGGATGTGCTGGATGACGGTCTGATTGAAGCTGTCCGGCAGCTTCAGGGTGGCCGATGCCAGAAGGTAGGCGTCAGGCTCCAGCTCCGACAGGATTTCGACCTGTTGCTCAGATAGGTTGTGCCCTTCGTCGTAGACGATGATGAGCGGTCGGCGCTTTCCGTCCTTAGCGCGGGCGATGAGCCTTTCCCAGGGGGATTCCTTGCCGAAGAGGTCTTCGTCGCGCTTGTAGATGTTGAGGGCGCCCGCAGCTTGGTCCTTGTTGTTGAACAGGCCGGTCGTAGCCAGCACGAGCAGGGGCGTGCTGGCATCCTCGATCAGCACCGGATTCAGTTGCGCCGCGTTGATGACCCGGAAGCCGTCAACGATCCCGCTGTACTTGCCGCCTGCCGAAAAGTTGGTGTAGGTCTGGCCAACTACCGACTTGGCCTTGGACATCCAGAAGATGATGGGCTCGCTGCCGAAGTGAGCCCGCATCCGTGCAACAGCTTCGGCCAGGATCGGGGTCTTGCCCGCACCCGTCAGCGCCGAGAGGGCTTGGAAGAACGGCCGCGGCTTGATGCCTTTGCGCGGCCTGTCGGGATGGTTGGCGAAGAAAGCGTATCGGTCCGAGATCGACTTTGCGGCCTCCGACTGGAAAGTTTTCAGATCAAGCATGCTCAGTCCTCGGCGCCTTCGTTGTTGTAGGCATCAGCGCGCGGGTTGAAGCCGATGTGTTCGAGGACCGAGTCGGGGATCTTGTAGAACTCGATGCCAGTGCCCGTGTAAGGGGCTAGCGACGCATAGACGTGATAGCGCGCTGCGAGGTCGGCCGCCTTCGCTTCTTCCACTACCCGCCGGAAGGCATCCCGGGTCAGGGACGAGGGCTGGTCGGGTGCGTCCCAGATGAGGAAGAAGCCTTCGTTCTTTGTGTTGACGCCGAAGAGGTGCCGGTGCGTGCCAGCCGGCAAGCGGCGAAGGTAGCTTTTTGCGCGCTCCGACTTGTCCCAGTAGCTCGTGAGCAGCAGGTCGATCATCTCCTCACGGGCGAGGGTATTCACCGCGTCCGCGTCGATCTTCTCGCGGCGCAGCTCCACGAAACGGAAGCCGCCGGGCAGACCTTCACGCTCACCTTCGGCCCACTGACCGGTGATGACGCGCTTCACGCGCTCAGCGGTCAAGGTCTTGGCGTAGTGATCGCCTTTGTCGGTGTTTCCTTGCTCGATAAGGATAAATCTTCGTTCTGCTTGGCTGTCCCGGTTTAATTCAAGTACAGCATGTCCAGTTGTTCCTGAGCCGGCAAAAGGATCAAGAACGATACCATTAGGTGGGCACCAAATCTGAACAATCTTTTTAATTAGGCGGAGCGGCTTGATGGTCTTGAATTCATGGCCTTTGCCAACAATGGAATCTAATTCGTTTACACCAAGTTGGCTGTGACCTGATTCAGCGTGATCCCAAGACTGACTCTCAATATTGAGATGGGATTCGTATTCTTCATTGGCCCAATAGGTTAGCGCAACCTTGCCTTTTTTGATTTTGTTGAGATGCTTTTTCAGACGAGGGCCACCCTCTCCACCTTCAGTAAAGATAAGTTGTGGCCAGTTTGGCTTTTCTAGGACATCGAGCGCGCGCTTGCGCGCTTGTGCAATTTCAGGGCTTTCAAGATTTGGTTCATTGCCGATGAACTTGCAGCCCTTGAGCACCAGTGCTTTTGCTGTGCAGTCATCGTCTAACTGCTTAGCGACGTAACTGCTTCCCCAGCTTTCCAGCAGGCGTTTCATCTCAGCCGTTTCTATTACCCAATGCCCGCGGGTGGGGTAGTACAACTTTCCCGTAAACGGCGATTGAATCGCGTATGTTCCTGTCTTTCTGAACTCTGGGGCCGTCGCATCAGATGATGTCCATCGACCATCAGGGTCTTCGTCTGGATTGGTGTACCGCGCGTTCATCGCGTCGGTTCTGTCCAGCAGTCCAGTCTTTGACCTATCAATGTTCTTTGCATAGACGAGAACGTATTCCGTCGCCGATGACAGGCCGCCCTTTTTCCCGCCCGTATCACTCTTTGGGGAGTATGCTTTTTGCCAATTTATTATTCCAATCCTGTTGTCCTCGCCAAATATCTCGTCGAGCAGCATGCCCAGTCGATAAAGTTCGCGATGGTCTATGCAGATAGCCATCACCCCGCCGGGTTTCAGCATCTCTCGCATCATCCAGAGACGTGGCGTCATGAACTTGAGCCACTTGCTGTGCCGTGACCCATCTTCCTTCGGCACGAGGTCGCCGAGGTCGGGATCGTTGGGGTCTTTGTCCCACTTGTCGTTGTAGCGAAAATCTTCGCCGGTGTTGTATGGTGGATCAGTTAGAACCAGATCGACTTGCCCACGGTACTTGTAGAGAGTGACCATTGCCGAGAGGTTCTCGCCGTCCCAAATCTCGTTGAGGGATTGGGCCGCCTCGTCGCCGACCGACAGCTTCTTGATGATCTTGTGCAGCTTCGGCTTAACCTGGCGGATGATCTGCCAGGGCGCGGTGCGCCCGGTGTACGACATGACGATGCCGTTCTTGCCGGCCTCGTTCAACGAAGCGTCGTGCTCTTGCAAGAGCCGGATCAGCGCCGCCCGGGAGAGTTGTTCGTAGTCCATATTCCCTGATGACAACAGCGGGGATGGCCCCCGCTGTTGTCGCTCCTCGTGTTGTGTTCTTGGGTCGTTAGATGTGCCTGGCCAGGCTCATGCGCTGGTGAAGGATCCGCACCACGGCGACCGATGTTTCTTGGTCACGGTAGACGATGACGTGCGAGCCCACCGAGTAGAGGCGGTGCGTGTCGGGAAGCTCTGGCGAACGATGCCCCATGGCCGGGTTGCGCCCGATAAGCTGCAGCGCGTCATTGATCTTGTCCCGGTAGGTGTGAAGCTGGCCTTGACCCCATGTCTCGCCCGTGTAGCGCAGGATGTCGATGAAGTCCTGACGCGCCCGTGGCGAGAGGACTAGCTTGCGACTACGGTCAGGGGAGGACATCAGGGTCCATCGGCTTCCCGCTGTGCATGTCGTTCAACGCAGCTTCGGTGATGTCGTTCAGGGCTTTGGACGTGTACGCGATGCCCTCCCCGCGGTCGAGCTCGTCGTCACCCTTCTTGATGGCGGCATGCCAAGCCTGCACGCGGACTTCTTCGGCCTGCATGCGACGCAGCGCATCGCGGATGACTTCGGTCGCGTTGCCATAGAAGCCGCCCGCGACCTTGCCCTTGATGAAGGTTTCCATCTCGGGCGACAGATTGATGTGCATGGTCATAGCTGCACCTCCTTGGGGTTCATATACATAGCTTATCCATGCCATGGACATGAATCAAGAAAATTCGACCTGAAAGACTGTTATTACATACAGCATAAACCTTCGGTAGCTCACAGGGCGAGCCCCTTCGTGCTGCGCACCAAGGGTCGGGCTGTAGGGCTGAGTACAGCCCCCGAGCCCCGTGCCGGGTCTTGGCCCTTCGAGTTCCCATCCCTCTCGCGAAGACCCTGAGCAGAGGGGACGGCTTGCGCCCTCCCCCTGTGATCGGCACCGGCCTCTGGCCCGTGCCGCTTCTTCCAAAGCCATGACCTCACGGCACCCCCGCCTGCGGCGGTGCCCGCTCCATCGCCAGGCTGCTGAATCGGAAGTGGGAGTCCGTTCTGGTTGGACGTGGCACTCACGGGTTGCCACCTGGTGCCGACAACAAAGGGAGTGCTGGAACTACCTCCGCAGCGCCTCAGCGATCGCCTGCACGATGACCTCGTCGAGCTGGTTCTCGTCAGCCATGCGAGGTTCGAGTTGAATCGTCAAGCGCCCTGCCCTATCTTTGGCCCACTTGCCCACGACTTGACCATCCACCGTGATGGTCCGCGGCGTGGATACCTTGCTATCGTCATCTGCCCCCGTGAGGGCGTCGACCACGGCAGCCGGAGCCAGTTTGAGCGCCTGTTGACGCAGCTTCTCAGCGCGCCGCAAAAGTCCTTTGCGATCATGTTCTAGGGCTGACGCCAGCGTCTTGGCATGACGATGCTGCACCACAAGTGGCGAGCTGAAACAGTCGAGCACGGCAGGTGGCAGGTCAGCGACCAACAGAACGTTCGCCACCCAAGTGTGCGATACCCCTAACGCATCGGCTAACCGGCGGTTGGAGGGATACAGACCCTGGTCCAGCGCCTTGCGGTACATCGTGCCCTGCTCATAAGGAGACAGATCGGCCCGTTCCCGGTTCTCTCGATCCATGATCGAGAACAGCTCCAGCTCGGAGATCGAATCGGCATCGACCATCGCAAGCACAGGCAACCCGAGCTCGGCGCACGCCCTGTGGCGCCGATGACCGAACACGATCTCGTACCTATCGGGCTGGTCCGCCAACGGCCGCACGAGGATCGGCTGGACGTTTCCTCCAGCCTGTTCGATGTCCTGCTTCAACCGCAGGAAAGCGGTATTGCTGAACGAATCGGCGTGCCGGTTGGCCCACCGACTGGGCAACACATGCTGGGGATCGATCTTCTTCGTCGGTGTCGTGCCCTCATGTTCCTTCAAGCGATCACGCAACATGGTCAACTCGTTCTCAGCCGCGATCATCTGCCCACGAAACTGCAGCATCTGGCCAGGCGCAGTTCGTGGCAAAGATCGTGGTTCGACTGGTGGGAAGCGAGGCGCGTCCGTGTTCCCTGGAACCACAGATTGAGAAACAGGTGATGGCTGGACGATGTCCGCCGGTACCTGTAGACCTTCCGTCATGGCCAACAGTTTCGATTTGGTGCTCATGTCATGTTCTCCGGTAGCTGGCAACCTGGTTGCCAGCGGCGCATGAGTTGCTGATTACCAACTGCGTGCGTGGCAACCTGGTTGCCACACTCACTTGCGCCGTCATGCAGATGTCCGGCGAGAGCGCCAAGCCTCGACGGCGGACTCCTCGACCAAGTCGACAAATCTGTCGTAAGCGTCAACCGCACGTTTGTAGGTCTTGGCTGCCCCATCGTACTTCTGCACGTCGTAGATCGTCGCGAACTCGGCAGCCTTGTTGCTGGTCACTGAGGTCTTCGGGATTTCGACAGGCAGCACGTATTCACCGTAGGTAGCCTGGATCCACTGCCGCACAGCGGGGGATGCAGCGTCTGTCTGATCTACCCGGCTCAGCAGGATGTGCAGAAAATCGAACGCCTTGCGGGCCCCTTCGGGCTCCTGTTGATCCAGATTCGTACCCAAGTCAGCCAGCAGCGACCAGAACTGCGCCGAGCTGGCGAAGTCCAGACCGGACGGCGGCACCGGCACCACAATTCCGTCAGCAGCCCAGAGGCCGTTGATGGTCACGTACGACAAGGAGGGCGGTGTGTCGATGATGATCATGTCGTACAGATCTCTCACCGGCTCGAGCCCCTGGTTCAACACATCCCAGAAACGCGCCCCGGTCTCACCCATCTGACGGGCAGGCAGCGCAAATTCAGCCGAAAACAGAAAAGGCGCTGCAGCGACCAGATCGATGCCATCCCAGTAGGTCGAACGAATGGCGGGCGTGATGTCGGTGCTTGTGCCATGGCACAACGGCGAGATCGTCATCTCTTCGCTGACCTCGGTCTCCGGCAGGATGCCGTGCAAGGTTGTGAGAGACCCTTGCGGATCGATGTCGATGGCCAGCACACGATGCCCACGGAGGCTCAATCCTTGAGCCAGGATCATTGCGCTTGTGGTCTTTGACACCCCGCCCTTGAAGTTGGCTACGGCCACACAGATGGCGCGCTGACCCTCGGGTCTCATCTTGTCCAGGCGATAAGCACGTGCCCAAACCCGCGCCTCAGTCAGCGTGAACTCTCGTTTGCCTCCACTTGGTGTGAGCCTGCCCGACGGCAGATCGCCCTTGGTGACGCGGTAGTTCACGTGTGCCTTGTCGACACCACAGAGCGCCGCGATCTGTGCCGTGGAATAGGTCGGGGATATCTTGCGCGATTCAGGCGCCAGAAGACGCCCACGGATCTGCTCGACCATGCTCGCCGCTCGCGCAGCCAAGGCAAGGATCCTCGGCATGTCAATCGGGCGGCGCGGAGCGAGAGAAGGGGATGGCAAGGCCGTGGCAACCAGGTTGCCACCGTCGGCGGCAGCGGGTGTAGATTCAGATGCAGTGTCCACAGTCTTCCCGTTTAGACGATTTTCAACAAGTCTACCAAGAACCGTCTAGTGGCCAGAATACAGCAACAACCATGACAAACAAATGTGAGGAGATTTGGGGAAACAGGTGCCGCACCGACCTCCTGAGGTGAGACTTTTTGGGGAACCTGTCGCCGGCAGCCGACCTTCGCACCTGCTCAACAGCCAACTACCCCAAGTTCACTCACGAAGATCCCCAAAGGCTCTCCACTTCTTGCTCTCGCTACCCCAAATCCACTCACGAGGTCCCCAAAAAACCTCCGCGAGAGTCCCATATCCACTCGCCGAAATGATCCTAAGTCATTGTCATGTCTAAGATTTTTTGAGCGCTAACTTTTCAAATCTTCAAGTGTCTATCTTCAACTTCTCAAGGCATCGCCGATCTGCGATGCATGATCTTCTGTGAATTGACACTTTCACAATTCAAAACGAAGATGTGATCCCGGGATCGAGCTGACAGTCGCTGAAAGTGGAAGACGCTGAAAACAAGGACCTCCCTGCTGCAGGTCGTACCAAGGCCGCGAAGTTGGTGGCGGCACGAGAACGCCGTGAAGAACAGGCAGTCAGCAAGGCCAACGAGGCCATCGCGATTCGGCCGAAACGCGGCAAGCTGACGTTGCTGTCACGCCGCATCTACAACGTCTTCCTGCACCATGCGCAGCGCCAAGGAGTCGACCAGCCGAACTACTCGATCCTGCTGTCCGAACTGATCGGCGACGCCCGCTTCACTTCGAACAACACCGAGCTGCTGAAGTCGCACATCCGTGACATGCAAGCGACCACCATCGAGTGGCACACCAGCAGTGGAGGAGGGCGGCAGTGGATCTCCACCCAGTTGCTCGGACCTGTGGTCATCGACGAGCCGGGTCGTGGTAAGCCTTGCACCATCACTTGGAGCTATCCGGAACCAGTCCGTGAGCGGCTGGTTCGCCCAGCGCACTACACCCGAGTACTGCTGGAGATCAGCTCCCAGATGCGCAGCTACGCAGCCTCTGTTCTTTACGAGCTGGGCGCGCGTTACTTGACTTCACCAGGTCGGCTGACGATGCGCGAAGACGTCATCTGGTGGGCTTCGGTGCTCACCGGTCGCAGCGACATCACCACGGTTGACTACCGGATCTTGCACCGCGACACCATCAAGAAGGCGCTGGTCGAACTGGACACCCTCAGTGAGGATTTCCGCATGGAGGTGGTCGAGCACAAGCGCGGTCGGAAAGTCGAGGAACTGCAGTTTCGCGTTATCCCCAAGCCTCAGGCGAGCCTCGAAGGCATGCACGATCCGGCGAAGAATCGGTTCGATTTGCAGCTGGTAGAGCGGGTGGAAGCGATAGGTCTGAAGCGCGGCGATGCTCAGGACCTGTATGCCGTTACCGACGAGGGCGTGCTGCGGGCTGCCGTGGACCACGTCGAACAGCGGATGAAGAGTCCTGGGCTGCCACCTCTGAAATCGCCAGCTGCTTACCTGCGTGATGCACTCAAGAAGCAGTACGCCGGGG
>JACCDS012461727.1_pt1 | contig 10083 bp, 6 predicted proteins | sample 7446441 | NCBI WGS metagenome assembly JACCDS01 (sample SAMN15323445, study PRJNA562643) | freshwater metagenome | isolation source: river surface water | place: USA:Blue River Watershed | collected 2017-08-17 | reverse complement strand
GTCTACATCAACATGACCCGCGGCCAGGAGGCCCTGCTGATGGAAGCGGTGGAGTCCTCGAGCTCCGGCGCCGTGTCAACGAAACTGGACCTCAGCAGCTTTGCCTTGCCGGTGCTCGTGGCCAACGAGCAGGAGATGGCCGCCCACGAGGACGTTCTGGGCCAGCTCGACAAGGCCAGTGGCGGCAAGACCGTCTGGCGCCAGCTGGATGCCCCGGCGACCGCCTGAAAAACTGTGGCATAATTTTGGTCTTCGCTGCACTGCAGTGACGGGTGATTAGCTCAGCGGTAGAGCACTGCCTTCACACGGCAGGGGTCGCAGGTTCAAACCCTGCATCACCCACCAGATTCCCCCAACAAATCAAGCACTCAGGTGCTTTTTGTTTTGAGAGCGGTACGATTTTCTCGTACTGCTCTTTTTTCATCGTACTGCGCTATTTCATTGGGCGTAATGCAGTGCGCAAGTCACCCGGAATCGTCATCTGACAAGTCCAGGTTTTCTGCCGCACCTCCACCTGTGCAGTTTCCGCTGGGCCCATACAGTCAAGCATCCAGAGGTGCCATGCCTGTGGGAGCGGCCCAGTTCTCGAGCGCAGTGCGGATGGTCTGCAGGGTCACGGGCTTGGACACATGCATGTCGAAGCCGGCTTGTTCGCAGCGGAACACGTCTTCGGGCATGGCATTGGCAGTCAGTGCCAGGATGCAGGTGCGGGCGGCCACCGGGCCAGCTTCTCCTGCCCGTATGCGGCGCACGGCTTCGTAGCCGTCCATGATGGGCATCTGGCAGTCCATGAACACGATGTCGAAGTCTTGCTGACGCAAGGCCCGCAGGGCCGCGAGGCCGTTGTCTACAAGATGGTGTGATGCCCCAAGTTTGTCGAGCATGGCCAGAATCATTTTCTGGTTGAGGGCATGGTCTTCGACCACAAGCACGCGCAGGCTGGGCGGTGTGGTACTGGTCAGATTGTGCTCGCCGTCGCTGGCTGTTGTGGCTGTGTCGCCCGGCCTGGTGCCTGTCAGGTTCAAGGGCAGACTGAACCAGAAGCAGGAGCCTTGTCCGGGGGTGCTGTCGACTCCGATGCTGCCGCCCATGGCTTCGATGAGGCGCTTGCTGATGGACAGTCCCAGGCCGGTTCCGCCGTGGTGCCGTGTGCTGGAGTCGTCGACCTGCGAAAACGGTTTGAAAAGCAGGGCCTGTTGCGCGGCCGAGATGCCGATGCCTGAATCGCGCACTTCGCAGCGCCAGTGTTGGTCGTCGCAGCTGGCGAGCAGTTGGACCTGTCCGATCCGGGTGAATTTGATGGCGTTGTTGAGTAGGTTGTTGATGATCTGGCGCAGGCGGTAGGGATCGCCCCGCAGTGCGCGTGGGAGGTCCTTTGAGAGTTGGGTGATGACCTGCAGGCCTTTGGCCTGCGCTGCCGCTGCGTGCAGCTGGGTGCAACTGTGGATGAGCTCGGCGATCTGAATGGGATCGTTGCGCAATTCGAGTTTGCCGGCCTCGATCTTGGAGAGGTCCAGAATTTCGTCAATCAACCGTGTGAGGGCGTCGGCGCTTTGTTTGATCATCTTTGCCTGCTCGGTTTGCTCGGCGTTCAGGCCCGAGACTTCGAGCAGGCTGAGCATGCCAACGATGCCGTTCATGGGGGTACGGATTTCGTGGCTCATGTTCGCCAGAAAGACGCTTTTTGCCTTGTTGGCCAGTTCGGCCTGTCGCTTGGCTTCGACCAGGTCCAGCTCGACCTGTTTGCGCTGCTCGATGTTGGAGAAGCTGCCGACCATACGCAGTGGCAGGCCATCGGCGCTGCGTTCGACCACCTCGCCCCGGTCGAGTACCCAGATCCAGTCGCCGTTGCGGTGGCGCATGCGGTGTTCGTGGTGGTAAGGCCGGCCGTGCTGCAGGCTGATCTGCAGCAGCCGTTCGACTTCGTCTTTTTCGTCAGGGTGCAGCAGCCGGGTGAAGTCCTGCAGGGTGCCTGTCAATTCGTCTGCGCTGTAGCCCAGCAAGTCGTACCAGCGGCCGTTGTGCCGGAGTTGGCCTGTGTCAATGCGCCAGTCCCACAGGCCTTCGCCGGTGGCCTGCATGACCAGGCGCAGCTGGCGTTCGCTGGCCTCGACGCGGGCCTGCGCGGCGCGGATGTCGCTGACGTCGTGGGCAATGACGAGGATGCAGTTGTCGCCGTCCTTGTTCTTGAAGGGTTTCTTGATCGACTTGAAGTAGCGCACTTCACCGATGCGGTCATCGGTGGATTCTTCCATGACGATTTGCGTGACGCCCGAACGCATGATCTCCAGCACGTTTTCGCGGAAAAACGCGTCTTGCTCGGGGGTGGCGCTGAAGTGGCCGTCGGATTTGCCGATCATGGCTTCGGGGGTGGTGCCGTACAGGTCGGCCACGGTGCGGTTGCACAGCAGAAAGTCACCTTTGGCGTCCTTGAGGACGACCACGTCGGGGCTTTCGTCCAGGGCCATGCGCAGCAGTTCGTTTTCGCGCTCGATCTGCGCGAGCTTGTGTTGCAGTGCCTGCAGGTCTGGATGGGCGGGGGCGGTGAGCGGCATGGTGTCAGTCTGAATGGTAGGATCTTCCTGGCGCAATAATTTAGGTGCTTGTTGGTGTGTATATTCGAAATTAAATTTAAAAAGTATTAAATCTTTTACTCTTTAAAAAGTTGGTCGAATTGAGCCGGGTTGTTTAATTTAATTAAAAATACTTATTATTTTAGGGTCAGCGCCATGCCATGGGGCAACTTGATCCGGAGTCCGTTTGGGCAGACGCGCAGCGCCGCCTGATCCGGACGGGTTTGGCCCATGGCCAGGCACGGTCGAGCAGCTGCTGAAATTGATGGGAAGTGAAGTCCGTCTTGAAAGCGAGACGGGATGGATGAGGGCTGGACCAAGCCGATTTCCAGAATGCAGTTATTGCACGGCCTCCACACGGTGAACATGTCCGCCCCGATGGACAATCCTCCTGGTGCCCACCCTTGGAAGGTTTTCTGATGCCACGCCTCAAAAATGCCATCGTCCTGCTCGGCTGCTGCCTGTTCATGGCGGCAGCCGCTGCCCGGGCCCATGCGCCGCTGCAGTCCATCCCCTCGCTGGATGTACCGCGCTACATGGGCGTCTGGTACGAGCTGGCGAAAATCCCGAACCGGTTCCAGAAAAAGTGTGTCGCCGACACCTCGGCCAGTTACAGCCTGCAGCCCGATGGCGGCGTTCGTGTGCTCAACGCCTGTCGCCTGGCCAACGGCGAGATGCAGCAGGCCCTCGGGCAGGCCCTACAGGTCGGTGGGCCGCAGTCGGCCCAACTGCGCGTGCGCTTCGCGCCCGCCTGGCTGTCGTGGTTGCCTGTGGTGTGGGGGAACTATTGGGTGGTCGATCTCGACGAGGGCTACCAGCTGGTCGCCATCAGTGAGCCCCGGCGTGAATACCTGTGGATCCTCGCGCGCTCACCCGAGGTGCCGCAGGAACGCTACGCGGCATTGCTCGAGCGCCTGTCGAAGATGGGGCTGGACGTCCAGCGCCTGGAAAAAACCGTCCATCGCCAGCCGTGAGCGACGGCTGACGGGGCAGTCGGGCCTCAGGCCTTGCCGCCGTCGTGCATGAGCTGCGCCACATCGGCCGCGCCCAGCAGCTGGATGCCCTGCTCGCGGGCCAGGGCCAGGGCCGCCGGACTGAAGCTGCCCAGCGTCATGCAGCTGCAGGCTGCCGCCTCGGCGCTGTCGCGCGCTGTCAGGAGTTCACGCAGGTGTTCGGCGCCCACGGTGGCGGCCTTCCAGCGTTTGGCACTCACCAGCACGGCACGGCCCTGCTTTTCGATGCGGAAGTCGGCCGGGCCGCTGGCCAGAGCGGTCACGCCGAAACCCTGCTGGCGCAGGGCCCGCTCGATCAGCGCGGCAAAGTCCCGCCAGGCCATGCCACGCGCCTGTTCGACCAGCACCTCGATGCGTTCGGCCGAGATGGCGTTGCGCTGGCGCCAGGCGGCCATCACGCCGATCACGAAGAAGGGGAAGGCGCCCAGCATGCCCGGGATCTTGTAGGCCTCGGGCAGCAGGGCGCCCGCCACCAGGGCCACGACCGCCATCACCACAAAGCTGACCCACCACGGGGCACGCAACAGGGTCGCAAACAGCGATCGCTCGGACATCTTGAATTTCATGGCAGTGCAGTCAGGCTCGAATCAGGACACAAGCCGCGAAGTGTAGAGCGCCCGCGTGCCGCCCGCATTCAGCCGCCCGCGCCGGGCAATTGGCCCCACAGCGTCTGCACCGACACGGCGCTGCACACCGCATCCACGGTGGCCAGTCCCACGGCCTCGGCCGACATGGCCGAGAGCAGCAGCAGGTCGGGTGCAGCGGTTTCGGTGCCGGTGGCCATGGCGAACAGGGTGTCGCCATCGAAGGGGGTGTGCGCCGGGCGGATGCTGCGGGCCAGTCCGTCGTGGCCGCTCATGGCCAGCCGCTTGGCCTGGGCCTTGTCGAGCCGGGCATTGGTGGCGATCACGCCGATGGTGGTGTTGGTGCCGGGTACCGGCGGCTGCATGCGCTGGCCTGCCAGCAGTGCCGCCTGCGTGTCCAGCAGTGCGCCGCCGTCTGCGGTGCGGGCCCCGGCAAGGATGTGCCCGGTGTGCGGGTCCAGCACATCACCCACTGCATTGCAGGCCACCATGGCCGCCACCACCCACGGCCCGACCCGCACGCTGGCGTGGCCGATGCCGCCCTTCATGGCCCGCTGCGCGCCAAAGAGCTTGCCCACGGTCGCGCCTGCACCGGCGCCCACATTGCCCGAAGCGGGCGGGTTGTGGCTGGCCGCCTCGCAGGCGGCAAAGCCCGCCTGGGCATCGGGACGTGCACGCGGGTCGTCGCCGGGGCGCACCAGCGGCAGGTCGAACAGCACCGCCGCAGGCACGATGGGCACCACACCGTGCGGCGTGGCAAAACCCAGACCGCGTTCGTCGAGCCAGCGCATCACGCCGCTGGCCGCGTCCAGCCCGAAGGCGCTGCCACCGCACAGCACGATGGCCTGCACCTGCTGCACCAGGTTGGCGACATCGAGCAGATCGGTTTCGCGGGTGCCAGGGGCCGCGCCCCGCACGTCCACCGCTGCCACCGCCCCTGCACGGGCGAGCGCCACGCTGCAGCCGCTCAGGCGCGTGCCAAGGGTGTGCTGGCCGACCTCGATGCCCGGCACGTCGACCAGGCTGCCGGAGGCTGTACGACCAGGGCGGGTGTTCATTGCGGGTCTCCAGCGTTGGCGGCGCCCAGCCGCGCAGCCCACAGGGCCTGCAGCGTGAGGGCCACGCACAAAAATCCGGCCAGCGCCCACAGGTGCGTCTGCAGGGGCCAGCCCAGCCAGGGTGGCAGCAGCACGATCAGGGCCTGCACCGCGTTCATCGTCAGGCACTGGTGGGTGTAGCGGGCGGCCTGCCCGTGCACGAAGGGCCGGTGCGAAGCCGCCGCCATCACGCTGGCCGCCATCTGCCACAGCACCACCGGCCACAGGTAGTCCTGCAGTGCCGACCAGGGCCCCGCCAGCCCGCCCGTCTGCAGGGCCAGGCCGGTCAACAGCCCCACGGCCGCCACGGCCAGCGCGCCCGCCAGCGCGGCCAGCCCCGAAGAAGGGCGCTGTGCCTGCGGGCGGCTGAGCACCACCTGTGCCCAGGCGGTGCTCACCAGCGCCGGGATGAAGCCCATCACCCGCAGCAGGATCAGCAGGCAACCGGCCTGCGCCGGGCCGTAGACCGAGGCCCAGTGGGTGGCCAGGGCGGTGGCCACCAGCACGTCGCTCAGGGTGTGGGTGAATTTGAGGCGCTCGCTGCGCGCATCGCCCGCAGCTGCGCTGTGGGTGTTGGCCTTGAACTCGGGGGCGACCACGGTCTGTGCCAGCGGTGCGCGCAGCGCAGGCAGCAGCCAGAGGGCGCCGACCGCATAGCCCGCCAGCGCAGCTGTGGTCAGCGCGCTGCTGCTGCGCCAGTCCAGCGCCAGCGCGGCAGTGGCAGCCAGTGCGGCAGCGACCACCGGGGGCAGCATCCGCACTGCGGCCACCGACCACGGCGCGTGCAGCCGCAGCGTGAGGCTCTGGGCCAGCAGCCAGCCCATCTGTACCATCGCAATGGCGGCGGCCCAGGCCAGCGGCGTGGCCCAGGCGGGCGTCTGTGGGTCTGCCGCCGCCGGGGCAGCCCACCAGGCGGCCAGCGCTGCCGCCGGGGCCAGCCAGAGCCAGCGGCCCAGGCTGCTGCGCCAGGCCTGCCGTGCAGCGGGCAGGGCGGCCAGGTGCTGGTTGGCCAGCAGGCTGACCGGGCTCTGGGCCAGCGCCAGCGTGGCCCAGCCAAAGGCGATCTGCGCCACCACCGAAAACACACCTACCGCCTGTGGCTCGAACAGGCCCAGCAGAAACAGCGCCATGGCGGCCTGCGCGCCCAGCGAGACCAGGCTGCCCAGGGCCGCCGGGCCGGTGCCGGTGCGCAGCCAGCCGCCGGTCGTCATGCGCGGCTCCCCGACAAGCCCAGCGCATCCCAGACGGGCAGGTCAGCCAGTCGCTCTGGCCAGGCCAGTGTCCGCAGCGCCGAACGGTCGGCCTCCCGCCCGGGCAGCCCAGCCATGGCCTGTGTCCAGGCCTGCGGCAACCGGGTGTCCTGGACCAGCGCGATGCGGCCGGGGTAATGGGCCGCCGTGCGGCGGGCCCAGGCGTAGTCGTTGCTGAGCACCGGCAGGCCCACCGCCAGGTACTCCAGCACCTTGGTCGAGGTCTGCATCGCCAGCGGCAGGCGGTCGGGCATCAGGTTGAGCCCGGCACGTGCCCGCAGCAGCTGCGCGGGCACATCGGCCTGCGCGATGCGCCCGGTGCACTGCACGCCCGGGGTCACCCGCAGCACCCCTTCAAGATCGGCAGGCACCTGGCCCACCAGCAGCAGCCGCAGCCCGGCCTGCGAAATGGCCTGCAGGGTGGGCAGAAAGCCGCGCAGGCGACTCATCTCGCCCAGGTACACCAGGTCGTGGTCGGTATCCGCAGAGCCGCTGGCCTGCAAAAAGGCCTCGGGCACGCCCATGTCGCGCAGGCTGCAGGGCACGCCGTCGTCAAAACCCATGCGCTGGCGCACCCATTCGTTCAGAAAGATGCGGTGGTCGGGCCTGGGGTGGCGCCAGCGCTTGATCCGGTCCTTGAGCGCGGGCAACCGGCCCACGCTGGCCGAGGCGTATTCGTGCACCTGCAGGCTGCGTCGAAGGCGGTGGCTGTGGTGCGCGCTCACGGTGCCGCAGATCCACCAGACGATGTCGGCGTCCAGCGGTACGGTGGCCGGATCGCTGTGGCGCTCGCAGTGGTGCCCCAGCTGCCGCAGGTGGGTTTCGTAGGCGCTCAGTTCGGGCATGTAGGCCGCGCCGGTGTGCACAAAGTGCACCGACTTCGGGCCCCCATGCGGCTCACGGCTGCAGCGCAGCAGCTGCGCGTGCCATTGCTCGCCAAAGCGATCGGTGCTGTGCTGCGCGGCCACGGCCAGCGCCTGCTGGCGCCGCTCGGCCTGGGGCGACTGCAGCGCCTGTGTCAACGCTTCGGCCAGGGCCTGCGGGCTGTCTTCGCTGGCCAGCCAGTAGCCAGCCTGCGGCCCCAGCAGCTCCTGCAGCGCGGGCAAGGGTGTGCCGATGCAGGGCACCCCGGCGGCGAGCGACTCCAGCGCCACCATCGGGTAGCCCTCGTAGGCCGAACACAGCAATGTGGCCTGCCAGGCTTGGTAGGTCTGTGCTGTCACGTCTTGCGCGCCCGCAAAGCACACCCGCGCCGGGCGGCCCGGTGCCTCCAGCAGCCCCAGGTCTGCCGCCTGGGCCTCCAGTGAGGCGCGCAGGGGTCCGTCGCCCACCAGGGTGAGGTGGTGGTCCGGGGGCAGGTGCTGCAGCATCTGCAGCAGCAGGCCGGGGCGTTTTTCTTCGGACAGGCGTCCGACAAAACCCAGCGCCACGCCATCGGGCTGATCCGCAGCGGCGGGGGGCGCAGCGACTGGCGCCTCGGGCGCGGGGTTGTGGATGACCGCCTGCAAGGGCAGCTCGGCCGGGGGCAACACCCGGTGCAGGCTGGCCTGCGAAGTGCGCGAGGCGAAGACCAGCAGCTCGGCCATGTGGCAGGTCCAGCGCATGAGCTGGCGCTTGGGCCAGGACACCGGCTGCGCACGCAGCACCTCGGCCAGCGGGCCATGGACCCAGACCACGCTGGGCCGGTGGGCCAGCAGGCCCAGCAGAACCGCCCAGTAGGCCGGACTGAAATTGTTGGAGGCCACCAGCACCTGCACCTGCCGGGCCTGCGCCAGCAGGTCCAGAAAGCCGGGGCGCCCGGTCCGCACATTCACAGTCTGCACCGTCCAGCCTTGCCCGTTCAGGGCCGTCTGCAGCACGCCCAGCAGGGTGTGGACGCCGCCATGGCCCTGTTCTTCGGTCAGCAGCAGGATGCGGCGCGCCATCGGCGTTTCCCGTCAGCGCGCGCCGTGGCCGGTGAGCACCGTGCGCAGGGTTTTGGCAAGGATCAGCAGGTCCATGGCCAGACTGTAATGGGTGACGTAATAGAGGTCGTAGCTCAGCTTGATGGCCGTCTCCTGCGTGCTGGCGGCATAACCCTGCTGCACCTGCGCCCAGCCGGTCAGGCCCGGGCGCACCAGGTGGCGGTAGGGGTAGCTCGGGATCTCCTGCGCGAACTGCGCCACAAAGGCGGTCTGCTCGGGGCGCGGCCCGATCAGGCTCATGTCGCCGCGCAGCACGTTCCACAGCTGCGGGATTTCATCGAGCCGTGTCTGGCGCAGCAAGGCGCCCAGACGGGTGATGCGCGGGTCCTGCGCACTGGCGAACTGCGGGGTGTCCTCGTCGGTGTGGCGCATGCTGCGGAACTTGTGCAGCCGGAAGGCCCGCCCGTGCAGGCCGGTGCGCCACTGGCTGAACAGGACCGGACCGGGGCTGTCGAGCCGGATGGCCAGGGCCACCCCCGCCGCCATCGGCAATGTCAGCGGCAGTGTGAGCAGCACGGCCGTCACATCCAGCACCCGCTTGAGCAGGTCGTAGGCCGGGTTGCCATCGGGTTGCCAGAGCTCGCTGGCCAGCACGCTCTGGGGCACGCGGCCCGACAAGGCCTCGGCCACCGCTTCGGCGCTGTAGAGCCGCACATGGTGGAGCTTGAGCGTGGTCAGGATGGCGCGTCGGCTGGCCTGCGCCTGGGCCGGGTTGTCGTCCGGTGCATCGCTCAGCGCGCCCTGCACCGCGAGGGCGGGCGGACACTGTTCGGGCCGGGCCATCCAGTGCGCGGGCCAGCGCACCAGCCGCAGGCGCTGTGCGGCGGCCGCCTGCGCCTCGGTGCCCAGTTGCGCCAGCAGCGCCTGCAGTTGCCGGGGCTGCGACGCGTGCCAGTACAGCAGCCGCAGTGCGCGTGGCGCGATCAGCCAGCGGTCACCCAGCCAGAACCAGAGCGTGGTCAGGGCGTAGCACAGCAGCAGGGCGCTGCGCGAATACGGCACCTGCAGCAGCGCAAAGCCCAGCGGTGTGAGCACGAAGGGCGTGGCGGTGGTCACCAGCAGCAGGCCGCTGCGCTCGGCCGCGGGCAGGTGCGCGCCGCGGTAGAGCAGGTGGGCGGCCACTGCATACGGCAGCAGGCAGGCCAGCACGGTGCGGCTGAAGTCCACCGTCACCCAGCCCAGCTCGCGCCAGCCCAGGCCCAACGTCCAAACCAGTGCCAGGCAAGAGGTGCCCAGCAGGCCCCACAGGAGCTGGCTGTGCTGGTGGCGCGCCCTCTCCGAAGCCAGGGCGCGCTGGTGCCGCCGTGGCAGGGTCATGGGCCAGGTGGCCACCGGCAGCAGCGGGGCTTCCTCATAGACCTGCAGCACCTGCGCGGCCATGGCCTCGGGCCGGTGGCGGGTTTCGTAGCGTTGCCGCGCAGCGCTGGCCAGGCGGCGGCGCAGGGGGGCATCGGTGAGCAGGCGCTGCAGCGCCTGCTGCACCTCGAAGGGGTCATTGGTCACCAGCAAGGCGCTCTCGCCGTCTTCCAGCAGCTCCTCCACCCCGGGCAGGCGGCTGGCCACGATCGCCATGCCCGCCCGCATGGCCTCGATCAGGGAGAT
>JACCDS011152984.1_pt1 | contig 10083 bp, 11 predicted proteins | sample 7446441 | NCBI WGS metagenome assembly JACCDS01 (sample SAMN15323445, study PRJNA562643) | freshwater metagenome | isolation source: river surface water | place: USA:Blue River Watershed | collected 2017-08-17 | reverse complement strand
CTATTTCATTCATTTTATATTCCTATTTATCAAATCTTGTTCGATATTCACACTTTTGACAAAGTTCTTCAACTAAAATATTTTTTCTAAAACCTTTTTGAATATCTAAAACTCTTTTTGAATTTAAGATATCAGCTATTTGTGAACTATTTGTATTTCCAAGTTTCACACAAGCATTTTGGTCTAAACAACATGGAATAACATCACCATTTACTAAAATTCCAAAATGTGAATCTAAACCATAACAAAATCCACTTTTCGAAACTATCTCATTTTCCAAAGATGGCCAAGAAAAATACTCATCAAAATTAAAAAATATTTTTCTAGCAATTCTTATATTTTTTGGTTTTTCTTTATAAACCTCATCAATATTTATGTTTGTTTCAAAAACTTCATTTATTCTATCAAAGACTTTTTTATTAAACTCTTTTGCACTCTTTTCTTCATCTAAATTCCAAATTCTAAAATTTATAAAATATTCATGATTTTGTTTTTGTGCAAACTTTACAAAATCTAAAATTGGGTTTAGATATTCATCGAGTGATTTTTTATGAGAATTTGCATTATAAGAGTTTATTGAAAAATTTATTTGTTTAATTGTTGGATTTAATAAAGCCTCATAATGTTTTTCATTTATATTATTTGCAGTTGTTGTGATATTTACCTTTAAATCATGTTTTAAACTAATATTTAAATACTCATTTAAATTTGTCAATACAAGTGGATCACCAACAATATGATAAGCCAACTCGTTTGTGTATGGTTTAAGTTGAGCATTTAAAACATCAAATTTTTCTAAACTCATTATTCCATTTGGTAATATTTTTGTAGGACAAAATGTACATTTTAAATTACAAATATTAGTGATTTCTATATGTACTTTTTTAAATTTTTTTATAATATTTCCTTTTAGGATTTTCAAAATTGTATCTAATAATTTATAAAAACTAATCTTAGGCTAACGCTAGTTTAATTATAATCCCAAGACTAATTAAAAAGGCAAAATATGGAAATGATTTTAAATGAAAACGATTTAGTTGTTGGAGCTAGGTTTGAAAATGGAACAATTCAAGATTATGTTGATGAAAATAAAACTTATGGACTAATTAGAATTGAAGAATCAACTGCAAACTGGTTTTTATTCAATAAAGATGAAAGTGAAAATGATTTACAAAAATTATATAAAAAGATCCTAAAAGAAGAACATTTTATTCAAAATGATTTTGGTGAAGAGATTGTAGTTTTCAATAAAACGGGTAACAAATCTTTTGAAGATTTTATCAAAAAAATTGATGAATATCTTGGTGATGAAATGGGAAGTTTTATTTAACTTTCCAATTTTAAACTAAACTGAAAAAGATAAAATCTAATTACTTTTTTAATATTAATATAAATAGTTTTTAAAGTATAACCTAAATAAATATTAAATAAAAAAAGCCCAACCTAAAAACTCAAAGAGTCTATAGATTGGACTTTACGAGTGGTGGGTCATGAAGGACTCGAACCTTCGACCACTCGGTTATGAGCCGAGTGCTCTAACCAGCTGAGCTAATGACCCATTTAAATGGCGGACAGTGAGGGATTTGAACCCTCGGTACCGTTGCCAGTACGTCTCCTTAGCAGGGAGGTGGTTTCAGCCAGCTCACCCAACTGTCCGCTGTTTGCCATGATTTTAAGTTATCAAAATCAGGACGGGAATTATAATCCTATAACACTTAAAAAATACTTAATATTAGTTAAAAAGATATTAAATATTTTTTAATATCTCTTCAACCACATTTTTTGGATTTTCTGCTTTATAAATAGGTCTTCCAACTACTATAAAATCAACTAAATTTTCTTTTGCAAAAGGAATATCCGCTACTCTTTTTTGATCACCACTATCTTCACCAAAAGGACGAATTCCTGGACATAAAGTAATAAACTCTTTTGAAGTATTATTTTTGATATTAAAACTTTCATAAGCTGAACATACAACACCATCAATACCTGATTTAAAAGTATCAATAGCAAATTGTGTTGCTTTAGTATCTATGTTTTCATTGTAAATTGCTTTAAAACTATCATTATCAAAAGATGTAAGAGCAGTAACAGCTAAAACTAAAGGTTTATTTGGAATATCTTTAATTCTATTCATAACTGTTGTCATCGCTTCAATTCCTGAACTTGCATGAACATTAAACATATCAACAAGTCCAAATTTTGCTATCTCTTCAGCAGCATCTGCCATTGTATTTGGAATATCATAAAGTTTTAAATCTAAAAATATTTTAAAGTTTGGATTAATAGCTTTTAAATCTTCTAAAAACTTTTTCCCATCTCTTATATAACTTCTTAAACCAACTTTTAACCAAACATCAAAATCTTTTATCTGTTTTACTAATTCTAAAGTCTCTTCAGCACTAGACAAGTCCAATGATACACATAATTTCATAGCATTACCCATATTTATGCCTTTACAATTTTATCAAGTAATCCATTTACAAACTTTGGAGCACCATCACTTGCTAATTTTTTTGATAACTCTATTGCTTCATTAATAATTACAGCTTTGGGTAATTCTTCAAATAAAATTTCATAAACAGCTAATCTTAAAATTGATTTCTCAACAGAACCAATATCTTCTAAAGTTCCTTGATTTAAATGAATAATTATCTCTTTATCAATTTTTTCTAAGTTTGAAATAGTTCCATTAAAAAGTTTTAATGCAAAATCTTTTTGTTGATTTCTTATTTTTTTATCTTCTAATATTTCATCTACAAATTTTACAATTCCATCATTACCTAAATCATAAGCATATAATAAACCAATTACAGACTCTCTAGCTTGTGTTCTAGTTGCCAAAATTATTTCCCCATTTCGTTATATAAATCTAACATTTCAATGATTGTAACCATAGCTTCAGCACCTTTGTTACCAACTTTTGAACCAGCTCTTTCAATTGCTTGTTCTATTGTATCAGTTGTTAAAACACCATTTGATACAGGTTTTCCATATTTTAAACCAACTGTTGCTATACCTTTTGTTGCTTCTGCTGAAATATAATCAAAATGAGGAGTTGCTCCACGTATAACTGCACCAACACAACAAATTGCATCATATTTTCCACTTGAAAGTGCTTTTTCTAAAGCAAAAGGAATTTCAAAAGCACCTGGTACTAATATTAAATCTAAATTTTCTTCATTTCCACCATGTCTTTTAAAGGCATCTTTTGCCCCCTCAACTAATCTATCTGTAATAATATGATTAAATCTTCCATTTATAATTGCAACTTTTTCGTTACCTTTTAATCTTAAAATACCTTCTATAATTTTCATTTAATTCTCCAAAAATTTGTAGTGTAAGGATTAATTATATCCTAATGCTTCTTGTATTGCAAAAATATCTGCAACTGTTTTATACATATCTTCAACTTTAAGCATATTTGGGCCATCACTTTTTGCAACCGATGGATCAATATGAGTCTCAAAAAAGAAACCATCAACACCAACTGCAGCTGCAGCTTTTGCCATATATGGAACAAAGGCAGAGTTACCACCTGTTGTTCCACCAGTACTTGGAATTTGAACAGAGTGTGTTGCATCAAAGATAACTGGTGCATATTGTTTTAATAAAAGCAGATTTCTCATATCAACAACCAAAGCACCATAACCAAAAGTATTTCCTCTTTCACATAACCAAACACCAGATTTTTCTGAGTTTTCGTAGTTTACTTCTGTAATTCCTCTTGTATTTAAAATCTTTTCAACAGGATGTTTCATAGCATCAGCTGCTAAAAATTGACCTTTTTTGATGTTAATAATTGCGGGTGTTTTCGCAGCCGCTACTAATAAATCAGTTTGTCTACATAAAAATGCAGGAATTTGTAAAATATCAATAACTTCTCCAGCAGGTGCTGCTTGATATGATTCATGAATATCCGTTACAACTCTATATCCAAACTGCTCTTTTATTTCTTGGAATATCTTTAATCCCTCTTCAAGTCCTGGACCTCTAAAAGAAGTAATACTTGTTCTGTTTGCTTTATCAAAACTTGCTTTAAAATAAAAATCAACTCTTTTATCTTCACTTAATGGTTTTAATTTTTCAGCTATTCTCATAACTGTATCTCTATCTTCAAGTACACAAGGTCCTGTTAATATTTTCATTCTTTTCCTTTAAAAAAAATCTTCTTTTCATAACCTGTTAAGGCATAATGGAATTCATACACATTTTGACAGATATATTCCATATCATCAAGTGCATAATCATCACAAGCAATTAATAATTTATCACCTATTTTTAACTCTTCATCTAAACTTGGAAGTAGAATTGTATCATTTTGTCGTTGAAGTAATAGTGGAATAAAATTGTTTTTTTGTTTTCTATCATGTAAACAAGTTGCTAAAATTCCTAAATTAAGTGTTTCTTTCGATTTTAAATATTTGTATATTTGTGGTGTATTTTCCAAGCTTATTTCAAGTTCTAATGATAAAGGGTTTTTATTAATATCTTGCATTAAATCAATAACTAATTTACTTGCCCATTCATTATCTTGTTTAATTATTAATTTTATAAATACATCTGAAAGGGGATTAAATAAAGCATTTGTAACTTTATTTACTAAAATTTTTGATGGAGTAAAAATATGATTTACGTTTGCACTTTTGAATAAATAATCATCTGCCAAATCATTTTCTCTAGCCATAGTCATGATATTTGAATTTAATTTTTTTGCTGTTGCCAAAATTGATAAATTTGTTGTATCATCATTTGTAACAGCAACAACAGCAACTGCATCCATAATACCTGTTTGAATTAAAAAATCCCTATCATCAGCATCACCAAAAACCACATGATTTTTTTCATCTTTTGAAAGTTGCTTATATCTTTGAGGATTTATTTCAATGAATTTAACTTCGATATTATTTTTATCAAGTTTTTCAAAAATCTTCTGCCCCATTCTTCCATAACCGCAAATAATATACAAGCCCTTTGGAAAAATTCTCAAAGGTGCAGATAAATCATCTATTTTATACAACCATTTTTCTAATTTGAAGATATTTGGTGCGGTTAATGCTACATTTATCTCTGATGAAATAATAGAAAAAGGGTTTACAATAATATCTGCATCTAAATCAATTAAATTTTCTGTTTGATTTATGGTTGTGGCTTTTACTGCAATTTTTGCATTTTTATTTAGTGTTTTTGAAATTAATGTAATTTTTAAATTTACTGCATCATCATCAAATAAAGATACTATTGCCTTACAATTTTTTTTAGTTAAACCAGCAGATTCCAAAACCCTAACCGAAAGAACATCACTTTTTAAAACTGGAACCGTAGGAGTGAAACTTTCAAGCGTCAATTTTTCTATTTTTAAGCTATCTTTTTCAACAACAACAGCACGAATTCCTTGAGCTATTGCTTTTGTTATTATTTTTTTTGTGATTTGATTGTAACCTAAAATTATTATAAACTTTTCATCTAAATTTCTTATTTGTTTAAGAAATCTTGATTTCTCTATTTCTTGTAAAAAAAGCTTATCTTGAAGTAATGAAACTAAAGAACCAATTCCATAAAACCATCCAAGAACAGTTAAATAAATTGTGAATGTAATCCAAATTCTTTGTGGATATGTAAAAGCATAAGGAATTTCACCAAACCCAATAGTTGTTGCAGTATAAGAGACAAAATAAAAGGCATCAAAAATTGACATTTGATAGGGATTCCCAGCTGAATCTGTCCCTTGAATTACAACTAGTCCAATAATAGCAATAGTATAAGTTATAATTATTACCAAAAATGGCATTCTCATTTTTTGTAAAATTATAAAAAAGGTATTGTTTCTCAAAATATTTACCTAATTATTCTTATCTTTTTGATTTAATTGTATCAGCAACATATAAAACTACAGAAGTTATATTTGCTAATAATGCACCACCTGATAAAGATACAATTACACTCATAAGCTCAGTACTAACAACTCCTGATGCACCATAAGCAGCAAATGTCCAAATAGTTGCTGCAGTGATTAGTTGAATATCTGCAACTAAAGATGTAGCAAGTAAAACAGAACCTAGTTGAGTTTTATCACCTAGTTTTAAAATTGTAGCTATTAAATTGACAATTATTGCTGCAAATAATTCATATTTACTATGATTATCTATCGTTGTTCCATAAAAAAAACCAAAATTTAGCGTCATTGCCAAGATTATAAAAAAACCTGAAATTACCTTGTCTAAATTCACCTTTTATTTCTCCTTATTGAATAAAATTTATAAAATTTTATTTTTCTGTATATATTATAATCTATTAAAACTTTATTTATTGTTGTTTGTTTGAAACTAAAAGTCCACTTATTACTATTAAGACTATTCCTAAAATTATTGTCAAAGATGGGAAAGCATCCCCTAAAAAAAGTCCTAAAATTATTGAAAAAACTATATTACTATATGAAATAGTTCCAATAATTCCAGCTTTTGCAAATGAGTAAGCTTTTGTCATATAAATTTGCGCATAAGTAGAAAATATTCCCAATAAAATAATATAAATCCAATCATCAATTTTAGGCATTATAAAAGTTCCTAACATAAAATCTAAATTAGGATTTGAGTAAAAACTTCCTATTATCATAAGTATCATTGGTGCAATAGTTCCCACACTCATAAAAGATAATACTATCGCTCTTATATCATAAAATTTTCTTAATTCTCTAACTGATGTATAAGCAAGTGCTGCACCAACTCCTGAAAAAATACCTAAATAATCACTTTTTTCTAAACTACTTCCATCAAATTCAGTGATAAATAAAATTCCTATAAATCCTATAAAAACTCCAAACCAACCTTTGATTCCTAATTTTTCATGTAAAAATATATATGCTAAAACAGCTGTGAAAATAGTTGATGTTTTAGAAAATGTCATAGCTTCGCCAAGTGATATTTGTGAAATATTATAAAAAAAGAAAAGTAAGGCTACAAATCCTGCAACTCCTCTAAAAATTAACAACCAGAATTTTCCACCAAGTTGTTTTAAAGGGGATTTATAAATAGAAATTAAAATAAAAAGAACACCAAAAACATTTCTAAAAAATACTACTTCAACAGAACTCATTGAGTCACTAAGCTCTTTTGCCATAGCTCCCATAAATGCAAATAATAACGAAGCAAGAAGCATATATTTTATACCTTTGCTGACTTGATTTTCCATTTTAAACCTTTAAATAAAAATATTATTGTAGTATTGTTTTTATATCTTAAAGCTTATTTTAGATAATATATTACCCTTATACAAAGAGTTCATAGGGGAAACATGGAATACTTAAAAATTATTGGAGGGAAAGATATTTCAGGAAGTGTTGAAATATCAGGTGCAAAAAATGCAGCACTACCTTTAATTGCTTGTACTATTTTAGGAAAAAATGAAATAACTATTGGAAATTTACCAAATGTAGTTGATATTAATACTTTTTTAAAACTGATTAAAAAACTTGGTGGAGATTTTACAAAAGAGAATAATGTAGTAAAAATCAATACTGCAACTATAAATAACACAACGGCAACTTACGATATTGTAAAAACAATGAGAGCTTCAATTTTAGTCTTGGGACCAATTCTTGCAAGATTCGGAATTTGTGAAGTTTCACTTCCAGGTGGTTGTGCAATAGGTCAAAGACCTGTTGATTTACACCTAAAAGCTATGGAGCAAATGGGTGCAAAAATCGAGATTTTACACGGATACATAAGAGCAACTGCACCAAATGGTTTAAAAGGTGCAAAAATAGTTTTTGATAAAGTAACAGTTGGTGGAACTGAAAATACAGTTATGGCAGCAGCACTTGCACATGGAACAACAACAATCATAAATGCAGCAAAAGAGCCAGAAATTGTACAACTTTGTGAAGTTATAAGAGATGCGGGTGTTAAAGTAGAGGGAATTGGTACTTCAAAAATTATAATTGAGGGAACGGGTCAAAAGTTACTTGATATCAAACCGTTTGATGTTATTCCTGATAGAATTGAAGCTGGAACATATATGTGTGCAGCAGCAATTAAAAATCAAAAATTAAAAATAGAAAAAGTAATTCCTCTACACTTAGAAGCAGTTATTTCAAAACTTGAAGAGATGAATTTTGAGGTTTTACAAAATGAAAATAGTGTAACTATTTTACCAACAGATGAGATAAAACCTGTGAACATCATAACAACAGAGTATCCAGGTTTTCCAACTGATATGCAAGCTCAATTTATGGCACTTGCAACCCAAGCAAATGGAACAAGTACAATTGATGAAAGATTGTTTGAAAATAGATTTATGCATGTTAGTGAGTTATTAAGGCTTTGAGCAGATATTCATCTAAATGGAAACACAGCAACCATAAATGGAAAAAGAGGAACATTAAATGGTACAGATGTAATGGCAACTGATTTAAGAGCATCTTCCGCACTTGTGTTAGCTGCTTTAGTTGCTGATGGTGAAACGAATATTCACAGAATCTATCATTTAGATAGAGGATATGAAAATCTTGAGGGAAAACTTTCCCTTATTGGTGCAGATGTAAAAAGATTTAAAGAATAATAAAAAAGGCTTAGAATGAAACTAGAAATTTCTTTATTTAGATTTGATAAAAATTCTGATTATTTACCATACTATACAAAACATTTTTTAAAGATTGAAAATGAACAGAATTTGTTGGATGTTTTAAACACTATAAACAAAAGTGAAACATTTGGATTTACAAACTCTTCTGATTTTGATTTAGTGATAAATCAAGTTTTTGTAAAAACATCAATATCTATAAAAGAAATAATTGAAAACTTTGGCAAAGAACTTACAATTGAGCCAATTTCTATTCGAAGAGCTTATCATGATTTATTGATTGATGAAACAGATTTTAATGAGAAAATTAAAATTTTAAAAGATTTAGTTCATGATGAAGACAAAGAAGAGTATCTAAAACTAAAACAATATTTTTATGCTTCAAATACACTAAACTATAAAAGTGACTACATTGGTGATTCAATTTTAATTTTAGCTTATGATTTAATGCAAAAATACCCTGAAACTTCAAACTTAGTACTTTTAGCCCTTGATAATATAGAAATTGGTGCAAAATATCATACAAGTTTAAAAAATAGAATCTATAATTTTGATATGAATATAGAAGATAAGATTCATAAAATTCAAAATAGTTTAAATCTTTTTGAACCACTTGAAGAACAAAATTTTAGATTAAACAAGACTTTAATAATCAATTTTGGTAATTTTGAAGAAGAGTATGAGATTAAACATAATTTCAAAGATTTTAATATAGCTTATTATCCTTCAAATGATTGCAAACAAACTTTTGAAATGTTAGAAAAATTAGATGCGAATATCTTAAAATTAGATTCTATGAAGCTTGATCTTGCAAAAAATACATTTAATAAAAATCCACTAATTACATATCATGTTGCTTCAACAATTTTACTTGATGCTTTTGATAGTGGAGCTGATTTTTTAGTTGTTGATACAGCTGAAGATTTTTATATTTTTGATTATAATAGAAAACAAATTGAAGAGATTTGCGGAAGAGATATTTTAATTCCTATTATTCATAAAAATGAACTTCAAAAATTGATAAATGGGAATCATAAAGAGGCTAAATTAACTTTAGATAAGCATCAAATTAAGCCACAAATAGTTTAATAATTTAACTAGAACTAGATGTTTCTATGCTTTTGATTTTATTATCTAGTTCTTTGGATTTTTCTTCTCTACTTTTATCTTGAATTTTTTTCTTTAGGGAATTTTCTTTTAATTTCAATAAAGAATCTTCAAGATACTTATCTTCTAAATTTTTCAGTTCAGATAATTTATTTCTAATAAATGTAATATCTTTTGTTTTTGGTATTAAGTAGGGAGTTACAATCACCACTAAATTGTTTTTTCTATTGCTTGTTATATCATTTTTGAAAAGCTCACCAAATAATGGAACATCACCTAAAATAGGTACTTTTTGGTTGGTTGTTTCACTTTTATTTTCTATTAATCCACCAATTATAACACTCTCACCATTGTTTAAAATAGCAGTTGTTTTGACTTCTTTTTTAGAAGTATCTG
>JACCDS011411030.1_pt1 | contig 10084 bp, 12 predicted proteins | sample 7446441 | NCBI WGS metagenome assembly JACCDS01 (sample SAMN15323445, study PRJNA562643) | freshwater metagenome | isolation source: river surface water | place: USA:Blue River Watershed | collected 2017-08-17 | reverse complement strand
GTGTACGGTGTCTGTTTCTTGGATGAAAATTGTTTTTATCGCCCATTGGATTTTTGTTTTTACAGAGTTAATAAGATAATAAGTTAATAGGTTAATGAGTAAATTGGTTGTAAATGGAAACGCCACTTAATGCGAGCACCCAATAGGCAATAACAAATACTATTAAAAATCCTATCGATTTTAATAGGCTCATTAAGAAGTGTTCTTTAAATACTTTAGAAAATACAATTGCTAAATAAAATAAAAACACAGCCTGAAACAGCATGTTAAACATAAAATAAGAATCAGGAAATACGTAATAGGAGAGTAGCGTTACAAAAATATTAATGACACTTGTTTGTGCTAATATAAATGTCTGTATTGTTAAATGCTCAGCATAATTATATTGTCGACGCATATAAAATAACATGCTAATGGCTGCAAGAATAGGTAACATTAATATGGTAACTACTTTACCATACTGCTCCATTAATTGAGAAGTTTGATAAATTAATTTACTCATTTCTGCGCCACTTTTTGATGGACTTTGTTGTATGCTAATACTGCTGTAATACTTTATTTTCCAATAGATATAAGCACTTATCGTAGAGGCTAATAATAAATAGGTATAAGGGTTAAAATATTTTTTACGTTTGCCGGAAATATATTCTTCTACCACCGTTCCAGGCTTTGTAAACATCTCTTTAATAATGCTTAATAAACCTTTATCAGCATGAGTGAAATAGTGTGAAATTTCATGCAAAATATGACCAATTGTAAGTCTGTGTGTATCTGTTTTCTGCCCACATTCTTTACAAAACTTTGAATCGATTTCTGATCCGCAATTTAAACAGGTTTTGTTCATTGATTTGGGGATATTTGGTTATTGGGTTATTAAGTTATTAGGTTATTAAGTTATTAGTTATTGATGTAGGTTATTACTTCTTGAAAGTAATTTTCTCTTACGGGTTTATTCGATAAAGCTAAATCGTGCAAGCCATTATTGATGGTTTTAGTTTGAACATTTTTGCCCAACTTTTTGCCAATACTTTGAATCTCATTTACATCTAATACTGCATCTCCTTTTCTAAACTCTTCTGTCCAAACATCACCATAAATACTTTTATCAGAACTCAATACTAATACCGAATCATTTAATTGTAATCCATCTTCAATTTCTTCGTGTGCTAAATGAATCGCTCTTAACCAACCTGCATCCATTGGAAATGCTACAATTGGTTTCCAAGTTTCATTGTATGTCCATTCGCCTTTGTAATCTTTATGTATAGTTTCTCCATATAATCCCGACAATCCTTTAGGTAAAGGAATATTTGGAAAAAATCTTCCTAAAAACGACATGATTGGAATAAGGATATGTTCTTTAAACCACGATTGATTCATGCTGAAAAAAGGTGAATTCAAAATAATTCGATTGTATTTTTTTGCATTTTTTTGATGTGCAGCATAAATTGTAGTTGTTAAGCCACCTGTAGAATGAGCATTAATAGTAACATCTGTATGCCCTTCTTGCTTTATAATACTCAAGGCAGTATCTATATCGGCAAAATATTCTTTTAAACTTCTACAACTGTTTATTTTTTGATGATCTAGATATGATCGTCCGTATTTCCTTAAATCAATGGCATAAAAATCAATTCCATTAGTAGTATAAGCATCTGCTAATTCATTATTGAAAAAATAATCGCAAAATCCGTGGATATATAATACCGCTTTTTGACTTACCGTGTCTGTTTTTTTTCGAACAATCGTACAAATTACTTTACCTTCTTCATCATCAGGCATAGCAACACTTCTACGTTCAAATCCATTACCTAAAATGTCTTCGGTATATTGTGCTTTTGCAACCAAACACGTAAGTGTTAGGGTAGAAAAAAAGAGTATTTTTTTCATTGTATATTAATTAAGTGTACTTAATATATCTAACACCATTTGTACATCCTCTGGTGTATCTATCGCAAATGTTTCTGCACTCGTACAAGCGGTTTTTATTTTATATTGATGTTCAAGCCAGCGCAATTGTTCCAGCGATTCGGCTTTTTCTAATATCGATTGATTTAATTGGGTAATTTCTGCCAAAACATTTTTTTTATAGGCATAAATACCAATGTGTTGGTAAAATGTATGTGATTTTAGCCAGTCCGATGGCTCAATGTTTCTTAGGTGAGGAATGGTTTGTCTAGAGAAATAAATAGCAAAATTATCAGCATCAATAATTACTTTGGGAGTATTTACATTGAATAATACATCTTGCTTTTCTATTTTTTTTATAAGTGTAGCAATTTGAGTTTTAGGGTCATTAAAACAATCAACTAAATCGGTAATTTGTTGAGGATTAATAAGCGGTTCGTCGCCTTGTATATTTACAACAACCTCTGTGTTAAGGTTCATTTTTAAACTCACCTCCGCACAACGGTCGGTGCCACTTGGGTGTTGTGCATCGGTCATGCATACTTCCGCTCCAAAACTAAGGGCATGATCATAAATTCGCTCATCGTCTGTAGCGATTATAATTCGTTCTAGAGCCTTGCTTTTTTGGCATTGCTCATATACTCTTTGCAACATGCTTTTTCCTGCGAGGTCGATCAATGGTTTACCAGGGAATCGGGTAGAAGAATACCTTGCTGGAATGATGCCTGTTGCTTGAATCATTTTTTCGATTTTGATTTTGTTGTTGGAGAAAATAAACTGAATAATTCGGCATCAATTTTTTGAATGATTTCACCTAAATCTTCCGGTTTATCGGCAAAGTTCATACGATCTACATTAATGGTTAATAGCTTTCCCTCTTTGTAGTTACCTATCCAATTTTCATAACGTTCATTTAATTTTGATAAATAATCTAAACGAATACCCGATTCGTATTCTCTTCCTCTTTTTTGAATTTGATTAACCAAGGTAGGTACAGAAGCCTTTAAATAAATTAATAAATCTGGTGGATTGATGAACTCTTTAATAGATTCAAATACATCTAAGTAATTGTTATAATCTCTACTCGACATAAGTCCCATATCGTGCAAGTTCGCAGCGAAAATATAGGCATCTTCATAGATGGTTCTGTCTTGTACAATTTCTTTCTTACCACGTTGAATCTCTACGATTTGTTTAAATCGTGAGTTCAAAAAATATATCTGTAAATTAAAAGCCCAACGTTTCATATCTTGATAGAAGTCTTCCAAGTATGGGTTTTCATCTACAGCTTCGTATTGAGCTTCCCAATTATAGTGTTTCGCTAATAATTCAGTTAATGTAGTTTTTCCGGCGCCAATATTTCCAACAATTGCAATATGCATATCTTTAATTTTTATCTAATATATAGAATCTATTTTAATTTTTAGAACTTCTTGAATCCAATGATTTCACGAACTTCTCTGATTGTTTTTCCAGCGCTTTCTCTCGCTTTTTCTTGTCCAAGTTTTACAACTTTTCGAAGATACTCTTCGTTCGATTCAATATCGGCAATACGCTCACGTATAGGGCTCAAGAAATTGGTAATATCTTCAGTAAGTTGTTTTTTCATATCACCGTAACGAATTTCACAAGTGTTGTATAAATGATCGAAATGTGCTAACGTATCTTCCGATGAAACTGCTTTCATTATATCGAATAAGTTTTGAATAATGTCCGGCTTCGGTTGATTCATTTCTGTAGGCCCCGAATCAGTAACAGCTTTCATCACTTTTTTCTTTATCACTTCTGGAGTATCACCTAAGTAAACCGCATTATTTTCTCCTTCCGATTTGCCCATTTTACCTTTTCCGTCTAAACCTGGAATTTTAACGAGCTCCGTGCCAAAATTAAAAGCTTGAGCTTCTGGAAAGTATTCCACATTATACATCCTATTAAACCTATTACTAAAGGTTCTGGTCATTTCTAAATGCTGCTCTTGGTCTTTACCTACTGGTACTTTAGTAGCTTTATGTATAATGATATCGGCAGCCATTAACACCGGATAAGTAAGTAATCCAGCATTCACATTATCAGGGTTTGCCCTCACTTTGTCTTTAAAGGATGTAGAACGCTCTAACTCACCTAAATAAGCATTCATGTTCATCAATAAATATAATTCAGGGATTTCAGGCACATCACTTTGGATGTAAATAGTCGATTTCTCAGGATCTATGCCTGCAGCCAAGTATTCTACCAATACCCTGCGAACATTGGTATGCAAATCGCTAGGAGTGGGATGCGTGGTTAATGAATGATAGTCAGCTATAAAGAAATAGCAATTATATTCATTTTGCATTTTTAAAAAGTTCTTTACCGCACCAAAATAATTACCAAGATGTAAATTACCGGTCGATCTAATTCCGCTTACAACTGTTTCCATACGCCGAAAGTACTAAAATTTGATTATTTTTAGGGCATGAAATTAATATTGCAGAAAGTACATTTTGTTTGGTATATGTTTTGGGTAGCCATTTCATTTTTTCTGATGTACCCTTTATTTTATTACAATACAAGAAAAGAAAGTAGGTATTACAGAGTAGCACGATTACGTAAAATATGGTGCGATATTGGTTTTATTTTAGGCTTTTACAGATACAAAACAGAGTTTGAAGTTCCTGTAGATTTTAACCAAACCATGGTTATTGTTACTAACCATACTTCTTACCTCGATACGCCTGTAATTTGTACCATGATTTCTGGTAATTATCATTTCATGGGAAAAGTCGAATTATTAAAACATCCGGTCTTGAAATTATTTTTTCAAACTATTGATGTTCCTGTTGATCGTGCGAGCAGAATTGCTGGGTATAGAGCTCTAAAAAGAGTTGAAGAGAACATTAAAAAAGGAATGAGCTTAATTTTATATCCCGAAGGTACCATGTCTAAAAACCCTCCAGAAATGGGCGAATTTAAATCGGGAGCCTTTAAATTAGCAGTAGATACTCAAGTTCCAATATTACCAGTTACATTTATAAATAATTATAAACTGATGAGAGGTAGTGGCACCAAAGAAGGTTCGCGACCAGGTACTATGAGGGCTTATTTCCACGCACCAATTGATACCAAAGGACTCTCATCAGCAGAAGACATAGAAGCCTTAACTGAAAAAGTATTTAACATTATAAATAGTAAATTAGACCATCATGAAAATAGATAAAGAACTGGTTGATAAATTAGCCCATTTAGCGCGTTTAGAATTTCAGGATGAACAGAAATCGAAAATTGAACAAGATCTCAATAGAATTCTTAGTTTCATGGAATCGCTTAACGAAGTAGATACAAGCGATGTAAAACCCTTAGTTTACCTAACCGACGAAAAGAATGTTTTCAGAAAAGATGAAGTAAAACAGGATATTAGTCATGAAGAGGCCTTAAAAAATGCACCTAAAAAAGATTCAGATTATTTTAGAGTTCCTAAGGTTATTGAACAGAAGTAATTTCTGTATGTGAATTGTTACTTTTTAAAGCTGAAAAAGAATTGATAAAGTATTACTTTCAAAAAAAATACAAGCATGGAGAATACAGCTTTAATTGAGATTATTGATATCGGAAGAAAATATACGATTGGCGCAGAAGAAATTCATGCGATTAAATCAGTTTCACTTAAGATTTTTAAAGGAGAATTTGTTGCTTTAATGGGGCCTTCAGGTTCTGGTAAATCAACTTTAATGAATATACTTGGTTGTTTAGATACTCCTACTAAAGGCACCTACATACTTAATGGTACCAATGTTAGTGTTTTAAACGACAATGAATTAGCAGAGATACGTAATAAAGAAATAGGTTTCGTATTTCAAACTTTTAATCTATTACCTCGTTCCACCTCTCTCGATAATGTTGCATTACCTTTGGTATATGCAGGTTTTGGAAAAGAGGAACGTACACGCAAAGCTACTCAAGCTCTAGAAAGTGTAGGTTTAGGAAATCGTATAACACATAAACCAAATGAACTATCTGGTGGTCAGCGACAAAGGGTTGCCGTTGCCAGAGCTTTAGTAAATAATCCATCGATTATCTTAGCCGATGAGCCCACAGGAAACTTAGATACTAAAACATCTATCGAGATTATGGGTTTACTTGAAACGATACATCAAAAAGGGAATACAATTATTTTGGTTACACACGAAGAAGACATTGCAAAACATGCACATAGAATTGTAAGGATGCGCGATGGTGAAATTGAATCGGATCAACAAAATACTTCTATTACCAGTGTATTAGATAGAATTGCTTAAAATGAAGATATACACAAAAACAGGAGATAAGGGACAAACATCCTTAATTGGAGGAGTAAGAGTACCTAAACATCATATTAGAATTGAAGCGTATGGAACGGTTGATGAATTAAACTCTTACATAGGGTTGATTCGTGACCAGGAAATTAACAATGAATACAAAGAAGTTTTAAAAGAAATTCAAGACCGACTATTTACCATTGGTTCAAGTTTAGCTTCTGATCCAGAGAAATCGAAAATGGTTATTCCGGATTTACATGAGGAGGATATTGAGTTTTTGGAGAAAGAGATGGATAAGATGACGGAGAAACTTCCAGAATTGAAAAATTTTATATTACCTGGTGGACATACGATTGTATCCTATTGCCATTTAGCAAGAGTGGTTTGTCGTAGGGCAGAACGCATAACCGTGCATTTATCGGAGATATCATACGTTGATGATAAAGGCATTCGTTATTTGAACAGATTATCAGATTATCTATTTACTTTATCTAGAAAAATAGCATCTGATTTAGGGGTTGAAGAATATAAATGGATACCTCGCGTTTAAGGAAAAATTATAAACATATAAACACTTGTTTGATATATCCTATTTTATTATAGATTTGCGGAAAAATCATAGGAAACTATATAAATTTTGAAACTATGTATTGGACACTAGAACTAGCATCACACTTGGAAGATGCGCCATGGCCGGCAACAAAAGATGAATTAATTGACTATGCTATTCGTTCGGGAGCACCTGTAGAGGTTATAGAAAATTTACAAGCACTCGAAGATGATGGCGAACCATATGAAAATATTGAGGAAATTTGGCCAGATTATCCTACCAAAGACGACTTCTTCTTTAATGAAGATGAGTATTAAAAAAAGCATTCATAAAAAAAGCACCATGAAATTCATTGGTGCTTTTTTTATTTCTGTAGTATCTTATTAATCCTTAGATAATAGGTATTGAGCTAAGAATAAATCTTCTGTATAGGTAATTTTTATATTACTATGATCGCCTTCTACTAAATGTATTTGCTGCCCTAAATATTCTACTACCGATGCATCGTCGGTGAATTCATTTCGATACGGTTCTTGGTACGCTTTTTTTAGAATTTCTGAATTAAAAATCTGTGGAGTTTGTATGAGCACATAATCTTCGCGATTTAAGGCAAGGTTAAAATCTCCCATTTTTTTTCGAATAGAATCTTTTAAAGTTACAGCCAACACTGCGCTACCATGTAGTTTAGCTTCATCGTAAGCATAGGTAATTGTCGATTGTTTTATGCAAGGTCGAACAGCATCATGTACAGCAACCAATGCATTTTCTTGTATGTAAGAAAGACCATTTTTTACTGATTGATATCGAGAGCTTCCTCCTTTAACAAGTAGGTGAGGTAGATTGAATTGATGTTTCTCGCAAAGTTTTTTCCAATAATCGTGGAAATCAACATTCAGTACAAGTATTATTTGTATGCCATCAAAGCTGAACTTTTCGAGGGTATGCATTAAAATAGGTTTTGCATTTACCTCTAAAAATTGTTTTGGTATTTCGGCATTCATTCGAGTGCCAGAACCACCTGCAACAATGATGGCATATTTATTCATTTTATATGATAATTGCTTAATTCATTAAAGAATGAGCATCGCATCGCCATAGCTGTAGAAACGATACTTTTCTTTTACTGCAATCTTATAAGCTTCCATTACTAAATCATATCCACCAAAAGCAGCAACCATCATTAATAAGGTCGACTCTGGGGTATGGAAATTAGTTACCATACAATTAGCAATACTGAAATCGTATGGAGGGAAAATAAATTTGCTGGTCCAATCGGTAGCAGGTTTTAACGTTCTATTTGCAGAAACCGACGACTCAATTGCTCTCATACTTGTTGTACCAATTGCACAAACTCTCTTCTTCTTTTCGTTAGCTTTGTTAACTGTATTTGCAGCTTTTTCTGAAATGAAAAACTGCTCTGAGTCCATTTTGTGTTTTGTTAAATCTTCAACTTCTACAGATCTGAAAGTTCCTAATCCAACGTGTAAAGTAATTTCAGCAAAGTCAACACCTTTCAACTCTAACCTTTTGTATAACTCTCTACTAAAGTGTAAACCAGCAGTAGGAGCTGCTACAGCACCTTCTTCTTTAGCAAAAATTGTTTGGTATCTTTCTTTGTCTTCAGCAGTTGCTTTTCTCTTAATGTATTTAGGAAGAGGTGTTTCACCTAAAATTTCAATAGCTTTTCTGAACTCTTCGTCAGTACCATCAAATAAGAATCGTATAGTTCTTCCTCTTGAGGTAGTATTATCAACTACTTCAGCAATTAATAAATCATCATCGCCGAAATATAATTTGTTACCAACGCGTATTTTTCTTGCTGGATCTACTAATACATCCCATAAACGCATTTCATGGTTTAATTCTCTTAATAAAAAGACTTCAATTTGCGCGCCTGTTTTTTCTTTGTTACCGTACATGCGGGCTGGAAATACCTTCGTATTATTCAAAATCATAACATCTCCATCATCAAAGTAATTTAAAATATCTTTGAAAACTTTGTGTTCTATGGTTCCTGTTTTGCGGTCTAAGACCATTAAACGCGACTCATCCCTTTGTTTTGCAGGAGTAGAAGCAACTAAAGATTCTGGTAAATTGAAGTTAAATTGTGATAGTTTCATATATTCTTTTGATAATAGCCTTCTGAATTTTCAAGAGGGCGAAGTTAATAATATATTTTCAGTTTTTGTAAAATTGCTTATGCAAAGCACATTCTTAACCTATAAGTGTTAGATTTGTTTATGCTGTTTCTAAAACTATTCAGAGAGTCGGTACTATTTGCTATTAATGCATTAGTAGTTAATAAGTTGCGAACATTCTTGTCGCTATTGGGTATCTCCATAGGTATTTTTACCATTATCACCGTTTTCACTTTTGTCGATTATATAGCTAACAGTGTACAATCATCTGTTCAAAAATTAGGTAACGATGTTGTATATGTTCAAAAATGGCCATGGGCTTTTGGCAGCGATTACCCTTGGTGGAAGTATTTCAATAGACCCAATCCTAGCTACCGCGATTTTGAGATGTTATCAAAAAGAGTAGACCCTAAAAAGGTTCAAGCAATGGCATTCGAAATTGATATTGCCAATAAGGTGGTTAAGTATAGATCGAACAATGTAGAAAATGTTAATGTTTTAGCAACTTCACATGAGTTTGCAGATGTACGTTTGTTGGAATTTGAGAAAGGACGCTACTTTACCAGTACCGAATCTAGAAGTGGAAAAAACTATGCGATCATTGGATATAACGTTGCCGACGCGCTTTTTGGCAACACCGATCCAATTGGAAAAGAAATTAAAGTTCTTGGTAGAAGACTTAAAGTTATTGGTGTTTGTACCAAAGAAGGAGAAGATATTTTAGGGAATAGCATGGATAATCAGGTGCTAATTCCAATAAACTATGCAAGAAATTTAGTTGATGTACGTGCCGATCGATATCAACCTTTTATCATGGTAAAGGCTAATGACGGTATAAGTTTATTAGAATTAAATGATGAATTAAAAAATCACATGCGTTCAATTAGGCGACTTTCACCCAGGGAAGAAGATGATTTTGCTTTAAATCAATCGAGCATATTATCGGTTCAAATGGAATCGTTGTTTGGAGTGATAAATGTGGCAGGTTGGATTATTGGAGGGTTCTCCATTTTAGTAGGAGGTTTTGGTATTGCCAACATTATGTTCGTTTCTGTAAAAGAACGAACGAATATTATTGGAATACAAAAATCATTAGGTGCAAAAAACTATTTCATACTACTGCAATTCTTGTCGGAATCTATAGTTTTATGTTTGATGGGAGGGAGTATCGGATTGTTTATGGTTTGGCTAATTACCATTGTGGCCAATATTTT
>JACCDS010610973.1_pt1 | contig 10084 bp, 6 predicted proteins | sample 7446441 | NCBI WGS metagenome assembly JACCDS01 (sample SAMN15323445, study PRJNA562643) | freshwater metagenome | isolation source: river surface water | place: USA:Blue River Watershed | collected 2017-08-17 | reverse complement strand
CTGCGGGTACGCCCGCGGATTTAGCAATGTGGATCAATTCATTGACTGACTCCAGTAGTCGCTGGTCCTCGTTGCGGATATGGGAAATGTAGCGTCCGCCGTAGGGCGCGGATGCCGCACAGAGCGCGACGAGTTCCTCCGTAGGCGCATAATCGGCAGGGGCATAGATCAAGGAAGAGCCGATGCCTAAGGCTCCCTCTTCCATGGACTGGATGACCAACTGCTTCATGGCTTCCAGTTCCTCAGGTGTAGCAGGGCGATTGTCGTATCCCACCGTTTGAATGCGTACGGTGGTGGCGCCCAGGTAGGAGGCAATGTTGGGAGTAACTCCTTTGGTGGCGAGCTTGTTCATCGCCTCCCCAAAGGTTTCGTAGTTGGTGCTGTCTTTCTTTCCAGATGGGCCTGGGGAGGTGCCTTCGCCAAATACCTCCAAGGTTACCCCTTGCTTGAGGTCAGAGAGTGAGCGTCCATCTTTGAGCAAGTTGTCATAGCCCCAGGAGAGCATGTTGATGAATCCTGGGGTGAGGGCTTTTCCTTCGGCATCGAGAGTCTTGTCGGCGGATAGCGACTTTTCCTCACCTACGTAGACAATTTTCCCATCCTTGACGCCTACTTGCCCAAGAAAAGGCGCTGTGCCCGTACCATCGTAGATCAGGGCATTGTGAATGAGTAGGTCTACCTCATTTTCTGGAGAACAGCTCTGGAAGAGGAGGACGAGGGCAAGGCAAAGGATGGGAAATACAGATTTCATCGGGATGATTTTGGGCTGAGAATTAGGTATTCGGCGGTATGTTGCTTTATTTTTTTATCTGAAAAATAGGCGGGGAAATAGCGATCCTTGGCCCAGTCTTCAAAAAGATTTTTGTAAAAGGGGCTTCCGGGATCTCCGGACTGACCTGGGGAATTAGTCATCTGGGTCAAATCCCAATCTGCTAGGTCGGTCACCATTCGGAAGCTCGCACCAGCAGTTTGGTTGTTGCCAGCTCCATTTGCCGCAGGCGTATGTGCGTATCCGCCCCGGGGCAGCGGACCTAGATCAAGTAGTGGTTTGGTTTGAGCGTCCACCCATTCGGATAGCGGATGCTTCAAAGCCACGTGCTTGTAGGCTGCTTGCCCATAGTTCCAATTGTCCATAATTGGTCCCAGTTGTTTGCTCAGTTCCTTCAATGCACTAGTCCAAGTTTGGGCGATCAAAAGATCTCGCTGTTGGAGGGCATTTTCGGAGAAGAGCTGCTCGGGATGCAGTACCCAATCGATGATTTTTGTCAACGGGGGTTGAATTAGACCCTGGATTCCCGCTGGGACCTTTCGGCTTCGAACCTCCTTGACCAATGCTTTTTCCCAAGCCACATACATGCCTGCGGCCACACTTTCGGGAAGGAGTTGGTAATCCCAATCCTTCATCCAAGCCAAGGCTTCCTTGCCTTTGGGGTCTGTTATCGGCGCTTGCAGCAGGAGGGGAGTGAGTTGACGGGCAGGGATAGCCGTCACATCCACTTGCAAGGCGATGGAGGTAGCGACTGTGGCGCTGCTGTCTTGTGCCAATACCTCATTTACCCGATCTCCGCGGAAAGGATCTGCCCAGGTGAAGGCCAGTGCCTCCGGATAAGGATAGTCGTCTGGAGTGACGTGCTGGTTGGCAGTTCCCCAAAATCCCTTTTTGGGGTTGGTTAGGCTTGGCTTTAAAGAATTGGGCCAATACCCATCCCACTCGTAACGCCCATCTCCAGGGACGGGCACCATGCCAGAAAAGTTGGGACGCTTGGGAGTGATTCCTACAGCCTGCCAACCAATGGTTCCTGACCGATCCGCCCAAATCATATTTTCTCCGGGAATGAAGCTGTAGGTACAGGCTTCTTGGAATTCTGCCCAATTCGTGGCTTGATTCATGCGTAGCGAAGCGAGGTAGGGGGCAGCGCCTGGTTCGAGCCATGCCGCACGCACCGCCGCTGCTCGGTGGTTTTTGGGGTCTAGGTAGGTGACCGGCCCGTGTCGGGTGTAGCGAAGGGTAACTAGGGTATCTTTTTGGCCTTTGACTGGTATCAACTCGTCGATTAGGATCATGTCCTCCCACCTTGACTGGTATTTGTATTGGTTGGGATTTTCAGGATTGAGTTCGTAGAGGTAAATGTCCTCTGCATCACTTTGGAAAATCGTCAATCCCCAAGCCCCATGCTCGTTGTGGCCGATTGAGACCCCTGGGATGACGGGTTCTCCTCCTCCAATGACATTCCATCCAGGTGCCTTCAAATGAATCATGTAGCGTAAGGAAGGCAGCGCAATGCGGCGGTGTGGATCGTTGGCAAGAATTGGGTATCCGCTTTGGGTGCGTTCCCCACTGATCACCCAATTGTTGCTTCCTTCGGGCATTTCCTCCAGATCCAACAAAGCATCCAAGGGAATGTCTTCGCCGACCGCTTGATACAAATCCAGTAGGTCTGCTGCTAGCCAGTTGGGATCGATGGAGCTGTCAAGACTCAAGTCGGGATCCCCAGGATGAAACCAGAGCAGCTCCTTGATTTCCTGAGCATCCACATGGGCCAGTGCGCGACCGATGGACAATTCTTGTTCGGCATTGGATCGGATGCCATTGTGTCGAGAGATGACCACTTCGGGCGTCCAGAGGCCTGGTTCGATACCCAGAATAGCAAATTCAAAAGGGAGTAGGGAGGGGTCTTTGCGCGTTTCTTCGATGTAGGCATTCACACCTGCCACGTAGGCTTCGATGATGGCTTTGCCGTTGGGATGGTAGTGGTTCAGTTCGGTGTCCATATCCTTATGGTAGCGCAAAAGGCGAGCACCGATGTCACTTTTCAGCCCTGAGGGACCTACCAGGGCTGCGGTGGTGCCGGTAGCTTTTCGGCGCCAGAGTTCAAACTGGAAGAGGCGGTCTTTGGCGGCGAGGTAGCCCTGCGCAAAAAATAGATCTTGTTCGTTTTTGGCTTCGATATGGTTGATGCCCCAGCTGTCTCGGCGAACGCTTACTTCTTCACTAATTCCTGTTAAGGATTGGTGTTTTGCCGTGCTACAGGCCCAAAATAAGCTGGCGGTAAGTAAGGGTATTCCCCATTTCGATATTCCCATGGTGCTTGGTCAACTTGTTGACAGGAATATAGTTAAATAAGTTTGATCCAAACTTAGGTTCTTACAACCTGATTTAAAAAGAAAGTTGAGCGGCATCAAATCGGTAGGTGTGGCTGCTAACAGATGAGCATCAAAAAACGTATTTTACCAAATCTAGTGCTAAAAGAGGTACTTAGATAAATTCAAGCGCAGATGTTTAAAAAATGTGTAGCTTCAAAATTATCAGTTTTGAAATGGGTTTGATTTCGTTTGAATATCCATTTTTTAAGATTTAAGAAAAGGAAGAGGGTAACCCCAATCCTAAGTTGAATAAATTAAGGGTGTAAAAATTTAATTTTCGAGAGATGTTAGCAATACTGGGATTAGGAACAATTTTACTTTTGTTGGGGGTAGTGCTTTCCAAAAAAGCATCCCCAGTCATCGCGCTGACCTTAATTCCAATTATTTCAGGAATTTTAGCGGGAAAGGGGGACTCACTTCCCAACTACATAGGAGATGGACTTCAGGCCATCGCTCCGACAGGCGTAATGTTTGTATTTGCCATCCTTTTCTTTGGGATTCTATTAGATGCGGGTACTTTTAAACCTATTATTTCAAAGCTTCTTCGACTTTCCGGTAACGATCCTGTAAAAATTGCCATGGCAACAGCTTTTTTGTCGATGCTGGTCCATTTGGATGGGTCAGGAGCAGTCACATTTTTGGTCGTAATCCCTGCCCTAGTTCCTGTTTACGATCAGTTGGGGATGAAGCGAATCACTTTGGTTTGTATTGTGGCCCTTGCTGCAGGGACGATGAATATGTTGCCTTGGGGAGGACCTACTTTGCGTGCTGCGACGGCTTTGAATGTGCCTGTGACGGATCTTTTTAATCCCATGATTATCCCTTTACTTTCTGGTTTGGCAACTGTTTTTGTGATTGCCTTTTTTCTTGGGAAAAAAGAAAAATCTAGGCTTGGAGTCTCACAAGAAATCCTGAATAACCAAAACGAGATTTCTGAAAATCCCCTTCATCGGCCTAGGTTAGTTTGGGTCAATTTTATCCTTATTCTTTTAGCAATTACAGCCATCATCTTAGGATTGGCTCCCCCGTTTGTAATCTTTATGGTAGGCTTTGCTGTCGCTTTGCTTCTAAATTATCCGCAAGTGGAGGAACAAAAAAGGCGAATCGATGCCCATGCTAAGGAAGCGATGTTAATGGCAAGTATCCTATTTGCTGCAGGTTGTTTTACAGGAATCCTAAAAGGGAGTGGCATGATGGAGGCCATGGCTGTGGAAGTAAAAACCATTATGCCTGAGTTTCTGGGTCAACAGCTTCCGCTTCTTACAGGGCTATTATCTATGCCTGCTAGCCTACTATTTGATCCGGATTCCTTTTATTTTGGGATTTTGCCTTTACTTTCTGCTACGGCCACCAACTTTGGTGCAAGTGGGTTGGAAGTCGGTCAGGCAGCCATCCTGGGACAAATGACGACAGGTTTCCCCATAAGTCCACTCACAGGGTCCACTTTTTTGCTGGTGGGGCTGGCTCAAGTGGAACTTGGAGATCACCAACGAAAAACCATTCCGTTGGCATTTTTGGTAACCATAGTAATGCTCCTGGTGTCTATTCTTCTCGGAATTATTTCAATTTAAAATGAAAGAAAAAATTAGAATCGGATGTGGAGCTGGGTTTTCGGGGGATCGTTTTGAACCTGCCATGATTCTTACCGAAAAGGGAAACTTGGACTATCTGGTTTTGGAATGCTTGGCAGAGCGGACCATTGCATTGGCGCAAAAACGAAAACAACAAAATCCTGACTTGGGATATGATGTTTTTTTAGAACGAAGGATTGAAAGCTTACTCCCATTGTTGATCCAGCAAAAAACCCGCTTAATCACGAATATGGGTGCAGCTAATCCCGTAGCTGGAGCCCAAAAAATCTTGAAAATTGCTCAAAAACTAGGATACAACATCAAAGTGGCGGTAGTCTTGGGAGATGATGTTTTTAATCAATTAAATGGTGACGAGCTTAGCCTTGAAGGAAATAAATCGCTTAGCTCCTATGGTAAACTTATTTCGGCAAATGCCTACTTGGGTGTGGAAGCGATCTTGCCAGCCTTGCATTCTGGAGCAGAAATTATTTTGACGGGTCGAGTAGCAGACCCTTCCCTATTCTTGGCGCCCATAATGTATTCGTTTGGATGGACTACCGAAGATGTAGACCTTCTGGGCAAGGGGACTGTGTTGGGTCATTTGATGGAATGTGCGGGTCAACTAACAGGCGGCTATTTTGCGGATCCAGTCACTAAGCCTGTTCCAGATCTTCACCTCCTTGGACATCCCTTGGTAGAGGTGAGTAAGGATGGCTCCGGGATTATTCAAAAAATAACTGGGACTGGGGGGAAAATCACGATTCAAACCGCTAAAGAACAGCTCCTGTATGAGGTGTTGGATCCAAGTCAGTATGTTACTCCAGATGTAGTAGCAGATTTTCGGACCGTTCGTTTTGAAGAGGTTACTTCCAATCAGCTGAAGGTAATGGGGGGAACAGGTACGGCTAAGCCTGAAACCTTGAAGGTCAGCGTAGGTTATCAAGCAGGGTGGATCGGAGAAGGAGAAATTTCCTATGCTGGAGCACATGCGGTGGAACGGGCCAGATGGGCAGGAGAAATTATCAATAGGCGTATCGGAGATCAATTTGAAGAATTAAGGATTGATCTAATTGGGCTTAATTCAATGCATGGGGAGCAACTTGCAATTGGGTCTTCTCCTTACGAAGTTCGTCTTCGAGTGGCCGGAAAAGCTGCGCGAAAAGAAGTTGCTCAGTGTGTAGGGGAGGAGGTCGAAGCTCTTTATACCAATGGCCCTGCGGGGGGTGGTGGAGCGAGAAAATTTTTAAACGAGGTGATTGGGGTGGTCTCCATCCTTATCGACCGAAATCAAATTAAATCGGAGGTTCAACTTTTCGAATCATGAGAAAGCTTGCTGATCTAGCTCATAGCCGTGCGGGAGACAAGGGCAATACCTTAATCCTTTCGCTTTTCCCTTTGGAAGAGAAAAATTTTTCCTTACTGGTAGAAAAGGTTACCGCAGAAAGGGTCGAGGAACACCTTTCGGACCAATTGAAAGGACCAGTAATCCGCCACCTAATTCCAGAGTTGCACGCACTTTTATTTACCTGTGAAAATGCCTTAGCCGGTGGTGTAACTACTTCTCTTGCACTCGATGCCCATGGCAAAAGTTTGAGTTATGCGCTTTTGGAGCTTACCCTCTAATCCTTCATTTAGCCTAGTAGGGCATCTGTTTCCATCTCCACGAGGTAGCCGTCACCGATTAGGGTGGCTTGGACCAGGGTATTGGCGGGCTGAATACCTGCAAAGCGCTGCCCATGGGCTCGGGAAATGGCCTCCCAATCGGATGCGCGCTGCACAAAAATCCGCGTACGCACCACATTCTCCAGACTGCCCCCAAGAGACCGAATCGCCCCTTCTACCTTGTCTATAATGAAATGCATTTGCGCTGCAGGATCATCTCCTCCCATTTGCACTGATCCATGTGTTGCAGTTGTGCCAGATACCAAAATGTGATTTCCTTTTCGGACAGCCCTGCTGAAGCCCGCAATGTCTTCCCAAATGGTGCCGCTTAGTGCTTTGATTAGTCCATCGGCTCCCTCCTGGGTGGGATACGGACTCGGCAAGCCGTCGATGTGGTGGCTTAAATCACCCGAAGCAGTCAAGAAGGGAGCCTTGCGGTACTCGTCGCCACAGTCCCCTGGGATTTTTTGGAGGCTACTCAAAGCAGTTTGGATGCTGGCACGATCCGCTTTGTCCAATTGGATCGAAAATAACTGCTGATTTTCTGCAATGTGTTCACTTTTACCCAAGCGCGCACCAATGATCACCCCAGCTACAGCAGGTTGAAGGAGCATGTAATGGCTTGCCAAGGTTGCAATGCCCACCCCATGCTTCTGGGCTATGGGTTGGAGTGTTGCTAGGAGGTTTTGGAAGCGCTCCCATCCTCCGGCAGCATCGATGAAGCGTTTGTATTTCATTTGAGACCAGGTGAGCGATTCATTCAAAACCGGCTCTGGTTTTCCGAGCCATTTCTCCGAAAGGAATCCTCCTGCTACGGTTCCGAAGGCCAGCAGCTTCACCCCATGCTTCAAGCACAGCTGAGTCATTTCTCCCGCTGCCCGTTGATCTAGCAGGGAATAGCAGACCTGGTTGGAAACCACCTCTATCCCTGAATTGACCACCACCTGGAGGTGGGCCGTATCAAAGTTGGTTAGGCCTAAGTGTCGAATCAGCCCCTCATTTTTTAGTTCCTGCAGCCAGAAAAGGCAATCCACCCAACTGGGATGCGCATATTGCCAAGCATGAAACTGCATCAGGTCGATCTGATCCGTTTTCATTCGCGTCAAGGCGGTTTCCACCGCTTCTCTCACTTGGCTAGCAGTGATTTTTCCCGGAGAGGGAACCCATTTGGTAAAAAACTGCGCAGCATCAGACCCGTAGGTTTGACGGAATACCCCAGTAATCTCCTCCGCCGATCCATAGTGGTCCGCCATGTCAAAGGTGGTAAATCCCGCATCCAAGTAGGCTTTCATGTGCCTCGCGGCTTCCACTGGGTTGACCTTGGTGCCATCACATTCTAGATCGGCAATCTGCCAAAGCCCAGTAAGTGCTCGGCTGATCGTCAAGCCCTGCGCGAGTTCCGTATATTTTGAAAGGGTCATAGTTTCTTAGGGTAACTTTGAAAATTTTTCGAGTAGGTCGGAATTGGTCTTTTTTAGTTTTGTCCAACGGATAAAAAACAGGACTGCCGCCATCCCCATCACGATCAACCAGATCCAGGTGGAATGAAAATACCAGGCATCGACTGAGGAAGTTAAATCTTTGTAGGTATGAATCACTAGGAAACAGCTCAGAAAAACACTGCCGATTCCGACGATGAATGCCCTTGCTGCCTTGTTGGGGAAAATCGTAATCTGCTGTGCCAAAATTGGATTCTGTTTGGGTAGCCAGGCCACCGAAAGGCACATGAAGATAAAATTAACCAGCATGGAAGTGACCATGATGTCGATTCCGAGGAAGAAATCTCCTGCAAAGTGGCTGCCCAAAATTCCTAGGGAAGATACTCCTCCGCTCAAAAGGATGGCCGGTACAGGCGTATGGAACTTGGGATGAATGCCTGCCAGGCTTTTGGGAAAAATCCCGTCTTCAGCCCAAGCAAACACGAGGCGTGAAACAGATAGGATCATCGCTGGCAGGTCATTCAGCAGGGCAATGGCAGCACCCAAAAGTATCGCAATGCCGATTTCTGCCGGAAGGAGCAAAGAAAGCAGTCCGGTGGCCGTCAGGTCTTTGGAAAGGGCCTCCTCCGCTACAAATTGCCAAGGGACGGTGTGGTAGACCGCATAGGTAAAGGAGACGTAAAACAAGCCCACCAAGGTAATGGCCAAGCCGATGGCCCGGGGAAGGTTGCGAACTGGATTTTTGGCCTCACCGCCGGCCTGAGCTATGGAGTCGAATCCGATAAAACTCGAGAATAAAATGGCGGATGCTGATAAAAAGGTGGTCCAGTTGAAGGGGACTTCAATTAGGTCAACAGACCTTCCTTCTTTACTCGCTAGGGCCGCCAAAAATTCTTCCTGGGTATAACTTAATCCTCCTACAATTACTACCAATCCCAGGACAAGCATTAAGACCATCAGCGGAATGAGTATCCGCTCATAAAAGGTCAATCCGAGGATATTGATTCCAATAAATGACCAAAGAATCACCAAGGCAAGGACCACTCGAACTAGCCCTTGATCCAACCAAGCGGCCAATACGGTCCAGTCCAAAGCAAAGGCAAGGTCCCTAAAAAAGGGAATTACCACGTAGGCAATCACGCCGATGACGATGGACAAGCCAAACCATTGGGAAAAGCTCGCAACAAAACCCCAAAAAGGGTGTAGGGCTCTGCTGGCATAGAGGTAGGAGCCTCCCGCTCTGGGCATGGCAGAGGCTAAAATGGAGTAGGCCAGCGCAGCAAAAATTGCTGGAATCGAGGCAAACAAAAATGCAGGGAGCACATAGGGGCCAATGCCGGGCACGTTCCGCTGGATCATAAATGGCACCACATAAATGGAGGCTCCGATCATCGAACAGACGCCAGTTGCGGTTAAGCCCACTAGGCCCAAACTTCGGTTAAGGGTGGAGGAGGGACTGCTCATAGTTGGCTAAAATAAAGAAAAATAGGATGTCACCTAGGGGATTTCAAGAATACCTAGATTTGAATATGGGAGCAAGTCAGCGTACGAAATCAAAGGTTTTTCAAATCCTAGTTGTAGGTATATCCTTCAGTAGAGACTTAATTTTCAATAAACCCAACTTTTATCCCAATTTCCTTTTTCTTCAGTTCTTTCCCATAAACTGGTTGACATCCATCCAATGCACAAAGGCATCAAACCAGCGGTTGCTTGTCCGGTTGGGATTGCCGAGGCCAAAACCATGGCCCCCATTTTGGTAGAGGTGGAGTTCCACAGGACGACCTGCCTTATGCCAGGACTGGATGATTCCAAATTGCCCTTGGAATAGAAAATCATCTGTAGCGATCACATTGAACATGGGCGGAGCATCCTTGGGCACTTCCACAGGCCCCATTCCTCCATAGATAGGGCCGATAAATGCCAACTTCATCGTGGTAGAGTGGAGGGTAGCATGCATCGTCAATCCAGCACCTGCAGAGAAGCCAATCATCCCGATTCTAGAGGTATCAATGCCCCATTCTTCGGCATTTTTGACCATCAAGGCATAGGCAGCCTCGGCATCTTCCAATTGATTGGAAAGATCTCGTTGAAGGGGAGAAGGTGCGGGTGCCGTAGTTGCTGTACCTGGTGCAGGAGGAGCATTGCGGGGGCGATTCATCCAAGCCGAAAAATCTTCCAGAGTAGGAGGGGTAGGATACAATCTGTACTTCAAGACAAAGGCGGCGATTCCCTGTTTGGCTAGGGCTTCCGCCACTTCCCAACCTTCAT
>JACCDS012011048.1_pt1 | contig 10087 bp, 5 predicted proteins | sample 7446441 | NCBI WGS metagenome assembly JACCDS01 (sample SAMN15323445, study PRJNA562643) | freshwater metagenome | isolation source: river surface water | place: USA:Blue River Watershed | collected 2017-08-17 | reverse complement strand
TCCGCGCCGTCGAGCAGCACGATGGGGAACTTGGCGGGCAGCGTGACCGGTTCCTGCGCGCGGCCGTCGTAGCTGAGCTGCCACGTCGTGGTCTTCGGGTTGAAGAGCACGTCCTTGGCGAGATTGGTCAGGCGCGCCTCGATGTAGCGGGGCGCGGCCGCATCGTCGCCGGTCAGCGTGTTGCCGAAATTGCCCTGCGGCTCGATCAGGAAGGCGCGCTGGCCGATCGCGACGAGCGCGGCGCCGATCGAGGCGTCGCCGTGCGGGTGCAGCGACATGGTGCGGCCGACGATGTTGGCGACCTTGTGGAAACGCCCGTCGTCCATGTCCCACAGCGTGTGGAGAATGCGGCGCTGCACCGGCTTCAGGCCGTCGTCGAGATGCGGCACGGCACGGTCGAGAATCACGTAGCTCGCGTAGTCGAGGAACCAGGTGCGGTAGCTCTTCGCCAGCGGCGAATCCTCGGACTGCACGTTGTCGCCGCCGAGCCGCGCGGGCGGCGGCGGCGGCACCGCGGCGGCAGCATCCGGCGTCGCGCCGGCATCACCCGCGGCACCCGGGACCGTCGCCTCCGGGGCGGCCGGGGTCTCGTTCGCCGGCGGCACCGCTCCCGTCGGCACGGCCGCACTGCTCTGGCCGAGCGGCAGCTCGGGTTGATCGGAATTCTTCGAAGAGGACTTCTTGGGCATGCGGGCGGCGGGACGAAAAGGCGCGGAGGGTTGCACGCGGCCCGGAAGCGCGTCAAGGGGCGGAAACAACCGCGGTTTCTCCGCCCGGAGGTCGCGCCGCGGTGGCTGCGCCGCCCGGCGTCGCCCGCCGACTGGGCGAGGAAATCCGGCGCGGACGGCGGCCGCGCCCGTCGCGCCTCACTGCAGTTGCTCGATGAACGTCAGCAGGTCCGCCATGTCCTGCACGGTCATGCCGGCCTCGAGGCCCTCGGGCATGAGACTCTTGCCGGACGAGGAACTGCCTTTGACGTTGGCGCGCGGGATCGCGACTTCGGCGCCGCCCATGATCTTGAGCGCAAGGCTGGTCGCGTCGTCGCGGGTGATCATGCCGAGGTAGGCGTTGCCGTCCTTGGTGTTCACCTCGTAGGCGATGTATTGGGGCGCGACTTCCTTGTGCGGGTCGAGAATGGCGGCGAGCAGCCCGTCGCGACCGCGGGTTTTCACCGTGACGAGATCCGGGCCGAGTTCCATGCCTTCGCCGCCGGCCCGATGACAGATCATGCAACGGCCCTGATACAGGGCTTTGCCGCGCGCGGCGTCGCCGCCGAGGCCGACGGCGGCGGAAAATTTCGCGGCCACTTCCTCGCGCGAGGGCGGGATCACCGAGGCCAGCACGGTCCTGCCACGCTTGGCGAGCGCGGCGGTTTTGTGGTTGGCCAGCGCCTGCACCTGCGATGCGCCCAGGTCCGTCGCGGGCACTTTCCCGTGCTCGATCGCGTCGAGCAGGGCCTTCAGCCGGTCCTCGCGGCCAAACAGGGCCGTCAGCACCGCCTCCTTGGCCTTCGGCGCATAGGTCCACTGCGCAAGCAGCGCCGCGGTCACGTCGGCCGTCGTATGCATCGCCAGGGTGCGGATCGCCGCGACCTGCACCGCCTCCGGCTGGCTGCCGGCGAGACTGGCCACGAGCGCGGCGCGCGACTGCGCGAGCGACGCCACGCCGAGCAGGTCGATCGCTTCCACCCGCGCGGCGGTCGTCGCCGTCGCATCGGACGCGACCGCGGCCGCGCGCGCGAACACCGCGGCGAGCTTTTTGCCGGTGTCGGCGGCCTCCACGGTCGTGCCGGCCCGGCGCAGGCCGTCGCCGAGGGCGCGCAACCACGCCACGGTCGTGCCGGGCCGCGCGACAAAGTCGATCAGCGGCCCGTAACCTTCGGCCGGTTTCGAAGCCGCCCGGATCTCGATGAGTTTCGCGACGAAGCCCGCGTGCTGCTTCGCCACCGCGGCGTCGCGCGTGAACGCGGGCAGCAACGCCTCCGTCACCGCCGCCGGCGGCCCCGCCAGCAGCGCGGCCGAAATCCACGTATCGCCCGCATCGCGGAGCGCGAGCTTCGCGTAGGCCGGCGCCAACGCGGGCGCGGCCTGCAGCGCAAAGGCCAGCTGGAACCGCACGCGCGGCGCCGGATCGTCGACCAGCGCGCCGAGTTTCGCGACCAACGCCGCGTCCGGCGCCGTGCGCCCGGCAAGGGTTTCGAGCAGCGCCACCGCGCGTTCGCGCACATGTTCGTCGCGGTCGCCGAGCGCCGCGACCACCGTCGCCTCGTCGAGCGCGCCGAGGCCGGCGAGCACGCCGAGCGCATGATGCCGCGCGAGCGGCGCCGCGGAGTCGCGGACCAAGCTCGCCAGCAGCGGGACCGCCGCCTTGTCCTGCCGCTCCCAGAGCAGCCGCGCCGCGGTATCGCGGTGCCAGCCGTTGGGGTGCGCGAGCGTCGCGACCAGCTCCGCCGTCGTCGCCTTGCCGAGCGCGACCGTCCCGCGGCGTTTCCACCCCGCATCGGTCGGGACCACGCGGTAGATGCGCCCGCGGTCGTTGCCGCTGTTGAGATCGAGGTGCTTCTTGATCTCCTCCGGCAGGCTCCACGGGTGCTCGATCACTTCGCGATACATGTCGCAAATGTGCAGGGTGCCGTCGGGCGCGTTGGCGAAATTCACCACGCGCACCCAGGTGTCGGTGCTGGCCGCGAACTCGATGTTCTGTTCGTCGTCCGGCCGCCGCCCCGTGAGGCTCACGCCGTTCGGATACAGTTTCTTCCGGTGCACGAGCTGGCCGCCCGCATCGCCCGAGAACGTGTTGCTCACGAAGTCCTCGCCGTAGGCGTCGCCGCGGAAGACCATCGTGCCGGTGGCGCCCGTGAAGTAGCCGCTCACGCGCCCGCCGCCCTCGACCACGCCCTTGACCACGCCGCCGATGCGCCAGCGGGTGCGCACGATGCGCCACGGCTCGTCCGGACTGATGCGGTGCACTTCCGCCGCGCCGCCGTCGGCCGCGATGCTCTGGCGCGGCGCGGGCAGGTTGAAAAACGGATTCCGGCCCGCCACGCGGTCATCGTAGACCCAGAACTGCAGGTGATCGGAGTTGGAGCAGCCGAACTTCCGGCCGTAGTTGTCGAAACTCATCCCGTATTGGGCGCCGCCGGTTTCGAAGCCGAATTCATACGTGCGCGGATCGAACCAGAAATCGCGCGCCGCCAACTCCACCTCGCCGAGGTCCGCGCGCTTGGGGCTGCGGATCTTGCCGCGGTTGCCGCTGCCGCTCTGCACGTGGATGCGGTTGTCCTGCCCCCACTGGAAACTGTTCAGCAACGCCTGCACGTTGAGTCGCGCCAGGCCCGTGCCGAAACCCGTGAATGCCACCTCGCGCACCTCCGCGCGGCCGTCGCCGTCGCGGTCCTCGAGGCGCCAGATGTCCGGCGTCGCGCCGACGAAGAGCCCGCCGTTCGCCCAGATCAGACCCGTCGGCCAAGGCAGGTTGTCGGCGAAGACCGTGCTCTTATCGTAGCGGCCGTCGCCGTCCGTATCCTCGAGCATCGAGACGCGCCCCCAGTGCGGCTGGTGGTCGCGCTCCTCGGAATAGTCGATCATCTCGCAGACAAACATCCGGCCGTTCTCGTCGAACGTGATCGCGATCGGGTCGCGCACCAGCGGCTCGTGCGCGGCGAGCTCGAGCTTGAAGCCGGGCTTCACCTTCCAGGTCGCGATCGCGTCCTTCGGCGCCACCGCCGGATACCGCGGCAGATCCTTCGCCGGATCGAGCGCCGTCGGGTTTTTGCTCTCGCCGTAAGCCTGCTGGTAGCTGTTGCGGAACTGGATCTGTTTCTCGGCGGCGAGGGCCGCCGTGCCGCCGACGGCCAGGGCGAGGAGGAGGTGCGGTTTCATGGAGCGCGAGGGGCCCTGTTTGGTAACCTTCCGGTTACCTGTCAACCCCGCCCCGGCCGACGCCGCGGCCGTGGCCGCGCCTTCCGACTCGCCACCCCGGTCCGTGTTTCGAAACTGCCGCGATGCCCCGCCCCGCGTCCCGTCCGCCTGTCCGCTCCCTCGCCCGCACGGCGACCCGTGCCGTGCTCGCCGTCCTCGCGCTGGCCGCGACCGGCCTGCACGCCGCGTCCGCCGCCCCGGTCCCCGCTCCCGCCCCCGCGGCGACCACCGGCGCCAACCCCGTCTGGTCCCGCGACAACCTCGTCGCCTGGTGCATCGTGCCCTACGACGCCAAAAAACGCGACGCCGCGGCCCGGGCCGCGATGCTGCAATCGCTGCGGTTGCGCCGTCTCGCCTACGACTGGCGCGCGGAACACGTGCCGTTCTTCGACGCCGAGGTCGTCGCCATGCAACACGCCGGCATCGAGCTCACCGCCTGGTGGTTTCCCCAGAAACTCGACGCGACCGCGCGGACGATCCTCGACGTGATCGCCCGCCACCGCATCCACCCCCAACTCTGGGTCACCGGCGGCGGCGCCCTGGCCAAGACCACCGCGGAGGAGGCCGCCCGGCTCGAAGCCGAGGTCGCCCGCCTGCAACCGATCGTCGCGGCCGCCGCCAAGCTCGGCTGCACCGTCGGCCTCTACAACCATGGCGGCTGGTTCGGCGTCCCCGAAAACCAGCTCGCCGTGCTAGCCCGGCTGCGCCGCGACGGCGCGACCAACGTCGGGCTCGTCTACAATTTCCACCACGGGCACGACGACCTCGGGCGCTTTGCCGAACTCTGGCCCCGGCTGGCGCCGCACACCCTCGCCGTGAACGTCAACGGCATGAAGCGCGGCGCCGACCGGACGGCCGAAAAAATTCTCACCGTCGGCGAGGGCGACGAAGAACTCCGCCTCCTGCGCATCATCGACGCCAGCGGCTGGCGCGGCGCCGTCGGCGTGCTCAATCATCGCACCGAGGTCGACGCCGAGATCGGACTGGCCCGCAATCTCGCCGGCCTCGACCGCCTCGTCGCCCAGTTGCATCCGAGCCGCTAGCACCCCGTCCGGCCTCCCCCGCACCCGACTAGGGTTTGGGTTGAAACGGCGCCGCCGACACCTGCCCGCTCGCCGGGTGCACCTCCACGGTTCCGCCGGAGGGAGCCGGGGCGCCGCCGCCCGGATTGGCCGCGGGGTTGCCGCCGCCCGGCGCGGGCCGCTTCCGTTTCTCCACCAGGGTCAGCAGCAGGTCGCTCTTCGCGATGCTGCCTGCCAGCCGGCCGTCCGCCGCCACCACCGGCAGGCGCTCCGCCACGATGCCGAGAAAGCCCGCCAGGGCTTCCGTCAGCGGCGATTCCGGCGCCACCCGCGGAAAGTCCTCGCGCAGGATATCGCGCACCAGCACCAGTTCCGCGAGATCCGGCTCCGAGAGATAGGGCTTGATGTCGTGCAGCGACACGACGCCGAGAAACCGCCCCGTCTCGTCCGTGACGTAGAGGTTGTTCACGCGCAGGCGCAGGAACAGCTTCGCGATCTCGGCAAAATGCGCGGTCGGCCGCACCGCCGGAGGATCCGCGCGCATCAGGTCGCCCACGCGGCCTTCCGCGAGCGGCGGCGTCGGCGCGCCCTCGGTCTTGCGGTGCAGGGCTTCGCTGTAGAGCGACACCGGCGCGATGCCCTTCGCGGTGTAGAACGCGATGACACTGCACAGCAGCAGCGGCAGCACGATGTCGTAGCTCATCGTCATCTCGAAGAGCATGATCACCGCCATGACCGGCGCATGGCTCGCCGCCGCGAGGAAAGCCCCCATGCCCACCAGCGCGAACGCGATGGGATTCTCCGCGCCCGCCGGCCACACGTGGTGCACCGCCGTGCCGAACAGCAAGCCCGTGCCCGCGCCCATGAACAACGACGGCGTGAACACGCCGCCCGGCGCCCCCGATCCGAACGACGCCATCGTCGCGAGCCACTTGCACGCCGCGAACCCGAGAATCACGTTCCACGCATATTGCCCTTTCAGCATGTCGACGACGACCGAGTAGCCGTTGCCGCAGACCTGGGGCACGTTGATCGCGATCACCCCCACCAGCAGCCCGCCGAACGCCAGACGCGCGATGATCGGCAGCCGCAGCGAGACGAAGAATTTCTCCGCCTCCTTCAGCGACCGCAGGAACGCCGGCGCCAGCGCGCCGACGATGAAACCGAGCGCGATGTAGGGCCCGACCTCCCAGAGGGAGATCTCGCCGAATTCGGGCACCTTGTAGAGCACGCGCGCCGCCGTCAGCACGTGGATCGTCAGCGTCGCCGCCACGGCGGAAACCACCAGCGGCCCGAGACTCTCCATCGCGATCGTGCCGAGGATGATCTCCGCCACGAAAAACGACCCCGCGATCGGCGCATTGTAGGCCGACGCGATGCCCGCCGACGCCCCGCAGGCCACGAGCAGACGCCGCTTCGGCGGGGTGAACCCTCGCCACCGCCCGAGGCGCGACGCCACCAGCGCCGCCAGCTGCACCATCGGGCCTTCGCGGCCGATCGAGCCGCCGGACCCGATGGAGAACAGCGCCGCCGCCGACTTGATGAGACTCGCCCGCGTCGGCACGTTGCCGTCGCCGATCGCGATCGCCTCCATGTAGTCCGTCGAGCTTTGCGCGCGCGTCAGGCTCGGCCCGAAGACCAGCACCGCGCCCGCCAGCGCCCCGCCCAGGGTCGGCACGAGCAGCACACCCCACCACGGCAGCCGCGCGATCGAATCGACGATGCCGAGGCTCGAGTTCCCATACCATTCGTGGACGCGCTCCGTCAGCGTCGTGAACACGATCGCCGCCAGCGAACCGAGGAATCCCGCGACCGCGGCCCAGAACAACGTGATCTGCCACTCGTTCGGCTGCAGCCTCTCCTGCACCCAAAGGCGCCATCGCAGCAGGCGCAGCAGACGCCGCAGGAGCACGGCCGCGGGATCGGTGACGACCTTCATCGCCCTCTCGCCCCGAATAACTTCCTCCTCGGCGTAGTCACAGCGGAACACGTTAGGGCCGCCCCCGCCTCGCACAAGCACCGGTTTTCCGGCCGCCGCCCCGGTTCCGCGCCGGCGACTTTTCCCATTCCGGCTGTAAGATGGCCGGACCCGCTCCGTCTGCCCGGGTGAACACCATGAAAACCTCCTGCTGCTCCCTCCCCCGGGCCCGCGCCCGCCGCGTCCCGTCCCGCTCCCTCGCGGCCACGCTCCGGCTGCGGCTGCTCGTCGCGGCCAATCGCCTGCGCCGGCGTCTCCGCCCCCTTCCCGTCCCGGCTCGTCCGGCGTGGTAGGATTCAGTCCGACGCTTCCGCTGGAATCACCATGAAACCCTCGCACCACGCGATCCCGCCGGCGCTGTCCGCCGCCGGCCAGCCCGCCGCCGCACCGGCGGACGACCTGCCCGTCTACATGGGGCTGCCCCACGAACGGGTGCTCCGCCCCCGCTTCCGGGTCGCCGCCGCCCTCACCCTTCCCGTTCTCGTCCTCGCCATGGGCCCGATGGTGGCGCCGCACGCCTTCCACGGCCTCGATGCCCGCGTCTCGGCCTGGACCCAGCTCGTCCTGACCACGCCTGTCTTTTTCTGGAGCGGCGCGTTTTTCCTCCGGCGCTGGTGGACGTCCCTGCGCGAGCGCGACACCAACATGTTCACGCTTACCGTCACGGGCACCGGCGCGGCGTATGTCTACAGCCTGTTCGCGGTGTTCTTCGGGGATCGGTTTCCCGCCGCGTTTCAAACCGGGCACGGTCTTCCCCTCTATTTCGAAGCCACGGCGTTCATCACGACCGTCGTCCTCCTCGGCCAGATCCTGGAGCAACGCGCGCACGCGCGCACCGACGCCGCCATCCGTGGTCTCGTCGCCCTCGCGCCGCCGATCGCGCATCGGATCGCCGCCGACGGCCGCGAGGAGGATGTCGCCCTGGCGGAAATCCAGCCCGGCGACCGGCTCCGCGTCCGCCCCGGGGAACGCATCCCCGTCGACGGCTCGCTCGATGCCGGCGCCAGCGAGGTCGACGAATCGATGCTCACCGGCGAACCGCTTCCCGTCGCCAAGCAGCCCGGTGAACGCGTCTCCGCCGGCACCCTCAACACCACGGGGACCTTTGTGTTCCGCGCCGAACGCGTCGGCGCCGACACCTTGCTCGCGCGGATCATCCGCCTGGTCGAGGAGGCCCGGAACAGCGAGGCCCCCATCGCCCGGCTGGCCGACCGCGTCTCCGCGGTCTTCGTGCCCGCCGTCGCCGTGCTCGCCGGGCTCACCTTCGGCGCCTGGTATTTCCTCGGGCCCGAGCCGCGCCTGGTGCACGCGCTGCTCAACGCGGTCGCGGTCCTCATCATCGCCTGCCCCTGCGCGCTCGGACTGGCCACGCCCGTCTCGCTGGTCACCGCGATCGGGCGCGGCGCGCAGGCCGGCGTGCTGGTCAAGGACGCCGCGGCCCTCGAGCGTCTCGCCTCCGCCGATACGCTGCTGATCGACAAAACCGGCACCCTGACCGAGGGCCGGCCCCGGGTCGTCGCGGTCGATCCCGCCCCGGCGTTCGCGTTCGACCGCCTTTCCTTCGCCGCCGGTCTCCGCCCGGCCGACGCCCTGCTCGCCCTCGCCGCCGCCGCCGAAGCCTCCAGCGAGCATCCGCTCGCCCGCGCCATCGTCGCCGCCGCCCGCGAGCGCCGGCTCGCCGTGCCGCCCGCCGACGGATTTTCGGCTGAGCCCGGTCACGGAGTCCGGGCCCGGGTCGACGGGCGCACGGTGGGCGTCGGCCGGTCGACCGCGACGCCCGACGACGATGCCTCCTCCGGCGCCACCGTGGTCGCCGTGCACCTCGACGGCAACCTCGCCGGCACGATCGCGCTGCGCGACACGACCAAGGCTTCGACCCCCGCTGCTCTCGCCGCGCTCCGCCGCCTCGGTTTCCGGATCGTGATGGTCACCGGCGACCGCCCCGCGGCCGCCCGGGCCGTCGCGGCCGGACTTTCGCTCGACGAAGTGCACGCCGGCACCTCGCCCGCCGAAAAACAGGCGCTGGTCCGCGCCCATCGCGCCCGCGGTCACCGCGTCGTTTTCGCCGGCGACGGCCTCAATGACGCACCCGCGCTTGCCGCCGCCGAGGTCGGCATCGCGATGGGCACCGGCACCGATGTCGCCCTGCACAGCGCCGGCCTCGTCCTCGTCCAGGGCGACCTTGCCGCCCTCGTGCGCGCGGTTCGGCTCGGCCGGGCCACGCTCGCCAACATCCGCCAGAACCTGTTCTGGGCCTTCGCCTACAACATCGCCGGCCTCCCTCTCGCCGCCGGCGCGCTCTATCCGTTCACCGGCTGGCTGCTCAATCCGATGCTCGCCGGTGCCGCGATGAGCCTCAGCTCGATCACCGTCGTCGCCAACGCCCTCCGCCTCCGGCGCGCGCCGCTCTGACCTCGGCTGTGCCGCGGCCCGCCCGCCGGGCGCCGGGCCTCGGGCGGGATTGCCCGGCGCCGGCGGCCCCCGTTTGCTTCCGCCGATGTATACGCCCGCGCATTTCGCCGAGTCGCGCCCCGCCGTGCTCCACGCCCTGATCGCCGATCACCCGTTGGGCGCCCTCGTGACACTCGGCGCCGCCGGTCTCGACGCCAACCACGTGCCGTTCGAGTTCGATCCGGCGCCCACCGGGGCCGCACCGTTCGGCACCCTCCGCGCCCACGTGGCCCGCGCCAATCCCCTCTGGCGCGATCATGCGCCCGACCGCGAGGTGCTCGTCATCTTCCAGGGACCGCAGACCTACATCACGCCGTCGTGGTATGCCGCGTCCAAGCCCGCCCACGGCAAGGTCGTCCCGACGTGGAACTACTGCGTCGTCCACGCCCACGGCCCGCTCCGCGTCGTCGACGATCCCGCCTGGCTGCACGCCCAGATCGGCCGCCTGGTCGCCCGCCATGAGGGCGCGCGACCGGCCCCGTGGCACGTGACCGACGCTCCCGCCGATTTCATCGCGCAGCAGGTTGCCGCGATCGTCGGTATCGAGATTCCCGTGACGCGCCTCGCGGGAAAATGGAAGGTCTCGCAAAACCGCCCCGCCGCCGACCGCCTCGGCGTCGCCGCCGGCCTCGCCGGCGAACCGGTCCCGCACGGCGCCGCGATGGCCCGTCTGGTCGCTCCGCCTGCGCCGCCGCCGGTGGCGTGACCGGCGCGCC
>JACCDS011919180.1_pt1 | contig 10091 bp, 10 predicted proteins | sample 7446441 | NCBI WGS metagenome assembly JACCDS01 (sample SAMN15323445, study PRJNA562643) | freshwater metagenome | isolation source: river surface water | place: USA:Blue River Watershed | collected 2017-08-17 | reverse complement strand
CTGGCGGCCATAGCGAATTGGAACCACCCCTTCCCATCTCGAACAGGGCCGTGAAACGATTCTGCGCCAATGATAGTATGCTCTTCGCATGCGAAAGTAGGTCACCGCCAGGCTATTTATACAAAAAGCCCCAGTCAAATGACTGGGGCTTTTTCATTTTTGCTTCTTCTCATTTCGTTTATTTAAAAAAGTGATCTGCATACCTTTTATTAATGCGAGATAGTGGCAGCATAACTAACATATCAGCTGTATTAAAATCAGGATCCCAAGCCGGTTCACCACAAATGTATGCACCAAGACGTAAATAGCCCTTAATTAATGGAGGGCAGTTAACAGTTAGTTCTTGATTAAGTGCTTCTAGTGGCAGTGCGCAGTGAGGAAATACACGATATTCGCTTGGTGCTAGATACTTTTCTGCTAACTGCTTGTATAAACTTGCTGCAACATGGCCGCCATCTGACATACCCACGCTTCCACATCCCATCATATATTCGTAATTATTTGCTTGCATATATTTAGCAAGGCCAGCCCATAACATGGTAATCGTGCCACCATTTCTGTAATCAGGATGAACGCACGCACGACCTACTTCAACCGTACGGTCAAAAAGAGGTTGCAAGCGACTGAGATCGAATTCACCCGCCGAATAATAACCACCGGCTTCATTTGCCATTTTAGGGTTTAGGATACGATAAGTGCCAACAACCTTATTTGTAATGCTTTCACGAATAATTAAATGGTCACAAAAGACATCAAATCCATCTTGATCTAATGCGTTTTTACTTTGAATATTCGCACCCATTTCTTCTGCAAAAACTTTATATCTGAGATGTTGAGCTTCTTCAATCTCATTCTTATCACGCGCAAGACTTACAGTAAGTTTGCCATGTTCGGTAGGGGTGATAATTAAACTTTGGTCGTTTGATTCGCTAAAGCCAAGAGTTTCTGTCAGCATAAATCGCTCCTTTTTTTTAATTTAGAGCAATGTACTTATAAAGTGTGACATCGATATGAAGTTTATATGACGCCTAAATTAAATATCATTTTGATAGCTTACTTTGATGTTTTTTCATCAAATCGTCATATTTGAAAAGCATGATATGCGCATGATTAAAATTACTTTAATAAGTTAGGAGCAAATATGCCCTATAAATTAAGCTTGTATTTTGCGCGTGCTAAGGCGATTGATAGTGCTCTGTGTATTCGCGTTAATAAAACCAGTCACAATCTTGCAATAAGAGTCTGGTTTAGATTAATCAGTCGCTTGGGAGATGGTATTTTTTGGTATGCCATCATGCTAGCTATTCTTGCTGTTAATGGGAGCGAAGGCATGATTCCTGTTGCGCATATGGCAACTGTTGGACTAATTGGTACTTTGTTATACAAATGGCTTAAAGGAAAAACACTACGGCCACGTCCTTACGAAGTACATCAAGATATATGGTTAACTGGTCGGCCATTAGATCGATTTAGCTTTCCATCTGGACATACATTGCATGCAGTCGCCTTCAGCTCAATTGCCGTTTTTTATTACCCGGCACTCTTTATGTTAGTTGTTCCATTTGCCATCATGGTAGCGTTATCCCGTGTTGTGCTTGGTCTTCATTATCCAAGTGATGTGCTTATGGGAGCTTTAATTGGATTTTCTATATCAGCACTTTCTTTAATGCTTATTTAATTATTTGGAACAAAGTACTGTATGGGTGCAGGGTGAAGCAGTGCTAATTCTCCCAGGCACTCCAGGCGCCAAGCGCTCAGCTGGCTTGCATTTAAGTTGAGTAACTCAGCTTCCCATGAAGGCTTTATTCCCGATAAGACGATCCCAATATCAGTAATTGCCACTTGAGTCTTAGCAATGTAGTAAATAAAGTTCTTATGTACGCGTTTATCTAACATTCGTGATGCGTGATAAATTGCACTTGGTATTTTAAAAGCTCGCAGCATCCTGTCCCAAAAGCTGAGTTTTAGTATCAGTCTTTTAGTATCCTGAATATCACAATTAAACTGAGGAGCAATAAACTGCGCTAGCTTAGCTGCATTTGCCCTAAGAAGAGCACCAGGCGATTTACTTAAGAGCGGGCTTAGATGAGCATCCATTGCCCATTCAGAACTAATGTGTGTCAACATTCCTTTGTCTGACCACATTTCTTCATGTGCTGGGACAAAATGGTTGTGTGCAATCACATCTATATATAAGTGGCTTGCAAATCCAATGGCAATCGCTAACTCTTCTTCATTTTTTGCATTTTCAAGTAATGCATGAGCATTTTGCCAACTATGCGTCTTGCAGAAGCGTTTTGAAATAATAGCTAGATCAGGCAGGCATGCACCAGCCATGACTAAGTCTGGGAAATTTTCTATCGCTTTTCTTAGTCGAGGGTCAAGTAATGGCATTGCCCAAAGTAGAGAATGTGCAAAATATACATGGGTAACAAGCCCCCACGCATTAGCTTCATTTGCGTGAAAAATAATTGGTATAAGCCAAAATATAGACTGAAGTTTCTTTTGCATTACTGACTATTCTACGTAGTCAGGTTAAGAGAATATGAAGCTTTTATGATGACTAGATGACAGATGTATCATCTGTCCAGTTGTTTGATATACTCGCAGCAAATTAATTTTTTAATATAGTGTTAAGGAACTTTATGGAAAGCCCATTTAAAGGTAAAACAGGTTTACGTCGATTAATTAATGCGTTTGGTTATTCGATGGAAGGTTTGGCAGCAGCTCATAAGAACGAAGATGCATTCAGACAAGAAGTGCGTTTGGCGCTCCTGCTTGTTCCATTAGCACTATATTTAGGACATACCTCTATAGAGCGCGCCTTGATGATCGGCTGTGTATTTTTAGTGATTATTGTTGAGTTACTCAACTCATCGGTCGAAGCAACAGTTGATCGCATTTCTTTAGATCATCACTTGCTTGCAAAGCGAGCCAAAGATATTGGAAGTGCAGCTGTATTGCTAAGCTTGATTAATTTAGTGATTGTCTGGGGTCTAATACTGTTTGGATAATGACTAAATTGTGACATTTCATATAAGTGTCATAAATGGTCGCTAATATTCAATGGTTAGCGACCGCAATTCGCGGCGTCAATACAAAGGCCGTCAATTGAAAATACTATTTGTTTCTGATGTTTACTTCCCGAGAATCAACGGGGTTTCCACTTCAATTCGTACTTTTGTCGCTCAGATGCAAGCGATGGGACATACAGTACATTTGATTGCGCCTGACTATGGCGTCAAGACTCCAGATGAAGCTTGGATTAAGCGAATTCCTGCTAGAAAAATTTATTTTGATCCTGAAGATAAGTTAATGAAGTATGGTGCCGCCGTTGATCGATTAATTGAACTTCGTCAAGAAAACTACGATATTGTTCATATTCATACCCCATTCGTTGCGCATTATTTAGGTCTGAAACTTGCACATTTGTTGGATGTGCCTAGTGTTGAAACTTATCACACATTTTTTGAAGATTACCTCCATCTTTACCTACCGATTATCCCCAAAAAAATTGCTAGAGGTTTAGCGCGCTTTATTTCTAAGCGCCAGTGCAATGCGGTTGATGCAATTGTTGCACCGTCGCAGCCTATGTTGGATGTGCTCCGGGAATATGGTGTTAAATCAAAAGCTGAAGTTGTCCCTACTGGCTTGCAGGCGCATAGCTTTAAAAAATCAAATGGCAACGAATTTAGAAAAAAACATGGGATTGATGAAAATAGACCTGTTGGTTTATATGTTGGGCGTGTCGCTTTTGAGAAGAATATCAGCTTCTTATTGCGTATGTGGACAGATGTAATCAAACAGCAACCAGATGCATTATTAGTCATTGCAGGTGAAGGACCTGCTGAAGCAAGTCTTCATGCTTTAGCTAAAACACTCCATCTTGAGAACCACGTTAAATTTATTGGTTACATGGATAGAAACACAGAGCTTAATGCTTGTTACGCCAGTGCAGATGTATTCGTATTTTCTTCTCTCAGTGAAACGCAGGGGTTGGTATTGCTTGAGGCAATGGCCCAGGCGACGCCAGTGGTAGCGATTGCTGAGTTAGGTACTAAGTCCATATTAATCGAAGGTGAGGGCGCGATGATTGCCCCACATGACGAGTTAGTTTTTGCTGAGAAAGTGAGTGTTTTATTGAGCGACGCTAAGCTCAGAACAAAACTAGGTAAAGCTGCACTCAATTATGCTAAAACGCGATGGACAGATACAGCTCAAGCTGAGCGTATGATAGCCTTTTATAAAGAAGTGATGCCTAAGGAATAAGAGGTTTTAGCTTAAAAATAAAAATATTAGAAATAAAAAAGCTGGCAATGCCAGCTTTTTTATTGGTGTGATGTTTCGTCTGTTTATGTCTAGCCGAATTTACCAGTAATGTAATCTTCAGTTTCTTTACGAGTTGGGTTTGTAAAAATCATGTCAGTATCGCCATATTCCATCATCTCACCTAGATACATATAAGCTGTGTAGTCAGAAACACGTGCTGCTTGTTGCATATTATGAGTCACTACAAGAATAGTGAGCTTGTTGCGAAGCTCAGACATTAGCTCTTCAATATTCGCTGTTGCAATTGGGTCAAGTGCTGAAGTTGGTTCATCGAACAGCATGATCTCAGGGTCTGTTGCCAAAGCACGTGCAATACATAGACGTTGTTGTTGACCGCCAGAAAGGTTGAAGGCTAAGTCATTAAGACGGTTTTTAACTTCATCCCAGATTGCGGCACCTTTTAGGGCTTCTTCAACTTTGTCATCGACTACGCGCTTGTTTGTTTCACCGCGAACACGTAAGCCATAAGCAACGTTTTCATAGATAGATTTAGGAAACGGATTCGGTTTTTGGAAAACCATACTAATACGCATACGCACTTCAATTGGATCCACACCATCTGCCAACACATTGGTGTTGTCAGGATGCATCACAATTTCACCTTCATATTTATTACCTGGATACAAGTCATGCATGCGATTAAAGCAACGTAAGAACGTTGATTTACCACAGCCAGAAGGTCCAATCAGGGCAGTGATTTTTTTCTCGTACAAAGGCATGCTAATGTCTTTAAGCGCCTTGGTTCCGTTGCTGTAATAAAAATTCAAATTACGCGCTTCGGCTTTGATTGGAGTTGTTGAATTTAAGGTATGCATGTTTTCACCAATTAATTAAATAGTTGTCGTGCTTAAACTAGGATGATTACCACTTAATATTCTTACGAATCTTGTAGCGTAAATAGATCGCTGTGCCATTCATTAATAATGTCACCAGAATAATAATCGCACCGGTCGCAGCAGCATTGACATGGAATGCATGATCGGGGCGAGATAACCAGTTAAACATTTGAATTGGCATTACAGTGAAACCTGAACTTAGCCATTCAAAGTTAAAAAATGGAGGCTCTAGCGTGACTGGTGAAGGAGGTAAGAATGCAATAAAGGTCAGTGCGCCAATCGTAATAATTGGCGCTGTTTCACCAAGCGCACGTGCCATACCAATAATGATGCCGGTTAAGATGCCGCCATATGAATATTTAAGTACGTGATCGTAAACTACCTGCCATTTTGTTGCGCCAACTGCATAAGCTGCCTCTCGAATAGCGACTGGAATTGCACGAATGGCCTCACGTGTTGAAACAATCACAATTGGAAGAATCAGAAGACCTAAGGTTAAACCTGCAGTCAAAATACTTTGACCAAATCCTAATGCGTAAACAAATAAGCCCAGTGCGAGCAAACCATAAACAATCGATGGAACGCCAGCTAAGTTCGATACGTTAATTTCAATTAAGTCAGAAAACCAGTTTTTTGGAGCATATTCTTCCAAGTACAGACCCGCAGCAACCCCCATAGGCACAGCTGCTAAGAATGTAACGGTCATGACTAAAGCAGATCCTACCCAGGCTGAAAGCAATCCTGCATGTTCAGCACGACGAGAAGGGAAGTCACTTAAAAATTGAAGATTAAAGCGACTGCTACCGTCGTAAAGCAAATCAACAAACAATGTTAATAATGTAAGCAGGCCCAGCATTAAGGCGAGTAAACCAACGACAGCAAAAATGTAATCGTTTGCCTTGTGGCGCTTAATCATTGCACGTACTTCTGCAAGATTTTGAATTGCTGAAACTTTCATATCTGTTTTGATAGCCATAGATTGCTCGATTAAATTTGGTTAGTAGTTTTCACGGTATTTTTTACGTACCATGTGGCCCAAGATATTAAAGCCTAAAGTCATCACCATTAGGACTAAGCCAGCAGCAAAGATACTTTGATATCCAATGCTGCCGTGTGGCAAGTCACCTAATGCTACTTGAACGATATACGCAGTAATTGTGGCAGCACTTTCCATTGGATTAAAAGTGAGATTAGGTTGTTGGCCTGCAGCGACTGCTACGACCATTGTTTCCCCTACTGCACGCGAAATACCTAAAATATATGCGGCAACAATTCCGGAGATAGCAGCTGGGGTTACTACACGGATAGCTGTTTGAAAGCGGGTTGCTCCCATAGCATAAGATCCTTCACGCATACTCATTGGTACAGCGCGCATTGCATCTTCAGCGACAGAGCTGATGTAAGGAACAATCATGACCCCCATGACAATACCTGGCCCAAGCATATTGAAGCCCGGAAGATCTGGAAATATATGTTGAAGCATAGGTGTTACAAAGAATAGTGCAAAGTAGCCAAATACAACCGTTGGAACGCCAACAAGAAGCTCTAGAATTGGCTTAACAATCTCACGAGTTTTATGTGACGCGAACTCTGACAAATAAATAGCGCCAATGGTACCAACTGGAATTGCAACGGCGAGTGCAATAAAGGATGTGGTGAGTGTGCCTGAAATTAAAGGCATGATGCCGTAATGCGCATCTTCAAAAAGTGGCGTCCATTGTGTGTCTGTAAAAAAATCAACAATAGAAACAGTTTTAAAGAACCCGAGTGACTCTACAACCAAGATGGTTACGATTGCAAATGTTGTTGCAACTGCTGATAAAGCCGCAATCATTAAAATAAATTCAATGATACGTTCTTTAATATTGCGTCGAATGTTTTTGGCTAAGCGAGAACTAATGGTGAGTTCAGACATTGGATTTTGCACTTTTGATGACGAATTCATAAAATTAAAGCTTTCGCATTGTAGCGGAATTAACTCAGTTTGAATTGAGTGATAAATATGTACATTTGTTAGTTCACTCTATAAATCCATTAAATGAACTAACAAATGGGGCGGTTAGAAACCGCCCCATATTTTTTTACTTATAAATTACTTAATACGACCTAACAAGTCTTTAATTTTGATACCAACTTCAGCTTTGCCACCGAAACCTGTACCTGGTTTTAAAGCTTTAAAGTGAGCTGTAACTTCAGCATAGTCAGCTGTTGGAAGTGGAACATATTTCACTTCTTTTACTAACTTAGGTGCATTAGCTAAGTAGTAATCAACAAAAGCTTTAACTTCAGGTTTGAATGCTGCTGATGTTGCGTTTACATAGATAAACAATGGGCGAGCTAATGGTTGATATGTACCGTCCATTACAGAAGCTGCTGATGGCATGACTGGTGTGCCGCCAACTTTAGCAGCAATTGGAATTGCACGTAATTTATCTTTATTTTCTTCGTAGTAAGCATAACCAAAATAAGCCATGCCACCAACGTTACTTGCAACACCTTGAACTAAAACGTTGTCATCTTCTGATGGAGTGTAATCAGAACGACTTGATTGTGCTTTACCATTAACGGCTTCTGTAAAGTAATCAAATGTGCCAGATGCTGTACCTGGGCCAAATAATGGCATTGCTTTGTCTGGATAAGCACTATTAATTTGTTTCCAGTTCTTGATGCTAGAACCTGATTTCCAGATTTTGTTCAATTCTTCAACAGAAAGGCTTTTTACCCAGTCATTTTTAGCATTCACAACAACAGTTAAAGCATCGTATGCAATTGGTAGCTCGATATATTGGATACCGTTTGCTTTACATTCATCCATTTCTTTTTCTTTGATTGGACGTGATGCATCTGAAATGTCAGTTTCACCGCGGCAGAATTTTTTGAAACCACCACCAGTGCCAGATTCACCAACCGTTACTTTAACTTTAGCTGACTTTTGAAACTCTTCAGCAACCGCTTCAGTAATTGGGTAGACAGTTGAAGAACCGTCAATCTTAATAATCTTTTCAGCAGCATTTGCTGAGAATGTAGCAGCAACAAGGGTTGCAACGCTCAACGCCTTAATAAACTTAGTTTGCATATAAATAGTCTCCGTTAAAAAATCGACACTTGCTCTAAACCGACTGCAAGATATGCTTTGAATCTTAGTGTTTGAATATTACATTTTTGTGACAATTTTTGCGAAACAAATTTTTACTTGAATGAATCCTTTGATTGGCTTCCTCTCGGCCTTGCGTGCTTAGCGCCGATCGGTCGCTTTCGTGTATAATTTTCGCTTTTAAGAATTACCAAAAATAACCTACAGTGATCTAAGTCATGGAAGCAGAACAACTCAATCAAATTGGCAATCGACTTGCCGACCTTTCTGAGCGCCAACAGGCGCTACGGGGGTATCTTTGACTTTGAGAACAAACAACAACGCCTAGAAGAGGTAAGTCAGCTTTTAGAAGACCCTAGCATTTGGAACGACAATGAGCGTTCGCAAAAGCTTGGTAAAGAGCGTCGAGAGCTCGAGGCGCTTGTTAAAAATTTAGTGGATATTCATCAGGGTCTAAGCGACGCCACGGAGTTATTTGAAATGGCACGCGAAGAAAATGATGATGCAACGCTGCTCAGCATTGAAGCAGATAGCTTAAGTCTAGCGCAGCAAGTTGAAGCTTTAGAGTTTCGCCGTATGTTCTCTAACCCAATGGACCCCAATAACTGCTTTATGGATTTTCAATCAGGTAGTGGCGGAACTGAAGCGCAAGATTGGGCGTCAATGTTACTTCGCATGTACTTACGTTATTGCGAACGTAAGGGATTTAAAGTTGAAGTCATGGAAGAGTCCGAAGGTGATATTGCGGGCATTAAAAGTGCTTCCCTTAAAATCTCCGGTGAATATGCTTACGGTTTCTTGCGGACTGAGTCTGGGGTGCATCGCTTAGTGCGTAAGTCACCATTTGATTCTGGTAATCGCCGCCATACTTCATTTGCTAGCGTACAAGTATTCCCTGAGATTGATGATTCTATTGAAGTGGATATCAATCCCGCTGATTTGAGAATCGATACTTATCGCGCCAGTGGTGCCGGTGGTCAGCACATTAACAAGACGGATTCGGCTGTGCGGATTACGCATATTCCAACGAATACTGTCGTGCAGTGTCAAAATGACAGATCGCAACATCGCAATAAAGCTGAAGCAATGAATATGCTGAAAGCCCAACTCTACGCGCAAGAGTTGAATAAACGTAATGAAGAAAAACAAGCCTTAGAGGATGCTAAAACTGACATCGGCTGGGGACATCAAATTCGTAGTTATGTGCTAGACCAATCTCGTATTAAGGACTTACGGACGAGTGTTGAGGTTGGCAATACGCAAGGGGTGCTTGATGGCGACCTTGATCCATTTATATCTGAAAGTTTAAAGCAGGGAGTTTAGCGTGAGTGAACATTTAAATCCGCCATTACAAGACGAAAATCACGTGATTGCTGAGCGTCGTGAGAAGCTTAAAGCGATTCGTGAGAAGGGCGTTGCTTTCCCTAACGACTTTAAGCCAGAGCATTTTGCTGCATCTTTGCATGCGCAATTTGGCGAGCAAGAAAATGAAACTTTAGATGCACAAGCTGTCGTTGTAAAAGTCGCTGGTCGTATGATGCTTAAGCGCGTCATGGGTAAGGCAAGTTTTGCCACGATACAAGACAAAACCGGCCGTGTGCAGTTGTTTATCTCCAAAGATAATATTGGTGAAGAACTTTATGACTCATTCAAGCATTGGGATTTGGGTGATATTGTTGCAGCGGTTGGCGTGATTTTCAAAACTAAAACTGGCGAGCTTTCAATTAAAGTCAGCGAGCTACGTTTATTAACTAAATCGTTACGCCCGCTGCCTGAGAAATTTCATGGCTTATCAGATCAAGAAACTAAGTATCGTCAACGTTATGTTGATT
>JACCDS010833517.1_pt1 | contig 10091 bp, 7 predicted proteins | sample 7446441 | NCBI WGS metagenome assembly JACCDS01 (sample SAMN15323445, study PRJNA562643) | freshwater metagenome | isolation source: river surface water | place: USA:Blue River Watershed | collected 2017-08-17 | reverse complement strand
TAAGGACAAGATCATGATGGGGGCGGAGCGCCGTTCCATGGTGATGCCGGAGGAGGAGCGACGTAACACGGCTTACCACGAGTCGGGTCACGCCATCGTCGCGCGCCTGCTGCCCAAGACCGACCCGGTGCACAAGGTCACCATCATCCCGCGCGGCCGTGCGCTGGGCGTGACCATGCAGCTGCCGCAGGAAGATCGCTACAGCATGGACCGCGTGCAGATCCTCGAGAATATCGCCGTGCTGTTCGGCGGCCGCATCGCCGAAGAGCTGTTCATGGACCAGATGACCACAGGCGCCAGCAATGACTTCCAGCGTGCCACCGATATGGCACGCCGCATGGTCACCGAATGGGGCATGAGCGAGGCCCTGGGCCCCATGGTCTACGCCGAGAACGAGCAGGAGGTGTTCCTCGGCCGTTCGGTCACCAGCACCAAGAACGTGTCGGAGGCAACGCAGCAGAAGGTCGACGCCGAGGTGCGCCGCATCATCGACGAGCAGTACGCGCTGGCGCGCCGCCTGCTCGACGAGAACCGCGACAAGGTGCACACCATGGCCAATGCGCTGCTGGAGTGGGAGACCATCGATGCGGATCAGGTCAACGACATCATGGAAGGTCGTCCGCCGCGCAGCCCGAAGCCCTCAGCGTCGAACAAGCCCCCGGCGACCGGCGGCAGTGGTGGCTCGGCCGCACCGGTCACGCCCAGCGAATCGCCGGCCTGAGACTGTCTGGCACGATGGAAGGGCCCGCCCGGTGCGGGCCCTTTCGTTTTCCGCCGGCGTTTTTGTCACAATCGGGCCATGACCGTCTCTACCGCCCCATCCCGCGTGCTCCGCTGTGGCAGCCACCGCCTCGACCTCGCGCGCCCACTGATCATGGGCATCGTCAACGTCACGCCCGACTCGTTCTCGGATGGCGGGCTGCATGCACGCGCCGATGCGGCGGTGGCGCACGCGCGCGCGCTGCTGGCGGCCGGTGCCGACATCCTCGACATCGGTGGTGAGTCGACCCGTCCGGGCGCCGAGCCGGTGCCGCTGAGCGAGGAACTCGATCGTGTGCTGCCGGTGATCGAGGCGTTGGCTGGGGAGGGTGTGCCACTCTCCATCGACACCTACAAGCCAGAAGTCATGCGTGCCGCGGTCGCCGCCGGCGCCAGCATGATCAATGACGTCTTCGGGCTGCGCCAGCCGGGCGCGCTTAAGGCCGCCGCAGAGACCGACGCTGCGGTATGCATCATGCACATGCAGGGCACGCCGCAGACCATGCAGGCCGACCCGGTCTACGCCGACGTGGTGACTGACGTCGCGGCCTTTCTGTCGGAGCGCGTGGCGGCCTGCGAGGCGGCCGGCATCGCGCGCGACCGCATCGTCGTCGATCCCGGATTCGGTTTCGGCAAGACCACCGCCCACAACATCGACCTGCTGCGCGGTCTGGCCCGGATCGTGCACTGTACGGGTGCCCCACTATTGGCGGGGCTCTCGCGCAAATCGGTGCTGGGCCGCATCACCACCCGCGAGAAGGCCACCGACAGGGTGGCGGCGAGCGTCGCCAGCGGTCTGGTCGCGGTGCAGAACGGTGCCCGGATCCTGCGTGTTCACGATGTCGATGCCACGCTCGACATGGTGCGCGTCTGGCAGGCACTGGAGGCCGCATGAGCCGGCGCTGGTTCGGCACCGACGGCATCCGCGGGGCGGTGGGCACGGCACCGATGACCCCGGACTTTGTCATGCGTCTGGGCCACGCGTTCGGCCTGGAGTTGCAGCGTGAGTCGCGCGGTGGCCGGCCGGCGGTGCTGATCGGCAAGGACACGCGCATCTCGGGCTACCTGCTCGAGTCGGCTTTGGAGGCCGGTCTTTCCTCCGCCGGGGTCGATTCGCATCTTGTCGGGCCGCTGCCCACTCCGGGGGTTGCCTATCTCACGCGCGCGCTGCGGCTTTCGGCGGGGATCGTCATCTCGGCCTCGCACAACCCGTATCCGGACAACGGCATCAAGTTCTTCTCAGCCCACGGCGAGAAGCTGCCGGATGACCTGGAGGCGCGCATCGAGGCGCGTCTGGAGGAGCCGCTGGATTGTCGGCCGGCCGGCGAGTTGGGCCGGGCGTTCCGCGTCGCCGACGCCGCCGGTCGCTACATCGAGTTCTGCAAGGGCACCTTCCCGGCGGAGCTGGACCTGCGCGGCCTCAAACTGGTGGTGGATTGTGCCAACGGCGCCGCGTATCACATCGCGCCGAATGTCTTCCACGAGCTCGGTGCCGAGGTGGTGCCGCTGTTCGATACACCAGACGGTCTCAACATCAACGCCGCGTGTGGCGCCACCCATCCGCAGGCGCTGGCCGCGGCGGTTCGCGAGCATGGCGCCGACGCTGGCATCGCGCTGGATGGCGACGCCGACCGGCTGATCATGGTCGATGCGTCGGGGCGCGTGGTCGACGGTGACCAGCTGCTTTACGCCATTGTCCGTCATCGCCACGCGATGGCGCCGGTGGTCGGCGTGGCGGGCACGCTGATGAGCAACCTCGGCCTCGAGCAGGCGCTCGGACGGCTTGGGATCGCACTCGGGCGCGCAGCGGTGGGCGACCGCTACGTCATGGAGATGCTGCGCGAGCGTGGCTGGCTCTTCGGCGGCGAGTCGAGCGGCCACATCATCTGCCTCGACCGCCACACCACGGGCGACGGCATCGTGAGTGCCTTGCAGGTGCTGGCTGCTATGGTCTCGGGACACATCGCACTGGGTGACTTGCTTGCCGATGTTCAGATGTGCCCGCAGGTATTGCTGAATGTCCACATTGCGCCGGGCTTCGACTGGCGCGGCGATGCCGCCATTACCGCTGCGGCCCGCGAGGTGGAGTCGCAACTTGCCGGCCATGGCCGGCTGCTGCTGCGCGCATCCGGTACCGAGCCGCTGCTGCGCGTGATGGTCGAGGCCGAAGACGGTTCGCTCGCTGCCGCTTGCGCGGCAGGGTTGGCCAGCGTCATCGAGACCGCCGCAGCGGCTTAAGCGCTGGCAGCGCTCCTTGGCAGTTTGCGCACCACCAGCCAGCACGCCAGCAGCATCAGCGTCGAGCCGCTGAGCGTCATGGTGAGCCCGCCCCACTGGTAAAGCAGGCCGGAGAGCAGGGTGCCTATAAACCGCCCCAGCGCGTTGGCAGAGTAGTAGAAGCCGACGTCCTCCGCAGCCTTCTCACTGCCGGCATAGGCCAGGATCAGGTAACTGTGCAGCGAGGAATTGATAGCGAAGGCCAGCCCGAATAGCACCAGTCCACCGACAACCCACCATTCAAGGGCCGCCGGCTGCAGGGCAGCGATTCCCGTGAGTGCGGCGGTGAGCAGCATGGCAGCGGCCGACCACCAGGCAGCGCCTGGCACCTCGTTGCGCAGGCCATCCTCGCTACGCCGCACCAAGTGTGGCGTGGCGGCCTGCACCAGGCCGTAGCCTATGGTCCACGCTGCCAGAAAAGTCCCGACACCGGTGAAGCCCCAGCCTTGCGAATAGAGGAACACCGGCACACCCACGACGAACCACACGTCGCGTGCGCCGAAGAGTGCCACGCGCGCCACCGCCAGCAGGTTGACGCCCCTGTTGCGGGCGAAGAATTCGCGCGCCGAAGCCGATGCCCGGCTCTTGCCCATCAGGCGAGGCACCAGCGTCAGCACGCCCAGGAACACCAGCCCGAGACCCGACGCGATCAGCCATAGTCCGCCCTGAAAGCCGAAAGACTCAAGCAGCGCACCGCCGAGAAAGAAACCGACGCCCTTCATGGCGTTCTTGCTGCCGGTGAACCACGCCACCCAGCGGAACAACTGCCCGGCACCCGCACTGGCAGTGAGCTTGATGGCTGATTTGCTGGCGGTCTTGGTCAGGTCCTTGGCAACGCCGCAGATACCTTGCGCCAGCACTACCCACGCCACCGAGGTGGCCACCGTCCATTCCGGTGACAGCGCCGACAGCATCAGCAGCCCAGTGACCTGCAGAGCCAGGCCGACCAACAGCATCCGCTGGATGCCATAGCGTGTGGCCAGCCAGCCACCTACCAGATTGGCCACCACCCCAGCGGCTTCGTACAGCAGAAAGAGCAGGGCGAGGCTGAATGGCGAATAGCCGAGCTTGTAGAAGTGCAGCAGTACCAGCATGCGCAGCGCGCCGTCGCTGAGCGTAAATCCCCAGTAGGCTGCAGTGACGGCAAGGTAACTACGTAGCCCGCTGTTGACCGTCGCCGCGGTCACAGGCCGAGCTGGTCCATGTGGCAGGCGAGGTCGACCATCCGGCAGGCGTAGGCGAGCTCGTTGTCATACCAGGCGTAGACCTTTAGCAGCGTGCCGTCAGTCACCATCGTGGACAGCCCGTCGACGATGGCACTGCGCGTGTCGCCGCAGTAGTCGGCGCTGACCAGCGGCAGCATCTCGAGCCCGAGTATCCCCGCCAGCGGCGAGCCCGCAGCCGCTGCTGCGGCGAAAAGTGCGTTGACCTCATCTGCGCTGGTGGCGCGCTCAAGCTCGAACACGCAGTCTGTGAGCGAGGCATTGAGCACCGGCGCCCGCACCGCGTGGCCGTTCAGCCGGCCCTTGAGTTCCGGGTAGATGAGGGCGATGGCAGTGGCGCTGCCGGTGGTAGTAGGGGCCAGACTCAGCATGGCGCTGCGGGCGCGGCGCAGGTCCTTGTGGGGTGCATCCACCACCACGTTGGTATTGGTTGGGTCGTGGATGGTGGTGATCTGCCCGTGGCGGATGCCGATCTGCTCATGCACCACCTTGACCACGGGCGCCAGGCAGTTTGTGGTGCAGCTGGCGGCGGTGACGATGCGGTGCCTGGCCGGGTCATAGAGATGGTGGTTAACGCCCACCACGATGTTCAGCACGTCGCCGGTCTTCACCGGCGCGGCCACCATCACGCGCTTGGCGCCGCGATCGAGGTGGCCCTGCAGGGTGTCTGGTGTAAGGAACTTGCCGGTGCAGTCGAGAACCATGTCGACTCCGAGGTCGCCCCACGGGATATCGCCGGGCAGGGCGTGCGAGCTGAAACCTATCGAGCGACCACCGATGCGGATGCTGTTGTCCCCGGTGGCAGCGATATCGCCGCGCCAGCGGCCCTGCGTGGAGTCGAACGCGAGTAGGTGCGCGGTGGCGGCGCTGCCGCCCTTGAACTCGTTGACGTGGACCAACTCGGCGCGGTTCTCGGCTCTTGGGTCCCCGTCCGCGCGGACGACTCCGCCTAAAGCAGCGCGGGCAACCAGACGCCCGATACGCCCCATCCCGTTGATGCCGATGCGCATGGCTAAAACTCCAAAATTTCGATTTTGTGCCGGCTGCGTTACAGAAATCTTTCGTTCAGCGCGCTTGACGCCCAATGCATCCCGACTTGTGCGTTGTTGCGGACGCGCAACAAACGCTTCACAGATGAGTGTTTTGGCCGAAAAAACCTCTCTTGTAAACGAATTGTCATCTTCGCTTGAGACCCTCGGCCCGAGACCAAGTGCAGTGTTCAGCACCCGTCCGAACCGTCCTTCCACGGAGATACAAGATGATCAAGTTTCCTTTAAAGCGTCTCGCGCCCATGAGTTCAATGGCTGCGTTGGCCGCAGTGCTCGCAACCGCGAGCGCCCCCGCTTTCGCCAACATGGAGTCGCTGCTCGAAAAGCTGCACGCCAAGGGTGTGCTGTCCGACGAAGAGTACAAGGAGATGCGCCAGGAGGCGCGCGAAGCCACCCGCGCCAACCGCGACTTCAAGGCCGACATCATGGGCGACAAGGCCAAGCGCGAATTGCCAACCGGGCTTAATGGTGCGTTCTCGAACAACTTCTCATGGACCAGTGGCGACGGTATGAATTCGATCCGTCTGACCGGCCGTGTGATGACCGACTACCGGTTTGCTGACAACGACCTGTCGCTGGCGCCTATTGCCAGTAACGACCGCGACACGGCTTCTGCAGCTGACGGTTTCGAACTCCGCCGCGCCCGTCTCGGTGTAACCGGTACTTTGATGGGTAACATCGACTACAGCGCGCAATTCAATATGGTTGGCAGTGCGCCGGTGGTTGATACCGCGTTCGCCAACTTTAAGTATCTCCCCAACATGAACTTCCAGTTCGGTCGGTTTAAGCAGCCGTTCAGCTTGGGGCAGCTCACCAGCTCCAACGACATCGATTTCGCCGAACGCAGCTATGTGGACCAAGTCATTCCGGCAAAGAAGCTGGGCGCAATGGTTCATGGTGAGCCGAAGCCTGGCTTCACCTACGCAGCTTCGGTCTTCCAAGAAGGCGAAAACGAAATCACCCAGGAAGACGGTGAAGGTAAGCGTTTCGCGGGCCGCATGACCGCAAACTTGGCCCAGTTCGGCGCCGGAATTGCGGATACGGTTCTGCACTTCGGTGTCGCCGGTGTTGGCGGCGACTACCAGTTGCGTCCGGCCATGTCATCTCAGACCAACTCGTCCATCGAGAACGTGTCCCGTGCCACGATCGTGGGCTTCCGCACCATGAACCGCGGCCTGGGCAACGTATACCGCGCGCAGATCGGCGGTGAAAACTTCCTGAGTGGTACGTTCGGCTCGGGTGTGCCACGCACTGGAGCAGCATCAGAATACGGTGCCGACGTTGACCAGACGCTGTTCGGCCTAGAGTATGCGCTGGCTCGCGGCCCCATCAAGCTTCAAGGTGAGTGGGTTCGCGCGAATTACGACGCAAGCAACCCGGTCTCGGTGCTCAATACGTCCAGCGAAACTGTCAAGGGTGATGTTGACACGTACTACATCCAAGCGATGTGGAACATTACTGGCGAAAAATGGAGTGAGGCCTACCGCTCGGGCATCTTCCGCGGCATCGTGCCAACGAATAACTTCAAGCCGGGTTCAGGTCTGGGTGCTTGGCAGGTGGGTTTCCGTTACTCCAAGTTCGATGCTTCTGACATCCAGGTAACTGGTACCCGTTCGCGTGTGCAGTCGGGCACCGGCGCCACGTCTGGTGCCATGAACAGCGATGTTGACTCCTACGGTATTGGCGTCAACTGGATTCTGAATCCGATGTCGCGCCTGATGTTTGAGTGGACCCGCACAGACTTTGGCGGCTCGACCCTGCCGCTCGACATCAACGCGACGGGATCCCGCGGCATCACCAAGGAAGACATCTTCAGCTTCCGCGCTCAGGTGATGTTCTGATCCAAGCCCGTTAAGGCTCATGGCGCCCCTTTCGGGGCGCCTATTTGACTGTAACGTTTATGTAATCTGTCGTGCGTAGGCTCGGTTGGGCTTACGACAAATCAGACTCAGGAGTCCTTCCATGCGCTTCAAGCCCTCTCTTCTGGTTGCTGCCGCCGCCCTCGCGTTTGGCACGTCATCTCAAGCTGCCGACATCACGGGTGCCGGTGCAACCTTCCCGTTCCCGATCTATTCCAAGTGGGCTGAAGCCTACAAAAAGGAAACCGGCGTCGGACTTAATTACCAGTCGATCGGTTCTTCTGGTGGTATCCGTCAGATTCGCGCCAAGACCGTGACCTTCGGTGCTACCGACGCGCCCCTTACTGGCGACGAACTTGCCCGTGACGGCATGGTGCAGTTTCCGGCCATCATCGGCGGCACTGTTCCGGTGTTCAACCTCGATGGTTTTGCCGCTGGCGACCTGCGCATCACCGGCCCGGTGCTGGCCGACATGTTCCTCGGCAAGATCACCAAGTGGAACGACGCCAAGATCGTGTCGCTCAACCCGGGCAAGGCTCTGCCCGACCTGGCCATCACCGTGATCCACCGTGCGGATGGTTCTGGCACCACCTTCAACTTCACCGACTATCTGTCCGCCGTGAGCGAAGACTGGGCCGGTCGTGTCGGCAAGGGCGCCGCGGTCAAGTGGCCTGCAGCCACCTCGGTCGGCGGCAAGGGTAATGAAGGCGTCGCCGCCAACGTCGCGCGCACCAAAGGCGCGATTGGCTACGTCGAGTACACCTACGCCAAGAAGAACAAGATTCCGAATTTTGCGCTGAAGAACGCATCGGGCAAGTTCGTGATGCCGAACCTTGAGACGTTTGCCGCTGCAGCAGCGGACGTCAAGTGGGACAAGGTTCCCGGCATGGGCGTGTCGATGGTTGATGAGGACCATCCCGACGCATGGCCGATCGCCACGGCCTCGTTCATCCTGATGTACAAGAAGCCCGGAGACAAGAACGCCTCGAACCAGGCGCTCAAGTTCTTCGACTGGGCCTACAAGGCTAATGGCAAGAAGCTGGCGGCCGAACTTGATTACATCGCGCTGCCGGACAGTCTGACCGACAAGATCCGCAAGGACGTCTGGTCGCAGATCGACCAGTAAATCCACCCCGGACGTTAGCTCCCCGGCCGGACTGGTTCCGGTCGAGGGGGTTTTCTGGTCGTAGTAAAGTCTGACCCTTGGAATCTTTATGAGCGTCGCCATCGGCATGAATACAAGCGCGGTCTCGGAAGAGCAACGCAGCCAGGCGGCCCTGCTGGCCATTGCCAGGCGGCAACGTCTGCAAGACATCGTCTTTCAGCGCCTCACACAGATTTTTGCCCTGCTGGTCCTTGTTGCTCTGCTGGGCATTCTCTTCTCGCTGTTCAACAACGCATGGCCTACTTTCGAAAAGTTCGGCCTGCGCTTCCTCTGGTATGTCGAGTGGGACATCCTTAACGAGGAGTTCGGTGCGGCGATCGCCATCGTCGGCACCTTGGCGACGGCGACCATCGCCATGCTCATCGCCGTGCCGCTTGCCTTCGGCATCGCTTTGTTCCTCACCGAGACCTGCCCGCCGTGGTTGCGGCGCCCGCTTGGTACCGCCATTGAACTGCTCGCTGCAGTCCCGTCGATCATTTACGGCATGTTTGGCCTGTTCGTGTTCGCCCCCATCTTTGCGGACTTCGTTCAGGCGCCGTTACAGCACGTTCTAGGCGGCATGCCGATCGTTGGCGTGCTGTTCGGCGGTGTCGCCAACGGTCTTGGCATCCTCGCAGCTGGCGTGGTGCTGGCATTCATGGTGTTGCCGTTCATCGCTGCGGTGATGCGCGACGTATTCGAGATCGTCCCCCCGATTCTCCGCGAGTCAGCCTACGGACTCGGCTGCACGACATGGGAGGTTGTGGGTAGGGTCGTGCTGCCCTACACGCAGAAAGGGGTCATCGGCGGCGTCATGTTGGGGTTGGGGCGTGCGCTTGGCGAGACCATGGCTGTCACCTTCGTTATCGGCAACGCCAACCGCCTGCCCACATCACTGTTCTCGCCAGGCACATCCATCGCATCCGTGCTGGCTAACGAATTCGGCGAAGCCGCAGATTTCCATCTGTCGACCCTCTTCGCGCTCGGCTTCCTGCTGTTTGTCATCACCTTCATCGTGCTCGCGGCCGCCAAGTGGCTCACGCTGCGCGTCGAGCGCAGCAAAGGCACCTAGGGCCATACCGTGCAGATCGACCAGTCGCTCTATAACTCTCGCGTCCGCGCCAACCGCATCGGACTTACCCTGTCCATGCTCGCCATGGCACTCGGGCTTGCCGTCTTGCTCTGGATCCTCACCGTGCTGTTTGGGAATGGCGTTGCTGCCTTCGATTTGGGCATGTTCATCCATGACACGCCAGCCCCGGGCTCTGAGGGCGGTGGTTTGCGCAACGCAATCGTCGGCAGCGCCATGATGGTGGGGCTCACCGTGGTCGCCGCGACCCCCATCGGAATTCTCGCAGGTATCTACTTGGCGGAGTTTGGCGATACCAACCGCGTCGCTGAGGTCACACGGTTCGTTACGGATATCATGCTGTCGGCGCCGTCGATCGTGCTCGGCCTTTTTGTCTACGCCATCGCAGTGGCAACGGTGGGGCACTTCTCGGGTTTCGCCGGCTCGTTGGCGCTCTCGCTCATCGCTGTGCCGGTGATCATGCGGACCACCGAGAACATGCTGCGGTTGGTGCCGGGCAGCCTGCGCGAGGCGGCCTTTGCTCTTGGGGCACCGCGTTGGAAGGTCTCGTTGATGGTCACGCTACGCGCCGCCAAGACAGGCGTCATCACCGGCGTGCTGCTAGCACTTGCCCGCATCAGCGGCGAGACTGCCCCCTTGCTGTTCACCGCGCTCAACAACCAGTTCTTCAGCACCGACATGTCGCAGCCC
>JACCDS010375011.1_pt1 | contig 10091 bp, 8 predicted proteins | sample 7446441 | NCBI WGS metagenome assembly JACCDS01 (sample SAMN15323445, study PRJNA562643) | freshwater metagenome | isolation source: river surface water | place: USA:Blue River Watershed | collected 2017-08-17 | reverse complement strand
GGAATATTCTCCGCGATTTTGGTATTTACAATCTGCTCGATTTGCTTAATTTCTTCGTCAGTCACTTTTTGGAAATGAGAGAAGTCAAAACGCAATAAATCTTCGTTCACTAAACTACCTTTTTGGGCCACGTGCTTGCCTAATACTTCTTGTAAAGCCGCTTGCATTAAGTGTGTAGAACTGTGGTGATGTGTGATAGCACGACGTCTTAAGGTTGCAATACTTGCTTTTACAGGCTCATTTGCAAGATTTTCGATGCGAGCATCCGTTATGATATGAACGATCAAATCGTTCTCTTTCTTAGTATCAACAACGGAGAGAGATACGCCTGATTTTTGGAATTCTAATATACCGGTATCACCCACTTGTCCTCCCGATTCAGCATAGAAAGGAGTGGTTTCTAAAACCACTTTGTATTGAACACCTGCCTTATTTTGAATCTTTTGGTATTTTAAAACTTGCGTTTCCGTTTCGTTAGAATCGTATCCAATGAAACTTACCTCATCACCTTCATTGACGATTACCCAATCTTCAGCACTTGCACCTGCATCTTTACGGGAACGCTCTTTTTGAGCTTTCAACGCAGCATTAAATCCAGGCTCATCAATATCTAATCCTTTTTCACGAGCAATTAAGGCCGTTAAATCTACCGGAAAACCATAAGTATCATTTAATTCGAATACATCGTCTCCCGACAGCACTTTGCCTGAACAATCCTCCATTAACTTGTCTAAACGAACTAACCCGGAAGACAAAGTACGCAAGAAGGAAACTTCCTCTTCGTAAATTACTTTAGCTACGAAGGCTTCTTGTGAGATTAATTCATCAAAAACCCCTTTGAATTGTTGTGCTAATCCAGGAATTAATAAGTGTAAGAAAGGCTCTTTAAAGTCTAAATAAGTATAGCCATAACGCACGGCGCGACGTAAAATTCGGCGAATTACATAACCTGCCTTGTTGTTAGAAGGTAATTGGCCATCGGCAATACAAAAAGCAATCGCACGAATGTGGTCTGAGATAACGCGCATCGCGATATCTGCCCATTTTTCATCACCATATTTCTTGCCACTCTTCGCAGCAATGTATTGAATGGTTCCTTGGAATACATCCGTATCGTAATTCGATTGCTTCCCCTGAATCGCCATACAAAGACGCTCAAATCCCATACCCGTATCCACGTGCTTGTTTGGAAGTGGAACTAAAGATCCATCTGCCATCCGCTCAAACTGCATAAATACGTTATTCCAAATCTCCACAACTTGTGGATGATCCGCGTTTACTAAACTTTTACCTGAAATCTTATCTACCTCATCTTGGTTTCTTAAGTCAATGTGAATCTCTGAACAGGGTCCACATGGGCCTGTTTCGCCCATTTCCCAGAAATTATCTTTCTTATTTCCGTAAATAATACGGTCTTCACCCACAATCGCCTTCCAAATATCAAAGGCCTCTTGATCAAAAGGCACTCCATCTTTTTTATCTCCCTCAAAGACTGAAACATAAATACGGTCTTTCGGTAATTTAAATACTTCTGTTAATAATTCCCATGACCAGGTTAATGCTTCCTTTTTAAAATAATCGCCAAAAGACCAGTTACCTAACATCTCAAACATGGTGTGGTGGTAGGTATCAAATCCTACATCCTCTAGATCATTGTGCTTTCCGGAAACACGAAGGCATTTTTGAGTATCCGCAATTCTCTTCGATGGCGGCGTACCGTTGCCCAAGAAAAAATCTTTGAACTGAGCCATCCCCGAATTGTTAAATAAAAGGGTAGGGTCATTTTTTGCCACCAAAGGAGCAGAAGGAACAATTAAATGGCCTTTTGATTTAAAGAAATCCAAAAATTGTTGACGTATCTCAGAAGAGGTCATGCGTTTTATTGTAAAATGAAAGGAACCTTTGTAGTTTTACTTAGGCACCTATAAAAAGGAATTACAAAATTAAGTCTATTTTTTGAAGAAGCCCATTTTGGGTTTAAAATTATTGATGGAATTAAGCAAGCAATATTATTCTATATCGGAGGTAGCAGCTATTTTCAAGGTGAATACCTCCAAAATTCGTTATTGGGAGACTCAATTCCCCCATTTATCTCCTAAAAGAGCCGGTTCTGGTATTCGTAAATACACCCCACAAGACATCGAAAAAATCAAGGTATTGGTTAATTTGATTGATGAGCGAGGTTTAACAATTGAGGGTGCAAAGCAAGCCTTAAATTTCAAAGGCAAGGAAAAAAATCCACATCAAAACATCATTAATCAACTAACTGATATTCGTGATTTTTTACAAGGGATGAAGGCTGATTTAGACCTGGAATAAACGTAGGTTTCGGAAAATTCTTCCGATGAAAACCACTTATCCCTCAATTGTATACCAAATCGCCTTGACCTACCTCCCCAAAGTAGGGCCCGTTAAAGGCAAAGAGTTAGCCTCTCTTTATCCTTGTTTATCTGATATCTTCAAATTAGCTTCCTATCAATCTAATGCTGCAGATGCTTTGCGGGAAGCAGAAAGGACCGTAAAAATTTGCGAAGAAGATCAGATTCAAATCATCTATTTTGAAGATCCTGCTTATCCCCAGCGAATTAAAGAGCTATATGATGCCCCATTAATACTTTTTAAAAAAGGACCTGCAGATCTAAATGCGCATCGGATTGTGGCCGTGGTCGGAACGCGCCATGCCAGTGATGTGGGAAAAAAGGTAACTGAGGAACTTGTTCAATCTTCGATTAAAGATGAGGTCATTCTCGTAAGTGGATTTGCACGCGGTATTGACATAGCCTTACATAAAGCGTGTCTAGCTTATCAGGTTCCCACTATCGCTGTCTTAGCGGGAGGATTTCGTCACATCTACCCCCATGAAAATGCGATGTACATTAATCAAATTTTAGAAAATGGAGCTTTGCTTTCAGAATATGCTCCTCATATTCCACCTGCCTCTTATCATTTTCCTGTTCGTAACAGAATTATTGCAGGACTTTCTGATGCGACTGTGGTTGTGGAAGCAGCAGAAAAAGGAGGGGCACTCATTACGGCTGATTATGCGCTTAACTACAATCGAACCGTTTTTGCTGTTCCAGGTAGTTTAAATAGACCTTTTTCTAGGGGGTGTAATCTGTTGATTCGCAATCTGAAAGCCACGATTTATACTTCCTGGGATGATTTTATGCAAGAATTGAATTGGGAGCAAGCAAAAGACAGGTTGGCTTTACACCCTGAGTTGAGTCAAAAACTTTTTACATTGAACGAAACGACCATCATTTCTCTTTTACATCGAGAAGGACAACTTTCTTCAAATGAGCTTTTACAGCGTTCTGAAATTCCACAAGATGAGTTAGCTCTTATTTTGCTGAATTTAGAATTAAAAGGTATGATAAAATCAACGAATGGCGATGGCTATATGTTGTCCTAATTATTTTCTCCAAGTACTAGGAGAAACTCTCCAGTCTTGTAAGGTCATTAATTGGGTTTCTGTGACATAATCCAATTGAACGGCTTCTTCGATTAACGCATTGTAGTTGCTCAAAGTATACAAGGGGATGTTCGCATTTTTGAAATTTTGATCTGCAATTTCAAATCCATAGGTAAAGATGGCCACCATGCCTAATACGTCGACACCAGCTTCTTTCAAGGCCTCTGCTGCTTTTAAAGAGCTTCCTCCTGTAGATATCAGGTCCTCAATGAGAACCACTTTTTGTCCTTTTTCTACCTTACCTTCGATCTGATTTCCCATTCCGTGTTTTTTAGGTTCTGGGCGTACATAACAAAATGGTAGATCTAGAAAATCGGCTACTAGAGCTCCTTGTGCGATACCCGCAGTTGCCACACCGGCTATGATGTCGGCTTGTGGAAAATAGGCTTTAACTGCTGCAGATAGACAATTTTTAATGTAAGTACGTACCTCTGGAAAAGACAAAGAGACGCGATTATCGCAATAGATGGGAGAATTCCAGCCTGAAGCCCAAGTAAATGGCTGATCCGGTCGCAATTGAATGGCTTGAATCTTTAAAAGATGTTGAGCAACTTCTTGAGGAATCGTCAAATTTTGCATGAGGGTAGTTTCTAAATTTATATTTACAAAAATAATTTATTCAGTTTATCTTTCACTATTTAATTCTAATTTTGCCACAGAAAATTGAACAGATGGTAATTTTTATTGATGATCGACCGATCAGAATTGTGAAGAAGAAGGAGTTGGGAGAAATGCCATCTAAAGAGGATTTTGACTTGGTCCTAGATGCACGTTTATCTCCTTTGAAGGTCGAAAATTTCACTGGACATACCTGTATTATTAATGCAAGTATTGAACAGGTTGAAAAAATGTTAGTGAATTTACATGCGAAGTCTGGCATTCATTTTCATGCATTATACCTCCTTGTCGAGGACCGCAAATTATTCAAACAAAAGATTGTCAAAATGTATCAACTCGTGGAAGCGGCAGGAGGCGTAGTGGTCAATCAAAATCAACATACATTATGGATGTATCGTTTGGGGAAATGGGATTTGCCTAAAGGCAAGTTAGAAAAGAATGAAAAATTCGAAACGGCAGCCGTTAGAGAAGTGGAGGAGGAGTGTAATGTGAAGGCTGAATTAGGAAATAAAATTTGTACCACTTACCATACCTATACCCACAAGAATAAGTTAGTGTTGAAAAAAACGCGTTGGTATGCTATGAAAACGCACTTTACGGGCACACTTATTCCCCAGAAAGAAGAGGGTATTGAGAAAGTGGAGTGGATGAATGAGAAAAAGCAAACACAAGCCTTAACGAATACCTATTCCTCTATTCGTTACGTGATCGAAAAATTCAAAAAACTAGTCTAAGATATAGGGTAAATATTGGTCTACTGGACTTCCGTAGCGATGTAAATCTCGGATAATGGTCGAACTGATAGGTGCTAGGTGCGGTGAGGTAATTAAGAAAACCGTCTCTAGTTCATTGTGAATGTGTCTATTCACTTGGGATATCGAGTTTTCATATTCGAAGTCCGTCGTATTGCGCAAACCTCTTATGATAAATTTAGCCCCATATTCGTGTGCGACATTGGCTGTTAAATTTTGATAGGTTACCACACTAACGGGTTTTCCTTCAAAAGTCTTTCGTATGTATTCCTCCATTTTTTCTAAAGGAAAATAACGTGATTTAGAGGAGTTTTGGCCTATTCCTATAATAACTTCATCAAATAAGGCCAAAGCTCTTAATACAATATCCTCGTGACCTTTCGTAAAAGGATCGAATGAACCTGGAAAAAATGCTTTTTTAGTGTGTGGCATAAGGTATATGATAAAGTTCAGCATCAGGAATATCCTGAGAACCTGTTGCTAAGATAGGTGGGAATAAGGACCAATTTAAAGAGAAAGCGTCCCGAATAGATTGCAAGTAAAAGGCTAATTCGATAGGGGATTCAAAAGGGAAAACGTTAGCTAATTGTAATTTATTCCCTTGGTATAAGCTCGCGAAAGCTAATTTACCCTGAATAAATAGGTTTAACTGTTGATCATTTTGGTGCAAACAATGGGCTAGGCTATGTGTATAGGTAATTTTTGCATAAGGGAAATGAGCAGAAATGTAGTCTTTCCAATCACTAGGCACTAGAAAAACCAAATTTGCATCTTCAGCTTCTACGTATTGTTGTTGAATTTCTTTACCCACTAATGCATTTTCGCCTAATGCTTTCTCTAGAAAACCTAAACGATAGGTAGGGGAATCATAGGAATTCGGAATTAAAAGAAAATACTCATTCGAGATTTCAATCTGGACCGATGTGATACGAGAATCCTTTTTCGGGTGAGCGAGTAATTGCTCCCGGAAATTCTCCGCGTTTAGTCGGAGATGTAAGGTTTCGGCCGAAATTGTGGGTTCCATAGTCTCTAATTCGTTTCGAAATTGCAAAAAAAATATGATAATCGGTGTCAAAATTAGTAATTTTGCACCCTATTTAATCCAGCTCCTATGTTGCAAGTATCTAATGTGTCCCTACGTTTTGGGAAAAGAGTTCTTTTTGAGGAAGTTAATATCAAATTTACGGAAGGTAACTGTTATGGTTTAATCGGTGCCAATGGCGCGGGTAAATCTACTTTTTTAAAAATCTTATCTGGTGAAATTGAATCTCAAACAGGTTCCGTTTCGATGAACCCAGGTGAGCGTATGTCGATTTTGAAGCAAAATCACTTTGAATACGAAGAGGTTCAGGTCTTGCAAACGGTGATTATGGGAAATAAGCGCCTGTATGACATCATGTTAGAAAAGGATGCGATTTACTTAAAAGAAGACTTTACAGAGGAAGATGGAAATAAAGCAGCGGATTTAGAAGCAGAATTTGCGGAATTAAACGGTTGGGAAGCAGAGTCGGAGGCAGGTTCTTTGTTAGGTGGATTAGGTATTTCAGCTGATCTTCATTACACTTTGTTGAAGGATTTAAATGGATCTGATAAAGTAAAAGTTTTATTAGCGCAAGCTTTATTTGGTAACCCTGATATTTTATTATTAGATGAGCCTACCAATAACTTGGATATTGATTCCATTTTATGGTTAGAAGGCTATTTGATGAACTTTAAGAATACGGTCATTGTAGTTTCTCACGATCGTCACTTCTTAGATAATGTGTGTACGCACATTGCAGACTTAGATTTTGGCAAAATTCAATTATATGGTGGTACCTATACGTTCTGGTACGAGTCGTCTCAATTAGCAGCGCGCCAACGTACGGATCAGAACAAAAAGACCGACGAAAAGCGGAAGGAGTTAGAGGAGTTTATTCGTCGATTCTCTGCAAACGTGGCAAAGTCGAAGCAAGCCACTTCTCGTCAAAAAATGTTAGATAAGTTACAAGTCGATGATATCAAGCCCTCTTCTCGTAAATATCCATTTATTAACTTCAAACCGGAGCGCGAGGCTGGGGACCAATTATTAAGTGTTGTCAATCTTTCAGCAAAAACAGATGATGGTACTCCATTGTTCACTAATCTATCCTTCACTATAAATAAAGGCGATAAAGTAGCACTTTTGGCGAAGGACTCTTTGGCAATCACCGCCTTATTAGACATTTTAGCAGGAGAGAACACCAATTTTACTGGAGAGTTTACTTGGGGAGTAACGACGACTCAGACGTATTTGCCTAATGATAATGCCAAATACTTTGAAGACGATTCCATGAATTTAGTGGATTGGTTACGTCAATATTCTATTGAAAAAGATGAGAGTTTCATTCGTGGATTTCTAGGACGTATGTTATTCTCCGGAGATGAGGCCTTGAAAAAATGTACGGTTATCTCTGGAGGGGAAAAACAGCGTTGTATGTTCTCACGCATGATGTTGTCAGGTGCAAACGTGCTTTTATTTGACGAGCCTACGAATCACTTGGACTTAGAATCCATCACGGCTCTGAATAATGGCATGATAGAATTCCCAGGAACCATCCTTTTCACTTGTCATGATCACCAGTTAACGGATACGGTGGCGAATCGCGTGATTGAAATAGGCTCGAAAGGTCAATTAGATAAGTTAATGACCTATGATGAATTCATTACCGATCCTACAGTAAAAGCGCAAAGAGCCGCTCTATAAAAATAAAAAGGCCAGCACGAAAGCGCTGGCCTTTTCATTTATATCAGTTGTTAGATTATAAAATAAATCGAGTCGACAAGAAATTCGATTGTTGGTTCTCAACGATCGCGTTCACGATGTCTTTATTCGATTGAGTCGCTTTTGTAGCTACTACGGTACGAATAGAGAAAGAACGTAAGGCCGCAGTCACCGATAAAGTACCTTCTGCTGAGTCTTTACGCCCAGTGAAAGGGAAAGAATCTGGTCCACGCTGACATTGTGCATTAATATTCACACGAGAAACTTGATTTACCGTCTCATCAATTAATTCTGAGATTTCATTTACATCCGTTCCAAAAATCGCCACTTGCTGACCGTGCGAAGATTCGTGGATATAATCGATTGGCTCATCTAAGTTTTCAAATGGAACAACAGGTACCACAGGTCCAAATTGCTCTTCATGCCAAACCTTCATCTTGCTAGTTACTGGATACAATAAAGCAGGGAAGAAGATTGATTTGAAATTCTCTCCTCCATGTTCATTCATCACCTTAGCGCCATGTAACTTCGCATCTTCAATTAATTCTGTCAAATAAGCAGGCTTATTAGGCTCAGGAAGTGGTGTGATTTGAACGCCAGGCTCCCACATCATACCTAATTTCAAGGCTTCGATTTTCTTCGCTAATCCTTCATTGAATTTATCTGCTAAGGATTTGTGTACAAAGATGATTTTTATGGCCGTACAACGCTGTCCATTAAAGGATAGTGATCCTAATAAACATTCGTTGATTGCTGAATCTAGGTCTGCACTTTTGGTAACAATCGCTGCATTCTTCGCATCTAGGCCTAAAATGGCACGTAAGCGATTCACTTTCGGGTGCATCTTCTTTAACTTGTCCGCCACTTTAGAGGAACCGATTAAAGTTAATACGTCGATTTTACCTGATTCCATTAATTGCGGAATGATGGAATTTCCACGACCATACAGGGTGTTGATAACACCTGCTGGGAATGAATCTTTGAACGCCTCAAGTAAAGGATAGTGTAATAAAGTACCGTGTTTCGGTGGTTTGAATAAAACAATATTTCCCATAATCAAAGCGGGGATAAGCGTTGTAAAGGTTTCATTCAATGGGTAGTTGAATGGCCCCATACAAAGTACCACGCCTAAAGGAGAACGTCTTACTTGTCCGATGATTCCTTCTTCGATTAAGAAAGTAGAGGAGTTACGGTCGATATCTTTTAAAGCACCGATCGTATCGTAAATGTATTGAACGGTTCGGTCGAATTCTTTTTGTGAGTCACCCAGTGATTTACCGATTTCCCACATTAATAATTTGACAACCTCATCGCGCTTTTGAATCATCTTTTGAGTGAATTTCTCCACGCATTCGATTCTTTGCGCTACTGTCATTGAAGGCCATTCGCCACGGCCATTTGAATAGGCCTTTACGCCAGCATACAAAACTTCCATTGCATCTGCTGCATCCGTGATTGGATAGGAGCCGATACGTTTTTGTTCGAAACCTTTGTCTGTTTTTATATAGATTGGAGACCAAACGTCTTGCGTTTTACCTTTCCATTGACGCATCTCTCCATTGACTAAATATTCTTTTTGCTCAATAGGATGCGTTAAATCGTATTCTTTTGGAATTTGTCCAGCTGATGGGAACAAGTTTTGTAAATTGTTTTCGGGCATTGTCTTGCGAATTAATTTTTACAAATCTCCGGATTTAGCACATTTCAAATAAATGACTGAATCAAATATTTGAATAGTACCATGTTTTTCCGGTTATTTACAAATAAAAGACAAATACTTGCCGTACTTACTCCTTTTTTAAAGGATATTTTCTTCGGATTTTGTTGATAATGAACTTGTTCTGTTCTGTGAAACTGTTAGGATGCAGAAGATTATAGGTGGTAGACCAAGTTTGAAATAAGACAGGATCCGCGGCTGAAAAGCTCGTGGAACAGATATTTTTTTGAGCTAAATAGTCCTTAAATTCCATAGGTCCAATCTTGTTTTTTCCTCCACAAAAGTAAGAATGCGAGTAAAGATAATAATCCAGCGATTAAAAATGGAATGGGAATGCGATTTGGAATTCCTTGGTAAACTTCTCCTGCTACGTAGGCACCGATTCCAATACCTGCTTCTAGAGCAATATACATGGTAGCCATGGCGCGTCCCATGTGGTTTTTATCTCCTAAATCATTTGTCCATGCTGCTAGTGTGGGTGTGTTGAAACCCCAGGCTACTCCGTAAAGTATGGCTGAAGTAACCAATAAGAAGGTATTAGCATCGAAAACTAATAGAAACATGGAAAGGCTCAGCATAAAGCATCCAAAAATCAAAATAGGAATTCGACCATACTGATCTGATGCTTTGGAAAAAAAGAGGCGAATAAGGATGGATGATATGGTATAGATAGTAAAGTATAAGCCTTTGTTTGACCAACCTATGATTTTAGAGCTATCAGGAATTAAAGTTATTATAGCTCCTGCGGAAAAGGAGACGAACAACATGATCCAAAATACGGGTACGATT
>JACCDS012250816.1_pt1 | contig 10096 bp, 11 predicted proteins | sample 7446441 | NCBI WGS metagenome assembly JACCDS01 (sample SAMN15323445, study PRJNA562643) | freshwater metagenome | isolation source: river surface water | place: USA:Blue River Watershed | collected 2017-08-17 | reverse complement strand
CTGGCCGATCTACGAGGTGATCAACCACCACAAGCTGCCGGCCATCTTCCACACCGGCCACAGCGGCATTGGCTCGGGCATGCGCTGCGGTGGCGGCCTGCGTCTGGAGTACAGCAACCCGATGCACCTCGACGATGTGGCGATCGATTTCCCCGACCTGCAGATCGTCATGGCCCATCCGAGCTTTCCGTGGCAGGACGAGGCGCTCAGCCTGGCCACGCACAAGCCCAACGTCTGGATTGACCTGTCGGGCTGGAGCCCCAAGTACTTTCCCAAGCAATTGATCCAGTACGCCAACACCTTGCTCAAGGACCGCGTGCTGTTTGGCAGCGACTACCCGCTGATCACCCCCGAGCGCTGGATGAAGGACTTCGAGGTGGCTGGCTTCAAGCCTGAAGTGATGCCCGGCATCCTCAAGGACAACGCGGTGCGCCTGCTGGGGCTGGACTCAAAAGCCTGAGCACCGGCCTGAGCGCTGGGCCTGCGCCTGATCAGGCGCCTTCGGGCCGGATCTGGGCGCGGGCGATCACGGGTTTCCAGCGCGCCTGCTCGAGCTGGATGAACTTGGCAAACTCACTGGCGGTGTTGCCTACGGCGAGTGCCGTGTCCTGGCTGAGCTTGTCGCTCACCAGCTTGCTGCGGGTGGCCTTGATGGCCTCCTGCTCGAGCTTGTCCTGGTGGGCCTTGGGCCACTTGCTGGGCGCCAGCAGGCCGTACCACTGCGTCATCTCGAAGCCCTTGTAGCCCTGCTCTGCCACGGTGGGCACATCGGGCAGTTGCGGCAGGCGGCTGGTGCTGCCGGTGGCAATGCAGCGCAGCTTGCCGGCCTTGATGAATTGCAGCAGCGCCGGTGCACCCACGGCGGCCGCCTGCAGGCGGCCGGCCATCAGGTCGGTCAGCATGGGGCCAGTGCCGCGGTAGGGCACATGCAGCACGAAGGTGTTGGTGGCCATCTTGAGGTACTCGAACGCCAGGTGGCCCGCGCTGCCATTGCCGGCTGAGCCGTAGTTGAGCTGGCCCGGTCGCGATTGGGCATACGCAACGAATTCCTTGAGGTTCTTGACGGGCAGCTCGGGGTGCACCACATACAGGCTGGGTACTTTGGAAACCAGCGTGATGGGGGCAAAGTCGCGGATGGCGTCATAGCCCAGTTTGGGAAAGATGTACGGGTTGACCGCCAGGGTGCCAATGTGGCCCAGGATGAGCGTGTGCTCGTCGGTGCTGCCCGCAACCTCCTGCATGGCGATGTTGCCGGCACCCCCTGGCTTGTTGTCCACGAAGACGTTCTGGCCGATGGTCTTGGCCATCTCGCCTGCCACGGCGCGGGCCACGATTTCCGAGCTCCCGCCCGGGGCAAATGGCACCACCAGACGCAATGGCTTGTTGGGCCAGGTGTCGGCCATCAAAGGCTGTGTGTGCAGGCCCGATGCGCCGGCGAACAAGGCGCCGAGTGCGCTGCGGCGCGTGATGCTGGGGTTCATGGTGTGTCTCCGTCAAGTGCCTGCCCAATGGCTGTCCAATGTCTGTCCAATTTCGTACCGAGTCCAGGCGGGTCTGGTGCGGCAAGAACTGAGGCTACCCCCAACGTACAAGCCGACAGGGTGAGCCACGGCCTCAAAAGCGCCAGCCCACACTCAGGCGTTTTTGCGTGTCGTTGGTGAAGTTGACTTTCTGGTCCACGGCAAAACGCACGAAATGGCCTTGCCAGTCCCAGGTCAGGCCGACGCTGCTGCCCTGCAACCAGGGCCCGCTGGCTTCGCTGCGCCCGCGTTTGTCCGCCAGGTCCAGCGTGAGGCGGTGGGTGTCGTCCAGGTGGTAGCGCCAGACCAGGTGGGTGACCCGCTGGCCGGTGTGCAGCCGATCGTCCTGGATGCGGTAGAGGCTGATCTGGTGTTGCCGGCCCCACCAGCCTCCCATGCCCAGCGTGAGTGCATCGTTGGGGTCGAAATTGAGGTTGTAGTAAGGCCGCAGGTTGGTGCGGCCCCAGCCGGCGATGCCATAGACCTCGTGGCCGACCTGCGCCGTGATGGCGGCGCCGGCAAATCCACCTTCAGCGGCCTGCAGCGAAGACACCAGCTGGCCCCACTGGGGGCTGGCGGTGTATTCGTAGCCTGTGCGCATCTGTTCGCCAAAACCCGATTGCCGGTACTGGCCGATCCACACAGCATGGGGCCCGAGGTTGCCGCGCAGGTTCAGGTCGGTGGCTTGCGGTGCGTCGCGGTTGCTGTAGACCGACGGGGTGAGCTTGAAGGCCCATGGCGCGGCTTGTGCTTCCATGGTCTGCGCCTGCGCCATGCAGGGCAGGAGGAACAGCGCAGTGAGCAGACGGGATTTCATGCGTCTGGCGTTTCGGCCCAGCGCGGCAGGGGCCAGTGCAGCAGTTCGGCCAGGCGGCAGACCACCCAGCGCGCCTCGGCCTCGCTGACCACCACGGGTTCGCTCAACAGGCCCTGCAGGCAGCGCTCGAGCGCCAGGTCCTCGGTGATGCCCAGCTGGAACTGCTGCGTGGCTGTGGGGTCTGTCAGCAGCTGGGCCATGTCTTCGCACAGCTCGTAACGGGCAGCCATTTCGCTGGCGCTCAGGGTGGGCTTGATCTTGCCTGGCGGCACATACAGCGCCGAAAAGCTCGGCGGGATGTAGATCTGGTTGCCCTCGTCCATGGCAGCTCAGGCTTTCTTGACGAATTCGCTCTTGAGCTGCATCGGCCCGAAGCCCTCGATCTTGCAGTCGATGTCGTGGTCTCCTTCGATCAGGCGGATGTTCTTGACCTTGGTGCCCACCTTGACCACCGAAGACGAGCCCTTGATCTTGAGGTCCTTGACCAGGGTCACGCTGTCGCCGTCCTGCAGCACGTTGCCATGCGCATCTTTCCAGACCTTGGCGGCTTCGGCCTGGGCGCTGGTTTCGGCGGGATTCCATTCATGGCCACAGGTCGGGCAGATCAGCAGGGTGCCGTCTTCATAGGTGTATTCGGACTGGCATTGGGGGCAGGGGGGCAGCGTGCTCATGGTCAAGGAAATATTCAGACAGGCGTCGATTGTCCCTCACCCGCGGCCTTGCAAGCGGTCGAGGCTTTTCCCCGTGCAAGGCGCTTCACAGCCCGAACGGTTCAATGCATGCCATTTGAAATTGAGGGAAGTGCTCGTTTCCAAGATGGCGCTTTCAGGCAAAACGTGCCCCAGGACCCTACCGATGTGCGCTCACTGGACGGAGCCCATCCGGGCCTGGATTTATGGGTGAAACAGCAGATTTATAGGTATCATCTCAACGGGTTTTCTCCTGCCAGTGAGGCGATATTGACGTCAAAAACCAACGATGAGCAAAGCTCCAAAAGCGAAGTGGAGCGGAGGAATTACGCCGCGCCTGCTCTGGAGAAGGGGCTGGACATCCTTGAAATCCTTTGCCGCAGCGAGCGGCCAATGAGTCAAAAGGAAATCGCAAAAGCCCTTGACCGAAGCACCGGTGAGATCTACCGAATGGTCGCCTGCCTGGTCGATCGAAACTACGTCAGCCAAGTTGACGACAACTCGTACACGATCACCACCAAGCTTTACGAGTTGGCGCACATCAACCCACCAACCCACCGGTTGCTGTTTGAAGCCATGCCGGTGATGCAACGATTGGCGAAAGAACTGGAGCAATCGTGTCACTTGACTGTTTATTCGCAAGGTAAACAGGTTGTCCTGGCCAAGGTGGATGCCCCCAGTGGCATGGGTTTCAGCGTCCGTACCGGATCAGAACTGGATGTTCTGATCTCCGCATCAGGGCGTGTTTTGCTGGCGTTTCAAGATGCTGAAACGACCCGATTGTGGATCGAAGAATCGGTGCAACACCGTCCACAACAATCCGATCCGCAGATCGGCACCATTCTGGAGGCCATCCGAAAGATTGGCTTTGAGTCCATACCCAGCGTTCAAGTCAGGGGGCTTTACGCGGTCAGCTTCCCGATCCTGGACACACAGGGCCGTGCTCTGGCCGCGTTGACGGTTGCATACGCCGAGCGCATCGATCAAAGCCAGCGCAAATCAATTCCTGAAGTCACGGCTGCACTGAGCGCTGCAGCCAAAAGCATCTCGGTGAAAGTGGGCGGGATCCCCAGAAACCCCACCCTCAGTTGAGGCAGCGAATCAGGTGCCCGTCCGTCCCCACGGGCGCCTGATGGCTTGAGCCTTCACACACTCAACGCCCGCGTATGCAGCAGATCCTGGCCGGCATCGGCATCGGCATCAGCTGTGTGTGGCTGTAGAAATCACAGAACCGGTGGCCACCATGGCCTCGATCTGCTCCGGTGAGAAGCCCATCTCGGTGAGAATCGACTTTGAATCCCAACCCTTGGGTTGGGATGGCGCGCGCATGTCCAGATATTGATCGTCCACGCGGACAGAGGCACGGATGGTGGCGGTTCGACCTTCTGTCGGATGGTCCTCATGCCGGATCAGGCCGACGGCTTGCAAATGCCGGTCGTTGGGCAGTGTGTCCAAGGTGTGGCAGGGCTGAGCAGCGATGTCGGCTTGCTGGAGCAGATGCAGCCATTCATCGGTTGATTTGTCGGTCAGCGGCGCTCCACGGACCTCAAACCATTCCTTGACGTTCTTGGCCCTTGCGGCCACAGAGTTGAAGCGATCATCGGACAGGTAATGCTCCCGCCCGGTGACGATCAGGAAAGCACGAACCTGAGGGTCGGTATTGACCGTGAAAGAGATCCAGCCATCAGCCGTCTGCACGGGCTTGTTGTGGGGGCTCAACAGCCTCAGATCCCCTGCCGGTCCCAGCGGGGGATCAAAGGTCTTCTGAGCCAGATGTTCCTGAAGAACAAAAGCAGCCATGGTCTCGAACATGGGCACTTCAATGGTGCAGCCCTTGCCCGTCTTCTGATGCTCAACGATGGCGGACAAGATGGCGCCTGCCGCAATTTCTCCAGCCACATGGTCGCAGATCAGCATGGGCACGTAATTGGGCGCTCCATCGCGTTTCAGGAACAGCCCGGCCATGCCCGTGACACCTTGAACGACGCTGTCATAGGTGGGTTGCCCCGCATAGGGCCCGTCAGTGCCGTAGCCCGTGATCAGGCAGTAAATCTTGTCCGGAAAGCGTTGTCGCACGGTCTCGGCATCCATGCCGAGCTTTTGCAGAGCCTGTGGGCGCATGTTGGCCACAATCACATCCACCGATTCGATCAATCGCTCCATCACAGCCCGCGCATCCGGTTTTTTGAGATCCAGGCAGATGTTGCGTTTGCCACGATTGAGGTGGAGATAAGTTCCCGAATGCTGTCCGGTAGGCGAGAGACCACCGAGGCCTCGCATGAGATCGCCCTCAGGGTTCTCCACTTTGATGATCTCAGCGCCGTACTGGCCCAATCGCCATGTACAGACTGGTCCCACCACCACGCTGGTCAAATCGAGGACTTTGATGTCCTTGAGCGGTTTGAAACTCATTTCAGGCAACCTCCATGTCAACGGCCAAAGTGAAGCGGTGGTCGTAGGCTTGCAGTTGCCATTTCCCTTCGATGGGATTGGCCACCATTGTGATCGGGCTTCCACAGAAAAGTGGCGCAACATGCCTGACTTTCAGACTTTGCGGTATCACACCCGCTTCCTCTCTCAGGAATTCGGTCAACAAGAGCGTGGCCAGCCCTCCGTTGACCACCAAATCCGGGAAACCCTCGACGTTGCGTGCATGCGAACGGTCGATGTGGATCTTGTGCGAGTTGAATCCCAGGGCGGAGTATTGAAACAGGAGTGTTTCATCGGGCACCACGGTCTTGATGAATTGACCCACCAGGTCATCGGGGTGCCTGGAAACGCCAACCGATGCTGCTCCCTTGCTGGCAGGCAAAAGCAGATAGGTTTGCGTTTCAATCAATGCAGGCGTCTCCTGACCCGTGACGCTCAGCTCATGCTCGATGCTGGCCACAACCATGGGCCCTGCGTGATTGGCTTTCTGAGTCAAACTGCGAATGCTGCTCTTGCGTGTCAACTCGGCGCCAATCCGGATATCTGCCAGGTATGTGACGGAACGGCCACCGAGCATCAGACGGGGCAGACCAAGATCCGGCATGGGCACCCCAAGTCCTGGAAACCCATCTGCTCTCAGCTGCGATCTTTTGGTGTCGGCTGCCATCAGGATGAACTGCCAGCCTCTGGGAAGTGCCATGCCTGTTTGAAAGTCATCCGGATTCAGATCCAGCATGGCTGCCACTCGGCGGACCGTGGAAACGCTGCAAACCTCAGACCGAACCGCTTGTGAAACGGTGCTGGGTTTGACTTCGTCGGGAACATGTGTTGAATTCATGTATGAATCGTATCATTCATTAATGATCGTAGAAAGACTAAAATTTGTGCGAAAACAGGCAATTTTCTAGGGATAACCCCTATAAATATTCACTCGCGAATCATTGAATTCATCAGTGAATTGACTTATCGTTCGGTCAGAGCACTGAGAGAGAGCTGTTTGACCCTCTGTGTTGCAAACATCCCCAAGGGCGTGCTCGTGGCTGTATCCCAAACGAAACAAAGGAAATTGCGATGAATTTCAAGTTCCATCACATGAACATCTGTACCGATAACCTGCCTCGACTGACGAAGTTCTACCGAACACTGTTTGACCTGGGCACCATTGCAGACAAGGAGCACACCGTGGTCAGCGGCATTCGCGAGGACCGTGCCTACACCGGCAAAGTGGACTTCCTGACAGATGGCGACATTGAGTTCCATTGGTCAGAGCGAGACCTCGAAACAGGATTCAAAATGAAGAAGTACGTGAACCCCATGGGACACGGACACTTCTGCTTCCGCACCGACGACATCCAGGGCTTCATGCGCCGCTGCGATGAGCTCGGCATCAAATACTCGAACTATGGTTGCTGGGCCATTCCCGGCTGGCACCAGGTGTTCTTGCATGATCCGGATGGTCATTGCATCGAAGTTCACCAACCCAATGTTTTTTGAAGCCTCCTGGCCAAGCCGCAGAGACTAAAAACCATCCCTCATCACAACCGACAACAGGAGACAACCATGGATCGTCGATCAATATTGAAGACAGGCGGTATTGCAGGTGTCATTGCCGCTGGAGTTGCACCTGCCGTACACGCTCAACCTGCACTGCGTTGGCGTCTGGCATCCAGCTTTCCCAAATCTCTGGACACCATGTTTGGTGGTGCAGAAGTGTTTGCACAAAAAGTCAGGCAAATGTCTGGTGGAAAATTCGAAATCTCTGTACACCCCGCGGGCGAGCTGATGCCTGCCCTGGGTGTCCTGGATGGCGTCACCAATGGCACCGTTGAAGCAGTGCATACGGCTTCCTGGTACTTTTTTGGGAAAAACGAAGCATTCGCCATCGGTACCAACGTGCCTTTCGGCATGAACACGCGACAAATGACCGCCTGGATGCTGGATGGCAATGGCATGAAGCTGATGCGTGAGTTTTATGCCAAATACAACGTCATCAATTTCCCTGGTGGCAACACTTGTGCCCAGATGGGCGGCTGGTTCCGAAAAGACATCAAATCAGCGGCTGACTTCAAAGGACTCAAGTTCAGGGTAGGCGGTTTCACAGGAAAGATCCTTGAAAGGATGGGGGTCATTCCACAGAACATTCCTGGGGGTGACGTCTACTCTGCACTCGAAAAGGGAACGATTGATGCGGCTGAATGGATTGGTCCTTACGACGATCAAAAGCTGGGCTTCCACAAGGTCGCACCCAATTACTACTATCCGGGCTTCTGGGAAGGCACAGCGCAAGTTGACTTCTTCATCAACCAGAAAGCTTTTGATACGCTGTCGCCAGAAAACAAGGCCATCGTCGAAAACGCGGCCTTGGCAGCGCATCAGATCATGATCGCTCGCTATGACGCCCGTAATCCGACAGCACTCAAACAACTCGTGGGTTCGGGGGCGAAATTGAAAGCCTTTCCTCAAGACATCCTGGTCACCGCGCAAAAGCATGCCACTGCGCTGTATCAGGAACTCAGCGATACGAATGAGGACTGGAAGAAAATCTACAGTGATTACGCCAAATTCTCCAATGATGCGCATACATGGTTCCGCTTCAACGAGACACCGTTTGATCGCTTCATGCAATCACTGAAAACATCTGGCTAAGCACTTTTGCTCGCCAGAGCACGCAGTCATGTTCGCGTGACTTAAACCTCCCCCTGGAATCGAAAACAACTGCCCTTATTCAAGGGCGGGGGGGGATTTTTTTATCCAGAGAACAGCAAGGACAAGTTCTCTGAGCACTGAGGAGTAGAAATGGGTTCAAGATTGATTGGAAAAGTCTCCGCGATCACCGGCGGTGGTGGTGGCATCGGCTCGGCGGCAGGCAAGATTTTCTGCGAGGAAGGTTCGCGGGTTGCATTGATTGACTCCAGCGCTGAAGCTGTTGAGCGTGCGGTGGCTGATATCCGCTCCAAGGTTCCAGGAGCCCAGGTGAAAGGATTCGTTGCCGATCTGGGTGTCGAAGAGGAAGCCGAGAAAGTCATTCAGGCTATCGTCAAGGAGTTTGGCAGCCTGGATGTGCTCGTCAACAACGTCGGGATCAGGCGGTATGAGCCCATTGCCGAAGCGCCTTGGTCTGCCTGGAATGAAATCGTCCGGGTGAACTTGCTCAGTTTTGCTTCGATGACGCGAGCAGCGCTTCCTCACCTGCGAAAGTCAGGCAAGGGCAGCATCATCAATGTTTCTTCGACTTATGCCGTTTACGGCAGAAAAGGCATGGGGGCTTACGACGCAACGAAGGCCGGCGTATTGGCTTTGACCCGCACCACGGCTTTCGAAGAAGGTGAGCACGGCGTGCGTGCCAATTCAATCTGTCCAGGCTTCACCAAAACTGTATTCCATGTGAAGCGCATGGGTGAAGAGGCCGTCAATGCGCTGGTTCCGCCATGTGTGCTTCAACGCTGGGCTGAACCCTCTGAGTTGGCGTACCCCATGCTTTGGCTGGCTTCCGATGAAGCGTCGTATGTCACGGGGTCCACGTTCATGATTGACGGTGGCTTGCCCGCTTGATCAATGTGCACGGGGCCATGGCGAAAAGCCATGGCCCCATTGCGTGTTGATATTGCTTTTGAACGAGGAATGAACTGCTGTGCTGCTGAAAGATAAGGTTTGTGTCATCGCTGGCGCGTCGTCATTGCGAAGCATTGGGTACGCAACTGCTGAATTGTTTGCTGAACACGGCGCAAAAGTTGTCGTTCTTGATGTCAAGATGGATGAATCGGTCATCGGTGAGATTCGCTCTTCGATGGAGAGGGCGGTGAGCGGTTCGGTATCCCTGCACGGCATTCGCTGTGATGTGAGCAGCCCAGAGGATTGCGATCAAGCAGTCAGCCAGATTTTGCAAATACACGGCACGATGGATTGCCTGGTTAATTCGGCAGGCATAGTCCGATCGAAGCCTATCTTGGACATCCAGCCAGCAGAATTGGACTTGATGCTGGACATCAATCTGAAAGGGGCTTTTTACCTCTGTCAGAGTGTCCTGAAGGTATTCGCTGAACGCCGCTCTGGAACCATTGTGAACGTGGCGTCTCTGGCTGCTCAAAGGGGAGGCGGGCTGGTCGGTGGTTCGCATTACGCCGCATCCAAAGGGGGTATCTTGAGTTTGACAAAGAGCATTGCCCGTGAATACGGCCTATTGGGTATTCGTGCCAATGCAATTTGTCCAGCCATGATCAACACCCCCATGCTCGATGGCTTGTCTGAAGAGCGTCTGAAAGAGATTGTGCAAGCCATCCCGCTTCAGCGCATTGGCACGACCCGTGAAATGGCGGGTGCATGCTTGTACCTGGCCTCTGACTTATCGGGTTTTGTGACCGGTGCCACGTTAGACGTCAACGGTGGAACGCATATCCACTGATTTCCCGGGCCGCAGCAGAACGATGGCTTGATTTTCCGGCTGCCCCATCCGCATTCAACTGGTCACTGTCTTTGGAGTGCGCCCATGTCTTTCTTCATCCAATTTGCCAATGCCATGGACTGGGTCAGCGACCGGTTTGGCAAACTCGCCTCCTGGGCCGTGCTGCTGGCGGCCATGATCAGCGCCGGCAACGCATTCGTGCGTTACGGCATCGACTGGAGCTCCAACGGCCTGCTCG
>JACCDS010380032.1_pt1 | contig 10096 bp, 8 predicted proteins | sample 7446441 | NCBI WGS metagenome assembly JACCDS01 (sample SAMN15323445, study PRJNA562643) | freshwater metagenome | isolation source: river surface water | place: USA:Blue River Watershed | collected 2017-08-17 | reverse complement strand
GACAGGGGCCTTTCGTGCACTGTTGTCTGCGGCGCGCATTCTGCCAAAATTCGCACTGAACCAGCCCATTTGTTTAACCTGCAATAGCTTGGGATAATTCGACTAAATCAGCGCGGGACGTAACACCCCGGCGCTTCGGCAAAAGCCTGTTTCTGGATACCTTGCGTGAATTATTTGAGGGCAATCAAGCCTTGTTTCAGGGTTTGTTTATTCATGACAAATGGGATTGGACACGCCGTTTTCCCGTGATCTGGATCAATTTTGGCGATGGTATGATCAAAAACGAACAGGCGCTGGAGCAAAAAATCCACGAGGTTTTGGCCGACAACCAAACACGGCTGGGTGTGAGCTGCACACACGCCAGCATTTCCGGCCAATTTTCCCAGCTAATCCAGCTTGCCCGTGAAAAATATGGTGAGCAAGTTGTCATCCTCGTGGATGAGTATGACAAGCCAATTTTGGATAATCTGCCCGATGCAAGCACCGCACTGGCAATGCGGGAAGGATTGAAAAACCTGTACAGCGTCATCAAAGGTGCCGATGCCCATATCCGCTTCGTATTTTTAACCGGTGTTTCCAAGTTTAGCAAAGTCAACTTGTTTTCCGGCATGAATAACCTGCGTGACATTACGTTGTCGGCACAGTATTCTTCAATTTGCGGCTACACCAATCGCGATGTAGAGACCGTTTTTGCCGATCAATTGCCAGGGCTGGACCGGGAGCAGATTCGCCTCTGGTACAACGGCTATAACTGGACCGGGGAAGCCGTCTACAACCCTTTTGATTTGTTATTGCTGTTCGCAGAGCGCCGCTTTGGTGCATGGTGGTGCAGCACCGGCACACCCACCTTTTTGTTCAAAATGATGCAGCAAAAAGGCTTTTTCACCCCGCTCCTGACCCAATTACGCACGGGCACAGAATTAATTTCGGCACTGGATGTGGATGTGATGACGCCGGAAGCGCTGCTGTTTCAAACCGGCTATCTGACCATTCACCAAACAAAATTATCGTTGTCCGGCAATCCGATTTTCACCCTGGGCTACCCCAATCAGGCGGTAGAGCAAAGTCTGAATGCCAGTTTGCTGGCCGCCTACACGGGTGATGCAGGACAAGCAGAGGCACATCGGCAACGGCTGGAAGATTTACTGGTCAGTAATGATTTAATGGCAATGCGCGATTTGTTCCAGTCGTTTTTCGCCAGTATACCGCACCAGTGGTACGCCAATAATCACATCGATCAATACGAGGGATTTTATGCCAGCGTGTTTTACAGCTATTTCGCCGCACTGGGGCTCAATACCAAGGTAGAAGATGCCACCAACCTGGGGCGGATCGATATGACGCTGATCGTTTGCGAACGCATCTATCTGTTTGAATTCAAGGTGGTGGAAAGCACACCCGCAGGGCGTGCCTTGCAACAAATCAAGGATAAAGGCTACGCAGATAAATATCGGGCGCAAGGCTTGCCGATTTATTTGGTGGGGGTGGAATTTTCCAAAGAACAACGCAATGTGCTTGGCTTTGAGGTGGAAATGCTGGCATCAGGCGATGTCAGCACCGGCAACCCATAAGGCCGAAAAAATGCGACCAACAGGGTTTATTGGGTAGCACGGCCAAGTAAGGCGATAGGAATCAACGGACCCAGGCGGCACAATGTGCCGGAGCACGTCATGGCATGAATGTTCCGGGGTGAAAATATCCAATGTCGGCTTGGGGCTTCTGTTTTTTGCGCCTTTTTTCGACAAACGCCCGCACCGCAGGGCGCATAGCAGGATCGACCATGAAACGACCACCCCGCTCATTTTCATAGGACTTACGCAAAACCGCCCCAGCAGCGTTGCGCTGCCTTGCCGTACAGGCGTACTGCCTGCGGCAGCGCGCCTTGCTGGGACAATTTTGCGTAAGTCCTATTTCAATCAACAGATTGCCGTTTGGCTGTAACGTCATGGATTTGAAAAACACGTCCTGCACGTCCCCCTCCTTACCTGCCTGCCGTTGCTTATCGCAAACTTTAAGCAGCCAAAGTTGCTCGCCGCTGGCTTCGTCCAGTGCCTGCAAATAACCGCCCATTTGCCCCCCATCAACAGGCCGTTTTTCACCTGTTCGAAGCGCACGCCTGCGTGGCTGATGGCGGCAACGCTGGGTGCTGGAATCCGGCTTCCTGATTTTTTCATCATAATTTGTTCTCGATCAGACGACGTATTTGCCCCCGCCACATGGCTGGCTGGGACGAAACCATGCCTTGCCGGGATGAAACACCTTCTTTTTTAAGCTGGCAAACCATAAACTCTGTTCCCGTAGCACATGGCAAACCGGGTGCGATCAAATCCGGTGGCAATCGACACAACCGCATTCTGCCAAACCACCTTTCTAAATCGACTTTACGGGGTAAAAAATGAATCAGACGATGAATACTGCAACGCTTGCACCAAGTATGAAATTAATTGATGGTTTGATGCTGGATATGGTCAGTGGTGGTCGGCGTGATGATCGCAGTGAAAACGGCCCGGATAGCACCAATACGACGACGCCCCCTCCGAGCACACCCTGAGTAAGTCCCCTTTTTTGCGTCGGAGAGTTGGTTCTATATTGCTAACAGCAATCAAAATGCCCGGAGATAGCCCATCCTTCGGCGACTATTTCAGGAGAATAGCTTTCTTGCGGCGAACCGTGAAGCCCAAGCCAGCCAGCCCAGCCAGCAGCATAGCCCAAGTGCCAGGCTCCGGGACGGCCAGTGCGATATTGTCAATCGCGGTGTTAAGGCTCCCGCCAGCGGTGGTGCGCCAGCGGAAACTATCGAACGGATTGTCACTGGTAATGCCGACATAGCGATAGCCGCCACCGGGAATATTTGGAATAACGAGACTACCAACCGTCACACCCGCACTAAAAACATCGATATAAGCGGGTCCGAGGCCATTGGCGATTAAATCAAAGCGGGCAATGATGCAGGTAAAGCCAATGCCATTGACATGCCAGCCATTACCCAGCATAGCAAGTGTTCCGCAGTAATCGATTTGAGAAGCCCCACCCGCCCCCGTCATTCTCGCATGCTTTTAGCGGCGATCCGGCGTACCGGGTGCCAGTGCTGTTGGCTCGTCGTCGGGCGGGGCTTCGCGCCTGCACCAGGTTCCCGCCTGCGCGGGAATGACGGGGCGCAGGTTCGTTTTTCAAGTCGATTATTGCCGGGCACTTATACAAATTACTTCGGAATCGAACCCTCTACACCCTTGACATAAAAATTCATGCCCTTCAAGTCCTTGTCTTCCATGGTCTTGCCTGCCGCCAGTACTTCCTTGCCGGATTGATCATTGAGCGGGCCTTGGAACGGATGCAGCTTGCCGCCTTTGATCGCTTCCAATTTTTCGGCCATGAGCGCGTTGATATCGGCTGGCAAATCGGCACTCAGCGACACCATTTCAATCGCCGTATCCTTGACACCCCACCAGGTTTTCTGGCCACCAGTCCATTTGCCTTCCAACACCTGGCCCACTACCTTGGTGTAATACGGTGCCCAATTGATCGCAACCGAACCCAAATGAGCTTTCGGGCCGTTCTTCACCATGTCCGAATCCCAGCCAAAGGCTTTCACGCCTTTTTCTTCGGCTGCTTGCAAAGTAGCCGGGGAATCGGTGTTTTGAATCAAGACATCGACACCCTGATCGATCAGGGCCAGTGCCGCTTCACGTTCCTTGCCCGGATCAAACCATTTGTTGACCCATACCGCGCGGGTAGTAACTTTCGGATTGCTGCTTTGCGCGCCGAGTGTGAAGGCGTTGATGTTGCGCACCACTTCCGGAATTGGGATCGAGGCGACCACACCGAGCTTGTTGCTCTTGGTCATTTTACCAGCAATCACACCGGCCAAATACGCGCCTTCATAGGTGCGCGCATCGTAAAAATCCATGTTCGGTGCATCTTTGTAGCCGGTGGCGTGTTCAAATTTAACGTCCGGGAATGCCTTGGCGACCTTTAACATCGGTTCCATATAGCCAAAGGTGGTGCCGAAAATTACCTTGTTGCCCTGGCTGGCCAGATCACGGAATACCCGCTCTGCATCTGCCGCTTCCGGCACGTTTTCGACGAAGGTGGTTTTCACTTTGTCGCCATACTTGGCTTCAATCGCCTTGCGCCCCAAATCGTGGGCGAAGGTCCAGCCCGCATCACCGACCGGGCCAACATACACAAAGGCAACCTTGAGTGGTTCAGCGGCAGCCGGTGCCGCAGCGGCACTGGCGGCGGCAGCACTGGCCGAAGCCGAACTGGAGGCCTGTTTGTCACCGCACGCGGCAAGCGAAAACAGGGAAGTAATGGCCAGCAGGGGCAACCATTTGGAACGGGGCAGCAGCAATTGCATGGAGGAAGTCCTTTCAAATCAAAGCAGAATAAATGAATAATCGAATCGGGCCGGACTCAATCCGGCCTTGGCAGCGCAGATTTATTGCGCGGGCACGCCTTTTTGCCACTTGGCCCAGTTTTGCACGATGTCGCGAATCACAATCCCGCCGACGTGATACAAATTGCGCGTAGCAGGCACAAAACCACCGCCATCGGCTTTCAGCGAATCGTAAGCACTTTGGCCAGCATAGGGACGATCAAAATTGATGCCGGTGCGCAGCACCGCCAAGCGCTTGATGTCAAGCTTGCCCGCATGCGAGGCACGCAGCAAGGCGTTGTAGGTGGCATTGTCTTCTTGTTGGGTGGTGCAATACACGGCCTTGCCATCGGTCAGCAATTTGGTCCAGTCACGTGCATGCTGGCCCAATATATTGCCATGCCACCAGGTGTCGCCGCCCAGTGTGTCGCACTGGATTACTTTCGGCGTGCCACGCGCTGCGGCTTCGGTATAGTTGGCGCGGTAGCTCTTGGCCTTGTCGCTGTCTTCCAGTTTGGCATCACGCGTCAGGTGCAGCACCTTTTGCAGCAAGGCTTCATCGAGCTGAAAGCTTTCGGTCAGGTAATCGAGCTTGGGCTTTTCGCCCGGGCCTTTGGTAAAAATCCCGAAATAGCCGTTTTTCCAGTCTTTGGGCATTTCGCGCGCATCAATTTCATGGGCAATGCCAACATCAACCAAATAGCGCGCCCAGGCAGCCGAACCGATGGTGCCCTGGGTTGGATCAATCCCGGCCACCCCGGCTATCAAAAACCAAGTTTGGCGCAAATCGAATTGCGGATCAAGCGCTACCGCCAGCGTGGAGGCGGCGGCGTTGGCATGGCCCATGCCGACCTGCAACAGACACACATCATCCAGGTTGCACAGCATTTTCGGCTGAAAGTCCGGCTCCCCCAAACCCAGTGCCAAGCCCGGCACCTGCATCGTCTGCTTTAGTTTTAGCGGTTCGATAAAGGGCGCGGCTTCCGGGCCAAACATGCTGATGATCATTACCTTGACCACGCGGGCGGTGCCCGCTTTGCTGCTTGTGCTTGTGCTGATTGCTGCACTGTGGGGATTGGCGTTAATAACGGTAGTAGTGGTAGCACCGGCAGTGGCACTGCTGGTCTGATGGGCCAATACCGGTGTGGCGGCCAATAACAACAGACTGCTGCTTAGCGCGGCAGCGGCTGTGCGCACTGGAAAATTAAAACGATTCATATGCAAGATAGTCATGTCAGCTTAACCCTGTTTATTCCGTTTGGCACCCTTGCTGCGGGCGCGCCATTGTTCGAGAAAGGCCAGCGTCACCGCCGCCTCGTTGGTTTCGGCCAAACCACTGCCGAAGAAAGCACCGACTTCTTTGAAATCATGGCCACCGGCCAGATCGGATACGCTGCGAAACGCGATATACGGCACCCGGTTGGCATAGGCCACGTGGGCCAGTGCAGCGGTTTCCATATCAATCACTTCGGCTTGCAGGGTATCGAACAAATAGGTGCGCCAAGCCGCATTGGCCAGGAATGCCGTGCCGGAAATGGCCCGGCCACCCACTTTGACTTTGGGTGGGTTACTCACACACAGTTTTTCGCCGCCCTTGCTGCCGCATTGCAGCAGCACTGGCTTGATGCTGCGCGCCACGGCCAGCATCGCCGGATCGACCTCGTAGTCAAACTTGTATTCACCCTGTGGCGCATTGGTGCTGTTCATCACAAAATTGTCGCGCAGATATAGGCTGCCGCTCACCTTGCCCTGCGCATCATGCAGCTTGAAATCAGGCCGGGGCCGTCCCTTGTCCATGGCCAGTTGCAGGCCAAGGCAAGCCACATCGCCAGCCTTGCCGCACGGTGCCGGAACTGCATCATCGCCATTCCAGTACACTTCCATCGGCATGCTCCAGCGCTCGGGCACCATCACATCGCCCACATTATTGGCTGGATTAACCCCACCGGCAATGCCACTCATGATCAGGCGTTCGATCCGAAAATGGTTCAGCATTAACTGGGTGCTCATGGTGGCGTTGATCATCGACACGCCAGAGAGCACGATCACGACCGGGTTGCCGCGCAAAATACCGGTGCTGTAGCGGTTGCCGTTAATCATCCAGTCGCGCCGTTTTTCGGTTTGCGCCAGCAAGATATCGGCTTCGGCACCAAAGGCCGAAACGATGCCGATACGGGGCGTACACTCGGACAGGCAGCCCGCCTTCGACGGCCCGGCCGCCATGGCAGCGCCTGCCGCCAATACAGCAGTGGCCGCACCCACGGCCCCCACAACCCCGACCACACCCACCGCACCCACCACCCCCACACAACGCAGGGCGCGCCGCAATAATGAACCTGCCATAACGTTCCTTCCTTTCATTGAAGACACCAAGCGGTGTCCGACGCTCGCCCGGTTAGGTACGTTGCGCCAAAAATGCATCGACATCAAGACGCTGCGGAATCGAACTTTGCGCACCGAGCTTGCCGACCGATAATGCCGCCGCCGCCTGAGCCAAACGACAGGCTTGCGCCAGCGGTTTGCCTTGCCCGAGCGCGACCGCCAAACTGCCAACAAAGGTATCACCGGCTGCCGTGGTATCGACCACTGGCACCACAAAGGCAGGCACCAATTGCAGTTGTACCGCCGCTTGATTTGTTTCGGTATTTGCGTCGGTATTTGCGTCGGCATTGGCGTCGATATTGGCCCGGGTGCCGATCAATACCCCTTGCGCCCCGAGCGTGAGCAAGACTTGCGGCACACCGCGCCCCAGCAGGGCACGCACCGCCTGTTCAGCCCCGGCCACGTCGTGTACCGGCGCACCGGTCAACTGCCCGGCTTCCACTTCGTTCAACACCAAATAGTCGACCAGTGCCAACAGGCTGTCCGGCAGTGGCAAAATTGGGGCTGGATTAAAAATCACCGCTACCCCGGCAGCGCGCGCCAGGTTCATGGCCCGCTCGACGCTATCAAGCGGGGTTTCCAGTTGGCATACCAAAAACTGCGCACTGGCAATCATTGCGCTGGCCGCGTCAATATCAAACGGGGTCAGGCGGGCATTGGCACCGCTAGCTAACACGATGCTGTTTTCTCCGTCATCGGCCACCAAAATCCCGGCCACGCCGGTCGCCACTTCGGGCAGTGCCGCCACATGCCGTGTATCAATTCCGTCGGCTACCAATTCACGCAATAGTTGCTGGCCCAAGGCATCGGCCCCGACCCGGGCGATCAAGCCAACCTCACCACCCATGCGGCTACTTGCCACCGCTTGATTCGCGCCCTTGCCGCCCGGCACCTGCAAAAATTGGTGGCCGGACAAGGTTTCGCCCGGCTGTGGCATGCGCGGTGTGCGAAACACCAAATCCATATTGACGCTGCCAACGATTGCAATCCGTGGCCGGGCCAAATTCTGTTTGCTGGTCATGCTGTTTTTTCCTGATTCTGTTTGCTTGTTATGCCTGTTATGCGTGTTATGCGTGTCTGCCGCGTTGTTGCCGATGGCGGTACATATCAATAATCACCGCCACCACGATTACCAGACCGGTAATGATGCGCTTGGTCGGATCCGAAGCCCCGATCTGCGCCAGTCCGGCTTCCAATACCGAAATAATCAACACCCCAATAAAGGTATTGACCACCGAGCCGCGCCCGCCCATCAGGCTGGTGCCGCCAATCACCACGGCGGCAATCACTTGCAATTCCATGCCTGCCGCGGAATTCGGGTCAGCCGCTTCGAGCCGCGCTACCTGAAACCCGGAAGCAATTGCCGCCAGCAAGCCGAGCAGGGCAAACACTGCGGTTTTGGTCGGGCGGGTACGCACGCCCGCCAGCCGCATCGCTTCTTCATTGGTGCCAATGCCGATCATGTAGCGCCCGAATACGGTATAACTGAGCACAATCTGCCCGACCACCACAATTAACATCGCCACCAAAAACGCCGGTGAAATGCCGAACAGCACCGGATCATTCAAAAACGCTACGCCATCGCCAATGTACTTGGTGCGCGAATCGGTCACCAAATAGGCCGCACCGCGCGCCACTTCCAGCATGCCGAGCGTAACGATGAAGGACGGCACCGCCCAGATCACCGACACCAGCCCGTTGATGGTGCCGCACAATAAACCGAGCAACAGGGCCAGCATGGCCGAGGCGGCGAAACTCCATTGCCAATCCACCATGGCCAGACTGAGCACGCCGCCACACAGCGCCAGCACCGAACCGACCGACAAATCAATCCCGCCGATGATCATGACATAGGTCATGCCGACCGCCATCACTGTTAGCGCCGGAATTTGGTTGGCAATCGTGGAAAAGGTTTTTAGGGTGAAAAAATATTCACTTTGCATGCCAAACAGGCCGATCATGCCAAACAGTACCGCCACCAGCCCAAAATACGGTTTTAGCTTGTGCCACAGGGTTGTATTGCTTGGAGTCATGGTTATTATGTCCTTGAAAATGGGTTGGAGCGGCAGGCGCTGGGCAAATTTTTTCGGCTAATTCTTGCGGCTAATTCTTGCGGCAAATGCGTCAGGCTACCTTGGCCGATGAGCTGGCACCATCGGCACCACCAGCACCATCGGCCGCATCAACATAGGCACTAAAGGCCGCGGCCAAAATCGCATCCTGGGTGGCATCGGCCCGCTCAAAAATTTGCACCATTTGTCCGGCACTCATCACGCCAATCCGGTCGCACAGCAGCAACAATTCAATCAGATCTGACGATACCACCACCAGCACCTTGCCCTGTGCCGCCAGATCGGCCATTAATTTATAGATTTCAAACTTGGCACCAACGTCGATGCCACGGGTCGGTTCATCAAACAGCATCACATCACATTCACGATGCAGCCAGCGCCCTATCGCCACTTTTTGCTGATTGCCGCCGGATAATTCCCCAACCGGCTGTTCCACCGAATCGGCCCGCAAAGCCATCAGGCGGCCAATCCGTTCGGCCACTTCGGCTTCTTGCGCCAAGTTCAGCCAACCCGCACGCGATACCTGCGCAACACCCGAGAGCGTGGTATTGACCCGCACCGATTGCGGCAACAACAAACCCTGTCCCTTGCGGTCTTCCGACACCATGGCAATCCCCTGTGCCACCGCCTGTTGCGGCGAACGGATCGACACCGGCTTGTCGCCAATATAAATCGTGCCACTGTCCAACGGATCGGCACCAAAGATCAGACGCAAGGTTTCGCTGCGGCCCGCGCCAACCAAACCGGCAATGCCAAAAATTTGCCCGCCTTGCGCGCTAAAGCTGACGTTTTTCACGGCTTCGCCCCGGCACAGGTTTTCTACCCGCAATGAAGTGCGCAAGGTCGTTGCGGCAGTGCGTTCGAGCCGCTCGCCCACTTCGCGCCCGACCATCAGGCGCACCACGTCGGGAATCGAAATCGCGTCGGCAGCATGGGTGCCGACCACCACCCCGTCGCGCAGTACCGAAATTGAATCGGCAATGCGCCGGGTTTCATCGAGCCGGTGCGAAATATACAAAATTGCCACGCCCTGCTGTTTCAGGCGTTCAATTTGGACGAACAGCAAATCAACTTCGCGGTCAGTCAGCATCGCGGTTGGTTCATCGAGAATCAAGACCTTGCATTGCTGGCTGATATTGGTGGCAATTTCAATCATTTGCTGCTGGCCCACGCCCAATTGCGCGACCGGCGTATCCGGGTGCAAATCCTGCAAGCCAACCTGCGCCATCATCTGGCGCGCCCGCTCACGCATTGCCGTCCGGTCAAT
>JACCDS010791316.1_pt1 | contig 10097 bp, 8 predicted proteins | sample 7446441 | NCBI WGS metagenome assembly JACCDS01 (sample SAMN15323445, study PRJNA562643) | freshwater metagenome | isolation source: river surface water | place: USA:Blue River Watershed | collected 2017-08-17 | reverse complement strand
GACGACAACATTGCGCGAGTCCAGCAAGTGCCGATCAAGAAGAACGCCGCCAGCCTCACGGTCCCCTGAGCGATGCTGCGAGAAAGCCTGCATCTGCTTGATCGCCTGCTCGACGATGATGAGTCGCTGCTTGGGCGTGACGCGATAGACGAGCTTCACGGCGCCGTCTCCTTGCGCGCGCGGCAATGCGGGCACGGGCGCCCAAAGACCTGCTGGGTTGCAACCTCTTCGGACGTGGTACGCGCGAGCCGGAACCAGGGAGTTGTGCGCAAGCCCTGCTCAGCGGCGGCCTTGCCCTCTCCCACCCAGAACTTGTAGGAGGGCTGACGCGCCACGGCGCTCGCGCCCACTGCGCTCATGGCGGACAGGATGAGTTCCGCTGCCATCAAGCCCGTGCGCCGGGACTGAAGCGCGCCGTACGGCACGAACGCACCCGAACACCCAGTGAGATTGCGAGTGACCGGCTGGTTGGGCTCCAGAAAGGCCGTACGAGACGCCAGGGAAGGCTGCCCCTCTTCGTCGCGGTAGGCGCAGTTGAGGCACCCATCTCCCTTGGTCCACATCAGCAAAGAGTGGCCGCCGAGGTCGAGCGCTTCGAGCCAGGTGAATACCACCGGAAGGTCAAGTTCGCGCCCCTTGAGTGCCCGCGAAAACGAACGCTCGATGGACGGAGATCCGAATGCTAGGACGATGCCGTCGTACTGACTGAGGTCAGCAGTCTTGAGCCACGTCTGCGCGGCCGTAGGCACCGCAGTGACGTTCAAGCCCGGATAGCGCAGCTCTAGCGCCATCTTCAGTGCAGTCGGCTTGTCCAGGTCGATGTACATCGGGTCAAGGACGTGTCGAAACACGTTGTCTGCCGCGTACTCATCAGGGTCCACCACAGTGAGCTTGCCGACGCCCGCTGCAGCCAGCGTGTCCACGACCACGGAACCCACAGCCCCGACGCCGAGAACCGCGATGTGGTTGTCAAGCAGCTCGAGCGAAGCGCCCCCGCGTTCCCGCATGAAGGCCGGCGTGCGACGCCGCATGGTCAGTGGCGTTACCGGATCCTTTGGGTCGACGATGCCGCGGTTCGCGGTAAAGGACACCCCCACCAGTGAGCGCCCGCCGGCCTGGCGGGGAACCGACACCAGCAGCGCCAGGCGCTTCGGCGAGTTCTTCGACGCCCCGACCAGCCTGTCCCAGAGCGCTAATTGATCGGGCGACATGCGTTGCAGGACTTCTGCGACGAAGGCGGCCGTGAGCTCGCCCGGCTTCACCGGCGGCAGTCCAATCTGGTCCAAGTGGACGTAGAGCGTGCGGTGAGCTTCGAGCTTGTTCTTCTCTACCTCCCATGGGAGCTTGGCGTCGCGCTCCAGGAAGTACCAGGTCGGCTTTTTAAGGCTGAGATGGTGGAAGCCCTTGAGCAGGCGAGCGGCGCCGTCAATCTCGAAGTACGCCCGGCCGCAAACCGACCGCGGCAGGCCCAGCCAGTACCCTTCCAGCTCATTGAAAAACTCTGCGTAGCCAGAAGAAGCATCTGCCGCAGAGTTCTCCAGCAAGTCGTACGCCTTCATTGCCGCGTGCGCGACGATGTCAGCAGGACGCTTGGGATCCAGCGACAGCCCCTGCTCATCGTCGATACAGACATATCCGCCGTAGCTAACGTGGGCCAGCTGAAAGGTCGGCGGGTCTGTGGTAACCGTCGGCAGCTGCAGGTATTCCTCTGCGCAGTCGACGTAGACCTTCCACTGGTGTGTGCCGTTCAGCTCGATCGCCAAGACCTTGGAAGTCGGGCCCGCCAGGCGCGCGACCGCGCCGCCGCGCCGCGCGACCGCGGCAAACACTGCCTCGAAGGCTGCGTCGACCTTCGCGGTGTCGACCTGAACTGCAGCGGCCTCGGTCAAGCGGAATTCCCGGTGCTGATGACCGCAGCCGAGACCGCCTTGGCCGTCTCCGACTTCTCGGGCACCTTGAAGTCGTCGCCGAACTGCTTTTTCAGCAGCTTGCATGCGTCCTCGGGGAGTTCCTCGTCGTAGGCATCGCTCAGCGCGTCGCGCAGCGCCTCGAGCTTCCCCTTGAAGGTCTTCATCTGCGCTGCCGTGCGCTTGGCCATCAAGTCGGTGTACGGCGCCACCGGCAGCATCACCTTGAGGCGCTCGTGCATGCCGTCGGCTTGGCTCCACTCAAAGGTGAACTGCCCGAGCATCGCCTCCACCCAATTCAGCATCGCCAGCAAATCAACGGGCTTGCCGGAGTTGTTGAAGTTCGGCTTCAACCACTTCAGGGCCGCCACCGTCAGCGCGATGCTCAGCGGCGCGCCCGAGCCCGTGAACTGCCACTGGCGCCAGCGCTTCAAGTAGCGGATGCAGCGGCGATACTGGGCGAGTTCATCAGAGTCGCTGAAGGCGCCGCAGACGAGCTTGGTGAGAGCTTTGGGGTCGGAGACCTCCCAGATGCGGTGCTCATCTGCCGAGTTCTCCTTGCCTTTGGCCAGGTACAACGTGCCGTTAGCGTCGCGAGAGTAGATGACCAAGTCGACGTGATAAGCCACCTGGCCGCCGCTGATGTAGTTTACCGTCACGCATGGCCGACGGATCAACACGGTGCGGAAGTTAGTGTTAATTGCGTCGCGAACCTTCTTTTTGAGCAAGACCGGGTCCGGGTACTTCGTCTGATCACAGTCGAAAACTACCCCGACGTCGATGTCAAAGTTGGCATCGAGGGGTACAACGCCCGTGTGCATGGAATAGCTGCCCTGGTTGAAGTGAGTGAACTTGGGCACGTCATCACCCAAGTTGGCCCTGAGCGCATCAAGGATGGTGTCGCGCTTCTGACGTAAGGTCGCCTTCTCATCGTCTTCGTCGAAGCAGATCGCGCTATGGAAATCTTCGAACTGGCGCTGGACTGCAGGCATCTTGGCCTCCTTTTCTTTCGAGAGAAGCCAAGACGCGAGACCTGCGAACAACCCGATGGCAATCAGGGGATGCATGTACTGGACGAGCTGGCTAGTTGGACGGGCCGCAGCGCGGCAACGAAATATGGATCAGTATACATCATCAATATGATGATGTGATATATGCTCTTCTGGATTCACATCTCGCCTTCTCAGATATGATCATCTTCCATGACAGAACGTACAGAAAAGCGTTCGCAGGCGTTGGCCAGCCTGACGAAGACACAGCGGGAACGGCTGTCCCACATTGACTTCAAGCTGTACTTCCTCGGCGAGCTCCGGCGAGCCGACGTCGTGGACCGGTTCGGCACAGGTCCCGCAGGCGCCACCCGCGATATAGCCCTGTACCGTGAACTGGCGCCGGAAAACCTTGAGCTGGACAACTCCGACAAGGTCTACCGCCCAACCCCGGCATTCGAGCCTCTTTTTGAGCACAGCCCTCATCGTGTATTGACCGCCCTCACCCATGGCTACGGGGAAGGCCTGGGTGAGTTGTTAGGTGACGAAGTTCATCCGATGCTTCGATGCGAAGTACCGTCTGCGCTAAGCCTTCCGAAGACGTCGGTACTTGCACCCTTCTCCCGAGCGATCCATCGAGGCAAGGCTGTCAAGCTTCGCTACACCTCCATCGACAGTGGGCGCATCGAGCGTGAGATGGTTCCAGTAGCCCTTGTAGACAGCGGGCTCCGCTGGCACGTCCGAGCCTTTGACCGCAGGAACCTGCAGTTCCGCGATTTCGTGTTGACACGAATGGAAGAACCGAAAGTTCTTGAAGACAGCGTCGTGCAACGCGAGGAGACCGCTGAGTTCGACCTACAGTGGAGCCGCATCATCGAGCTGGAGCTGGTGCCGCACCCCCAGCACACGCGGCCTGAGGTTGTCCTGATGGACTATCCATTCGCTGAAGATGACGTGCTTCGGGTCCGCGTCCGCGCGGCCAACGCTGGCTACATGCTGCGTAGGTGGTCCGTGGACTGTTCTTCAGACCACCACCTGCGAGGCATGGAGTACGCGCTGTGCCTGCGTGACCCTCTTGTCCTATACGGTGCCAGCAGCGCACACCTTGCGCCGGGCTACAAAGACCCAAGGTCGGACCGCGAAGTTAAGGCACTCTAGCCATTGCGCCATCACCAGAAGGCACCTTGCACGCGACACCCTACAGGAAGTTTTTCCATATAGCTCAGGCAATCCAGCGCGTGGCGAACCGATCTTGAATGACACGGTCTTACTGAGCAAGATCGTGTGCACGCAACAAGGAAGTTGACACGATGCTCAAAGACCCTCAGACCCCGCGATATGCGCAGCGGCGCACACCGCACCTATACCCTGCAATTAGTGGTAGTCGCTCTCGTATTGGTGCCTGACCGCACCGATGATGACCTGCAGGGTGTCACGAATTTCGAACAGCGCAACGTAACCTGTCCCGCCAAACGGGATGATGAGTTCACGCACAAATGGGTTATCGCCCACTTTGCGGCAGCTGAACGGACTGTGGGCTAACAGCTGACTGGATCGCTCAATTGCTTCGATGGCACGAGCGGGGATGTCCAAATCACCGGTTGGACTGTTCAGTTCTCGTGCCAGAACATGATCGAACAGTCTTTCCAAGTCTTCAACGGCTTCCGGGCTGTAGATGACTTGGTATGTCATGCAGATCTGGCGGCCTTTGCCGTGGCCAACTTGGACTGAAGTTTGGCCAACACAGCTTCAGCCGGTATGCCATCACCTGCAGCCACGGTTCGTTTGATCGCCAGCATGCCTCGACGCACAAACTCCGATTGAACCCGCCGCCTGGTGACCTCGTTGCGAACCGCTGTTTCCACGAGGGAGGCCAAACTTTCGCCGTCGGCAAGGGCATTCTCGATGTCCTGTCGAAACGAGGGCTCGATTCTCACGGGTGGAATGGTGGCGGTTTTCATGATGAAATTGTATTGCTTTTGTAATGCAATATCCCGGGTGTCGATCAAGGTTCAATTGGCTACCCCTCGAACTCCCCACATCGATGTTCATTGATGACCTGCATCGGTGGGACACTTTTTCACTTGATTGCAACCCGCCACCAATCGGGCAACAAATCTCGCAACTCTGCTCGGCCATAGCGCTCATCCATCAGGTGCAAGACGCCTTGATCCGTGGTGGTGCGGATGACGCGTCCAGCAGCCTGAACCACCTTCTGCAAACCGGGGAACAGGTAAACCGCGTTGTAGCCTGACCCATACCTACCCAACTCATCCAGTCTCTTTCGCATCCGTTCGTTCACCGGGTTGACCTGAGGCAGGCCCATCGTGGCAATGAACGCACCGATCAGTCGTCGGCCGGGCAAGTCAATGCCTTCCCCGAAGGAACCTCCCAGTACGGCAAACCCGATGCCCTGGCCATCTTCCGTGAACGTCTCCAAGAAATCCCGTTGCGCAGCTTCACTCATGCCCCGCTGCTGGATCCAAACAGGCACGTCAGGGTGCATGGTCTGAAACGCCTCTGCGACCTGCTGCAAATACGCGTGGCTGCTGAAGAACCCCAGGTAATTGCCAGGCAGCGCATGAAACTGACGGGCCATGATGTCGACCACCGCCGACAGTGAATCCGCCCGGTGGGCATAGCGCGTCGAGACGCGGTGTGCCACCTCCACGCGAAGCTGCTCCGCACAAAACGGAGACGCCACCGTCAACATGGCCGTGTTCTCAGGCAATCCCAGCATCAATCGGGTGTGGTCCAGCGGTTGAAGCGTCGCAGAGAACAAAGTGGCACTGTGCACCGCGGCCCAACGGGGTGCCAGGTGAGGCGCCGGTACCACGTTGCGCAGGTTCAGGGTGGAGAGGCCACGCGGTGTGTGCAACGGCGCATCAGGAGCCGTCAAGTCGCACAAGCCGTGGTCGTCAAACAGTTCCGCCACCTTGCAGGCATGCAATGCCTCCAGGTAAAACGCACGCAACGCAGGTGCAATCGGGTCAATCTGTCCAGCCAGGTTGGGCACACGGCCCTCCCCTGTCTCGCCTGCTCGGCCCAGCTCACCTTCTGTTTCGCTGAAGAACTCACCCATGGCCGCGACGGCCCCCTGGAGTGCTGCCAGCCAATCGTCTGGCAGGCCAGGAAGTGGGTGGTATGGGGTGGATGCAGTCTGGTTGAGCTTGCGCCACGTCGACTGGAGGCTGCCGAGTCTGCGTTTCAGTGCAGCGGGGCCGGATGTCCGTACAGCAGCCCGGGCGGCCACCAGGCTGTGCTGACGCAACTCTGCCGAATACATCTTGCGGGCGCGCTCCACCAGATTGTGGGCTTCGTCCACCAACAACGCCACACGCCAGTCTTGTGCCTGTGTCAGCGCAAACAGCATCGCATGCAGGTCGAAGAAATGGTTGTAGTCGCCCACCACCACATCGACCCAGCGGGCCATCTCTTGTCCCAGGTAGTAAGGGCAGACTTGATGGGCCAGAGCCACCTGACGAAGCACACCCGCCTCCAGCGGCCCGTGCATGCTTTGATCCACTGCCGCTTGCCTGGCTGCGGGCAAGCGGTTGTAAAAGCCGTTGGCCAATGGACACGACGCACCGTGGCAGGCCTTGTCCGGGTGTTCGCAGCTTTTCTCGCGGGCCACCAGTTCCAGTGACCGAAGCGGCGGTCGTGACGTCGCGTGCAGGGTACTCAGTGCACCCAATGCCATCCCTCGTCCAGATGTCTTCGCTGTCAGGAAAAACACCTTGTCCAGCTTTTGAGCAGGCATTGCCCTGAGCTGGGCAAACAAGGTCGCCATGGTCTTGCCAATGCCCGTGGGTGCTTCGGCCAGCAGGCAACGGCCGGCTCGGGTGACCTTGAACACGGCCTCTGCCAGGGATCGCTGCCCTTGTCGAAACTCAGCATGGGGAAACGCCAGACGGTTCAAAGCCTCGTCCCGGCGTTCTCTGTGATCCGCTTCCTGCAGTGCCCAAGACAGAAATGCCTCAGCCTGCTGTTGCCAGAAGGTTTGCAGATCATGGGCATGCCAGTGTTCGGTCAGCACGGTTTCCTTGCCAGTGGTCACATCCAGATAGACCATGGCCAATTCGAGGTCAGAACGCCCCTGCGACGCGCAGAGCAAAGCCCCGTACACCTTCAGCTGGGCCCAATGCAGCACCATGTGGTTGTCCGGCAACCTGGACTGCGGCCCTTTGTGGGTCTTGATCTCCTCTAACCGCCCTGCTGCTGGGTCGAACCCGTCTGCCCGACCGCGCACGGCCAAGGGGCCATGTCGCCCGTTCAGTATCAACTCGGTTCGGTATCCCTTTGGGCGGCGGGACGCCACCAGCTGATGTCCCGCAATACCTTCCAGTGCCGTGGGTGACGGGGTGAATCGCAGGTCCAGATCGCCACGCTTGGCTGTGAATTCGCACAACGTGCGCACAGCGATCGTGAAGCGGGGCACCGATTCGTCGGTCGAATCGGCCACACAACCACCGTCAGCCTGTGCCGTCATGCCCTGATTTCGCAGGAGGTTCAGGTGTGTCGGCATCCACGGTGCCTGGCAAAGCCTCATTAGGCTGGCCCAAGTGATGTTGGCGCGGATCACGCGCAGGCTGCCAAGTCGTTGCTTTGGCCAGGGCCAGCCAGACTGCGAAGGGCAAGGTGCATGGGGTGTGGCGGGCTGGACGCAATTGCTCAAGCCGCCCCGTCTCCATGTCACCGTGAATCACCCACACGCCCAATTCTGTTGGCAGCTCTTCAGGTTGAGCCATGCCCGCAGGGAACACGTAGTGACACTCGCAACACAGCCATTGGTATGAAGCCCGTTTGGCCGCGTGTCGCAGGTCTGAGAACAGATCCGCCCGGCTGACCTTGATCTCATGGACCACCGGATGCAAATAGGCCTCGACCGACGTGTTCCTCACCGAAAACACGTCAGGGCGGGCCATGCGCCACCCACCCGTACTGTGCTCGAAAGCAGCCGTTGCTTCCGCCGTTTGCGTCGGTGCGGCTGGGTTGGGGGGTGTTGCAACAAGGGACCCTTCGTCAATGGGCGAGAAGAGGTCCAGTGCTTGTGTGGGGGTGTCACGAGGGGATTCAGAGCTGAACTTGGCGCGCAGTGACAACTCTCGCCAGACCACTCGCCCTGCGTCGTGCAAATGTGTCGCGACCCGTTCCGCAAGACGGTCGTGCGCACTCAGCACCCGCTTGTTGCGCTGCCGGGATGCAGCCAAATGGGCCAGCCCCGCATCCGTGAGTCGAAGATTGTCGTGTCCGGACTCGTTGACCACATGGACCCATCCCGCAGCCAGTAAATCGATCTCCAGGGCGTCTTTGCTGGGCCAGCCATCTGAGCGCCAGATTTTGAGCAAACGGGTGAGGTGCTGGCGTTTCGGCAGAACTGATGTGAGTGGTACGAGGGCTGAATCGATCACTGTACAAGTGTACAGTTTTGGTGGGTCTGATCGCTGGGATGATCCTCGCCACGATGTGCCGGTTTGTCCGATCTGCCGCAGACATCATCTGTTTTGCTGCAGCCAAACAAGGAGCCTTGTGAGGCAAACAGAGCCGCCGTGCGCAACTTAGCCGTTCTCGGTGCAAACCTTGATCGTTATGCCTTGATGCGCTGACTTCAATCACTCGATGTTTCAAGCTTGTGCAAGACATCTGCGTAGCTGTTGTGCAAAGGTGGCCAGTCAGCCAATGGCGACAACGCCTCTTCACCCAATTGCCCGCTGAGCACCGCCAACCGCACGTTTGGATGGCGATGACCCACGGTTCCCAGCCATCCGGCACACGGTCGTTCCAGTCCCGTTTCGGTTTGGTGACAGGCAAACATTGGTGAACCAAACGCCGGCCCATGGCCCTTGACATCAGGACACGTTGCGACCAAGTTGCGCGCCAACTGAAGGTCGAAATTGGGAATGTCTTTTGCAGAGCGATCGGTTCGCCAAGGACAACTGGGGCATGGCCGGGTCAGCAAATGCCACGCGTCACGGTCATCGCATGCAATCGAAACCTCTTTGTTTCCCGTTGCGTCCATGCCGATGTTCATCCAGGGGTCACTTTTCACAGAGCCGAGCCACTCACCCATTCAGGTTCAGTGATTTGGGGGAAACCAATCTCGGATGTCGGCCAACAGCATGCCGACACCAACTTTCGCAAGGTACAGCGCTTTCTCGGGGCTTGCATCCAAATACGGCACTTGGATTTGCTCATCAGGCACGATCGTACACAGCAGCGCGTCACGGTCAAAACTCGCTTGCAAGCGGCACATCACGGGACGCTCAGACCAGATGCTGCACTGGTTCCCCATCAGAAATGTGCAAGGTATGCCATCGAATCGATTTGCATCCACTTCTTCCGGAATCTGCCTCAGATCCATGTCCACCATGATGGCGGATGAGGGTGACTTGATGGGTGTGCGATGAACCGCTTTGCCGATCAATTCAGCTTCTGATTCTGAAACCAGTACGCCTTGATGGCAGCAAGCGCTGCAGCCGGCGCGGCATGCCACTTCACTCGCCACGGTCGTGCTCAATGCGTCTGCTGCATGACGCAGCCAAATCACTGCTTGACGCCTCGAACCGGCGGCCAGGGCGCGTTTTGCAAGGCGGCTGCGCGTGTTCATGGCTGGTCCGATCACTGAGAGGGCACGTTCTTGGAGTGCAGCAAGTCCTGCTTCAGAAAACAACTCGGCTTCACGCTGGCGTACCTTTCGCATGTGCTCAGCCCTGTCGGTAACTGACAGGGTTGTTGACCTTCCAGGCTGCGTCTTGCCCAACGGACTTCCTAGGTTGTTTGCGTCGTCTTGCACAGCCACCTCACCTTTGGCACACGGATGGTCAGCGCAGTCGGCTCCTTGCTTCGTGTTCAGTTCATCTGGTACTGCGGTGGGCATCAAGTCTGTTCTGTCATGGGGATACGCACAGTTCCATGGCGCTTCAGCGATTTCACCCCGAACCATACAAGTGCTATTGTCACCAAGATGCGCCGATTGCAGCGACTGTGTGCAGCAAACGCCCTCGATGAGGTTGGAAGCAAGGAGCGAGGCGATGCAGTCTGGGCGCCGCCTCGTCCTGACTCAGTTGCGACAAGGGGTCAATTCCCTACCTGATTAGCGATGAAGTTCAGCTGCGTATCGGGAATTGATACGGTGCGTGGCGAAGATGCTCCTGAATTCATCACAGGAGCGTTTGAGATGCCCATGAACCGAGTGCAATTC
>JACCDS012004335.1_pt1 | contig 10099 bp, 10 predicted proteins | sample 7446441 | NCBI WGS metagenome assembly JACCDS01 (sample SAMN15323445, study PRJNA562643) | freshwater metagenome | isolation source: river surface water | place: USA:Blue River Watershed | collected 2017-08-17 | reverse complement strand
TGCGGCGTGGCTTAAGTGTTGAGCAACTGGCCAAGCTCAAGCCGGCATTCGATCGCCAGGTGGCTCCCGGTCACGGCACGCTGACGGCGGGCAACTCGACCGCTTTGACCGACGGCGCATCTGCGGTCTTGTTGGCGAGCGAAGACTGGGCAGCCCGGCAGAGTCTGCCGGTGTTGGCTTACCTGACCTTCAGCGAGGTGGCGGCGGTGGATTTTTTCCATCCCGATCCTGGCCAGCGTGAGGGCATGCTGTTGGCGCCGGCCTACGCCGTGTCGCGCATGCTGGCGCGGGCAGGGTTGAGGTTGCAGGACTTCGATGTTTATGAAATCCACGAGGCCTTTGCTGCTCAGGTGCTGTGTACCCTGAAGGCCTGGGAGGATCCGGTTTTTTGTCGTGACAAGTTGGGACTGGATCAGCCATTGGGTCGCATCGATCGACAAAAACTCAATGTCAATGGCAGTTCGCTGGCCGTCGGCCACCCGTTTGCCGCCACCGGCACCCGGATCTTGCCCACCTTGGCCAAATTGCTGGATCAGCGGGGTGGCGGTCGTGGTTTGATTTCAATTTGTGCCGCTGGCGGTCAAGGCGTCGTGGCCATCGTGGAGAAGTAGAGCGTGCTGAATTTCAGAGTCCCTTTGGCCGACATGCGCTTCGTCATGAATGAGGTGCACGACTACCCCGCCCATTACCGGGGTTTGGGTGGCAGTGAGCCTGCCACCCCCGAATTGGTCGATGCCATCATGGAGGCGGCTGCAACCTACAGCGAAGAGGTGCTGGCCCCCCTGTACACCCCCGGAGACACCGAGGGGTGTCACTTCCATGCCGGCGAGGTCAGCACCCCTCGGGGCTACAAGGCCGCTTACCAGCAATTCATCGAAGGTGGCTGGCAGGGGCTGTCTTACCCGGCCGAATATGGCGGGCAAGGGTTGCCCATGTCGCTCAATCTGATCAAGAGCGAGATGATGGGGACCGCCAATTGGGCCTTCAACATGTACCCGGGTCTGAGCATCGGTTGCATCAACACCATCATGCAATACGGCTCCGAGGCTGTGAAAGCGCTGTTTTTACCGCCGCTGGTCTCCGGGACATGGACCGGCACCATGTGCCTGACCGAGCCGCAATGCGGGTCGGATCTGGCACAGGTCAAAACCCTGGCACGACCCCTGGAGAATGGGCGCTATGCCTTGAGCGGCACCAAGATTTTCATCTCCAGCGGCGAGCATGACCTGACCGACAACATCATTCACATCGTGCTGGCCCGCCTGCCCGATGCGCCTGCCGGCACACGCGGGATTTCGCTTTTTCTGGTGCCGAAATTCAAAGTGCTGGCCGATGGCAGTCTGGGGGAGCGCAACCCGGTTCAGTGTGGTGCCATCGAACACAAAATGGGCATTGCGGCCAGTGCCACGGCTTTGCTCAACTTTGACCAGGCCGAGGGCATTTTGATCGGCGAGACCCACAAAGGGCTGGAAGCGATGTTCACCTTCATGAACACGGCTCGCATCGGAACCGCCATCCAAGGCGTGGCCCACGCCGAGTTATCACACCAGGGGGCATTGGCCTATGCGCGCGAGCGCCGCTCGATGCGTTCGCTGTCGGGAAAGAAAGAGCCCGGTCAGGTGGCCGACGCCATCGTGTGGCACCCCGATGTGCGTCGCATGTTGCTGACCCAAAAAGCCATTGCCGAGGGCGGGCGAGCGATGATTTATGGTGCCGCACAGTGGGCAGACAAGATGTTTGCCGCTGCTTGGGCGGGCGACAAGCAGACCTACCAGCTTTGCGACGCCGAGCTGGGGTTCTACACCCCCATCCTCAAGGGTTTTCTCACCGAGATGGGGATCGAAGCCGCTCAACTGGGCATCCAGGTGTTGGGCGGGCACGGTTATATCCGCGAACATGGCATGGAGCAGATCGCCCGTGACGCCCGCATTGCGACTTTGTACGAAGGGACCACGGGCATTCAGGCGCTGGATTTGCTGGGCCGCAAGGTCATGTTGCAGACCAAAGGCCGGTGCGTGCGCGATTTCACGCACCGCATGTGGTTGCTGGCGCGCGGCGCTTTGCTCAGCCCGGGGTTCCGGGGGCGATGGGGCCGGTCTCTGGCGTGGCGTGCCTTGCAATGGAACGCCCTGACCCTGCGCCTGATGGTGCAAGCCAGGTCCGACGCTGATCAAGTCGGCGCCGCCTCGTTCGACTACCTGATGTATTCGGGGTATGTGATGATGGCCTACCACTGGGCACTCATGGCCGAGCGGGCACAGCAGGCCCTGCACAGCGGGCAGGGCGGCCAATCGGCCGCTTTTTACCGGGCCAAAATCGAAACCGCCCAGTTTTACTTCGAGCGCATCTTGCCCCGTGCCGATGTCCACCATCGCACGGCCTTGGCCCCGGCTCGCACTTTGATGCAAATGCACGCGTGCCCTTTGCAATCCGATTGAATCCCACGATGTCAGTGGTCCACAACTTGAAACAATGGGCTCTCGAGGCCATCGGCGATCGCGTGCGCGCTGTGGCCGGTTCCGAATCCACGCTGGATGACTTCAAAACGCCAGCGGGGGATCCGGGCTTGTTTGGCCCCTATTCCATGTCCTGGCGGGTGCATGCACATTTCACCGCCATGATGGTCGGCGGTCTGTCTTCCCTCATGGTGCAGGCTCTGCATCCCCGTGCCTTGGCGGCAGTCTGGGATCATTCTGATTTCCGGCGCCAACTCAAGGCGCGTCTGGGCCGCACGGCTTATTTTGTGGCCGCCACCACCTATGGCGGGCGAGCCCAAGCGCTGCGGGCGATCGAGCGCGTCAATGTCATCCATGCCGGATTGAAGGGCGTTGACCCGCTGGGACGGCCTTATGTGGCCAATGAGCCCGATCTGATCCGCTGGGTGCATTTGGTCGAAGTCACCTCATTTTTGCAGGGCTTTCAGCATTTGTCGTTGAACCCATTGACCCCGGTTGAATGTGACCAATACATCGCCGAGATGACCCAAGTCGGCCATTTGTTGGGGGCGATCGATTTGCCGCTGACCTTGCAAGACACGCAAGACGCACTGCAGGCTTACCGGTCTGAGTGGTCAGCCGATGAACGTGTGCAAGAGATCGTGCGCCTCATCGAGGCTTATCCGGCAGATCCGCCCGATCGCCCCTTCATGGCGTTGATCCTGCGCGCTGCGTGGGACATCACCCCGCATTGGGCCCTGAATGTGTTGGGCCGAGACCCGTCCTGTGAAGCGCACAGGCAGCTCACCCGGGTGGCGTTGCAAGCGGCTGGCGCACCGGTTCAGTGGATGCTCGACCAACAGGGGGTGGCGCCCACCGCCAGAGCTCGGTTGGGTGCAAACTGGACAAAGTCGTGAGAACGCGTTACAATACCTGGATTGCAACCCATTGCTTACCCTAGTTGCAACAGGTCTGATTCTGGTCAGGGCACATTGCCCCACCCTCGCACCCGCCCAATTTTTTTCGGGCACCTCGGTGGTCAAACTTCCCCTTTTGGCAAGCCTCACTACCGCGCCATTTCACATGTCGCCATGGCCCATGGCCGCACCCAGAGTGCCACCATGAACCCGGGTCCCAAGCGCCCGTTTATTGTTTTCTTCAATGTCATCTTTTTCTGCAACGCCGTTTACTGTCGGCAAGTTTCTCATCACTCCGCTGACCCGAGTGGGTCCCGCAGGTCGCTTCACCGCCGCACTCTCCATCCGCCGCGGTAAAGGCACACAAACCCATGACCGGATTTATGCCTTCAAGCCAGCCTTTGCCACGCAGGACAGCGCTCTGACTTACGCCGCTGCCCAAGGACGCTACTGGATGCTCCATCCGGCGTCTTGGGCTTGACCGAACCCTCCAGGAGCCCCTCATGGCCAAAGAAGAACTCATCGAAATGAACGGCAAAGTGGACGAAGTCCTGCCCGATTTGCGATATCGCGTGACGCTGGAAAACGGTCACCAACTCATTGCCTATACCGGCGGCAAGATGCGCAAGCACAGCATCCGCATCCTGACCGGTGATCGGGTCACGCTGGAGATGTCGCCCTACGACTTGTCCAAGGGGCGCATCACCTTCCGTCATCTTGAAAACCGCCCGCCTCGTGTGAGCGCCCCGGCATTCAAGCGCAGCCGTTGAACCCAAGCGGCCACATTTTCCCCCCGCGCCCAAATTTCGGAGGGCGCATTTTTCGAAAGGCTCCATCATGAGCAACAAACTGTACGTCGGTAACCTCTCTTATTCGGTGCGTGACGACGATCTGCAACAACAATTTTCTGCCTTCGGTCAGGTTCAATCTGCCAAGGTCATGATGGAGCGCGACACCGGCCGCTCCAAAGGCTTCGGCTTTGTCGAAATGGGCAGCGCCCAGGAAGCCCAGGCGGCCATCGAGGGCATGCATGGCAAAAACATGGGCGGTCGCGACCTGACCGTCAACATCGCTCGCCCCATGGAGCCCCGTCCCCCCCGCAGCGGTGGCGGCTTTGGTGGTGGCGGCGGTGGCGGCTACGGCGCCGGCCGTCGCAACAGCTACTGATCGCATCAGCCCCTGCCGGGCAGGGGCATGAGTGAACGCAGGTGCGCCTTTGCGCCTGCTGCCCTATGATGATTGCTCTTGTCGCATCGAGACCAGAGCATGAAATCGTCATTCAAAGGTAACAAGCAAGACCTGCCTGCCAAGACCTGCTGCGCTTGCAACCGGGTCATGACCTGGCGCAAAGCCTGGGCCAAAAATTGGGAGCAAGTCAAATATTGCTCGGATGCTTGTCGCAAGTCCAAACAGCGTGCCGCATGAATTGGGGCGCGCTTTTGGCGTTGGCGTGGGCTTGCCTGTTCACCTGGGCCGCCCAGGCGTCCGAGTTGGCTCAGCAATTGCGTTCTCCTGATCATGTGTTGCTCATGCGACATGCCCACGCTCCAGGCGTGGGCGATCCACCGGGTTTCAACCTGACGCGTTGCGAGACCCAGCGGGTGCTCAACGAGGAAGGCAAACGACAGGCTCAGCGTACCGGTCAGTGGTTGCGCCAGCAAGGCGTGCAGCAGGCGCTGATTTACAGCAGCGTTTGGTGCCGTTGCCAGCAAACTGCCGATGGTCTGCAACTGGGGCAGGTGCGCATCGAGTCTTCATTGGGGTCTTTTTTTCGGGATGCTGGACAGGCCGCGCCGCAGACCCGGGCTTTGCAGGCGTTCATGGCCCGGGCTTTGCCTCATAAAGGCGATCAGGCTTTGATCCTGGTCACCCACCAGGTCAACATCACCGAACTCACGGGGCGTTATGTGGGCACTGGTGACATGGTTCTGGCGCGCGTCAACACGCAAGGCCAGGTGCTTGATATCAAGATTTACCCAAGCCCAACTCCCCATTGAGCCGGTGGCTGCGTCTGGACAATCTGCACGATCGGCTGTGCCCGTTGGAGCCTCTATTACCCTTCATCAGGGCCGGACGGGTCCGGCAATCTCGACCATGATTTCGTTGCGCCTGAACATCGGCAAAGTCCAGGGCGGGTCGTAGCGCGCCAACTGGGGCGTACCGATCCTGCGCAATGATTGGCGCTCGATCCATTGCAGGGTTTCGTCGGTTTTGGCTTGGACCCTGGCCACGGTGTTGAAGCCGCTGTAGCGATGCACCACGAACAATTTTTCGGGCACTTCCCGGATCGTGACTTGGGGGTTGTTGGGCCTTGGCAGCGAGGCCAGGGTGTATTGGCTGGGCATGACGAAGTGGACGCGCCATTGAGTGGCTTGACGCATGGTGCCCTCGACCTGCGGCTCGACCGTCACTGGTGCGGTCATGGCGACCTTGGCCGATTGCGGCTCGACCGCCACAGGGGCGGTCATGGAAATCTTGGCCGAAGCGTCAGAACCGGCCACTCTATTGTTGCCAAAAATGAAGTCGGCAATGCGTCGAAAGCCGGTGTTGGAAGCGGCATCCATGTCCCCTTCGACCCAGGTCTCGGCAATGAGCATCGGGGCGTACTGCCTGATTTCAAAGTCGCCGTCTTGTCGCACGGTTTGGTACGGGGGTTCTTCGGTGGCCATGGCGGAGCCGATGCAAAGCATGAATGAAGCGACCCACCGGGGCAGCACGGAGTAAGCTCCGGGCAACGTGCCAAGCCAGTCGGGGCAAATGGGTGGGGGTGAAGTTTTGACCATGGCCATAGCATAGGGGGTTGGGTGAACCCCTGGTGGAGACCGGGTCAGTCCGGGGCTCGAGGTCCTCAGGAATTGGCGTACTCTTTCTCGTGCATCCAGGCCGCATGCTTGGGCGCGCGTTTGGTTTGGCTCCATTCTTCCAGCATGGCCCACTTCACTTCATCGAGTTGGCGGTACATGTCGGGGGTGCCGACATCGCAGGCGACCTCCAAGCGATGACCATTGGGGTCGAAGAAATAGATGGATTTGAAGATGGCGTGATCCGTCACGCCCAACACTTCGACGCCGTTGGCCTCGAGCCTCGCCTTGTATTGCTCCAGTTCTGCCTCGGTTTTGACCTTGAAAGCCAGGTGCTGAACCCAGTTCGGGGTGTGGGGGTCGCGTCCCATGTCCGGGCTGTTGGGCAACTCGAAAAAAGCCAGTACATTGCCGTTGCCTGCATCCAGAAAGACATGCATGTAGGGATCAGGGGCTTTGGTGCTGGGCACTTGGTCTTCGGCAATGGCCAATACGAAATCCATGCCCAGGTTCTTCACATACCACTCGACGGTTTGTTTGGCGTCGTGACAGCGGTAAGCGACATGGTGGATGCGATCGATCTTCATGAGAGTACCTCGGTGGCTGAGGGGGCTGTGTACTTCGCCATCTTAAGGCCTGTGCCTGGTCTGGTCAAAGGCTGTTCAACATCGGGGCGTCCTCGGTCCATCAGGGTTATGGTTTCCAGACTAAGATGACGCTCTACCCAAAGGGCTCTCCATCATGAATGTCACTGTTTTACTCATCCTTGTTGCCGGTTTGTTGCCTATCCTTTGCGCAGGGCTCGCGAAATGGGGAGCGAGTGGCTATGACAATCGCCAACCCCGAGCCTGGCTGGCCAACCAGGATGGTTTCAGGGCGCGGGCGGATGCGGCCCAGCAAAACAGTTTCGAGGCCTTTCCTTTTTTTGCGCTGGCCGTGGTGTTGGCCGACGTTTACGAGGCTGCGCCTGAAGACATCGAGTTTTGGGGCTGGGCGTTCATTGTTTTGCGACTGATTTATATTTTTTGTTACTTGACCGACCGCGCCGCCTGGCGCTCAGTGGTCTGGATTTTGGGCTTGGCCGTGGTGATCCGCCTCTACGCCTTGGTGCTCTGAACGGTCACCTGCTTGACACCGATCGATTCTTTTATTGATCGATTGGTAACTACCCTAAAGCCCCCCTGCGGGTTTTCTATTACGCTTTCAGCTGAGCAGCTTGAGTGTGGCTGCTGATTTTCAACAGGGGAGTTTCATGGAAGTTTTGAGAGAAGAAAAAGACGGGATGATCATCGAGTGGGACGTGTCCATCCGCATGAGCGATGGCGTGACCATGCGCGCGGATGTGTTTCGGCCGATCCAGCCCGGTAAGTACCCGGTCATCCTGACCTACGGTCCTTATGCCAAAGGATTGCCCTTCGAGGTGGGGTACAAAACCGCTTGGCATCGCATGATCACCGCCTACCCCGAGGTTGCCCAGGGCACCTCTAATAAGTACCAGAGTTGGGAACTGGTGGATCCCGAGAAGTGGGTACCCGATGGCTATGTGTGTCTGCGGGTCGATTCTCGGGGTGCCGGCAATTCAGAAGGTTTTCTCGATGTCTGGTGCGCCCAGGAGGCACGCGATCAATACGAGTGCATCGAGTGGGCAGCCGTGCAGCCCTGGAGCAACGGCAAAGTCGGCTTGAATGGCATTTCCTACTATGCCATGAACCAGTGGCAGACGGCTGCGCTGCAACCCCCTCATTTGGCCGCCATGTGTGCCTGGGAGGGGGCTTCAGATTATTACCGCGATCTGTGCCGCCATGGGGGCATCCTCAGTGATTTCTTCGGGGGCTGGTACCTGCGTCAGGTGAAATCGGTCCAGTATGGCGTCGGTGAACGGGCGGAAAAAAATCCCAATAACGGGCGATCGGTGGCCGGGGATATCACGTTGTCCGACGAAGAATTGGCCCAGCGCCGTGCCTCCAGCGACATCAGCATCCAGAACCGGGAGATGTTGGATGAAGACTACTTGTCACGGATTCCGGACCTCTCCAAGATCAAGGCCCCTGTGCTCTCGGCGGGCAACTGGGGTGGTGTGGGCTTGCACCCGCGCGGAAATTTTGAGGGTTTTTTGCGTGCCGGATCCGAGCAAAAATGGCTCGAAGTCCATGGCGATACGCATTTCTCGCATTTCTACTCCAACTATGGCTTGGCGCTGCAAAAGAAATTCTTCGGCTATTTCTTAAAGGGCGAACAAAACGGTTGGGACCAGGCCCCCAAAGTGCAATTGAACATTCGCCACCCTGGCGAAAAATTTGTCCTGCGCGCCGAAAGCGAATGGCCGCTGGCGCGCACTCAGTGGACACGCTTTTACCTGCACCCCGAAGGAATGCGGCTGGATCCGGCAGAAAACACCACCGAAACCACCTTGTCCTATCACACCCGCTCCGAAGGATTGGCGTTCAGCACCGGCCCTTTGCAAGAAGACATGGAAATCACCGGTCCGATGGCGGCCAAGCTCAGGCTGTCGTCAGACACGAATGATGCCGATGTCTTTTTGGCAGTGCGGGTGTTTGATCCGCAGGGACAGGAAGTGTCATTCATTGGCTCGAACGACCCGCGCACCCCGATTGCGCTGGGGTGGTTGCGCGCCTCACACCGCAAGACCGATCCAGCCAGGTCTTTGCCCTATCGGCCGTGGCACACTCACGATGAGAAACAACTGCTGGTACCTGGACAAGCGGTCGATCTCGATGTCGAAATCTGGCCCACCTGCATCGTGATTCCCAAGGGGTACACCCTGGTCTTCAATGTGCGCGGCAAAGACTACCGCTATGACGACGAGGGCGTGATTTTGCCGTTTGACACCCGGCCCATGTATGGGGTGGGACCGTTCTCGCACGAGAACCCGGTCGATCGCCCGCCCGAGGTGTTTCACACCACCAACCGTTTGCACTTTGGCCCTGGCCATCAACCTTATGTCCTGATGCCGATCATTCCCATCCACCGTTGAACAGGAGTTGTCCCATGCGCACTTCCCGCATTGTTCGTTGGCGTCGCAGCCTTGTTTGGGCCCTGGGCCTGACTTGTCTGGTTCCTGCCTTGGCTCAAGCTCAGGCTTATCCCAACCGTCCGATCAAGTTGGTGGCCCCGTTCCCTCCAGGAGGCACCAGCGATGTGTTGTCGCGCATCATCGCCAAAAAACTCGGCGAAGCCTTGGGGCAACCCATCACGGTCGATAACAAGCCCGGGGCCAGCGGTAACATCGGGCATGATTTTGTGGCCAAATCGGCCCCCGATGGTTACACCATCGTGATCACCAACAGCAGCACCTTCACCACCAACCCGTACCTGTACAAGCGCATGCCTTTCGATCCCTATAACGATTTTGAATCGATGGGGTTGGTGGCTTCGGCGGGGCAGGTGTTGGTGGTGCATCCATCGGTGCCTGTCAAGACCGTGGCCGAATTGACGACCCTGGCCAAAGCCAAGCCAGGCAAGCTCAATTTTGGTTCGGGCGGCAAAGGCATCCAGTCGCACATCAGTGGCGAGATGTACAAATCGGCCGTTGGCGTGGACATCGTGCACGTGCCCTATAAGGGAACCATCCAGGCAGTTTCGGACCTGGTGTCGGGCCAAGTCGAGATGGTTTTTTCTGACATGGTCCCTGCCATGCCCCAGATCAAGGCCGGAACGGTGCGTCCTTTGGCGGTGACCTCGGTCAATCGTTCGGCGGCATTGCCCGATGTTCCCACCATGATCGAATCGGGGATTCCGGGATTCAATGCGGGTGTTTGGTGGGCGTTGCTGGCGCCCAAGGGCACTCCGCAGCATGTGGTGACCCGCATCAACACTGAATGGGGGAAGATCAGCAAGGACCCGGAAGTCATCGAGGCTTACGGTCGTCTTGGCGTCAATACCGAGCACAGCACCCCCGCCACAGTGCTGGAGATGGCTCGTGCCG
>JACCDS011703223.1_pt1 | contig 10100 bp, 15 predicted proteins | sample 7446441 | NCBI WGS metagenome assembly JACCDS01 (sample SAMN15323445, study PRJNA562643) | freshwater metagenome | isolation source: river surface water | place: USA:Blue River Watershed | collected 2017-08-17 | reverse complement strand
TTCCGGTTCCACTTCCGGTGGCCTGAAGATTTTTCGCATCCAGCTCTCAGCGATGTTGCTGATTAAACAGCTGAAATTGCTGATCCATCATAAAGCGGTTTGGAGCCAGAAATATGGCGGCAAATCAGTCGACGACCAGTTGCTTGGCAACGTGCTGGCGTTTTGTTTTATCTATTTCGCCAGTATTGGTTTCATTGCGTTGATGCTGTCGTTTTATGAATTAGATTTGGTCACTGCGTTGACAGGCGCAGCAACCGCTGTAGCAAACGTAGGGCCTGGCCTTGGTTCTATTATTGGACCTGCCGGTAACTTTGCCAGCTTGCCAGATGGCGCTAAATGGTGGTTAAGTTTAGGTATGTTATTGGGTCGGCTCGAAATTCTGACGCTGGTGGTGTTATTTTCCCCGTCTTACTGGCGGTATTGAGGCAACACGATGGCCTTTGTGGACCTGCGGAATAACAGCGGTTGGCGTCATTCGCTGCTGTGGTCGGTCAGCGGAATTCTGCTGTTGCCGGCGCTGGGTTGTCTGCTGCTGTTGCCGCTGCGCGAGGCCATCAGTCCGACTGATGTCGCGATGCTGTTGTTATTGTGGATCAGTGCAATGGCTCTGCAGTTTGGCAAAGCACCGGCGATGCTGACGACAATCTGGTCGGTATTATTGCTGAACTGGTGTTTTGTGCCGCCGTATTACACGCTGAACGTGCATGATATCAGTAACTTTATCAGCTTTTTTGTCATGGCTGCGTTTGGGGTATTTATCAGCTATTTGTCTGATCGTTTGCGTCAGCAACTGCATACCAGCGCGCAGCAACAATTGCAGGTGGAACTGGAACAACAACGCGCCGTGTTGCTGCGCAGCCTGTCGCATGATCTGCGCACACCACTGGCGACCATCATGGGCGCGTCCAGTATGCTGGCGGATACTGATTTGCAACTGTCGGCCGAGCAACGGCAGCAACAGGCGCAGAATATCTATCAGCAAAGTCTGCTGCTCAATCAGCATTTTGAAAAAGTGCTGGAATTAAGTAAAGCCCAGCTGATGCGCGATTCATTGCGGATCAGTGTATTCAGCGCAGACGATTTAATTGCCGGCGCGCTGGCGCGGCGTAGCGACGATGCCGGCTTAATGCCGGTTTGCCTGCGACCGGAGGGCGCGTCGCAGCAGCTATCCGGCGATTTGGAGTTATTAGAAATGGCGCTGGCGAATTTACTGGAAAATGCCCATCGACACGGTGCTCCGCCCTATCAGCTGGTGTTCAGCGCGGCGGACGGGCATTACCAGTTGCGACTGCACAATGCCCCCGGCGAAAAACGCCAGGCACAGCGCGACAGCGGCACCGGGCTTGGACTGCGGATCTGTCAGACCGTCGCGGCATTGCATCGTGGCCGCTTTGTGCTGGAACACAACGCGACCGGCGTGACGGCGTTGCTGGAGTGGCCACAATGAAAAGTACCACGCCGGCATTAACGCCTGCACCAAACCGGGTCCTGCTGCTGGAAGACGACGCGGGTATGCAGAGCTTTCTGCAGGCTTTGCTGCAAAGTCAGGGTTATCAGCTACAAATCTGTGCCGAAGGGCTCAGTGGTCTGGAGCTGCTGGCGCACCAACATTTTGATGTGCTGTTGCTGGATTTGGGCCTGCCAGACATCGATGGCATCGAGCTGTTACGCCAGTTGCGGCAATGGTCCGAGATCCCGGTGATTGTCATTTCGGCCCGAGGTAAAGAACAGGACAAAGTGACGGCACTGGATTGTGGTGCCAACGATTATGTCACCAAACCTTTCAGTGCCGGCGAGCTGCTGGCTCGGTTGCGGGCAGCGCTGCGACCGCGGCATGGTCATACACCGGTCCTGGGCTTTGGCACAGTGCGGATTGACCCGGTGCAGCGGCTGGTCCACAAAGATGACGTCGCAGTCCATCTGACCAAAACCGAATATGAAATGTTGTTATGCCTGCTGCGTCACGCCGGCTCTGCATTGACCCACAACCAAATCCTGACCCAGGTTTGGGGCGCTACCTATCAGGACAGACCTGAATACATTCGTGTGCATATGGCGCAGCTTCGGCAAAAACTAGAAGACAATCCGGCCGCACCGCAGCATCTGAAAACCGAGGCCGGAGTGGGCTACCGCTTGTGTTTGTAACTTCACTTTGTTTGCGCGTTATTCCCCCGGTGATGCCCTTTTGTGACACAAGTGCGTCAGCGCACCGAAGTACTTTACTGAAGCAGGCATAGTTACAGCTCCTGTCCCGCACTGCTGCGGATTTGGCAGAGTTCTGAGGTAGCTATGCAAACGTCAACCGATCCGCTCAAAATGAATACCAATGCCGATGCGAAAGCATCAGGTTTTAATCATGTGATTGACCAGGCGTCTGCTGCCGCACATCCGGTGATTGATCAGTTCAGTTTTAAAGCCCATGACACCGTGGACCGGCTGGCCAGCGCTGCCAGTCATAGTGCCGAGAATTTTGATGTGCGTACCGAACAGCTGACCGCTGCCGGGCAACGTCTCGGTAACGCGGTCAGAGGCCAGATCCGTCGCCGGCCTGTGGCTGTACTTGGCGCTGCTGTGGCCACCGGTTTTGTCATCAGCTGGTTGCTGAAATCCCGTGCCGGCTGAACCGGTCGCACCTGTTGATACGCCAGGCGCTGCGCCGGTCAATGCCGCAGCGCCCGGTCTGGTGGATCAGCTGAAAGAGTATCTGCAGCTGATCCGCAGCCAGTGGCGGCAACAGCTGCAGTTACTGACACTTGAGACACAGCGCGCCGCCGAAAGTCTGGTGGCGATCTGTGTGCTTGGGCTCTTTACCGCATTGCTGCTGCTCAGCAGTTGGGTCATTGTGCTGTTGCTAATCTGGACCGGTCTGACCGCGCTTGGTTGGTCAGCCTGGCAAGGTTACCTGCTGCTATTGCTGTTACAGCTGCTGGCATTAGCACTGTGTTTGCGGCAAATCCGCTATCACAGCCACTTTCTGCGTTTTCCGGCGACGTTGCAAAGCTGGAGCGATCACCCGCCCGGCGATAGCGGCAACAAATCTGAACCACTTGCTGAGGTCGCACCATGTCCACCACATCCAGTCAGTTAAACCAGCAGATCGAGCGCTGTGCCGGTATTTTGCAATCCAGTCGGACCTCACGCCGGCAATTACAGCACCGCTTGATCATCCGGCTGAAAACGCCGCTGCTGCTGGCTGGCGGATTGTTGCTGGCAGTTAGTCTGGTGCAGCATCTGTCGGCCGGTGCTGCCGAGAGGCGGAACGTCAGATCGTCCTGGTTGCAACAGCTACCGGTCTGGTTGTTCGCGCTGTGGCAGAGTGCACAGCATGTGCCTGTTCTGCCACAGCAACGCACCACGTCGCAGCAACGCGCCGCTGCCAAACAAGTAAATGTATAAAAAAACGGCGGGTGCACAGGTGATTTACTATCACCGGCACCCGCCGTTGCAGCGATTAATTCAGGTTGCTGCCGTAAAAGCTATGTAGTGATTTTTCCCATTCCACATCTTTCATATTAGGCCAGTGGCCTTTGTCAAAACCCGGCGCGTTTTTCAGCCGCTCGGGTGACAAATCCATGACAAAACATTTTTGCAGCGGGTCCAGTTTCAGCATCTTCCAAGGTACGGCGAACAGTTTCTCGCCGAGGCCAAAGTAAGTACTGAACGACAACACGGCATAGCCGACGCGGCCGGTTTCCACTTCCAACATGATTTCTTTGATGTCACCCAGGGTTTGACCTGCATGATTCAACACGTTGTTGCCAATCAACGTTTCGGCACCCATCAAATGTGGACCCGGGCCTTGTGCCATTAGCGGCGGGGAAAACTGTGGATTGTTGTAAATGCCATAAATATCGCGTTCGTGATAATTCATCTGATGAACCTTCTGTGGTTGCCGGCGAACCGGGCAGTGACGATAACGCCGCGTTGGAGCCGCGGGCGGCGGATGTGTCCTGTAATGGACAGTTCATTGAGCATGCGCTGTCAGCGTGCGGTTCTCTGTTCGGCGGAGCACTTATCCCGTCGACGGCCGGGCTATTGCGCTGTATATAAATTAGCCATTTCAACGGTATTGAGTGCGCCAGCGCACCGATCGTCTGTACTGAACCGGGCACACTTGGGTTATCCGGGACCTTCTGTGCTCCGGCGCCACGGAGGCCACCGATGTCCATTTCGACAATTTTGCTGATCATTCTGATCTTGTTGTTTCTGGGCGCTCTGCCCACCTGGCCGCATAGTCGTAGTTGGGGTTACCGCCCCGGCGGAGCCATCGGCATCATGCTGCTGGTGTTGATTGTGCTGCTGCTAACCGGTCGCGCCGGCTAATGCGGCAAGGTGATTTTTTCTGCTAAACCACGGAGTGTATGTGATGAAAACCAATCAAGTTCTGCGTATTTTTCTGCTGACGCTGAGTCTGGCGACCGTTGCCGGCTGCAGCTCTGAACACAACAAAGAAGGCACTGGTGAGTACCTGGATGACAGCGTGATCACCACTAAAGTGAAAGCGGCGATCCTCGGCGAAAAAACGCTCAGTGTTGCCGAGATCAATGTCGAAACCTTTAAAGGCGTAGTGCAGCTCAGCGGCTTTGTGAATTCACTGCAGGACATCAATACCGCGATGTCGGCGGTGTGGTGTCGGTGAAAAATGATATGCGGGTGAAATAACCAGCTATGGCGCAGTGATCGTTATCGCAGGACCAGCAAGAACATGCTGGCAACCCTGTCATCTGTTTCTTCATGCGTTAAGAAAGGAGTCTTATGCCAGTCGTGATCCCCGCTACTCAAAGACCACAGATCCAGAACCGGTTGCTGCGACATCTGCCGGAGGCCGAACAAACGGCATTGTTGGCGCAGGCCGAATTGGTGCAACTGGAGTTTGCTGAGGCGCTTTGTCTACCCGACGAACAATATCAGCATTTGTATTTCCCGCTGACGGCGTTTATCTCGCTGATCGCCAAACTGCCTGGCCATCCGCCACTGGAAATGGGCCTGATTGGCTACGAAGGCATGCTCGGTGTCACCATATTGCTGCAAACCCGGCAAGTGCCGTCAGAAGCGATAGTGCAGGGCGCGGGCCTCGCCTGGCGCTTCCCGGTATCGGTGTTTGAGGCGGCGTTGGCGCAGAGTGAACATCTGGCGCCTTTGCTGCGCGTGTACATGTATCTGTTGTTACGTCAGCTCAATAAAAACGCGGTCTGTGCGCATTTCCATCAGGTCGAAGCGCGGTTAGCGCGGTGGTTACTGATGAGTCACGACCGGATCCAGACCGACGAATTGTATTTAACCCATCAGTTTCTGGCCGACATGCTCGGCGTGCGCCGCAGCAGTATCACCGTTGCCGCCGGCGATTTACAGGCTAACGGCATCATTTTATATAACCGCGGCCGGTTGCATATTCTCGACCGGCAAAGCCTGCTGGCACACAGCTGCAGCTGTTATCAGCCACTGAGTGGCTAGCAGAACCCTAACCAGACCCACAACTAAACATCGTCTTATGTGTGCTACCGCACATAGCAGCAAATTAAATCGCATATACTGCTTCTGTATCTTTTTAGGTACGCTACCGCACAAGGATCTGCTATGACGATTGACCCGCCGGCAGTAAAAGCTGCAACGGAACAACCGCACACCAAAGCTACGTCGCCGCAACCTGAAGCCAACCGCTTGTTATGTGAACTGCCTTCAGACGTGAAACACCGGATCAATCCGCATCTGGAGCTGGTGGAACTCAAACTGGGCCAGGTGATTGGCGAAGCCGGCTCTAAAATGCGCTATGTGTATTTTCCTATCGACTCGATCATTTCGTTGTTATATGTGATGGAAAATGGCGCTTCGGCTGAAATCGCTGTAGTCGGCAACGACGGCATGGTCGGCGTGGCGCTGTTTATGGGCGGCGAAAGCACCACCAGCCGCGCCGTGGTGCAAAGTGCCGGTTATGCCTACAAGTTGTTTGGTCAGCGCCTGAAAGACGAATTTAACCGCCACGGCGCTTTATTGTATCTGTTGCTGCGTTATAGCCAGGTGTTGCTGACGCAGATGGCGCAAACGGCGGTGTGTAATCGCCATCATAGTATCGAACAGCAACTGTGCCGCTGGTTGTTGTTGTCGATAGACCGGCTGCCGAGTGCTCATTTGCTGATGACGCAGGAACTGATTGCCAATATGCTCGGTGTGCGCCGGGAGGGCGTTACCGACGCTGCCGGTAAACTGCAGCGATTGGGTATCATCAATTACAGCCGCGGTCATATTGAAGTGATCAACCGCGAGCTGTTGGAAGACACCTGCTGCGAATGCTACAACGTGGTCAAACATGAATCGGAACGTTTAATGCCACCGGGGCATTGCGGCAAATTCTGATAATTGACAGAAAAAATAACAGCGGCCTTAGCCGCTGTTATTTTTGTCGTGCGGAAGTCGTTATTGCACCAGCAAACGAAACAGCACGCGCATATTGGCCATTGCTGCGCTGGAGCGCAGTTCTGACGGCTTATTTTCTACCTCTGCCGGCGACGCTTCGCCATAGCCGATACTGGTCAGCCGGGCTGGGGTTAGCCCGCCTTCATTGGTCAGATAATCTTGCACTGCTTGTGCCCGGCGCTCACTGAGCTGCTGATTATAAGCATCGGTACCACTGGCCGAGGTATAACCGGCGATCTGTACCTGCGTATCCGGTTGCGCTTTTAAAGCCGCCACATGCTGCGCCAGAATAGTTTTGGCCGCAGGCGTCAGTGCAGACTGGTTAAACTCAAAATGTACGTCGGCCAGTTCTATCAATACCGGCGCAGCGTCTGGCGCTGCAGGCGCTGGCGGATCGGCGTACGGTTCCGGTGCCGCCGTTGGCTCGGGTGCTGCCGTGGGCTCAGCATAAGCGGTGCGCTGACCATATTGGTACACCAGACCCAGCGACAGCAGCTTCATATCGCCCTGGTCGCCCCAGAGATCATCCAGCCGGTAGCGTTCCAGTTCCAGCCGCATGCCCCAATCCGGCGTCAGCTGATATTCCAGACCTGCACCAAATTTATGTTTCAGATAGTGCTTACTGCGGTCGTACTGATCCAGATTGATCGGCCGCTGATAATCGAGCCGTGAATCAGTGTCGTTATAGGTCAGACCCAATCGCGCTGTGACCGCAAAGGCACTACCTAATAACATCCGCGCCATCAAATCCAGATTGGCCCCCTGATCACGCAGATGACCAGCGAGCGGATACGTGCTGCCGTCCGGCGCGGCGGCTGTGACGGCGGAGAAATCCACTTCACCGAGGCGAAAATAACCACCTTCCAGTGCCAGATAATCATTCAGTGCGAATCCGGCAAACAGTTTATAGCCGGTGTCATTGGTATTGCGCGACAACGACGCCAGCGGTAAACCTTGCGCCTGCATATCACGTTCAAGTTGTGAGGTATCGAGACTGAGCCGCGATTCGCCAACACTGGCACCGACATACCAGGAAGGTGTTTCCATCCGGTAGCTGTCGGCCATTACGAGCTGTGGCAAAACCAACACGCAGCCGCTGCAGAACCACAACGCCAGTGTTCGCGGCGTCAACCGTGGGCAAGATGCAACAGATGCGTCAGCGGGCAGTGCCGGGGCGACGCCTTTGGATTGTATTAACATAATCATCTCCAACTAATCCGGACCCGCCTTACGGGGGCGGAACCGGCAATAAACGGGACCGTCTCTAACTGCGGGCCTGAAAGACATCAACCAGCAGCAGGATCAGCGCAAATACCAATAACGCGTGGATCAGGCTGCCAATCCCTATCGGCGCTAACAGCCCAAGCAGCCACAGCACCAGCAATACCAAAGCGACGGTTCTTAACATGTCAGTTCTCCTATGGGTTGTTAGCCAGCAGACGGCGCGGCCGGTCTGGCCAGACAGTCAGCCGCTGCCCGACCAGCTTTTTACAGCCAAGCAACAAAGTGTCGGGATTGTCTACGTTGACTGGATAGGGCTCAGTCGATCCGGAGTGTATTGCGGCATGGTTTGCGGCATGGTGCTGCTGGTTAGCGCCGTAACTGGCCCCTGTTGCCGATAAGGTTGCTTTGTTGTTTTTGTTCATCGGACGCTCCTGTGTCGTGACATTCACTCCCTGCAACATGGCTGGTTTGACTGCGTTGATCTGTGCGCTGCAGCACCGAGTCCGTAAAAGCCCGCCACTACAACCGCGATTTGCTAACAGCTTTGCCACAATTGATGTCATGCGCGCTAACGCACCGACTACAGCCTGCTGACTTGCCAAGCTGCACGTCCGGTTCCTGCAACTCTGCAAGGCGCCGAATTACCCTGAGGTCCTTATGAATAAGTTCACCGAACAGAATAAAGCTGCTGCAAAAATCGACCCGAATACCACCACGGCAAAAACTGACGCGGCGGCCAAAACGGCCAAAGACGATGCCAAAGCAACCGCCAGCGACACCACCAACATGAGCAAAGCGGTTGCCGCTGATAAAGCGAAAATGGACGCCACCAGCCAAAAGCCTGCTGATAGCGGCAAACCGGCTGACAGCGTGAAAAAAGATGCGTTTAACGGCAAATGGCATAGCCAAATTCAGGCGGCAAAAAGCAACTGGAGCAAAATCAGTGAAAGCGAATTACTGAAATCCGGTGGCGTGGAGACCAGCCTGACTGATTTGGTGCAACAGCGTTATTCGCTGAGTCAGGACATGGCGAGCAAACAGGTAAAAAGTTTTATTGATAAATGCCATTGCTAAGTGAATTTGCACCAGGACTTGACCAGACGGCGGAGCCTAAATAGCTGATTCGCCGCTGTTGTCCGGCCCTGTGCAGCACAGCCGGCGCTGCCAGTGCAGCACCGGTTGCCTTTTCCACCAACAGGAGCACGCTGATGAACCCTCTCTATCGCAAGTTTATGTTCGCCTCGGCCATTTTATTAACGATGGCACCGCAAACAGTTCTGGCCGCCGATGCAGTCACCACCTCAATGGATGACGTGCGGCAGGAAGCTCAAATCGCCACCAGCTATGCGTTAAATCCGTATTTGCGCGCCAACGATCTGAAAGTCACAGTACAAAAAGGTAAAGCGGTACTGACCGGTAAAGTGGATGAAAAAGTCAGTAAAGAACTGGCCAGTGAAATCGCGCTGGGCGTGTCAGGAATTACGGATGTCGACAATCAAATTGTGGTTGAAGCCAGTTATGTGCCGCATTTTGGCCAGAGTGGATTTGGCGACAAAATTGATGATGCCAGCATTTCTGCCGCTATCCGCTCGAAATTGCTGTGGAACAAGGATGTGGATTCGGTGGGCACCGATGTCAAAACGAAAAATGGCCGGGTCACCCTGACTGGCAGTGCCGACAGTCAGTCCGCCAAAGATATCGCCAACCGGCTGGCAATGAATACCCGCGGCGTGATGTCTGTGACCAACAATCTGAAAATTCAGGATCATCCGATGAGCGACGACGACAAAGCAAAAGCGAAAAAGCAGGATGAAAGTCACAACATTTCGGACAGCTGGATCACGGCCAAAGTGAAATCCAGTTTTATGTACTCCAGCAATATCAGCGGTGGCGACATTGATGTCAGCACCAACAACGGCATCGTAACGCTGACCGGCAAAGTGGCCAGCGGCATTGAACGGTCGCTGGCGATTGAAACCGCACAGAATATTCGCGGCGTCAAAAGTGTGACCTCAAAAGCATTGTTGTTCTGATATGCCGGATCCGGCAGAGCCTGGCAACACAACATGCCGGGCGCTGCAGGGCTTTTGTCCTGAACACTCCCGGTATCAAGAACCCGGGCAAGGAGTTGCAGATGTCGAATCAAATGTCGAATCAAATGCTGAATCAAATCCAGGGCTGGCTGCCGGACTGGCCGCGCTTACCATTCTGGCCGCGACTGCCGGTCTGGCGCTGGTTGCTGCCGGTGATAGCGCTGCCGGTGCTGGTGCTGACCAGCGCTGCCGCCTGTAGTTCTTCGCCGCTGGCCACCACCGATGAAATGACCAGAGCAGAGCGCACCATCGCCCGCGCTGAACAGGACCGTGTTGGCCAATATGCTGCCAGCGAACTGGCCGAAGCGCGACAAAAACTGCAGGCATCACGCAGTGCCTTATTGCAGCGGGACGCCGTCAATGCAGATC
>JACCDS011285446.1_pt1 | contig 10100 bp, 6 predicted proteins | sample 7446441 | NCBI WGS metagenome assembly JACCDS01 (sample SAMN15323445, study PRJNA562643) | freshwater metagenome | isolation source: river surface water | place: USA:Blue River Watershed | collected 2017-08-17 | reverse complement strand
GCTCTGGCTCAAGGATTCCAAGCGCACCTCCAAGGAGATCTACCAGGCCCTCAAAAAACGCGGAGTCCTCGTCGTCCCGGGTGAATACTTCTTCTTCGGCTTAAAAGATCAGGAGTGGCCCCACAGATACGAATGCCTCCGCCTCTCCTTCGCCATGGACGACAATGACGTCCGTGAGGGCATCCGCATCATCGCGAACGAATTATTCGGGGGGTGAGGAACCCATTCCCCGCTGAGACGCAGAACCAAGTCTGTGAAACGAGACCTTGGGAAGGTCGAGTTGTAGCCACCGAAGGTGGACCCAAAGGGTGAGCCTTGCGGGAGCAAGCGAGTACAAAACAGGCGCGGAAGATCCTGCGAAAGCAGGACCCTTAAGGGCGGCACCGTCCGCCGGGAGGCGGATGCCGTCAAACGCAGAGGGATTGAATATGGAACTCAGTACGCACTCAACTGCATGTTTTAAGGAATCAATCGTCTCCACCACGGCTTCTTTTCTTTCGGAGATTGGAAAGTGAATTCCAGACTTTGAGACAAAACAGGGCGTCCCATATAAATTCTGTTCGTAGACCGGCGCGTATAGGGTTTCCAGTCAATAGCTATACATTCCCCACGCAATGCATGATCGTGCACCTGGGCCATCGTGTTCACGAAATGCACTTTTTCTTTGCAGACATGGCAGTACCGCACGGTTGCGTTCTCCGACGGGGCCAGTTCCCCCCATTGCTTGGGACACTGAAAGGCAAATTCTACCTTACAGTTAGCAATCGGCGTATTTGATGAAGAAGCGTCCATCAATGAACGTTTGAGATCATGGGCATACCTATCTAACTGATTTCGTAAGATGCGTTATTTCGATCTGCTAGGAATGATGCTCCTCCCAATGAAAAACGACTAAACAGTCGCTGGTGCGTTGCATCCCCAAGGCCTTTAGCAAGTGTCTTAATCCCGGGTTGATGTCCTTCATCCAGACCCCAATCGATATGAATAGCGCCCACCTCTGTGATCACAAACCTAGGATGCAGGAAGTCCTCTACACGGGTTTCCATCCAACAACCGACTTTCAAGGACCATCCACTCGGGAGTAAGGGCCCAAGATTCTGAGTGAAATGGAAGTCCTGAAACCTATCAGATACGTATCCATCAATTTTTTTCGTTTTCGCTGTATGCAGCTCGAAACGTTTGGGAACTCTGCCGATCGCGTGCAGCGAATCGATGATCGCCTCCATCACGTTCCGGAAGCGGATCTCTCGTGGATCGAAGTTTGGCTCAACGAGAATTACAGTATCAGACTGCTCGAGCAGCGGTAAGATGGCAGAAAGAATCCCCTCTACACTACGATCAATTTCTTCATCTGGCTCCATATGATACGGCCCGGAGTCTCCACAGTCTCCGATCATATCATGTACATTTAATACACGATCATCTGCGATACTTGCTCGTGTCACAATCGCCCTGAACTTTGGCTCATGGCTAATAGCATTCATCAGCCAGCTCTGTTCCTCCAGCCAGTCTGAGCAGTTTACTTTTTTATACTTGTTCTTATAAGCATCTCCTGACAGGCGCTCGATAATTCTGGCCCGCTGCATTTCAGTGTTAACTTTTGACTGAACTAATTCCTGCGATCTGTCAGCTACAGAGCGTTTCCATTTCTTTGGATAAACTCCTATCTGCCTTCGTTGAGCGATTCCGAAGTCCCTCCAGATTTTTGTAAATTCATCCCAGCGCGCCATCACCTCCGGATCTATGGCGAATTCGGCTATCATGACCTCAGAACAGCTCCTTTGACCTCTCCGGGAAGAAGCCATCGGGCCATGGCTCATCAAAATCTCCCTCGTTGTTCACTGGCAAGTGAATCACCTGCGACCCCTCTGATCCCGGTTTCACATAGAGAATAGCGACATCGTCAGGACTGATGGGTGTAGCTCCAGGGAGCAACTCGCCCGAGGCGGTTTCCCTGATGCGGCGGAGCAGACGGAGGATCAGATGTTCGCTGTGGGTTTCGAGCAGGAAGGTGTTCTTCTGCTCGCCGAGGGCAGATTCGATGAAGACATCTGCCATCTCGGCCTGGAGAGCTGGGTGGAGGTGAATTTCTGGCTGCTCGATGGCGATGACTCGGTTCTTCCGAGCGTAGGCCTTGACTAGCACAGGGAGGAGCTGACTTACTCCGACTCCGATATCGCGATGAGAGACCACGGTACCAGTTTTCTTGTCTATCAGGCTCAGCTTGCGTTCATGCGACCCTTGGCAACGATTCACAATTTCATCCATCATTGACCTATGCAGCCTCTTCAAATCCCAATCTGAAAAGGGGTTATCACTTGGATCTTCCTGCCCTAGATATTCTTCCTCTTTCTCTTCAACGATGGAGTGAAATGCTGTTTCAAGTGCCTCCGCCGTAAGACTAACCGGCACCTGGGTATTGACTGCTAGCTGGTAACGACTCGAAAGGAAGTCACTATCGAGCCACTGGTTCACCTTAGTTCTTACCTCAACATCCTTCAGAACCGTAACCCAGGCATCTAGTCCTTCAGAAGAGTTTTCCTCTTTGACCGTCTCAAGTGAGATATGGCGCGGCGGATAGCAGCGTAAAGGGCCGAGATACTCCAAAGACTGAGTGAATTCACGGATACCTTCCGTAGCTTTAGAGATCAGGTTCGAAAGATACCTAGGAAGAAACAACCGTGCCTGATTTGATAGATCTTCCTCCCTTTGACTCCGGGATATAGCCGTCAGTTGATTATTTTCAGCCGCTGGAGATCCGGAGGATTCGAGTTTGCAGAGCAGACCATCCGAGTGGATGCGAATCTGAGGAATCAACTCATTCGCGACAGCTTCAACTACGCTGATGTCTGATTCAGCCAACACCTCTGCAGTCGTATTTGAGGTAACAATGGCCTCCACAATGGCACGAAATGCAGGATGGGAGAGGCTAAGTCGATCAACCCTAAGCTCACCACTTGGACGACTGCTTGCCTGGAAAAATGACTGGCCTGAAATCAGAATCTCAAATCGCCGAAGGATCGGTTTGAACATGTCGTCCGTGCTATCTTCAAATCGGAAATCCCAAGAGTTAATGTCATGCCCAGCTTTTTCCGCCAATCTCGTATATGCTGCATAGGCCAGCTCCTGCGCATCTACGTCACTCTCCTGTGAGAGTTCTGTAACTTTATCGAGCATGGTGGTAACTTTTTTATCAAATTCATCAGCCTCAAAACTACTGAACTGTAGGGTTGCCCTAACCTCGACATCGTCGGACGGAGAATGGCTCGAGGTGGGCGTTTCGTTTTTATGAGTACTGTCCATCCGGAAAGTCAGGACTACGGCATTATCCCTATCTCGGCGATGGGTGAGCTGCTCAAAGCCGCCGAGATCGACGGAATCGCCGCCGATCTGGGTCTGACGGATGTCGAGGTTGCCTGTCCGGATTGCTTCATGGGCAAAGAGGAGCGAGTGGAGAATGCTTGATTTGCCGGCGCTATTGGGACCGAAGACAAGGGTAATGGGCTTTAGTGGAACAGTTTGTTCCTTCCCAAATGCCTTGAAGTTCGAAATCTTGAATTCGGTGATCATTGGATGGATGGCAAAATTGTTATCAGGCAGCTTCTTCTAACTTATCGAGGGCCTTCGACTGAAGCTCCATCTCGGCCAGGAGTTCCTTCATATGAGCCTGACGCCATCCTGCGGTTAGCTCACCACTGAATGCACGATGGAGCATTGTTTGAAAGAGGGTTCCAATGTTCGTCCGGGAATTAACCAGCTTGGATTCTAAGTCACTCACAGCTTGAGCCTTTTGGGTGAAGGTATCCACGAGATCCTTGGGCGGAGTTGCTACTTCAACGACTGCGAGATTTGCCCGTGTGATTTGGGGCTGGGCTGCCCCTGTTATGGTGTCACTCAGGCCGCGCACCCGTAGGAACCACTCAAGGAATTCGTTTGTTGTCTTTCTCTCATCAGGCTCATCGAGTGCCATTGCGTTTCCAGTAACGTATGAATTGGGCTCACAAACATTGATGGTGCCACAAGTCGCTCCGCGACAAGTGATGAGCACTGTCGGTTTTTCATGATTAAAGGAGGAGTAGAATCCGATGCGTCCATTGGCTCCATAGACAGGGAACCCACTAGGTAGCAGCTCGCGACTAGAAATCGTAGGCCACTGCCTTGGCGAGCATATCTTGAGTAAATTCTCTGTCTTCCATCCGCTCGTGTTACGAACGGGATCTCCAAACATCTTTAGGAACAGTGATGGAAGGATTCGAGCGGCAAGCTTGTCAGCGTCTTCACGTTTGCGGCGCAAGCAATCAGCGTGTTCTAGGAGCTCAACGATCCGGCGCTGTTCGCGACGTGGAGGAAGAGGTGTTCGAGCTTTCTTAACTACCCTATCACTCACAGCTGGGTAACTTGCACCCCGCATTTGACTTACCATGCATTCAACAAAATCGGGCGTGAGGCAGCGATAATAAATCCAGCGGGGATCAATTAGATTTTCGTTTGCTCTCAGAACACAGAATCCAGTGGAGGCAATTTCTCCATCTAACTCTTGCGGAACTAGAGCTACCGCATTGAGGTTGGGACGAACTGTAGAAACTAGCACATCTTGAGCCTTAATCTGCTTCCTCGCTCTACTCGGTGCATCTACTCCCAGCAATGACTGAGTCGATACAATCTGCTTTTTATCTTTATCGACTGCTGCGATATCAATGTACCTAAATTCAGAATCAGGTTTGAGTCCTGGATCAAGCTGTGCTGTCTCCACACAAACGACTTCAAAACTCGTCTCTAACCAGTTCATCCTACGGCCTCCACTTCCTTGAGCAGTTTTTCCAAGCCTGAGGAAATTTCTTTTTCAATGGCCAAAGTCTGGCGAATGAGATCCGCAGGATCCTCCTCCGGAGCCGCCTGATGGACCTGAGGCTTGTATCGGCCGGAGGCCAAGTTGAAGTCGTGCTGAGCAATGGCCTCAGCAGTGCTCCACCAACATGTCGGCTCAGGTTCACCAGCCGCGAGAAGAGTTCCTCCTTCGACTCCGGGAGGTGCGCTGAAGCCGCTCGCCTTATACTCAGCCCAGAGGCGGAGCATGGTCGGGATGTCGTTCTTCTCGGGGGTGGCTTGTCGTCCTCCGCCGGTGATCTTGTCGGGATCGAATCCGTCGTTTTTGACGTCGTAGAACCACACCTTCGACTCACCGACCTTTTTCTCCCCAACGGGACGACGGAAGATGATGATCGCGGTTTTCACTCCGGCATACGGCTTAAAAGCCCCAGCTGGCAGCGAAATAATCGCCTGGAGGTCGAACTCCTCGATGAGCTTGCGGCGCAGCTCGGTATGTGCCGAGGTGGATCCAAAAAGAAGTCCCTCGGGGACCACTACGGCGGCGCGGCCTCCGGGAGCCAATGATTCCATGACGAGGCCAAGGAAGAGTAGCTCGCTTTTCTTCGACTGGGTGGGGATATCCCTACGGATCGATTCCTTCGGGAGGACGCCAGCGAAGGGCGGATTAGACAAAATGACCTTGTACCGGCGGCGGAGGTCCTCCTCAGAGAGTCCTCCCATCTCGGAGAGCGCATTCGCGCGCTTAACATGAGCGCTCCTCACTCCATGGAGGACGAGGTTCATCATGGAGATGCGCATCATCGGGCGGCTGACCTCAATACCGAAGATTGATCGCTCGAGGATACCCCAGTCAGGGATTTTCTCTCCTGCTCCTTTTCTCCAAGTCTGGAGATTCGGGTTCTGGGCGCGGGCCTGACCCAGGTTTAGCCCCTTGTTCTCGAGCCATTCCTCACCGTAGATCGGGGTCTCCTGGATCTGATCGGAGTATTTGGCGAGGATGTATTCGACGGCATCGATGAGGAATCCTCCGGTGCCGCAGGCGGGATCTAGGATGGTGTCACCAAGATCCGGATCGAGCATTTCAACCATTGCAAGTCGAACTTGCCGCGGTGTGCGAAATTGTCCCAAACGAGCCCCCTCTTGAGTAGCAAGATACTGGAGTAAATACTCGTAGATATCACCCTTAACATCAGTTCCCAGCTTGCCAAACTGGATCTCACCAAGCTCGTCGACAACCTGCTTGAGCACATTCGCATCGTCGATCTCGAGGCGAGCATCCTGAAAGTAGATGGCAACCTGAGGCTCCTCCTGAACAAGAGATGCCATGTAGGGGAAGACCTCATCACGGAGGAAATCACGGAGCTCGGTACCGCTCTTAAATCGCCATTCACTCCAGCGGTAGCGGGAGGCCTGCTCAGGAAAGAGACTCCGGGAATTTCCGTTGTCATTTCCTCCCATGAGGCGACTCTGGAGCTGAAGTTCGCCCTCTCGCTCGTCAAGCAGCTTGAGAAAGATGAGGTAACTAAGTTGCTCTATATAAATAACTGCATCACTTACGCCCCCTGCAAAGAGGATATTTGTGATGCGGCTGAGCTTGGCTCGAAGATTCTGGTCCATGAGGTGGAGTTAAAAAGTGGATGCTATGCGCTACGCGCGATGAAAACGGATTGATTGAGATCGTCGATGACGGTGCGAAGTCCGGTCTCACCGAAGAGTTCGATGCCGAGATTGGCCGCGTCCAAAATGGAGAGTGGAGGCTGGAAGAGATCTCCCATGTCAACTTTGCCACGTGCAATGCCTCGGTTCTTCAGAAGGCTGAGGTAGTTGGCCTGCTGTGGGGTGAAGTTCTTCGTGATGAGCCAGGCGTGAAAATTCTCCGTGGTCTCGTCTTCGCGGCTCTTGAGCTTGGTCGTACCCAAGGCAGCCTTCACAAAGTCGATCAGGTTTCCTCCGGGCTTGCGGTATGCGCGGCGGAGGTTGTCCTCGTTAAAATAGCGGTCGGGCTGATTCAGGCGACGGGCCAGCTCGTCCTCCTGCTCCTTGGTGAGCTCTTCCCCTGCCTTCACTTTCTTGACGAGAGGATCATCGGCTAGTGCTCCCTTGAGGGCTTTTTCCCATTGGGTAATGTATTCCTTCTTATCGATTCGCTCCCCCTCGGGTCCGATCTCGACATAGGTAACGGCCTCGAGCCACTCGTCATTCAGACCAAGCTCGATAAGCTGACCTGCTCCACCGGACTTGGATCCTCCAGGGGTCGATCCATGCCCTCCCCCGGAGCCCGTGAAGATATCGGTCTCGCTGTCATTGAAGTGCTCGTGGTTGCGGAAGAAGTCGTAGATGACGAACTGCTTCTTTCCGATTCGGTCACAACGGCGAGTGCCGCGGCCACGGATCTGTTGGTAAAGAATCGGGGAGAAGATCTTACGTGCCAACACGACATGAATGACATCGGGGCAGTCAAATCCCGTCGTGAGCATATCGACGCTGACCGCGACCATGGGATAGGTCTCTTTTTTGAACCGGCGGATGACCCCGTCAGCATCGGCAATATCCGAGGTGATGACCTCGGCATAGCGCCCCTTGTGCTCAGGGTGGAGCTCGTTCAAATACTGCGCAAGGCGTGCGGCATGATGCTTCGTAATGGCAAATACGATTGATTTCCCTGGAGCGGCTTTCTGTCCGGGGGCCAGATCTGCGTAGGTCTCGTGAGCGAGTTTGTCGAACTCGGCCATCATCTTCCGATTGGTATCCTCATTCGTCCACTCGCGCTCAAAGGCAGCAGGGTCGTATTTCTGCCCATCGACCTCTGTTCCTTCAGCGACGAGACAGGTAATGCCCTTTGCAAACTTGTAGGGGATCAAAAAGCCTTCCTTGAAGGCTGTCTGAATCGGCAGGGAGAAGTCGGGCTGGTCGTCCTTGCAGTGGTAAAACTTGAAGGTATTCCGCTCGAGGTAGGCCGCTGGTGTGGCGGTCAACCCGATATGGAAAGCATCAAAGTGTGTAAGCGCCGACTGCCACGAACCATAGATCGAGCGATGCGACTCGTCGGCAATCACTATGTCAAAGTAACCACTGGAGAACTCGCGGTTGCGACTGATCATCGTCTGAAGCAGACTGACGGTGATCTGCTGCTCTTGCTTCACGTTTCCAGCCTGTAGCCAGTAGCTGGAGCGGTCATTGCAGACATCTTGAATGGCTGCTATGGCCTGCTGCGCGAGCTGATCTCGATCGACCAAGAAGAGAATCTTTTCTGCGCGACCGGCCTGCATCAGGCGCTTAATGGCAAGGCATATGAGATCTGTTTTTCCCGTCCCAGTGGGAAGCTCGATCAGAAAACGTCTTTTTCCCAGCTCGATAGCATGATCGAGGGCCTTCATGCAGTCCTGCTGATAGGGTCGAACGCTACGAGTCTCTCCCTCGCGGATGTAGTAGTCGGGAATGGGATGGGTCGCGAGAGGCTTGGATTCCTTCCTCAGCCAAACAAGCCGCTCCAGATCGCGACGTGAATAGAAGGAGCTGACTACACGTGCATCGTCATTCAGGTAATCCCAGAAATAGATGACATCTCCATTGGAAAGGAAAATGAAAGGGGCCCCGATTGATCGTGCGTAGGGCAGGACTTGTTGCTTAGCCGTATAGGGGTTAATCGCAGCTCGCTTAGCCTCAATGACAGCCAAGGGACGGCCGTTTGTGTCCAAGAGGGCATAATCACATCGGCCGATTGAAGCACTTTCACCATGAGGTTCTTCACGAACCACAGAGGAGGTCTCGGTTTCCTGAATCGGAGCAAAGACCTCGGTCCGGACTTGCCTCTTATCAGAGGGGTCCCATCCAGCCTCACGCAGCAATCCATCAATCTGGATGCGTGCGTCAGCTTCGTTGTTACCGTTTTTGCTCATGTTTCAGCTGCGGCGAGATTGCCATCGACCTTCCTGTTTCACCAGACTAAAGAATAACATGATACCTGACTGTATAGTCAGGTTGCTATGACATGAATTTGCATCTTTTTTCCAAGTCCGGCCTCTCGCTTGAACGCCTACGCACGTTCGCAGAAGTCGTCGCTGCAGAGGGCATCAGCCATGCTGCACCGGGCGATCCCAATCGGCAGAGTCAGTTCAGCCGGCAGCTGCGTGAGCTCGAAGAGTTTTTCGGAGCTCAGCTTATTGTTCGCGGTGGCGGCAGATTCGAACTGACCCGCGAAGGCGATGAACTTTTTCAGATTGTCCAGTTTCATTTCCGTGCGCTCGAGGATCTGCTCAGACGATGCTCTTCTGAAAATGTGGACATCACGATTGGCGCAGGAGATAGCATCTTGCACGGGTGGGTTCTTCCCAATCTCGGAAAGCTGAGGAGTACATTTCCAAAGGCTACTTTCTCGTTGGCAAATCTGCGAAACGAGGAGTCTCTGGATCGCTTGATGAAAGGCCAGGTCGATCTTGGAATCGTCTCTGGCGGCGAGGAAAGAAGCTCTCTCACTTACCTTTCTATTGGTTCAATCAGGTTTGGACTTCTAACCCCTGATCGAGAAGTCAAGGGCACCCCAAAAAAGAAACTGTGGTCTGTCATCGCAAAGACTCCTGTTGCCGTCCTCGCTGAAAGCGAAATAGCAAATGCGCTCGAGGCTGAAGCTTTAAAGGCAGGAGTCACTCTCAATGTATGCCTGAGGGGAAGCTCCTATCCGCAGATCGTGGAAGCCATCAGACAAATCGGGTGCGCGGCACTCGTTCCCACATTTGCAGCTGCCGGAATGACGGACTTCTGTGACTTGGTAGAAATTTCGGCGCTAGAATCGTTTTCAAGAAAAGCATCAGTGGTATGGGATCCGCGTCAGTCAAATCTGCGACCTGTTATTCAAAAAGTAGCAGAGAAGATGAGAGATCTCCTCAGTGTGAATCTCGATCGAGGCACCAAGACTAGGAGCGTGAAAAAGAGGTAGGGATTCCGCTATGCAGGCTCTTCCCCCAAGGCTCGCAAGCTTGGATGGAGAGCTAGGAGGGCAAGCGAAGCTGTATAAATTATACTGCGAGCGCCGACCAACGACGCTATCCGCCAAGATCGCGAGCCTCCCGAGACTCTTCCTTAGTCGAGGAAGAGTCTCACAGGATTTTCGAGAGCTTCCTTGATCTTGATGAGGAAGGTGACGGCCTCCTTCCCATCCACCACTCGGTGATCATAGGAAAGGGCCAGATACATCATCGGGCGGATCTCCACCTTGCCGTCGATGGCGACGGGACGCTCCTGGATCTTGTGCATGCCAAGGATGCCGCTCT
>JACCDS010725314.1_pt1 | contig 10104 bp, 7 predicted proteins | sample 7446441 | NCBI WGS metagenome assembly JACCDS01 (sample SAMN15323445, study PRJNA562643) | freshwater metagenome | isolation source: river surface water | place: USA:Blue River Watershed | collected 2017-08-17 | reverse complement strand
GCCACTGCAGGACGTGATTGGTGGCCAGGTGGACATCCTCTTCGACAGCGTCACCGTGGCCCGCGCCCAGGCCCAGGCCGGACGGCTGCGCGTGCTGGCCGTCACCTCCACCGAGCGCAACCCGCAGCTGCCCGACGCCGAGCCCGCCGCCAAGGCCGTGCCCGGCTACGAGGTGCTGTCCTGGACGGCCCTGGCCGCCCCCGCCGGCCTGCCGCCGGCCGTGGCCGAGCGGCTGGCCGACGCGCTGCGCAAGACACTGGCCCAGCCCGCCGTGCGCCAGAAGCTGGAGCTCACCGGCGGTGTGCCCGACGCCGGCACCAGCCCCGCCGACACCCGCCGCTTCATCGCCACGCAGATGGACAAGTGGAAGAAGGTCGTCAGCGACGCCGGCATCGAGCGGCAGTGAGCCGCCAGACCCTTCTGCCCTGACTGGAGTCACCCACCCATGAAGTTAGCCAGCCTGAAAGCCGGCGGCCGCGACGGCACGCTTATCGTCGTCGACACCGCCCTCACGCGCGCCGTGCGCGTGCCCCACATCGCGGCCACGCTGCAGCAGGCGCTGGAACGCTGGGCCGAGGCCCGCCCGGCGCTGCAGGCGGTGTCCGACGCGCTGAACGCCGGCACCGCGGCGGGCGCCTTCGATCTGGACATGCAGGCGCTGGCCAGCCCGCTGCCGCGGGCCTTCCAGTTCCTGGACGGCTCGGTCTACCTGCACCACATGGAAAAGGCGCGGCGTGCGCGCGGCGCCGCCATGCCGCCCAACTACAAGACCGAGCCGCTGATGTACCAGGGCCTGTCCGACCGCTTTGACGGCCCGCGCGACCCCATGCGCTTCCCCGACGAAGCCCTGGGCCTGGACTACGAGCCCGAGGTGGCCGTGGTGCTGGACGACGTGCCCATGGGCACCCCGGCCGCGCAGGCCGGTGCCCACATCCAGCTGCTGATGCTGATGAACGACTACACGCTGCGCGCCCTGACGCGCAGCGAGCTGCCCAAGGGTTTCGGCTTCATGCAGGCCAAACCCACCAGCGCGTTTTCGCCCGTGGCGGTGACGCCCGACGAGCTGGGCGCGGCCTGGGACGGCACGCGGCTGTCGCTGCCGCTGCTCTCGTCGGTCAACGGCCGCGTGATGGGCCGCGCCAATGCCGGGCACGACATGTTCTTCGACTACCCGCAGCTCATCGCCCACGCCGCGCGCACCCGCGGGCTGTCGGCCGGCACCATCCTGGGCGCGGGCGCGGTGGCCAACAAGGACCCGGCCACCGGCCACGCCTGCCTGGCCGAGCTGCGCGCCGACGAGGAGCTGGCAAACGGCCAGGCCACGACCCCCTGGCTGCGCCACGGCGACCGCGTGCGCATCGAGATGCTGGACGGCGAAGGCCGCAGCCTCTTCGGCGCCATCGACCAGGCCATCGAACAAGTCTGAGCCCCCACCGGAGAACCGCCATGCTCTGCAAGAAGCTGCACCACGCCGCCTTCCGCTGCCGCGACGCCCGCGAGACGGTGGACTTCTACACCCAGGTGCTGGGCCTGAAGTTCAGCCACGCCATGGGCGAGGACCACGTGCCGTCCACCGGCAAGTACAGCCCGCACGTGCACATCTTCTTCGAGATGGAGGACAGCAGCCACATCGCCTTCTTTGAATGCCCGCAGGACGAAGGCGAGCCCTCCGGCCGCGACCCGCGCACGCCGGGCTGGGTGCAGCACTTCGCCTTCGAGGTGGAGAGCGTGGGCACGCTGCTGGCGGCCCGGGCGCAGCTGCAGGCCAAGGGCCTGGACGTGGTGGGCCCCACCAACCACGACGACTTCATCACCTCCATCTACTTCTTTGACCCCTCGGGTCACCGCCTGGAGCTGACGGCACGCACCTGCCACGACCCGGTGCGCCTGCAGTCCTTCGTGGACGAGGCGCCGCAGGTGCTGGCGCTGTGGGAGCAGACACACGACTGGTCGCGGCGCGAGCAGGTGTTTGGTGCCAAGACGGGCTACGCGCGCGGCTCCAGCGCGTCGCACAAGTCCAGCACCTGACGCCGCAGTTCAGCGGCGTCACGCGCTGCACCGTAGACGTAGCGGTCCGGCCGCGCCACCAGGGCACCAGCCGCCAGCGGGGCCAGCCAGCGCGCCAGCAGGTCTTCGCGGGCCTGCAGCTGCAGCACGCTGGCTGAGCCCGCAGCGGGCTCGGCCGCGGACAGCACGGCCTGCACACCGCCCAGGCGCTGCCAGCGCGCCAGCAGGTCGGCGTCCAGGGCCTGCAGCCAGGTGGCGTCGGTCACGATGACGGCCAGGCGTGGGCCCAGCACATCGTCCAGGCGCTGCCAGTCGCAGCGCGCCTGGCGCACCCAGGGCTGCACCAGCAGGTCGCCCGCGCCGGGCGTGGGCTGCCCTGCGGCGCCGCCGTCCACCAGGCCGCACTCCAGCCCTGGGATGAAACGCTGGCGCACGCTCACCGCGCGGCCGGACTGCAGTTCCTCGCCCAGGCGCTGGTCGCGCTCACGCGCGGCGTCCACGTCCAGCTCGCCGATGATCAGGCCGAAGGTCTTGGCATGGCCCACCACCGTGCGCACATGGCGCTTGCGCTCCTCGGTGTAGCTGTCCAGCAGCGGCGCGCCGGCCTGGCCTTTCATCACCGCGTCCAGCTTCCAGGCCAGGTTGAAGGCGTCGCGCACGCCGGCACACAGGCCCTGGCCCAGGAAGGGCGGCATCTGGTGGGCCGCGTCGCCGGCCAGGAACACGCGGCCGGCGCGCCACTGCTGCACCACCAGCGCATGGAAGCGGTAGACGGCCGTGCGGCAGTGCTGCAGCGCCGCGGTGTCCACGAACTCGCCCAGCACGCGCCACACGTGGGCGGGGTCCTGGAACTGCTCGGGTGTCTCGTGCGGCAGGATCTTGATCTCCCAGCGCCGCAGCGTGCCCGGGCCCACGATGTAGGTGCCAGGGCGCGACGGCCTGCAGTACTGCACGCAGCGCTCGGGCAGGTCCACCGGGCCGGTGACCCAGGCGTCCACCACCACCCACCATTCGTCGAAAGCCAGGTCCTCGATGGCCGGCAGCGCCTGCCGCCGCACCGTGCTGCTGCCACCGTCGGCGGCCACCAGGTAGCGGGCGCGCACGGTGCGCTCGGCGCCGTCCTCCTGGCGCTGCAGCCGGGCCTGCACCTGCTGCGTGTCTTGGGTGAAGCCCAGCAGCTCGTGCGACAGCAGCACCTGCACCGTGTCCATGCGCGCCACGGCGCGGCGCAGCGTGGCCTCCAGCTCCGGCTGCACGAACATGAAGTTGGGCGTCCAGCCCAGCGGGTCCGGCGGCGGCGCGGGGTAGAAGCGCTTGATGACCTGGCCCTGCAGGCCCAGGTAGTCGGTGCCGGGGTGGGGCGTGGTGGACGCAAAGACCTCGTCCGCGACGCCGATTTCCTGCAGCACGCGGAAGGCCTCCTGGTCCGCGGTGATGGCGCGCGGCTTGTCGTAGATGGCCGCGGCCTTGTCCACCACCGCCACGCGCCAGCCACGCCGCCCCAGCAGGGCGGCCAGCGTGGCCCCGGTGGGGCCGTAGCCGGCCACCAGCACGTCAACATCCAGAGAAGCGTCTGCCTGTTCCATCGCTGCCTTGCAGGACAGCGCGCCTTGCGCGCCCAGCCCCATTCTTGGGCGGGCCGACAGGCCGTGGACTAGACTTTCCGTTGAATGGAAACCAGCCCAGCTGCCCCGGACGCCACCAGCCGCGAAGGCCCGCTGGCCCGCGGCGTGAAGCTGCTGCGCCTGCTGGCCGCGGCCGGCCGCTCGGGCGCCGCCCTCAGTGCGCTGGCCCAGCAGACCGGCCTGCCGTTGAGCACGGTGCACCGGCTGCTGACGCAGCTGCTGTCGGAGCGCCTGGCCATGCAGCTGGAAGGCGAACGCCGCTACGCCATAGGCCCGCTGGCCTACGAGCTGGGGCTGGTGGCGGCGCAGCAGTTCGACATCCGCGCGCTGTGCCGGCCCGCCATGGAGCGGCTGGCGGCCGAGTCCTCGGAAACCGTCTACCTGCTGCAGCGCAGCGGCCACGAGGCCGTGTGCCTGGACCTGCAGCAAGGCCCCACCACCGTGCGCGTGGTGACGCTGCAGATCGGCAGCCGCCGCCCGCTGGGGCTGGGCGCGGGCGGGCTGGCCATCCTGGCCGCCCTGCCGGCGGACGAAGCCGCCGAGGTCTTTGCCGCGGTGTCGCCGCAGATCGAGCGCGACTGGCGTTTCCCGGCGCCCTTGCTGCAGCAGTCGCTGGACGAGGCACGCGCCCAGGGCTGGGCGCTCATCCGCAACCGCATCACCCCCGGCGTCACCGCCGTGGGCCAGAGCTTCAACGACAGCCTGGGCCAGGTGTTTGGCGCAGTGACGGTGGCGGGGCTCAACGCACGCATGGGCGACACGCGCAGGGCCCAGCTGCGGCAGCGCCTGCAGTGGGCCGCGCAGACCATAGAGAAAGCTTTGCGTGCGCACCAGTGGGCGCGCTGCGCCCCACGCAGCTGAACACAAGAGGGCACATGTCCGAACACCACCAGCAGACACTGCTTGAGCGCCATCTGCACGCCTTGCTCGGCGACATCGAGCCAGAAGCCCTGGCGCTGCTGAAGCAGAGGCTCGAGTGGGTGACGCTGGCCAGCGGCGACACCCTCATGACCCAGGGCGAGCCCGGCGACGCGATGTACATCGTCATCAGCGGCCGGCTGCGCGCCTACATCCGTGACGAGGCGGGCAGCGACGAGGGCAGCGAACGCATGGTGCGCGAGATGGCGCGTGGCCAGGTCATCGGCGAGCTGAGCCTGTACACGCAGGAGCCGCGCTCGGCGTCGGTGGTGGCCATACGCGACTCGGTGCTGGTGCGGCTGGACCAGGCCGCGTTCAAGGACCTGCTGGCGCGCAGCGCGCAGCTGTCCATCCTGCTGACGCGGCAGATCATCCAGCGCCTGCAGAACCCGCAGCCGCGCGCCCACCTGGCGCGGCCGGTGACCTTTGCGCTGGTGCCCATCACGGCCCACACCGATGCGCGGCAGCTGGCGCAGGGCCTGGCCCAGCAGCTGCAACGCTTCGGCCGCGTGGCCCTGGTGGACAGCCAGCGCCTGGACCAGGACCTGGGCAGCCCGGGCCTGGCCCAGTCGCCCGACGCCGGCCTGCTGCAGCAGCACCGCCTGGGCCTGTACCTGGACGAGCTGGAAGCCGGCCACGACTACCTGCTGCTGCTGGCCGACGAGCAGCCCACGCCCTGGACGCAGCGCTGCCTGCGCCGCTGCGACGAGGTGCTGCTGCTGGCCCGTGCCGACGCGCCGCGTGTGCTGCACGCCACCGAAACCGGCTTCCTGGGCAAGGTGCCGGGCCAGCGCAGCGAGACCACCGAGACCCTGGTGCTGCTGCACCCGGCCGAGCGCCGCATCCCCGAGCACACGCGCGAGTGGCTGGACCGGCGGCCCGTCAACGGCCACCTGCACATACGCCCCGAGCTGCCACGTGACATGGCGCGGCTGGCGCGCATGCAGGCCGGCCAGGCCGTGGGCCTGGTGCTGGCCGGCGGCGGCGCCCGTGGCCTGGCCCACCTGGGCGTGATGAAGGCGCTGGCCGAGCAGGGCATCGAGGTCGACGTCATCGGCGGCACCAGCATAGGCGCCATCATGGCCGCGCTGGCCGCGGGCGATCAGCCCTACGGGCATGCCCTGGACGTGGCCCGGCGCTCCTTCAGCGTCAACCCCACGGGCGACCTGAACCTGCTGCCCATGCTGTCGCTCATCAAGGGCCGGCGGCTGCGCCGCGTGGTGGCCGGCGCCTTGCAGGAGCTCTTCGGCCGCCCCGTGGACATTGAAGACCTGTGGAAGACCTTCTACTGCGTGGCCAGCAACTTCAGCCAGGCCCGTGAACAGGACTTCTGGCGCGGCGACCTGCTCACCGCGCTGCTGGCCAGCGTGGCCATCCCCGGCGCACTTCCGCCGGTGGCGCACCAGGGCGACCTGCTCTGCGACGGCGGCACCTTCAACAACTTCCCCGTGGACGTGATGCGCCGCCACCGCTCGGTGGGCCAGGTGATCGGCGTCGACCTCAAGGGCAGCAAACGCGCACGCCGGCCGGTGGAAGAGGTGCCCTCCAGCTGGGCCCTGCTGCGCGACCGCCTGCGGCCCAAGGCCCAGCGCCGCCACCGTGGCCTGCCTTCGCTCACGGCCTACCTGATGAACGTCACCGTGCTCTACAGCACCTCGCGCGAGCGCGAGGCCCGCAAGCTGACCGACCTCTACCTGAGCCCGCCGCTGGAGCGTGTGGGCATGCTGCAGTGGAGCCGCTTCGACGAGATCTCCCAGCAGGGCTACCAGCACGCGCTGCAGGCCCTGCAGGCGCTGGAGCCGGCGCAGCAGCGTCGCCTGCGCGGTGGGGGTCAGGCATGACGGCCGACTGGCGCGCGCGTGCCGTCAGCGCCGGCCAGGCGGTGCGCGCCATTCGGCCCGGCGACCGGGTCTTTGTCGGCACCGCCAGCGCCACGCCACGCGCCCTGCTGGCGGCGCTGGAAGCCCTGGAAGAAACCCCGGGCGGCGTGGAGCTGCTGCACTTCCTGGCCGACGGCCCGCTGCCCGGGCTGTACAGCCCCGGCGGCCTGGGGCCGCGCTACCGCCACCGCGCCTTCTTCGTCGGCCAGCAGCTGCGCGAGCCGGTGCGCCAGGGCCTGGCCGACTACGTGCCGCAGTCCCTGGTGCGCGTGCCCGAGCTGATGGCCAGCGGCCGCATCCCCGTGGACGTGGCCCTGGTGCAGGTGGCGCCGCCGGACGAGCACGGCCGCTGCAGCCTGGGCGTGTCGGTGGACATCACGGCCGCGGCCCTGGCCCGGGCGCGCACCGTCATCGCCGAGGTCAACCCGGCCATGCCGCGCACCCACGGCCACGAAGGGCTGGCGCTGGAGCGCATCGACCACCTGGTGCTGGTGGACACGCCGGTCATCGAGTACCAGCCGCCCGCCGTGGCCGACGAGTCGGTGGCGCGCATCGCGCAGTACATCTCCAGCCTCATCGACGACGGCTCCACGCTGCACATCGGCATGGGCCGCTACCCGGGCGAGGCGCTGCGCCACCTGCACGACCGCCGCGACCTGGCCATCCACACCGAGGTGCTGACCGACGCCGTGCTGCCGCTGCTGGAGCGCGGCGTGGTCACCGGCGCGCGCAAGCGCCACGAGCCGGGGCGCATCGTCGCCAGCTACGCGGTGGGCAGCCGCGCGCTGTACCAGCGGCTGCACGACAACCCGGCCTTTGCACTGCAGCCCATCGAGCAGGTCTGCGCCCCGGCCACGCTGGCCGCGCAGGAGCGGCTGGTGTCGGTGACGCAGGCCTTTGCCATCGACCTCACCGGCCAGGTCTGCACCGACCAGCCCGAGGGCCAGTTCTACGGCGGGCTGGCCGCGCAGCACGAGTTCCTGCAGGCGGCGGCCCGCTCGCCCGGCGGCAAGGCCATCCTGTGCCTGTCGGCGCGCGACGAGGCCAGCGGCCGCTCGCGCATCCGCACCCGGCTGGACCCGGGCGAGGCCACCAGCATCCCGCGCCACGACGTGCACTACGTGGTCACCGAGTACGGCGTGGCCTACCTGTTTGGCAAGTCGGTGCGCGAGCGCGCCATTGCGCTGGTGCAGATCGCCCACCCCGACGTGCGCGAGGAGCTGCTGCGCGAGGCCCAAGCCCTGGGTTATGTGGCCGACGACCAGCGCCTGCGCAACCGGCGTGCCTACGCCGTGCAGGACGAGCGCCGCGTGCAGCTGAAGGACGGCCAGGAGGTGCTGCTGCGCCCGGTGACCGCGGCCGACGCCGACGCGCTGCGCGAGCTGTTCCACCGCCTGCCCGAGCGCGACGTCTACACGCGTTTTTTCCGCCGCCTGCGCAGCCTCAACAACCGCGACGTTCAGCGCCTGTGCAACCTGGATGACGAGCTGGAGTTCGGCATGGTGGCTGCCACCGGCCCGCGCGAGCAGCCCACGCTGATTGCCCACGCCATGTACGTGCTGGACCCCGGCACCAACCTGGGCGAAACCGCCTTCCTGGTGGACGCCCAGTGCCGCGGCAGCGGCCTGGGCCGCGCCCTGCAGGCCCACCTGGCGGCGCTGGCCCGTGCCCGCGGCGTGCGCGGCTTCGTGGCCGAAACCATGGCCACCAACACCGCCATGCTGGCGCTGGCTGAAAGCCTGGCGGGCACGCGGCGGCGTGAAGACCTGGGCGGCACGGTGCGGGTGGAAACGGTCTTCCCGAACGTCTGAAGTCGGAGCCCGGGCCGGCGCCCAGGCCGTCCAGGCCGCTCAGGCGGACAGGTCGGCCGCCACGTCGTGGCCGTACAGCCAGGCGCTCTGGCGCAGCGGGTCGCCCTGCGCCAGCTCGGCGTCGCGCTGCTGCTGCTCGGGCCCGTCGGGCAGGTGGTTGCGGACTTCGCGGCCGCGGCTCATCAGCTGCACCTGGCTGGCGCGCGGGTGGCGGATGGACTCGTAGCGCTGCAGCGCCGCGGCGGCGGTGTCGCGTGTGGCGCCTTGCAGGCAGGCGGCCAGCACCACGGCGTCTTCCACGGCCTGCGCCGCGCCCTGGGCGAAGAAAGGCAGCATGGCGTGGGCGGCATCGCCCAGCAGCGTCACATGGCCCTGGCTCCAACGCTGCAGCGGCTGGCGGTCGTACAGCGCCCAGCGGCGCGTGTCACGCGCGGCGTGGATCAGCTGCAGCACGCGGGCGTCCCAGCCCGCAAACGCGGCGGCCAGGTCGGCCACCTGGCCTTCGGCGGTCCAGGACTCGGTGCGCCAGTCACCCGCGGGCACGATGGCCACCACGTTGACCAGCCGCCCGGCCGAGATGGGGTAGTGCACAAAGTGCCGCCCCGGCCCCAGCCACAGCGACTGCACCGGCCGTAGCGCCATGGCCGGCGCGTCCGCGGCCGCCACCAGGCAGCGGAAGGCGCTGAGGCCGGAGAAGCGCGCGTCCTCACCGCTGGCAGCAGGCGGCACCACGGCTGCGCGCACGGCAGAGTGGATGCCGTCGGCGCCGATGGCCACGTCGGCCACCACCGTGTGCTCCTGGCCGTCACGGGCGTGGAAGCGCAGCTGCACCTCACCGCCATGCTGGCGCAGCGCGGTGCAGCGGCGGTCGCCCAACACGCTGCCCGCGGGCAGGGCCTGCAGCAGCATCTGCAGCAGGTCGGCGCGGTGCGCGGTGTAGCACTGCGTGCCGTACAAGTCCACGCAGGCCTGGCCCATGGGCTGCACCGACAACACCTGGCCGCGCTCCCAGCGGCGGAACTCCCAGGCAGCGTCCAGCTGCACGGCAAAGGCCGGCAGCTGCGCCTCCAGGCCCACGCTGCGCAGCGCGCGCACCAGGTTGGGCGGCACCACGATGCCGGCGCCCACCTCGCGCGGCTCGGGCGCCTGCTCGTACACGGTGGCTTCCACACCGGCCCGGCGCAGCCACAAGGCCACCGCCAGGCCGCCGATGCCGCCGCCGACGATGGCAACACGCAGGCTCACGGCCGAGCCACGCCCGTCAGGGTTGCAGGCGTCACAGGGCCTTCACCTGCACCTTGCGCCACTTGATCGGCCCGCCCAGCGCGCCCTGCACACCGGGGCCGAACTGCAGCGCAAACGGGCCGGCGGCGAACTTGCCGTTGTCCATGGTGGTGGTGACCGTGCCGTTCAGCTTGACGGTCATCTTGTTGCCGCGCGCCTCCACCTCGTAGGTGTTCCACTTGCCGCCGGCCAGGTGCACCGGGGGCACGGGCACGGCCGCGAAGTTGACGATGCCGCCGGTGCCGTACTTGGGGTCCGGGCGGATGTCCCAGATGTTCACCTCGTAGGAGTTGTCGGCCGTGATGGTCTTGGCGTCGGACAGGCGCAAGAAGATGCCGCTGTTGGTGTCGGTGGCGGCCCAGAACTCGGCGCGGATGATGAAGTCCTTGTAGGACTGCTTGCTCACCAGGAAGCCGGCCTTGCCCTTGTCGGCCACGATGGCGCCGCCCTCGGCGCGCCAGTTGGCGTCGCCGATCACATTCCAGTTCTCCAGGCCCTTGTCGCCGTCGATCAGGGTCTTCCAGCCGCTGCCGGGGACCCAGGAAGGCATCGACGAGCAGGCGGCGAGCAGCAGCGCCG
>JACCDS011918968.1_pt1 | contig 10105 bp, 9 predicted proteins | sample 7446441 | NCBI WGS metagenome assembly JACCDS01 (sample SAMN15323445, study PRJNA562643) | freshwater metagenome | isolation source: river surface water | place: USA:Blue River Watershed | collected 2017-08-17 | reverse complement strand
GCTCGGGGAAGAGAACGCTCTGCGTTCGGTCCTGGCCTTCGACGTACCGTCCCATCGTTCACTCCCGTCGGTCTGACAGAAGCTATGACACCGTCCGATGCAGAGAGTTTCCACACAGCCTCGACCCGAGGCTGCCCTCGCCAGCCGCAAGCAGCGCACGCTGGCTACGCCGCGCGATGGCCGCCAGCTGGAACGCCACAGGACGGTGACTGAGCAACGTTGCCGCGTTGCCCCGAGCCAGTTCGCGAGCCAGCCATCGCCCATGAGCAAGCTCCCGATCGCCCGGGACGTCGCCGGCAAAGTCAGGGTGGAAGGCTGCGTCGATTTCCGGGTATGCCCCAGTCGAGCCCGCTACCGAGGTTCCCGCGCGCCGACTGCGCACCACCGGCGCCACGCGAACCTCGAAGCTCAACCGTTCACCAGCTCGCCAAGGTTGCGGCATGGGCTTGAGCAGTGCGCCAGCGCCGTCACCCAGGCCCAGCGCCAGTGCGGCGCCAGGGTCGGCCAGCGGCGCCAGCTCCAGCGCCCGCTGCAGCGCGGCTTGCGGCTGGTCCGAGTAGCCGATCAGTTGCACCGAGCCCGGCCGCTCGAGCAGTGCAAAGGGCTTGGGCGCCAGTGCACCGAGGCTGGCGCGCAGCGCGGCGTGCAAGGCATAGCCGGCGTCCTCACGCAGAGCCCGCTGGCCCGTGGCCGCCACCCAGCGGCCGAGCGCAGACATGTCGGGCAGCAGCCGCAGCATCAGCAGCGCCGTCGGCGAGCCGTCTGCCTCCGTCATGACAGCCCCCGAGCGGGCCGCTCGAACACCTGCTGCCGGCCGGCATGCACGTCCAGCGCGAAGCGGCGTTCATCGCTGGTGTGGTGCACCCGAAGCCCCTCGCCCGGCGGAGCAGCCCCTGAGTTGAAGTAGATCGCAGCGCTGTTGGAGCTGGCGCCATCGGGCAGGCCGGGCATGGTGTGCAAGGCCAGTACGGCGTCATCCGCTTCCACCAGGCCCAGGCTCAGACGCGTGGCCGGCAGGCAGCCTTTGCGGCCCAGGAACAGCGGCCGGGCCGGATAGTCCAGCGCAAAGGCGATGGCCTCGAGGGTCGGCGCTTCGTCGGCGGCGTCGAGTCGCAGCGCCACCAGCACCGACGCGTCGGCACGGTAGTCGCGGCTGCGCAGATGGGGCGACTTGTACGTGTCTGGACCGCCATCGCGCACCTCCACCACGCCACGCGTAGTCCAGCCCTTGTCGTCCTTGGCAAGCTGCGCCGTTTGGAAGTCGTTCAGCGGCTGTCCCGGGCGGTCGATGCGGGCGGCCCAGCGGAGTCGGGTCTGCAGGCGGTCCAACTGGGCCGCGTCGGCTCGATCCCAGCCCAACGCGTTGGCCAACAGCCCCGTCAGCATGGACGCCGCCGGCCAGGGCTGCACCGGGCGGCGGTGATCCACCGCAGTGGTGCCGAAGGACATCAAGGGCGCCTCCAGCCGCAACAACAGGTGCGTGACCACGGTCAGGCCGCCGCGATCTGCCGGCCCAGCGTTTGGCACAGCGCATCCAGGCTGACGATGGGCGCATCTTGCAAGGCCGGCGGTGTGACGCTGAGTTGCTGGCGCTGCGTGTGCACGCCGTAGGCGCGGTCCAGGTTGCTCAGGTGCGCCTGCAGGGACTGCATGGCCTGGCCAAAGATGTCACCCTTCAGCGGCACGGGGTTCCTGAAGGCATTGGCCAAGGTTCTTGGCTGATCGTCACCCGTTTCAACCAGCATGAACTCGGCGTGTGCATAGGGCGCGGTGCTGCCCTTCTTGGCCCCGGGCGAGGTACGCGCGATGAGCTTGACCAGGCGCTCCACAACGCCTGCAGCCAGCGCGGCATCGCCGTTCAGATTGGCCACCAACAAGTTCACATCGATGGTGACGTAGCTGTAGAAAAGACCGCTGGTCAATTCGATGTCGAAGATGCCTGCTGAGCCGGCTTCGGCCTCTTCGCTGCGCTGGCGCAGATCGTCGACGGCCGTCACGTAGTCGAGCTCGCGTTCGATGCCGTGCACGGTGAAGGCATGCGCCACGTGCACCGGTGCGTTGACATTTGCCGACGTGTCCGACGTGACCATGCGGCCGAACAAAGCCGATTCCAGGCCCGCAGCGCCTTGAGTGCCTTCGGCCAGCGCGCGCAGGTTCTTCTGCAGCGGATCGAGCTTGCCCTTGAGCACTTCTTCCAGGGCCTTGAGGGCCTTCTTGTCGGGCTCCTTGCCCGCACCGGCCAGCAGTTCGTGGGTTTGCGCGGCCTGTGCCGCCAGCTCGCGCGCCACGCCTTGCACGTAGGCGATCTCCGGATGGCCGAAAAACAGCGCCTGGCGCGTCTTGGCATCGGCCCCATTCTTGCCGTAGAGCGCGATGTTGAGCATCTCTGCCAGCTTGTCACGTGCGCTGGCATGCAGCTCGGGCAAGCCCGCCAGCGCTTGCGGCAGCACCGAATGCTTGACCACGTCTTTGCTGCGGTCGCCCATCGGCACATCCAGGCTCTGCAGCGAATGCGCGACCAGCCGCGCGCTTTCGTGGTCGGGCTCGCCGGCGAAGCGCCACTTGCGCTTGAGCGCCTGCGACGACACGCGGGCGCGGGTGCTGCCGCCAAACGGCAGCCGCTTGGCCAGGCCGGCGTCGTCGCGGTTCAGCAGGGTGCCCGGATAGCTGGCCAGGCTGTGGATCTGCACGAAACGGGGGTGGGTCATGGGTCTGTCTCCCTGGGGGTGGTTTGGTTGAGGCTCAAGCCGCGGGTGAGGCGCTGGCAGTCGCCGACTGAGCGCGCAGGAAGTGCCGCACCAGCCGCTGGCGCGCACGGTCGGCGATGGCTTCGTCGGGTGTGCCCGTGTGGAGCAGCAGATCCACCAGCGGCCACCAGTTCAGCGCGGCACCCGCCGCAGCCAGGCGGCGCGCGATGCGCGGCATCAGGTCGATAAGCAGGTCTTGGTCGGCTTCCACGAGTTGCCGCAAACGAGCCTCGCTGAAGCGCAGGCGCGCCAGCACGGCGCCGGGCTCGGCCTCGGTGCGCGGGTCATGCAGATCCTTGGCGATCGCCAGGCAGTGCAGCACCAAGGCCCACCGCAGCCGATGATCCTCACTGCGCGGCTGGATCTGCGCGGCCTGCAGCAGCCACTCGGACTCGAACAAGGCACTGCGGTTGTCATGTCCGGGATGTGCACGTCGGAGGCGGGCCACCACGCCCGGGTTTGCATGCCGGATCTGGCCGGCGAGGGAGGCCACGGCGTCCTTGCCGGTCGCAGGCGGAAGGGATGCGCTGCCAGGGGGTTGCATCGGGGCCTTGGTTTCAGTCATGGGCGGCTTCCTCGACAGATGGATCGGCGGCTTGTTCAGTGCCTGCGGCGGGGCCCAGCAACTCACCGAACTGTTTGCGCAGGCTGCGGCGCAAAAAGGTCTCTGCACGCACCCGGGCGAACAGGCGCGAGCCATCCCGCGTGGGCAGGGCTTCGACGGCCAGGCTCAGGTGCTGGTGAGCCGAAGCGGCCAGCCAGTTCACCCATCGGCGCTGCGCATCGGTGTCGTCCAGGTCCTGCTCGATGGTGCTAAACAGGATGCTGAAGAAGGCTTCGTCGATGGCCTGCTCGTAGCGTTCGACCATGGGATCTACGGCGCGGGCGAAGTCACGGTTCTTTCGGTCAAAACCTTCTTTGCCCGCGACGAACTGCATAAGCGCACCCCGATAAGCCGAGCCTGATGATTGTCCAGCCAACATAACGAATCGTTCAGCCTGTCGAGCCAGTGCTGCAGGTGCAGAGACCATCTTGGTCAGCATCGGCGCAGCAATTTCAATCTCTCGACATAGCAGACCTTCCGTTCCCCGCTTAACCCGAACCACTACCTGAGCCAGAAGCGTTGCATTCCTGTTGGCTGCTCGCTCTCGGGCAGATGGCGCCGCAAGCATCGGAAGCTTTGTCGCGACGCGATCAAAGAGCAGGGTGGGGAGTCTCTTGTACGACAAGGTATCGATCTGCGCGCTGAGCGCCCTCGGTGGATCGCCGGCAAGAACAGGAGTCCAGGGGTCCAAGACGTTTCCACAGCGCCCGGCCTCATCAATACGCATCGCGTTGCTTCCTGCTCGCCGTAGACACACCTCCGTCCCGATCAGGTCCATCCGCACACGTCTGGAAACTTCGAGACAAAGCGGATGGACATCTGCGATGGGAATCGACTCTTGGTCCCACTTCAGAAGCCAAATCAATCGATGGGGCTCGACTCGACCTGTTCCAATTCGCACGTTGTCGGCGTACTCCCAAATCGCATCACGCTGCTCAAGCAGGGCCGTGACATCGCGCATGAACTCCTTGCCCGAACCACGCTCGTAGACAAGGCGAAAGTGCGGACGCGAACTAACACCACCATTCATGCGCATCGAGTTGTAGAGACCCCGTCCGCCGTAGGCCGCCCACCCTTGCAAGGACACCAGTCCGTAGACCGCGACATCCGGCTGGCTGTGGAGCATGCGGAGCTTTCCCGTCTTCTCATCATGATTGCGGGCGGTATCCAGCACATCGAATGCCTGTACACCTAGGTCTGCATGCTTGTCGTCGCAGAAGTCTCCATTCCGCTCTGCGCTGCAAGGCGCCTGCAGGAACGCCGGACGCTGCCAGTCGCCGTTGATCAGGCACCAGGGCGCATCGTCATCGTGCCCGGGTGTCAGGGCACGCAGGCGCTCGGCCCAGGCTTCAGGCGTGCATGGCGCGCTGGGCTCTTCGTCGTCTTCCAGCGCGAGATACGCCAGCTGCACCAGGAATGCGTGCCACGCAGGGCGCTGGTGCGGACGCAGCGCATCGAAAGCCAGGTCTTCACCAGCGGTCAGGCGCGCCAGCACTTGCGGCAGCGACAAACGGCTCGCCACGCCGTCGCTGCCGGTGACCTGGAACACGCCTTCGCTCAACAGCGAGTGCTTCAGCACAGCATCTCCCCCACACGATACGTACAGACTTTCGTACAATTCCGCCATGGACGCCATCAGCTACAGCACCGCCCGCGCCAACCTGGCGAAGACCATGGACCGTGTCTGCGAAGACCACGCTCCACTGATCATCACGCGCCAGAAGGAGGCGTCGGTGGTGATGCTGTCGCTGGAGGACTACCAGGCGCTCGCGGAGACAGCATACCTGCTGCGTAACCCCAAAAATGCGCGGCGTTTACTCGGTGCCATCGAGCAGCTGAATGAAGGCAAGGGTAAGGCGCACAAACTGGTCGAAGATCCGGCGTCTTGAACGCGTTCCCGTGAAACTGCTTTTCGCCGAAGCCGCCTGGGACGACTACCAGCACTGGCTGAGCACCGATCGCCGCATGCTGGACCGCATCAACAAGCTGATCCGCGAGGTCCAGCGCGACCCCTTCGTGGGCATGGGAAAACCCGAGCCGCTCAAGCACGCGCTGGCGGGGTACTGGTCGCGCCGCATCAACGACGAGCACCGGATGGTCTATCGCGTCCACGACGGCGTGCTGTGGATCGCGCAGCTGCGATACCACTACTGATCGGCCACCGCCAGACCGAAGCGGTCGTACACGAAGCCGCGGCCTCGTATGGCAAAGCCAAACGCGCCCGGCGCAGCCACGAAGCGCTCCACTTCGGGCAGCGAGGCGGCGTCATCTTGCGGTGGCAACATCCAGGCTGGCACCGTGATCTGCGTGATAGCGTAGCCGAACGGAGTGGCTTGCGGCGCCGGCAGGTCCAGCTGAATACCGTCCAGACCCAGCCGCGTCTTGGCCTCGGTGTTCAGTTCACCGGGCACCGCGTCGCGCCAGGGCTTCTGCCAGTCGATGCTCTGAAAGAGGGCCATTCCGCGGTGCGCGCCAGCCTTGGCCAACAGCTCGGCGCGATGCGCCGGCCACGGTTCGCCCAGTGCGTTGGCAAGCTCGGCCAGCGCTGTCGCGCCGCAGGCCGATTCGACCAACTCGCGGTTGTCCTCTGGGATGTGCAGCGCGCTTCTTGACTCCAACGCGCGCAAGGTGGCTTCCAGGCAAGTCACGTCGGGGTAGGCGCTCTGGCCACCGAGTCCGAGGCCCTGGGCGCCTGCGCGGCCCCAAAGTCGACTCAGATCACGATCCGGCGGGGTCAGAACGCAGCAGCGGGCTGTCTCGAAACCCGCAGGCCGGCAGCTGCGGCGCGTCTCGTGCCGGTGGAGCCTGCCCAGGCGCTGCAACAGCACGTCCATCGGCGCCAGATCGGTGATCATGAAGTCGGCGTCACAGTCCACCGAAATCTCCACCGTCTGGGTGGCGCACAGCACCACCGCAGCAGGGCTACGGGCCGCGCTCTTGCCGAACTGCTCGCTCACCGCAGCGTCCAGCGCCTTGCGGTCGGGCAACGCAAATCGGCCATGATGAAGCGAGACAACTCCGCGGCAGCGAAAGAGCACCGGGTGATCCGAGCCGAGCAAGTGTTCCAGCGCCCGCTGGGTGGCCACGGCTTGCTTGACGGTGTTGCGCAACACCAGCACACGCGCACCGGCCAGAGCCGCTTGTGCCGCGAGTGAGGCTACGGCCTCCGCATCGCGCATCAGCGGCTCCAGGGTGTGGCGAATGAGCTTGCGATAAGCCCCCGCTTCGCAAGCCTGGCTCAGACCCGGGGTGCTGAGCAAGGGGTAGTGATCGGACGCGGTTGGCATCTGCGCAACGCTCGAAACAGGCACTGACGCCCCGAACCGGCGGCGCGCTGGGCCAGCTGCTGGTGCCGCAGCCAACAACTCACCACGCATGTCGCGCGTCAGCGTGGCCGACAGCAGCAGCGCGTGGCCGCCCGCCGCCAGATGCCGCTTGAGCGCCCTGACCAGCAGTGTCCGCATGTAGGTGTCCGAGGCATGCACCTCGTCCACCACCACCAAGGACCGCAGCAGCACGCTGCCACGCAGGTGGGCATGCTTGGTCTGCAAGGTTGAGAGGAGAAACTGGTCGATGGTGGCCGCCGCTGCTGCGGCAGCGAAGTAGCGCTTGCTGTGCTCTGCCGCCCAGTAAAGTGGCCTGCGCACGTCGCCGTCGGGCCACTGCACCTCGAAGTGCGGCAACTGGGTGCCATCTTCACCATTGGCATGCAGGTAGCCGGGCACGGCCAGGACTGTGTTCGGGCGCAACGCCGGGTGCGGAAAGAGTGCGGCGATGAAGCGCTCCAGGCGCTCGAAGATGCCCGTGGCCGCCACGCGGGTTGGCAACAGGAAACACAGGGCGTCCACCTCACCCGCCTCGAACAAAGCCTTGAATCGCCAGAGCGCTGCCTCGGTCTTGCCGCTGCCGGTCTCTGCCTCCAGCACCAGCGGGCTGCTCAGCGGTGCCGTGGCCGTTGCCTTCTGCACCGCGCTGGGCTCGAAGCCAAAGACGCTGGCAAAGCTCGGAGCGCGCTGCCTCAAGTCCGCCCGCGAAGCTTCAAGATCGATGCGCATGTCGCGCAGGATCTGTCGCGCACGAGGCAGGGAGACCCGCCACCGCGAGCTGTCCTGCGGGCCCAGGTTGAACGGGAAGAAGGACGGAGCTGTGTTCGAGCCGATCCAATCGGCCAGGGACACGAGGCCTGCAAAGCCGTGAATCAGCGGCTGGGCGGGTCCCGGCCATGGCGCATCGTCCGCGTAGGCGGCTGGCCAGAGCTCGCGCGCCACCGCTTGGAGCGAGCGCAAGCCCTGCAATGGCTCGTAGCCTGCGATGGGCTCTGTCCAGGTGGGGAAGCCGCCCGTGGTGTGCTGCAGATCGTCAGCTGAGATCGGCTCCCCGTGGTGTGACACGGCGGCCATCCAGAGGTTCAGCGTCTCGTGCTGCGCCTCGACGTCGTCTCCGGCCCAGGCCCTCAGCGCATCGACCCCAAGAGCCTCACGGTGCGGTTCGTAGCGGCCCTCAAAGCGGAGCAATGGCGCGACGACCCGCGTGTGTCCGCACTGTCTGCCGTCAACGTCCCAGCGCCTGCGCCACTCGCTGGCCACAGCGTCGGCCAGGCCCTTGGAGTAGAAGCCGGCGCCGGCCTTGCCTGCGTCGTGAAGGAAGGCCAGCACCGTGAGCCGGTCGAGATCCCTGGCTGACAGTGTGCGGCCAGCAAGTCGATCCATGCGCAGACGCCAAAGGGGCAGGTCAAGCAGCGCGCGGGTTACCGCAGCCACATCGATGCAATGGGCGACCAGGCTCAGCCGAGGCGCGCTGGCGCGATCGGGGTGGGCGCGGTCGAGCTTTCCCCAGGGTTCGGTCTGCATCTTGTGGTCGCTGCGCTCGAACAGGTCAGACTTTGGGGCGAACTTTCGCCTTCATCCCAGCACGCAGACTAAGGCGGTGGTGCAGCAGTGGGATCGGCCCACGCAGACTCCCACCTCGCCCGCAGCTCGCGCTTGAGCACCTTGCCGATGGCGCTGCGTGGCAGCTCGGGCAGCCACTGCAGCGCGCTCAGGCGCTGTGTCTTGCCCACCTGCGCGTTCACCCACTGGCGCAGCGCTTCGGCCTCGAGCGTGCTGCCCTCGCGCCGCACGCAGAAGGCCACGGGCGTCTCGCCCCATTCGCGGCTGGGCACGCCCACCACGGCGGCGTCGGCCACCTCGGGGTGGCGGCGCAGCACGGCCTCGAGGTCGCTCGGGTAGATGTTGAAGCCGCCGCTGATGACCATGTCCTTGCGGCGGTCCATCAGCACGAGGAAGCCGTCTTCGTCGAAGCGGCCGATGTCGCCGGTGCGGATGTAGCGGCGGCCCTGCGCGTCGAACCACTCGGCCTCGCGCGTGAGATCGGGGCGGCCGTGGTAGCCGCTCATCATGCCGGGGCTGCGGCCCACGACCTCGCCGGGCGCGCCCGGCGGCAGCTCGTGCCCGGCCTCGTCGATGAGCCGGATGTCATGGCCCTCGGCCGGCGGGCCCACGGTGTGCAGCTTCGTGGGGTGCAGGTGGGCCTGCAGGATGCAGGTGCCGCCGCCTTCGGTCATGCCGTAGTACTCGGTCAGGCCACCGGGCCAGCGCCGCAGCACCTCGGCCTTGAGCTCGGCCGGGAAGGGCGCGCTGGTGCAGAACTTCTGCTGGAAGGCGCCGAGGTCGAAGCGGTCGAAGGCCGGCAGCTCCATGAGCCGCCGGTACTGCACGGGCACGAGCATGGTGTGCGTGGCGCGGTGCCGCTCGGCCAGCTCGAGGTAGTGCTGGGCGTCGAACTTCGGCATCAGCACAGCGCAGCCGCCGTAGGCCAGCGTCGGGATCAGGCACACCAGCGTGGTGTTGCTGTACAGGGGCGTGGCGATCAGCGTCACCGTGGCCGGCCCGTAGCCCGAGGCCGCCGCGCGCTGGATGTGCGCCCAGCGCATGGCGTGCGGCTGCACGATGCCCTTGGGCGTGCCCGTGGTGCCGCTGCTGTAGATGATGTTGAAGGGCCAGGCCGGCTCGATGGCCACGGGCCGCGGGCGGGTGCCCTCGGGTGGCAGCGCGGCGTCGAGCACGGCAGGGTCTTCGCCCATGGGCACACGCACCAGGCCCTCGGGCCAGGGCACGCCCTCGGCCGCGGCATCGCCGAACAACAGCCTCGCGCCCGCATCGGCCGCCATGGACGCCAGCTGCGCGGGTGTGGAACTTGGCGCCAGCGGCACGATGGCCGCCCCGGCGCGCAGCGTGCCCATGAACACCGCCACCGCATCGAGGCTGCTGCCGGCGCACAGTGCCACGGTGGCGCCGGGGCCGATGCCGCGGGCCTGCAGCAGCGCGGCGATGCGGTCGGTGCGGGCATCGAAGGCACGCCAGTGCCACGCGCGTTCGCCGCAGCTCAGGGCGGGGGCCTCGGGCCGTTCCAGGGCGTGGCGCGCCAGCCGCTCGGGCAGCGCCACAAAGTCGGGGCGATCAGGGGTCATCGCGCGATGGTGCCGCAGCCGCCACGGCCGGCCGATAGAGTGAACCCATGCACCCCTGGCGACTGCTCCCCGTCCTGCTGGCCACCGCCTGGCCGGCCAGCGCCGCACCCATCGACTGGCAGCGTGTCGGCGCCTTCGAGATCGCGCGCACCGAGACCACCATCGCGCAGTTCCGCGCGTTTGCCCAGGCCACGCGCACCGTGACGGCGGCCGAGCAGCGTGGCGGCGGCGAGGTCTACGAGATGGGCTGGACAAAGAAGCCCGGCTGGACCTGGCAGCGCCCTT